>Ga0209638_1002357_pt1 | contig 11627 bp, 9 predicted proteins | sample BarGraNGADG00211_FD_184490 | JGI IMG/M metagenome (GOLD analysis project Ga0209638, IMG submission 184490) | Arctic peat soil microbial communities from Barrow, Alaska - Barrow Graham LP Ref core NGADG0002-211 (SPAdes) (version 2) | ecosystem: Environmental > Terrestrial > Soil > Wetlands > Peat... | reverse complement strand
GGCCGGATTTCAAGCCGGAACACTTCTTCAATGCGTTGCGCTGGTATGAGTCGCAGGATGTCTCGCTGGGAGGATAGTTTTAGTGTCTCGGGATTTGGGCACCGTTGGGTTTTCTGTGGGTAACGCGGGACACCTCACTGCTGCCATTGTCACTTGCGGAGATACTGCGCGAAGCCAAACCGTTGGGCGGCCTGCTTATCAGCAGGATGGCGATGATTTTACTTTACACTGAAACATAAATGAGCAGGACAGACCATAGAGCACTGATGATAAATTCCTGTACGTGGAGAGATGGATGTGTCGCATGTCAGTTTGAGATCCGGTTACACCGAACTGGTAGAACGCTTGAACCGTTTTCCGCAAGGTGCGCCGCCCTCTGAGACGCTCTACCAGATCCTCAAAATTTTATTCAGCGAACGAGAAGCCGGATTGGTGGCGCAGCTGCCGATCAAGCCTTTCACTGTTGCACAAGCCAGCCGCATCTTGAAAATGGAGCTGGCCGAAACCCGCCGCGCCTTGGATGAACTGGCCAGCCGGGCCATCCTGGTGGATACCGAGCACGATGGCCAAATCACCTACACCTTGCCGCCACCCATGGCGGGATTCTTTGAGTTCTCGATGATGCGCCTGCGCGGTGATATCGACCAGAAAGTATTGGGGGAATTGTTTTACCAGTACATGAATGTGGAAGAAGAATTCATCCGAAACCTGTTTGTCAGAGGGGAAACACAACTGGGCCGTGTGTTTGTCCACGAGCCGGTGCTTTCAAATGAAAATGCCCTGTATGTACTTGATTACGAACGCGCCAGCGAAGTCATCCGCACCGCCACACATCGCGGGGTCGGGGTGTGCTACTGCCGCCATAAAATGATGCACATGGGCCAGGCCTGTGATGCGCCCATGGAAATATGCATGACCTTCAACGGACCGGCCGATTCGCTGACCCGGCACGGCTACGCCCGGGCGGTGGATGTGAGCGAGGGGCTGGATCTGCTCCAACAGGCCTATGAACAGAACCTGGTGCAGTTCGGGGAAAACGTGCGGGAGGGCGTCAACTTCATCTGCAACTGCTGCGGCTGCTGCTGCGAAGCCATGATCGCGGCGCGCAAGTTTGGCATGCTCAACCCGGTGCATACCACCAACTTCCTGCCCGTGATCGATGAAAGCACCTGCAATGGCTGCGGGAAATGCGTGAACGCCTGCCCGGTGGAAGCCATGACATTGGTATCGACCAACGATCCCCACCATCCCAAGATGAAAAAGGCCAAGGTGGATGAGGATGTTTGCCTGGGCTGCGGCGTGTGCGTGCGCACCTGCGGGCACGAGAGTATGTCGCTGCGCTCCCGCCCGCAGCGGGTCATCACTCCGCTCAACTCGGTCCATCGCACCGTCATGATGGCGATCGAGCGCGGCGACCTGCAGAACCTGCTCTTCGACAACCGCGTGCTCTGGAACCATCGCGCCCTGGCAGCAGTCTTCGGAGTCATTCTCAAACTCCCGCCGCTTAAACAGGCCCTGGCCAGCCAGCAAGTAAAATCACGTTACATAGAATACCTGATTACGCACGTCAAGATGTAGCCGTAACAATATTTGCGGCTAGAAAACTGGTGCTAAAGTTGGTCTTTTATCACAGGATCCCGCCGATTCAGAACCGGACATGAAACCCTTCGCAAGCTCTGGGCAGGCTTTTCGCTTCATCCGGTTCCTGAATATACAGGCATTTGTCATTAGCACCACAACCATTGAACTTTCCAATTGTTGTGACTTGGCAAATGTTCTTGAAAAGCTGAACGTTTGTAGAACGCTTCGCCTTCATTGCGTCAGAAACGCGTGTCATAAGTCAGGGTTCATTCAGTCAGTACCCTGGCGTTCAAGTATACCCGCCCCACTGCCTGCCCAGAGCGAAGCGAAGGGTCAGAATATCCTTTGGCTTTCCCGAAGGCGTTGGCTCTTGGGCCATCCTTCCCGTTTGGGCACGCGGCTGGTTGCCCGCTCCGTTGCCTGAGAGCGTCTAACGGGTTACCCTGTTCCACATATCCATTTCACGCAACGTATTGAAATTGTGAGATGACCCTCTCACCTTTTTATTATCCGTATATACAACACCCCCTTGGGGGCACCTTCTTGTAACACTTGAATTCACTGAAGAGATCGTCCACTAAATGCGTATCACGAATTGATTGACGGTGGGCGGTTATTGTGGATTAAAAATATTGTTTCCTTGGACGATGCACGTCGAGCATTGTCATCCTCGAACAATCGCTATAATGATAATCAATAAGGCCAACCCCCAGCGATAGTAAACGAACAGGTCGGTTGAATTCTTCTGCAGATAGCGCAGGAGAACCTTGATGCAGAAGTAACCGCTGATGGCAGCTGCAATGAAACCGAAAGGAAACAGGATCAATTCTGATGAGTTGAAAGCGCTGCCCCCACGATATTGCTGGACCATATCCCATATGCTCTTCAGGCCAGCCCCGGCAATAATGGGCGCGCTGAGTAGGAATGAGAAACGCGCTGCGACTTCGCGCTTCAGATTGAGAGCCAGTCCGGCCGTGATCGTGCTGCCGGAGCGGGAGACACCTGGAAAGATGGCCAGTGCCTGCGCTAAGCTGATGATGATTGCATCTTTCAGTGTCAACGAATTCATTTCACGCGTGTGCTTGGTTAGCCGTTCGATGACAAACAGAACCAGCGCCAATGAGGCGATGATAATTCCCATGACAATAATTGCTATCATTTTAATCGGAACGTTTGGCTGGTGAAAGAGCGCATCGATCTTGCTCTCGGCAAGCACACCGGCGATCCCGCCTGGGATGCAGCCGATGACCAGCAGCCAGGCAAGCTTCCGATCCGGATCGGCGCCGATCTCGCCCTCCAGCAGGCTGGCCAGGCCGGCACGGATCAAGCGCGCCCAATCGGTGGCAAAGAACCATACCACGGCCACCAGCGTCCCCAAGTGAAGTGCCACATCAAAGGACAAGCTGGTCAAGGCCGGGTCGTTCCACCCGAACAACCAGGGAACGATGATCAAGTGGGCAGAACTTGAAATGGGTATATATTCGGTCAAGCCTTGGACAATTCCCAGGATGATTGCCTGCAAAAGAGTCATATTGGATCCTCCAATTCTAGATTCATTTCCTCAGGTACAACCACTGGAAATTATCCCCGGAATGAACGCGGATCAACGTGGTCAGGATGAGTGGCAGGGTGGCCGTTCCCGGGTAGGCCAGATAGCGGGCCTCCCAGTGGGGATGGAATTTCTCCTTGAAGGCATGCAATCCCTTGAACCGATAAATGCGATTGACCATGGCGGCGATCAAGTACAGAACCCGGGTGATGTGCGGATCACCCGGTTGGCGACCCTTCCCGAAGATGGTCGTGGCTCCAAGGCTGAAGGTATCATAACCCTGTTCCTTCGCCCACTGCAGCAGGGAAACGAAGAGGAATTCCATGCTGCCGTTCTCCATCCCGTGCTTGTGGCGCATTAAGTCGATAGTGATTTCCTGCTTTTGATAGGCGGAGATAAGATTGGCAAATGCAATGATCTGGCCGTCGGGGGCGGACACGACCATCACCGGACTACTACAAATGTAATCATTGTCGAACCAACCGATGAAAAAATATTTCTCTCCGCCTTGATGGCTGGAAAGCCAGGCGTCGCTGATTGGTCGCAGCTCGCGTAGCAGGTTTTCGTCCAAAGGCGGATGGTAGAGACGGGTGGTATAGCCCAGGCGGACGAGCTTATTGTAAGCATTGCGGAGGGCCTTGTTCTGGCTGCCTTCCAGGGTAAAGGAAGCCAATGGAATTATCGCCTCGTTCCCGATACAAAGCGTTGCGAAACCGGCGACCTGATAGAGTTCGCGGGATTCTTCCGGGATATAAAGAAAAGAAGGCTGCCAGTCGTTCCGTGCACACAGTGTCCGGAAGGATGCGATCGCTGCAGCGGTATCCTCAGGGGGACCGATCGGGTCCCCGAGGGCCAGGGCACCGCGCCCGCGCACGGCATAGGCGATCACCGAACCACCCGGGGTGAAATAGTAGCGCTTATCTTCGAAGAGCGCCAGGCGGGCCGTCGTCGTGCGCCCCTGGGTTGCGACAATCTCGGCCGCCCGCTTGCGTTCGTCGGCGGTCGCCGGGTGGCGCATCAGCACCGGACGGATGAGCATGAACAGGGCAAAACCCAGTGTGGCAGTCCCCACCACATAGATCGATATGGCAAAATAATGACCGAAACCGGTGGCCAGTTGGGGACTTGGATCGTAAAACGTGAACAGCATGACAAGCGTATGGCGCAGGGCGTCCATGAAAGCGACAGGGTGGTGGGAGCGCAGGCCGGTCAGGATGAATCCGGCCACCCCGTACGCCAACGTGAAACCGAAGGCGGAAAACAATACGATCACTCCCTGGCGCAGGGAGGGCGGGTCGGAATACGCGTAGAAACTCTTCCGCAGCAGGATGAGCAGCAAGACCAGGCCGGTTGCCATTCCAGCCTCATCGACGTCCAGCCCCTTGAGCAGGTGGGCAGCGACCGATACGATCAGTAACAGCCCGGTCAGCAACCAGGCTGTCCGTTTACGCCGCCAAAGTCCGCCCGCCAGCAGGAACAAGGCAAATCCGGCCAGGGCGGTCGTCAGCCGGCTGCCGACGCGCACCTCCAGAGGAATGGCGGCCCGGATGAGGGCCAGGCGGTTCATCATCGCTGGCCGGACAGCCGAGAGCAAATTCACCGCTCCCATTAGCCAGGTCAGGAGTGCCGTCAGACGGACACCCCAAGTACTGGCTGCTGAAAAATGCGCGGATCGTTGCACTTTCTCGATTTTCATTCCTTCTGATCTTCTTCCCGTGACCTTGTTCCTGAATGCCGTAGGCAGAATTTTATTCGTTATGCAATCGATACGAAAGGGAGCCTAGGCGGCTTCCTCCCAGTCCGGCGCGTCCCGACTGGTATAGACTGTATCCACGGCATGGCCCTGCTTTTCCAGGCCACACTTGATCTAAACGGAGATCTTCCATTCGTCTTCGACCAGCTGCACACGCAAGCGGGCATTGTAGCATAGGCAGATAAGGTCGAGATGAAGAATGAGGCAGGACACAATGCCCGGCGAGCAGGATTTATGAATAAAAAGCAAAGAGCGTACACACTCTTATCTTGGATTTATCCGCATATATAAGCTGCCGGTTTGGGGCGATAATTCACGAAACCGAAAAAAATAAGTGTCATATTTACTTCACACAACTTGAGTTGAACTAAGCGCTTCGCGCAGATCTCCCCATCAGTAAAGACATACAATAGACCATCAAACCGCTTCGGTCAAGGCTATATTAACTGTATTGAATCCTAATTCTATACAGGAGGTATAGCCATGAACGCGTTAAGAGCAAGGATGGTAGAGGATCTACAACTGCACGGATTGTCGAAAAGCACACAAGCGCTGTATGTGCGAGCCGTGCGACAATTGGCGGAATACTATCGAAAGTCCCCAGACCAGATCACGGAGGAAGAACTTCGCCAATATTTTCTGTACCTGACGAAAGTCAAAAAGGTTGCCCCCAGCACTTTACGAATTGCATTGTGTGGGATCAAGTTCTTCTATGAACGCACACTGCGCAAGGAATGGATAACCCTGGAGCTTGTACGTCCGCCAAGAGAAAACAAACTGCCGGTTGTCCTGACCATTGATGAAGTACATCGCATTCTAAAGTGTGTGCACCACCTGCGTTTCCAGGTATGCCTGAACACGATCTATGCGTGTGGGTTACGAATACAAGAAGGGATTCATCTGCAAGTCAAGGACATCGAGGCCGAACGCGAAGGAATCCACATTCGAAACGGAAAAGGGGGTAAAGATCGTTATGTACCGTTGCCGGAAAAGGTCCTGAAAATGTTGCGCCAATATTGGGTGACGTACCGTCATCCGGTCTGGATCTTTCCTTCTCGTAGGGAAGCCGGATATCGCATCGAGACGGCTACCAAACCCATGACCGTCCGGGCAGTGCAGCAGGCATTTGAGTGTGCGTTGCAAGAAAGCGGGGTACAGAAAGTTGCCACGGTTCATACACTTCGGCATTCCTATGCAACTCATCTTTTGGAAGCTGGAGTGAATCTGCGTGTGATCCAGGCTTATCTGGGGCATGCTTCACCGGCTTCCACATCCATCTACACCCACTTGACGCCAAAGACAACGGAACAGGCGACCCAAGCAATCAACGAAGTGCTGGCGAACTTATGGGGATAGAGCTGGCGGACATTTTCCGTCGCTACGGAAAATCGTATCGCCAGAAGTATGCCGCACGCATGCCCTCCACTCATCTCAAGGCAATGCGGGCGATTGAACAATGTCGCACCGAAGCCTTGGGCGGACAGATTTATCATTGTCCGGATTGCGAACACGTTCAATACAGTTATCATTCCTGCCGCAACCGGCACTGCCCAAAATGCCAGAACGAAAATGCGCAACGCTGGCTGGAGAAGCAAGAGTGTCTTCTGCTGCCTGTGCCTTACTTCCTGCTCACGTTCACATTGCCTGGCGATTTCAATGAGGTCATTCGCAGCCACCAGAGCCTGATCTATGATCTGCTCTTCAAAACTTCAGCTGCGGCAACTCAACAACTGGCTCAGGATCCACGCTTTATCGGTGGACAGATCGGCATGGTGGGAGTTCTCCACACCTGGGGACGCAACCTGGCCTATCATCCGCATATCCAATATTTGGTCCCCGCGGGTGGTCTGGCTTCCAATTCTGAGACCTGGCTGCCAGCTCGCCAAAATTTCCTCCTGCCGGTGAGAGCTCTCTCCCGGATTTTCCGTGGCAAACTACATCAGGCTTTACGGAATACCGGTTGTTATGCGCGCATTCCCGCAAAAGTATGGAAGCAGGAGTGGGTGGTGCACTGTGAACCGGTGGGGACCGGTTTGGGCGCCTTGAAGTGTCTGGCACCTTACATTTTTCGAGTGGCCATTAGCAACAATCGCATCCTGAAGTTGGAAGATGACCGGGTGACTTTTCGCTATCGGGACACAGAGACCGGAGCCGAACGGTTTTGCACATTGGGTGCTGAAGATTTCATCCATCGTTTCCTGCAACATGTGCTGCCGAAAAGCTTCGTGAAGGTGCGCTATTACGGCTTGTTCAGTCCTGGCCTGCGAAAACTACTCGCCCCTCTCCGGCAACAGTTGGAGGAGACAACTTCCACTCTTCCTTCTCTCCCGGAAACTTCTGATGGCAATTCCCAACTCGACCACCCGCAAACAGAGCCTGCTTCATCGTCTCATATTCCTCGTTGTCCGCTCTGCGGACATCCCATGCAACCTGGTTCTTTTATCCCATCCTTGTTCCCTTCTCCTCCATCATAAAACTCATGGAAGAGAGCAGGTGGTTTCTTTCTGGATTACCGGCGCGATGGATGTCTCATCGTGCCCCTGGCCTCATTTTGCCAGTTGGTAAAAAATACCCTCCACAAGTTCAAGTTGGAAATTCTTTGCATAGGCAACTGGCCTTCCGTGATGTCTTATGATTATCTTTGTGCTGAAAACTTTCCAGAATTCCTCCCAGATGCAATTTACCTTGCTCACCATCCAGCCTTAAATTCCAAATAGCCTTGCAATCCCTGCGCTCTGCTTAGTTCAACTCGAGATTATGTGGCGGCTGCGTACTCTACGACCCAGGTACTTTGCTGAATGCCGCGCCACATGAATCCTTAATTCATTGCAGGATTTAGGAAATTTCCTGCCATAATATTAACAGCTCCTCTGCCGACAGGTGCTCAATAACAGGCTGCCGGTTTTCTTTCACCCATTTTCGAAGCGGCTCGACCCATTTCACAAGCGCACGCGCATCCGCCGGGTAGTGATTGGGTCTTGCGCCAATATTGATCCACTTAATACCTGCCAGGGCAAGTTCCCAATCCTTCCAGGACACCATGTCAGGCGTCAATGAAAAGGTCGCCAGCGGTGAGAAGAAGAGTGGTTTCCCGGCCGGGAAACGAGGCATCATATTCTTTAAGTACTGAAGGCTGTCTTGCGTGTTGAAGATCAACCATAACGGTAACAAACCCGCTTGCCTTGCAGAATTTGTATCGAACTGGCTGAACATTTCAACCAGGACTCCGGACGGTTGGCGTCCCTCTTTTTCCAGGAGCTTATGGGCGGCATAAAATGCCAGCCGAGAAAAATCGTTCGGGTGGGGCATAGAGATGCGAACAAAGCGAAAACCTTCACGCCGGCAAAACGACTCCAATGCTTCTGCAAGCCCCGGTTCCGAACCCCACTCAGATTCTGGGCCTTGTTCCAGCGGATAACCACTCAACTTCCAATCCGATATTTTCAAACCCGCTCGCGGGACGTATTCCCGGATACGATCACTGCCTTCCAAAAACTCCTCAGCGGAAATCCCACCCCAACCGCCAACCTGGAATACGCTGCGAGGTCCCACGCGGTAGCGCAGCCACGAAGCTCCGCCTTCCAAATAGATGACTGCCCCGCCCGGTTCCAGCCTGGTCTTGATAAATTCGGCGTATGCCGGCGGGAGGTCGATCAATTTGAAACGAAGGTGGTTGACAAAGCGCGTCATCCAACCATCGTGGATCGGATCGTAATGCTGGATGGTCATGAGCCCGGGGTTTTCGGCGGCAAGGCGCAGAGCCATATCCAGGGAACGGTGCAAATATTCGTTCACATCACCGGTCAGAGAGCCGCGTTTAAGGGTGGTAACGAATGCCTGGGGTAAAAATGGCCCGCCGACTGCCAAAGACAAGTACGTGGTGGCTCCACCGAGCGCGGCTCCCACCGAAATTGCAGGGAATTTTCCGGTCAAATGCGTGTAGTCATCCAGGCGTTGGCGAATCAGCTGATCTATCGAGAAATTATCGAGGACAGCCGGAGACAAACCGGAGATGGATTCGAAGCGGCTGATCACTAATTTTGCAACCCCCTGGGGAAGGGCGCCCAGCACTCCCAGGAGGGATTTTTGCCAACCTGGAAATTCATAATTGTCGCAGTATTCACTGACCAAACCCGCAGCCACGGCACGTGTCACAATTGGGGAGGAGCTCTCGTTGGATTCTATTGCAGGCATGGAACCTCCTGTGAAGAGTATAATTATTTTACATCAAGAATGATGGCAGGAGAGGCGAAAATGGAAATTGCGTTGGCATTGGGAGGGGGAGGTTCCAGGGGTTACTCTCATATTGGAGTTATAAGACGCCTTGAGCAGGAGGGATATCAGATAAAAGCTGTGGCTGGAACGAGTGCAGGAGGGATTATTGGGGGCCTTTACGCGGCTGGTTACACTCCGGATGAAATGGAAGCCAGATTTAACAAATTGGACCAGACCAAACTGTTCGGACGTTCGGGGAATGAGGGCCCGTCCATCCTGGGCTTTAGCGGTGCGACCAAATTACTCGAAGAATTATTGGGAACTGTTACCTTTGAAAATCTCAACCTTCCTTGCGCAGTTGTGGCGGTGGATATTAATTCGGCCAGGGAGGTTATTTTGAACCAGGGCTGTGTTGTCGATGCCATCCTTGCTTCGGGCGCAGTCCCGGCAATCTTTCCTCCCCAACGAATAGGAGAACATCAACTGGTGGACGGTGCAGTGCTCGACCCGGTGCCGGTTTCGGTGGCGCGCTCCCTCGCACCTGGTCTGCCGATCGTTGCCGTGGTCCTCACGCCGCTATTGGCACAGGAGCGGGACTTGCTTTCTTTGCGGTTTCCAACACGCATCCCGACACCCATCGTTCAGCGACTCTTCCGTTTTCGCCTGACACAGGCACTCAATATTTACCTCCAGGCAACTGATATCGGGTCGAGAAAGTTGACAGAGCTGCGACTCAAACTCGATCAGCCCGAGGTAATCGTTCGACCGGACGTGGTAGGGATTGGATTGCTGGACAAGGTGGACGTGCACAAGGTCGTCCGAATGGGCGAGGAAGCCATGGACGCCGTCCTGCCAGACCTGAAACAAGCCACTTCCTGGTCGAACCGGCTGCGCAGGAAATATTTTTCAGTCCGGCAGGGATCTGATTAATGTCGCGTGACCTCCGAAAATATATCCGGCAGACTAACATCCGCCTGGCAGTGGGGGCTTTGGTGCTCCTTTTTGTGGTGGGGGATGGGTTGATCTACCTGTTTTATGGCTCCGGTGCGGCAATCGCCGGGTTCCTTTGCCTGTTAGGGGGCATGACGCCGGTGGTGCTGGTGATATTAATCATTCTATTAATAGATTGGATAACCAAACGTGTCAACCGTGATTGATGCCGAACTGCTTGAATTTCGCGACTGGATACTTCGCTTTCGACCCGCCCAAAGCACGACTTCGCGGCTGCTTTTGATGATCCACGGCTTGTCAGGCGATGAAAATTCCATGTGGATTTTTGCGCGCAATCTCCCCGGGAATGTTGCTGTGGTGGCGCCGCGTGGGATTCATTTGGCGCGCGATGGGGGTTATACCTGGCGCAAAGTCACACCGGATATGCAGGGACTACCCGGGATTGAAGAATTGCGCCCGTCTGCTGACGCGTTGATCGGATTTGTAGATGATTGGTCCAAAACTGTTGGAATAACCGCCAATCAAATTGACCTGATCGGATTCAGTCAGGGAGCGGCCCTCACCTATACGACTGCCATTCTACATCCGGACCGAATCCGGGCTCTGGCGGCATTATCTGGTTTCATTCCCGGGGGGGCAGAAGAAATCCTTTCCACCGGAGTCCTGAAAGGGAAACCCATTTTTGTCTCCCATGGGAGACAGGATGACATGGTGCCCGTGGAACTGGCACGCCGGTCCGTGGTGTTATTGGAGGGTTCGGGCGCGCTTGTGAAATACTGCGAGACTGATGGAGGCCATAAAGTCAGCGCGGAATGCTTCCCAGGGTTGAAAGAGATCTTCAGATAGAATTCCTGGAAACCCGCAAGCATGAGCTGTGCTACAATTACTTTGAATATTCGCTATACATCCAGAGAGGAGAAGAAGATGAAACAAAAGATTCTGTTATGCGCGGTTATCGGTGTACTTGTCCTTTCTCTAAACGCCTGCGGGGGATCGCCAGTCTCGACACCGACTTCCCAGATCCTTTCCACTAATAACAACAATAACAATACACCAGCCCCTCTGCCTACCGCCCTTACGATCGCTAGCACCAATGCATTTGTTGACTCGTACGGAACCTATCACGTAGTAGGCGAGGTATTGAATAATAGCAGTGCGGTCGTTTCTTCTATTGAATTGACAATTGAGATCAAGGATGCCGCGGGTAATTCCTTGATCAAGGATGACAGCGGTAATGTTATCCCGAATACGAAAGTCAGCCCGATGCTGTATTCCCTTGCTCCTGGAGAAGCCACGCCGTTCGAATATTCCTATGAGACGACCCAGGGAACCCCGGCTTCCTTCAATGTGACGATTTCTGGTCAACAGACCGGGACTGTCAACCGGGCTGCCTTGACCACAGAAAATGTCCAGCTCGTTGATGATGGGCAGGGATGGTATTACCTGACCGGTGAATTGGTTAATACTGGCAGTAAATGGGCGCATATCAACAGCTTGGCGGGGGCTGTGTTGGACGATGCCAATCATCTGCTCTCCGCAGATTGGACAGCTACTTATGCCACCGAGGTGGCTCCCGCC
>Ga0209638_1002355_pt1 | contig 11629 bp, 8 predicted proteins | sample BarGraNGADG00211_FD_184490 | JGI IMG/M metagenome (GOLD analysis project Ga0209638, IMG submission 184490) | Arctic peat soil microbial communities from Barrow, Alaska - Barrow Graham LP Ref core NGADG0002-211 (SPAdes) (version 2) | ecosystem: Environmental > Terrestrial > Soil > Wetlands > Peat... | reverse complement strand
GCGAGGGTGAACTCCTCGACCAGGGGACGGACCTCCCGGGTCGACACCGCCATGTCGCGGAGATGGGAGATGGCGATCTCGCAGTTGAAGTGCCCCGAGTTGGCGAGGATCGCGCCATCCTTCATGACCTTGAAAGCCGGAGTGTCGATGACGTTGAGGTCGCCGGTGACGGTGAGCCAGATGTCCGCGACAGCCGCGGCCTCGGCCGAGGGCATGACGCGGTAGCCGTCCATGACCGCCTCGAGCGCCTTGAGCGGGTCGACCTCGCAGATGATCACGTTGCCGCCGAGTCCGTCGGCGCGCATCGCGATACCGCGTCCGCACCAGCCGTATCCGGTGACGACGACCGTGCGGCCGGCGATCAGGCGGTTGGTGGCGCGGATGACGCCGTCGATCGTCGACTGGCCGGTGCCGTACCGGTTGTCGAACAGGTGCTTGGTGTTCGCGTCGTTGACCGACACGATCGGGAACTTGAGGGCGCCGTCGGCCGCCATGGCGCGCAGGCGGATGACGCCGGTGGTCGTCTCCTCGGTGCCGCCGATGATGTCGGCGAGCGCCTCGGGACGCTCGGCATGGACGCGGCCCACGACGTCGGCGCCGTCGTCCATCGTGATGTTCGGCTTGTGGTCGATCGCTGCGTCGACGTGCTTGTAGTAGGTCTCGGTGTCCTCGCCCTTGATGGCGTAGGTGCGAACGCCGTAGTGCAGCACGAGCGCGGCGGCGACGTCGTCCTGCGTGGAGAGCGGGTTGCTCGCGCACAGCACGATGTCCGCTCCGCCCGCCTTCAGCGTGCGCATCAGGTTCGCGGTCTCGGTCGTGACGTGGAGGCAGGCGGAGATGCGCATGCCCGCGAGCGGCTTCTCGGCTTCGAAGCGCGTGCGGATGGACGCCAGCACGGGCATGTCGGCGTCGGCCCACTCGATGCGGGCGCGGCCGGCATCGGCGAGGGCGAGGTCTTTGACGTGGTGATCCATGGCGGTATCGACGCTCCTTCGGTTCTGCTGTCTTCGGGACGCGCGACGAGTCGCGCGGGGGCTCACAACCGGGCGAGTATACCAGTGACCAACCGGGCCATCGCGGGCGTGCCCGCCTCGACGGCCTCCAGTACCTTCTCGTGAGACTCGCCCGTCTTGCCCGCCACGTTCGCGATGAGCGAGAAGCCCGCGACCTCCATGCCCGCGTGCCGCGCGGCGATGACCTCGGGCACCGTGGACATGCCCACGGCGTCGGCGCCGATCACGTGCAGGTAGTGGTACTCGGCGGCCGTCTCGTAGTTCGGCCCCCACAGGCCCGCGTACACGCCCTCGGCCAGGTCGGTGCCGTGCTCGGATGCGAGCTCGCGCGCCAGCGCCTGCAGGCGCGGGCTGTATGCGTCGGCCATGGGCGGGAAGCGCACCCCGAGCTCGTCGATGTTCGGCCCGGTGAGCGGATTGATGCCGAGCAGGTTGATGTGGTCGGTGATCATCATCGTCTGGCCGACATGCAGGCTCGAAGCGATGCCGCCTGCGGCGTTCGTCGCGACCAGCGTGCGACAGCCGAGGAGCGCGGCGGCGCGGATCGGCAGCACCACGCGGTCGACGGGATGTCCCTCATAGAGATGGAGCCGGCCGACCATGACCAGTACGGTGAGCTCCCCAACCCGTCCGAACACGAACCGGCCCGCGTGCCCGATCACTCCGGAGTCCGCGAAGCCGGGGAGCGCCCCGAACGGGGCTTTCGCCACGACCTCCACGCCATCGACGACGGCGCCGAGCCCGCTGCCGAGGACCACGAGCGCATCGGGCCGAAGGCCACCGCCCAAGGCCTCGAGTTCGTTGGCGGCGTGACGTACCGTGGCGAGCCGTTCGTCGAACATGGCTTCCTCCTCGCGTCCCGCGGCGGGGCGACGTCGGCCCACGCACACGACTACACATACCCCTCCGCGACGCGGCGGGCGTCACTGCCGGGGCCAAGAGTACCGCGCCCGAATGCTAGGGCGCGACGGGAGTGAGCACGTCGAAAGCGTCGACGCCCACATAGTGGCCGGTGGCCCGGGCGTTGTGCGTGCCCGTCGGCCTGATCCTCACCGTGTGCGCGCCCGCGGACAGCACGCCGGAGGTCCACAACGTCTGCTTGTAGAGCACCTTGGACGAGTACAGGTCGATCAGGACCGCCGTACCGCCGTCGATGCTGACATAGGCGCGCCCGAAGGTCGGACCGCGTTTGCCGATCCATCTGACGCGCGTGCCGCGCATGGTGAGCATGGCCCGCGCCACGGTCGAGTGAGTGTAGCGATAGCTGCCGCCCGAGAGGCTCGCCTCCCGCTTCAGCGTCCACGTGCCCCAGAAGGCGACCGCCGAGGAGGTCTGCTCGAAGCGCTTCCATACGGGCGGCTTGGGCTTGGGCGTCTGCAGCAGCTTCCCGAGCACGTCGAACGCGTCCACGCTCACGTCGAAGCCCGTGGCGGTCGCATCGTGGGTACCGAGGACCGTGATCACCAGCGTGTGCGTCGCGTCGGCCGACAGACCGGTCTTGGACCACAGCGTCTTCTTGTACGCCCACGACGTCGAGTACAGGCTGACCGTCACCGGCCGCGTCCCGTCGAGCGACACTTGGGCGCGACCGAACGAGGGCGCCTTGGTGCCGATCCACGCGATGGAGCTCCCCTTGAAGGTCACGGTGACCGAGGAGCCGGCGACGCCGGTCCGCTTGTGACTGCCGCCCGACAGGGCGGCGCCCGAGTAGGTGGCGAACGATCCGGACCAGCCCAGACGGGCGTCGGTCTGCTCGAAGCGAGTCGGAACGGGCGCAGGCGGCGTCTTGAGCGTCACGGTGAACGCGGAGGACTTCAGCTCGAGCGCGTGCTGGAACTCGGTGCCCCGGATCGTCGTGCTCGCGCCGTTCGACCACGTGAACACGACGTAGCGCACCCAGCCCGATGTCCCCGGCTTGAGGGTCACCCTGGTGATGGTCGCGGGCGACGCGGCGGAGGCCGACGGGTAGTGCGACCTGATCTTCGCAGCGAGCGCGCTTCCGGAGATGTCCGTGGCGGGCCAGCGGTAGTTCGGGCTGCCGGAGTCGGCATCGGCCACGCTCGTGTAGTAGACAGGCGATGAGATGTCGGCCGCATCCGTGAACCAGACGTCCTTGACGTTGGCGGTCCGGCCCCCGGTGCTCGATGAGAAGAAGGTCTGGACCACGGTCGAGCCGTACACGACGACCTGCCCTGCGGTCGCCGAGACCGCCTGGTTGGTGCGGGCGGTCTCGTGCACGTTGTGCGACGCGTCACCGCACGATGCGCCGTTGTACATCTGGGAGCTGGTCGTGCAGTAGAGCGTCGACCCGCTGAGCGCCGAGCCGTATGCGTAGCTCCGGGCCGCGACGGCCTGCGCCTTGAGCGCCTCCATCGGCCAACCCGAGGGGCTCTCCCGCGGCACGACCCCTTGGACATACTGGTCCATCGAGACGTAGTCGATCGCGTGTCCGGTGGAGGCGGTGGTCGTCGCCGGTACGAAGCGCACATGCCCGCGCCACACGACGTCACCGTCGTTGTACGGCCCGCTGCTGGTGAGCAGTTGCACCTTCGACCGCGCGACCGAGTCGGTGGACGCGGTGGCGGGACCCTTGAAGACCCTGAGTGTCGCACCCGCGACGTGGGTCTTGGTGGCGGAGTCGTAGCGGTCGGCGCGCAGGACCGCCTGACCCTTCGAGAAGGTGACCCACACGCTCAGGCCCCGCGTGACCTCGACGCTGTTGGCGGCATCGTAGAGGCCCGTCATCGTCAGCGTGGTGTCGGAGCTCCCAGCGCGCAGGCGCCAGGACGAGCGGGCGTCCTTCTTGGGATCCAGGTCGACCTTGACCGTCGGCGTGGGCCGGGTGGCCAGCGTCGTGCCGTGGAAGTACCACGTCATGATGCGGTCGTACGTCCAGCCCTGCTCGGCGTATCCCTTGGCCCCGTACTGGCTCATGCCGATGCCGTGGCCCCAGCCACGACCGTTCACTGTGAAGACGGCGTCGGAGGCGTGGGCGGCCCCGGGAAGCAACAGCGGCCACGCGAGGGCGGCCACCAGGGCAGCACACAGCACGGACCTTCGGACGACCGAGGAGGAATGGAGCGCCGCCATGCGGCCACAACCCCTTCCGTGCTGCGACGAAGACTGCGACTGGTGGACCGGCTGCGACACATGGCCGGCACGTGCACCGGCGCACCGATGATTCTACCACCGCCTTCCCGGGTCGCAGCGCACCCGAAGCGCTCATGGTGTCCGATGCGACCTCTGGTCGCGATGGCTCCGTAGCGAGTACTGTGGTGGCGCGCCGCACGGGCGCGGACGATCGAGCGACCTGGACGTCCGACTCGGCTGCCGACACCGCAGGATGGGGGCTGTGCGTCAATGGGTCCGACTCCGGATGTGAGCGTGATCGTCACCGTCTACAACGGTGCGAGCTACATCGAACGCTCCCTGGGCTCGGTCCTCGCGCAGACGCTCGCGCCCGCGCGCATGCAGGTCCTGATCGTCGATGACGGCTCGACCGACGAGTCCCCGGCCATGCTCGATCGCATGGCGGAAGCGAACCCCTCGTTCGAGGTGATCCACCAGCCGAACTCCGGCGGGCCTGCGGGTCCCCGGAACCGCGCTATGGGACAGGCGGTCGGGCGCTACCTCTTCTTCCTCGACCAGGACGACCACCTGGCCCCGGAGACGCTCGAGTCGATGGTCCGCATCGCGGACGCGAACGGGACCGACGTCGTGTTGGCCCGCACCCGGGGGACGGGCGGCCGCATCACGCCTCGCCCCATGTTCGTCCGCACGGTGGCGCACACCGACGTGTTCACGACGCCGTCGGTCTACCGCCTGCTGAACCCCACGAAGCTGTTCCGCGCAACGATGGTCCGTTCGCTGGGCCTGCAGTTCCGCGCGGACTTCCACGTCGGCGAGGACCAGCCGTTCGTGGCCATGGCCTATCTCAAGGGCAACGGCATCTCGATCCTGGCGGACCGGGACTACGTCTTCTGGGTGAACCGCGAGGACGGGTCCAACGTCACGAAGAGCGCGCTCGCTCTCGGGGACCGCATGCCCGTGGCGAGCCACATGGTCGAGCTGGTCGCGGAGAACGTGCCCCCGGGACGGGACCGCGACGCGCTGATGGTGCGCCACTTCCACATCGAGCTCGCAAACTCCGCCTTCGTGGCGTGGGACAAGGAGCCGGATCCTGCGGTGCGCGCGGCGGCGTTCGACAGGTTCCGCGAGATCGTCGCCGCCTACTACACCGATCGCATCAAGGCGGGCCTGCCGGCGCGGGCCCGCGTCCTGATCCAGCTCGTGTCCGAGGGGCGGCAGGACGCGTTCGCGGAGTACCTCGACGCACTCGCGCACGCCCCCGACCCCGATCCGCTGCTCATCGAGGGCGAGCGGGTGTTCATCGCGCTTCCGTGGTTCCGCGACCCGACTCGGGGGTTGCCGGACGAGCTGTTCGACGCCTCGGCGGGACTCGTGGTGTACCGACGGGTCCAGCCGCTCGAGATCGGTCGCGACGGGGTCCGCCTCACCGCGGTCTGTCGCCTCGGAGTGCTGACAGACCGCATCACCGGTGTCAGTCTCGTTGCCCGGTCACGCGCCACGGGGATCGAGAGGGTCTTCCCTCTCCCGTTCGAGGTCACCTTCGAGGAGGCGCTCCCGTTCGTGCGGGTGGAGGGTACGATCCCCGCCGGGCAACTCCTCGCGATGCCGGAGAACGACACCTGCAACCTGTGGCTGAGGGTGTCGGCCGGCGAGACGTGGCGCCGGTGCCGGGTCGCGGAGTGTGCGCCGTCGTCCGGACTCCGGATCCTGCGCAACCGCGGCAGAGCCGGGGGAGCGCCCTATGGGACCCTCACGACGAATCCGGCCGGCTACCTGGTCCTCACCGCGATGAGTGGGCCCACGCTGGCACGGCGTGTCCTGAGGCGCTTCCGGCGGTCCGTCGTGCGCAAGGTACGCGCGCGACTCGGCTAGCTCGCGCGCAGCGCTGTGCTACGCGTCGGTGATGGCCGCGCCGGCGGTCGGAACGGCGGGGTCCCGAGGCCCTTCGTAGTAGTCCAGCGCTTCCTTGATCGGACCGTCGAACACGAGCCGGCCCTTCTCGAGCACCATGCCGCGGTTGCAGATCGACTCGGCCGCGGCGCGGGAGTGCGTGACGAAGATGACGGTCACGTTCTCCTTCTCCATGATCTCGCGGATCTTGCGGTCGCACTTCTCGCGGAAGGCTTTGTCTCCGACGCTCAGGGCCTCGTCGACCACCAGGATCTCAGGGTTGATGCTCGCCGAGATGGCAAAGCCCACGCGCGCCTTCATGCCGCTCGAGTACGTGCGCATCGGCTGGTCCATGTAGTCGCCGATGTCCGCGAACTCGACGACCTCCTTCTCGAGCGCGGCGATCGCGTCCTTGGACAGCCCCCATATCTGACCACGCAGGGTGATGTTCTCGCGGCCGGTGAGCTCGGGGTCGAAGCCCGCGGTCAGCTCGAGGAGCGCGCTGACGCGACCGTTGACCGTGATCTGGCCGGTGGTCGGGAAGACGACGCCCGTGATCATCTTGAGCATGGTCGACTTGCCGGCGCCGTTCTTGCCGATCGCGGCAACCGACTCGCCGCGCTTGATCGTGAAGCTCAGGTGGCTGTTCGCGTAGACCTCTTTGAAGCCGATGCGCTTCGAGAAGATGCCGAGGAACCGGTGCTTGTCGCTCCGGTACAGCTTGTAGCGCTTCGAGACGTTCTTGAACTCGATCGCGATGTCGTCGGCCTTCGGGGCCGTGCCTTCGGTCGTCATGGCCGCCTCGTCACAGGACGTCGGCGATGTCGCGCCGCAGCCGGTGGTAGGTGAACAGGGTCAGCAGCACCATCGCGGTGAACGTCACGCCGAACGCCATCAACGCGAAGCTGTCCTGGAAGAACCAGCGCTTGTAGATGAAGACGTTGCGATACCCGGTCGCGATGAAGGTGACCGGGTTGAACAGCAGCAGGCGGCTCAGCCAGGGGATCTTGATCTGGTTGACGTCCCACATGACCCCGGACATCCAGAAGATCGCCATCACGAAGGAGCTGACCACGTTCGCGAAGTCCTTGCTGATGGCCGACAGCGGCGCCGCGAACATCGACCAGACCGTGAAGAACGCGAACATCAGGGCCATGTAGAGCGGGAGCTGCAGGTAGTAGACGTCGACCGGATAGCCGAAGACGATGAAGATCACGATCACGATCGCCGAGAGCGCGAGGTGGACGTAGAACTTCGAGAGGCTGACGAACGTCGCGATCGTGGATACCGGGAACTTGATCTTCGTGACGAGGTAGCTGTACCGCTTCAGCGTCGTGGTCCCCTGCGTGAGCATCTCGCTGATGTAGAACCACGGCAGGATGCCCGCGATCAGCCACAGCGAGAACGGGAAGCCGTTGACTGACTTGCTCGCGCGCAGCCCGATCGCGAAGGCGAACCAGTAGACGAAGATGGTCACGCTCGGCTTGATGAGCGCCCACAGCCAGCCCAGTGCGGAGCCGCGGTAGGTCTTCACGAGGTCCGCGGCGGCGAGCTGGAAGATCTGCTTCCAGAACTGCTTGTGCTCCTCGACTATCCCGAACAGCGTCCCGCCGTAGCGCTCGACGCGCGCCGCGAACACCGCCGATATGTCCGGCTTAGCGTCCGCCACCAAGGTCCTCCTTGATGTCGGTCGTGGACACGCCGTCGGTGCGCGGGAGGAAGACGAGCTCGCAGTGGTCCTTCAGGTAGTCGAAGCGGTCGCTGTCCGCCCAGTCGTCGCCCATGACGACGATGTCGATCGCATAGCGCTTCACGTCGTCGATCTTTTGGTCCCACGACTCCTCGGGGATGACCAGGTCGACGTAGCGGATCGATTCGACGATCTCCTTGCGCAGGGCGTAGTCGTGGTACGACTTCTTGCCCTTGCCGGCGTTGAACTCGTCGGTGGAGACGGCCACGACGAGGTAGTCGCCGAGGGCCTTCGCCCGCTGGAGCAGGCGGATGTGACCGTGGTGCAACAGGTCGAAGGTGCCGTATGTGAGTACGCGCCTCATGAAGCCGTGCCACCTCCTTCGCGGGCGGAATCGATCTTGGGGCGGATCGCTCCCTCGGCAAGCATACGCCCGAGGACGCGCTCGCTCGCGTGGCCGTCGTCGAGACAGGCGAACCGCTCCCGGAAGCGCTCCAGGCGCTCCACGGCCTCCGCAGACGGGTTCTCCGCTGCGCGGACCGCTGCGATCAGGTCCGCGGTGGTGTGCACGACCGGACCGGGGAGCTCGTCGAGGTCCAGGTACAGACCGCGGACCTGACCCGCGTACTGCTCCAGGTCGTCCATGAAGAACAGGACCGGGCGGCGCAGGTTCGCATAGTCGAAGAAGACGCTGGAGTAGTCGGTGATCAGCACGTCCGCGATGGCGTAGAGGTCGTTGATGTCGTCGATCGCGGACACATCGACGACGAAGCCGTCGTAGGGACTCAGGTCGAGGCCGCGGGAGATCAGACAGTGTGCGCGGAACAGCACGACGTAGTCGTCGCCGAGCGCCGCGCGCATCGCACCGAAGTCCACCGCGTTCTCGAGCGTATAGCCCACGCCGGCGACGTGCTGGTTCTCGCGCCATGTCGGGGCGTAGAGGACGACCTTCCTGTCAGGGGGCACGCCGAGGCGCGCCTTGATGCTCTCGGCGTCGCTGGGAGTGAAGGTGTGCAGGAAGTCGTTGCGCGGATAGCCCTCTTCGATGATCGCGTCGACCCTGCCGGTCGCGGCGAGGTCGAACGCGGAGACGAACCGGTCGGTCGCGTAGCGCGACGGCGAGAGCAGCCACGTGAACCGCGCGCCTTCGCGCCGGTAGCGGGCGTGGATGTCGCGGACGGAGAGTCCGGCGCTTCCCGAGGCCTCTGCATCTATGTCGCAGCCCAAGCGCTTCAGCGGGGTCCCATGCCACGCCTGCAGGTATGTCTGACCCGGCCGGGGCACGAGGTAGGCCGGCAGCACGGTGTTGGTGGACCACAGCGCGGCGCGCGCGTAGCTGCGCCGGTACTCGGGAGATCTCCACGGCACGATCACCGCGTGGCGCAGTTCTTCGAGCGCTCGCTCGCCGAGGACCGTCTCGAGATCGTCCGCGAGCGTGGGTCCGGGTGCCAACTCCGCCAACCCGCGGATGTCGTAGCCCCCGCGCTTCTCGAGCGCCCTGACCATGGGGCCGCGGAGCGCCCATATCTTCTCGACGCCGTCGAAGCGCGGGTCGTTGAGCATCGCCCGGTACAGAGCGTGCGGACTGCACGAGTACCCTCGCGCCTCCATGCTCTCGAAGACCGCGACGGAGGGGTCGACCGGGACCGACCTCCACAGCGAACGGTAGCCGCGCTCTCGCGCAGCGAGCAGCTGCGCACGGACGGTGGCCTTGAGCGCAGGGAAGCGTCTGCCCATGCCCAGGGCGAACGACCGGGTCGCCTTGGAGACGGTCTTCTTGATCGATTGTTTCGCCATGTCGGTCAGTGAGTCCCTATCGCTTCGAAGATCAGGTCGGCGATCCTTCCGGTGCACCCGGCCGGCGCCGACGCGTACCGGTCCTTCAGCATCCGCGTGACCTCGGGATACCGGTCCCTCGCGTCGATGCGGCCCGCCAGCTCCTCCAGGTCGCGCGATGACACCTGAGGCATCTCGGCCAGCACATCGATGTTCAGGCCGTGGGCCCGGACGTACTCGTCGATGTCGTACACCCAGAAGAAGACGGGCAGGTCCAGGACGCATGCCTCGAACGCCACCGCGGAGTAGTCGGTGATCACGACGTCGCACAGCGGGAGCAGGTCGAGGATGTCGATCTCGCCCGCGTTCACGACCTCGGGTCCCTCGACCCGCGCCGCCTCGAGCGGGTGCGGCTTGATGATGAGAGTGTAGCGTGCGCCGGAGAACCGCTCGGCCACATCTCGGTAACGCTCGCCGCCGTCGCGCCGGAACGTGGGAGCATAGAGCACGACGGTGCGCTTGCGCTCGTCGAGCACTGGGAACGCCCGTCTCATCGCGGCCACGACCGGCGGGACCGGTGTCACCCGAGCGTCGTCGGCATGTGCGCGCAGGTAGTCCATGCGAGGCAGACCGGTAGGTCGCACGATGGACGGGTCGACGCCGAACGCCTCGGCGAAGACGGGCACGGTGGCGGGACCCGCGCACACCACGACGTCGTAGTTGCGGTGCATGCGCATGGCGGTGGCCAGCGAGGACGAGTGACCTCCCGGACGGTCGAGCGTCTGGTAGCCGAAGCGCTTCACGGCTCCGAGCGCGTGCCAGAGTTGGACGACGTAGAGCCCGGGATGGTGCGTGAGCAGGCTGACGGGGATGACGTAGCCGTCGACGATGCAGACGCGCGCCGTCGCGAGGTGGTACATCTGGCCGATGGTCGGCGCGATCGCCGCGATGCGCCCGCTGAACGACCGGCCGACCATGCGGCAGCGCGTGACGATCTCGAGATCGGGATCGCGGCGGCGCAGCTCCTCGGCGAGCAGGATGAAGTCGCGCGACGGCGTGTCGAACTGGCGGCTGAGGAAGACCGCCTTGCGGCGGGCCGGGAACAAGGCCTTCAGCACGGCGTAGAGGCCCTGAGCGATCCAGGTTGCGACAGCGATGAGGATACGCATCAAGGCAGCACCCCGAGGACGTGCCCGACGAAGGCGGGAGTGACGGTGTTCGAAGTCCGCATGATACCACCGGCGGCCCGCGTCCAGCTCTCAGCGGACCTGTCGCGAGAGTGCTCGGCTGAGGCCGTGTCGGCCGGTGTGGATGGTAGAATCGACCTCTCCGTGATAGGGGTGGGATGAAGAAGCTCTCGTTCTCCAAGAAGGTTGCGCTGTGGGCCGGCGCGGCGCTGGCTGCCGTGGTGGCCGTCTTTGCGCTGATGGGCGTCGCGTGGGTGTGGACCGACTACCAGTGGTACGCGAGCGTCGGACGCCAGAACGTGTTCTGGGTCAGCATGCTGTCGCAGGCCGCCGTGTGGGTCTTCTGCACCGCAGCGGGCTTCGCCGTGCTCTATCTGAGCGCTCGCGCGGCATGGCTGGTCGTCAGCGAGCAGCAGCGCTTCCCGAGGGTGACCGCGATCGCGTGCTTCCTGCTCGCCGGGGCTCTCGCGTGGACCATGTCGGCGCAGTGGATGGTCTTCCGGCTTGCGGCCGCGCAGTCGCCCTTCGGCCTCAAGGACCTCCAGTTCGGGATCGACGTGGGCTTCTTCGTGTTCACGCTCCCCGCCTTCGAACTGCTGTACCGCTGGTTCAACGGACTGACGATCGTCGCGCTCGTCACCGTCGTGGCGATCACGATGTCGAGCCGACTCGAGATGACGGACACGGTCCCCGCGCGGTGGTGGCAGTTCAAGAAGATCGTCTCGGTCCTCTTCGGCTTCCTGATGCTCGCGGTCAGCTTCAACTTCTGGATCTCGATCTGGCGCATCTCCTACTCCCCCGCCGGCCAGATCTTCGGCGCGTCATACTCGGACATCGCGGCGGCGCTGCCCGCCTTCTGGATCATGACGGGCGTGTCGTTCGCGTTCGCGATCGTCCTGTTCGTGACGGCCCCGGGGCACCGGTTCAAGGCCGTCGTCTGGTCCTTCATCGGCTGGGCGGTGGCCGGAACACTGCTCGTCGGC
>Ga0209638_1002354_pt1 | contig 11631 bp, 11 predicted proteins | sample BarGraNGADG00211_FD_184490 | JGI IMG/M metagenome (GOLD analysis project Ga0209638, IMG submission 184490) | Arctic peat soil microbial communities from Barrow, Alaska - Barrow Graham LP Ref core NGADG0002-211 (SPAdes) (version 2) | ecosystem: Environmental > Terrestrial > Soil > Wetlands > Peat... | reverse complement strand
GGAGTGGCCGCGGCCGTGCAGCTGGCGTCCGTGGGGCTCGCGGCGGCAGCGCTCCTGGCCGCTTTCCGTTGGGCCTCTCCCGCGGCCAGCCTGCAGGTCACGATCGTGGTCAGCCAGTTGCTGTCCTCGCCTCTGCGCGACCACTACGCCGTGCTGCTGCTCTTGCCGGTGGCGTGGCTGGTCTCGCGCGGTCGAACATGGGCGGCACTGATTCCGCTCCTCGGCTGGATCGCGCTCTTCGCCGACGACACGGCGGCAACCTGGCCTGCGGTCGCCAGCATCCCGCTCACGTTCTTTGGGGTTCTGGCGCTGTTGCTCTGGGAGGCGTATCGCGAGCGACGGGTGCGCCTTGGCGCAGGCCGGCACGGCGCAGATGCCTGAATAGCAGCCTGGAGCTCGGCTGTATCGGAGGCGCTACTCCTCTCGCCCCGACCATTCCCATCACTTGTTGCGTCGGCAACAACCCAGCCTTCAACAGCGCTTGGCCCGACAGCCAGGCGTTTTCGTTCAGCACAGGATGAGCGGCCACAAGCGTCGGACCTTCGATATCGAAGCGCACGAACAGCTCGTGGATGGCCTCTTCGCGTAGCCGATCGGGCACCTTCGGATCGCGCCAGAGAGTGCCGACGTCGGCGAGCGCGTGGCGTGCGCGGCGCAGCCGCAGCTCGTCGGGTGGCATTGCCTCGGCCCGTTCGGGACGATCCAGACGGCGCCAGGCCCGGCTGAACGCCTCGATTGCCAATGGAGCCGGCCGCAAGCTGAGCCTGTAGATCGGCGCGGGCAGCTGCCAGGGCATCGGGGTCCGGTGCAGCCGCCGGAGCCTGGCCCTGATGCATCGCGGCGAGCACTTGCCCGATGTCGGTTTCCTCGAACCGCAGGTCATCGAACGAACTGGCGAGCTGCTCTTCGCGGTTGGGCCGGCGCTGGACCTACGTCTTCTCGCAAAGTAGTGCGGCATGGGGATTCACGGACCCATGGCCGAGCATAAAGAGGACGGTGGAAGCCAAGCAGAATCAGCTTGCGGGCCAAAGATGTGGAGTAGTCGCGGTCGAAATGGGCCACGACACCTCCGATGCCCACCTTTGGCGAATCGGGCGCCTATACGTGGGCTTTGGTGAGCCTTACCCTGCTGCTCGTCTTGCTCACGGCGATGCTGCTCATCCGGTGACCGTCGGAGGGGAGCAGAGTCCGTTTCGCCCGTAACGACAACATGAATGCAGTAAGTGAATCATGGGATGGTAAATGTATAATCGCTTCCCAAAAGTACCCAGGTAGGCCCATCCGACGAGTAAGTAAGTTGGAAAGAATACTCTCCTGACTCTAATGGCCGTTCGTTATTTGGATCAAAGCTCCACGAATCATGCCCGTTAAGAGTAATCGACCAAAAGCCGATATCCCAATTCTCAATCCCGTTTCGTCGGCCCTTCACCCCAATGTGTTCTATTTGTAATGGTTGATCGCCTCCATTGCTAATGTGAATATGCGCGATTAATCTATCTCCCTTATTTGGAGGCCAATTTCCTGCTGGTGTAGTTAACGGCAAATCATCTACTAGTTCAACATAACCCAGTATCCCAATTTGAAATGACCATGTGTCGCTCCATTCACTTGCCTGACCCTTGTCGTTTCTTGCCTTTACGTGCCATGACATTTGCCCTGGCCACATTTGACCGATGTGACAAATCGTCGCATCCTGCCAAATACAAGACGTCATCTTGGCATAAGGACCGCCCCATACTTCAACTTCATATTGGACTGCGTCTTTTGATGGATTCCAAATCAATGTAACGTCAGTCTTTTGGGGCATGCCGATTCCATTGCCAGGGCTGGAAAGAATTGGCTTTTCAACAATGGGGGAGGGCGTTGGCGTCGCGACCGCTTGGTTGCCTCCCGACAGGGGACCCAAGTACAAGCCCCCAACAATCATGAGCACGACTATCGCAGAGACAATCACCCCGAACAGGTAACCCGCGCGACGCCCTGTCCGACGGGCCCAGTTGATCACCCTGGCAACTAAGAACGCGAGGCACCACGCAAGGCCGAGGGCGATGATGAACACGCCAGTTCGCGTGCCCGGCAAAGCCACCGTCACTCCGACGACCGCGACCCCAAGGCCAATTCCCACAACCTCCCAAACGGTCGGTCCTCTGTGGTCTGAGGTCGGTGGCTTCGCCGATGGCGGGACTTGGTCTGACTCAGGCACGATCATGGCACCCCCTCAATGGCTGCGGCGGTTGCGCTGATTATGACCGGAGCGACCAGCGGCTCTCATGGTCCAGCTGGGCCGCTTCGACCGTCTGGGGAAAGCTACCTTCCTGCCCGGTTCCGCGCAGCTTGTCACGGAGCCATTCGTCCGCCTCCTGGTCGAACCCGACGCGCGGCGCGCCCAGCGTGGCGAACGGTGCCTCGGTGATCTCGCCGAAACGGGCGAGCACGGCGTGCCGGTCATCGTCGCTCAGCCGGTTCAGGTCCACCGCGATCAGCCGCTCGAATTCCGCCTCGGCTCCCGCCTTCGGTCGCGCAAGCGCATTCCAATCCAGCCCCATTTCTCCCTCCAGTTACGGGAATAGCGTCGGCCCGAAGCGTAACGAGTGCCTCGCTGGGTTTCCCAACCCGGGCGCAGGGCTACGGCCAATCACAAGGTCAAGCGGACTCTTGGCGCTGCCTGGCCAGCGTGAGTCCGCTCCGAACCTTCACCCGTATAGTGTCGGCTCTAATCCTCTCGCCCCGACCATTCCCAACAATTCCGCTGAAGGTGGCCGGCACGGCGTAGGCGAAGCCATGGGCGGTTGCTTCCGCGGTCAGGTGGAACCGCATCGCCTGAAAGCCAGACGCATCGATCCGGCTGAACAGCGAGCGCGCAAGCTCAGATCGGCCAGGACCGCCGTCGGCGAGACGCCAGGCTTCACCGAGGCCCTGTAGATAGCGCACCGCGCGATCGGCGCTGATGCCTTCGGTTTCGCGGACCGTCTTGGCTGCGCTCTCCTCGCGGTCCAGGCGTTCCATGGTGGCCCGGAGAGCCTCGTAGTCGCGATCTTTGACGACTCGCGCAGCGGCATCGGTTCGTTCGCGTTCGATCCGCCGCAGGGCTGATTCGTCGGGACCGCAATGGGCCGGCACCACCGCGCCGACAACTTGGCTGACCAGGTGGGCGTTGAGGCTGACGCGATCGAGAAGCACGCCGACTGCGTCTTCGATCAGCTCGCGACGGTATCCCTTGCCGTCGCGCCGGCCTCGACGGTGAGCCGGCAGGTCCGGTTGTGCCGCCCGGTACTGGGGACAGGCCCGATCGTGGCGATAGAAGCCGCTGTCGCCGGATATGCGCTTGGCGCAGTGGGCGCAGTGGAGCATGGCCAGCGCATATGGCCGAGACGGGCTGGCCTTGCGGCCGGTGCTCGTGGCACGGGTAGCACGGACGACCGCCACCTTGTCAGCGAGTTCGACTGGCACGAGGGCCGGCCAGTGGGCGTCTGTGCCGTCGCGAAGCCGACCGACATACAGAGGTGAGAGCAGCATTCCCCGGATCGTGTCGATCGGGAGACCGAGTGCCTCGGCGATTTCGTGGTCGAGTGCACCGGCTGCCGAGCGGGTGAAGGCGGCCAGAACAGTGTCGATCTTGTCCGGGTCCGGTTCGATCAGCTTGGCATCGTTGCGCCGGAAGCCGAAGGGCGCATGACCACCGGGATCACGCTGCTTGGCGAGTTTGGATGCGTAGCCTTCGTGGATACGCCGTGCCAGTCGGCGGCTGTACCTCTCGGCATCCTTGGCCTCGTCGACGAGCTGGTCCCAGTGCCGATCGCAGGACGAGAGGATCTCTTCGTCGGCGAACCAGACCGCGACTCCCGCCGGATGGAGGGTGTCTTCGAGCAGTTCGAGGGTGCGGCGAAGGTTGCGCTGCCAGCGGGAGACGTAGCCGACCAGGAGAACGTCAAAGGCGCCGTTGCGCGCGGCATCGAGCATGGCCGCCATCTCGGAGCTGCGGTATACCGTGCGGCCGCTGTGGGCCGCTCGCCAGACCAATCCCGTGTCCTGGAGGCCGAGCCGACGGATCGCGCCGTCCTGTAGTTCGATCTGCGCTTCGGGGCCGTATCGGTCGAACTGACCTGGGGTGCTCTCGCGTATCCAGCGAGCGGCACGAAGACCACCCAGGCCATCGGGTGAGGTGGGTAGGCGGCTCATGCGCTCTTTCTCCGCTCTGGCTTGGGATCGTCGGCAGTCTCGTCGGGCGAGGGCTCGTCTTGCTCAGCCATCGACTCGGCCTCATCACCGGACGGCTGCACTACGTGGAAGCGCGCTCGCATACGTTGCTCGTTAGCGTATGCGTCTCGCACGAGCTGGGCCAGGGCGGCGACGATCGGATCTGGCACCGCTTCATTGTCCTCCCACGCCGTGTCATCTTGTATGGCAACGCCGGGCGCAACCTCAAGCTCGATGCGGATCGGTAGCTCATTCACGGCGCCGACCCCTCTGCCGCCGCTGCGACCCTCCAGAGGTTCGGCATGCCCACTCCGGCAAACGAGAAGCCGCCGATCACGAGGGTGGAGCCCGGATCAAAGACGGGCTCACCGGCCAGGGCGCGAGCAATGAGCGCGAGTTTGGTCCGAAACCGAACCCGAACGGTTCGCAGTGCACCGAAGGTGACCGAGTAGCGGCGAGCCTTGGTGAGGAAGTGACCCCGGAAGCCGAGCATGTGCGCCCAGGCCCGCAAGCGCAGATGCTCGTATTGCGGAAGGCCCCCGAGCGCCCAGGCGGTCGCCATCATCGCGCGGGCGTGGTCGCTGACCGCAAGTTGGCCGATCTCGAGGGCGGAGCGCAAGCGCCGGTCCGCACCACCGGCATTCTCGGCCGCCTTGGTTGCGTACTTGGCGAGGTAGCCTGCGACTCTGGTATCGGAGCCTTCGCCTTGGGCATTCGGACGGATCGAGCGCACGTCGAGCTGAGTGCCCCAGCGAACCACAAACGGCGTGCCGTCGGGCCGCTCGATGCGCAACCAAGCTTGCCCTGCGGCCTCGGCGACGATCTGAGCGAGTAGGTCGGTATTGGCCCAGGCTGGCGGCGCGGACCGCTGCGGACCATCGAGGCGCAGGATCACGTGGAGATGGACTAGACCTCTGGCCTGGAACTCGGCGACCTTGACGAAGCTGACACGGACGTGATCGCCTAACTCCGTCCGCGATACGCCTGCGCGAGCGGCCAGGATGCGAGTCATGCGGATGGTCGTCCGGCGCCACAGAACCCCTGCGTGGGCGTTCCAGAGAACAGCACCTTCGTAGTCGTAGCAGTCGGGGCAGAGCGGCTGACCGAGGGCGGCGTCACCCTGGTCATGTCGGATGCTGCACGAAAGCCGCCGGCCGTGAGCGCACGTCGCCTCGGTCGCCCTGGCTCGACACGGCAGAGTCGAGGAACCACGAACCAGGCGGCGATGAACAGCACCGAGGGACGGTGCTGTCAGGGTTGCGAAGACTCTGGGATGGCCTGCGACTTCGGTCGAGATGTCTCGGGCCAGATCGCCGGCGACTCCGGCCCTAACGAGGGAGTAGGCATCGCGCCGGTATATGGTCGAGCAGGACGGGCAGCGGCTGGAGCGGCGGTTGCCACAGGCCACGAGTACGACACCATCGGGAGCATCGGCGCTTCTGAACCGTTCGACTATCTCGCCGGTTTCACGGTGAACGGTTAGTCGCTCGCCGGTCAGCCGGATCGGTGACGAACAGCGCGCAGCAAGAGGGCCGGTTGTGACCGGCAGGGCGGGTTGCATCGGAGCCAGGTCCCTTGGAAGTCAATCGGACGAAATGGCAACCGACGCGGGACGGGTCCATCTGGGCTTCGCTTTGCGATGCCGTCGCGGTCGGGGATGGTCCGATCGCTCCAAGGTCATGGCCCCCAAGCCTGATGGGCCGAGCGATCAAGTGAGGGCGAGTCACACCAGTTGTTCGCGGTCGAGCACGCCGACCGTATGCGAACCGTGACCAGGGTCTATGCCCGATGGCGGAGCTACTCCGCCAATGCCCGCAGTCTGAACCGGCCCTGTGCCAGCTAGCCTGTCACAGCGAAACCTGGGCTTACGATCGATCGCAAGCCATTTGGGGCGTGTCAGCCTCTCGGTGTCGTGGGTTCCCTCCCTCCCTGGCTTGACACCTTTCGTCTTCCACCCTGCAATCTCGCAGAAGCTCTAACCGGAGGCCGTCCGGCCAGGGTCCGGCTATCCCTCGCGGCCGCCGGTCCCTGGCCGTCCGTCCTCCGGTTACGATCTGGTTGCAGGGACATCGTGTGCAGGCAGGATTGCACGGCCGACATGCGGGCTGCCGCCTTCGGCAGCGACGTTCGAGGCCCGTGCATCGTCGCCGCGGGCCGTGTCGGGAATGGTGTCGAGGGGCTGGTTACAACTTCCTTTACGTCTTCAAGTTCAAGAGCTGGCGCTCGCCCACGCTGCCAAAGCCGAGCGGAGCGTTGCCGCCCGGGTCGCCGAGCATTCGCCATTCGGCGCGAGGCGCTACTGCGGTCGCCCGGCGTCGTGCGCTCCCGGAAGAGAGATGGAGCGATGGCACGTGGCGGCAACCTGCGGGTCGTGGGTGACGACGACAACGCTCTTGCCTTCAGCATTCAGATGCCGAAGCAACTGGAGCACGATGTCCCTGTTAGCCGCGTCGAGCGAGCCCGTAGGCTCGTCCGCCAGAACGAGGTCGCAGGGCTTCAACATCAACCTGGCGATCGAGATCCGCTGCTGTTCGCCGCCGGACAGCTCGTACACGGGGCGTCTTGCCAAGTCCGCGAGACCGACTGCCTCAAGCGCCGCGGCACGAGTCTGACCTCGCGACGCCCGCGAACCACCCACGTATGCCTGGGCGATCTTGAGGTTGTCGTCGACGGAGTCGCCGTCGATGAGCGCGAAGTTTTGAAACAGGTAGCCGAGCTTGTACCTGAGCAATGCGGTCGCCTTCCCCGACCCGACGGCCGGAGCCGGCCGGCCGAACAGCCGAAGCTCGCCGCGATCCGGCCGCTCCAGCAAGCCGACGATGTTGAGTAATGTGGTCTTGCCCGAACCGCTATCACCGGTGACGGCCACCATCTCCCCGGACGCGACTGTCAGGTCCACGTCGCGCAGAACCCGCCGGCCGTCGAACGACTTGTCGACGGATGTCATCTGGCATACGAGATCGGCCACTTAGAATTCCTCTTTCAGGATCCTGACGACGCTCCGTCGCTCGATCCTCATCATGACGATCGAGCAGAACACAATCTCCACGATGATCACGGCCGCGGCTATCAACGAGACCAGGACAATCCGGACGCTCCCCTCCTCGCCGGAACCGGGAAACGGGTTTAAGCCGACGGTGACCACGGTGACTCCGCCGACCGCTTGCACTGCCCAGACGACGCCCATCAACACGATCGCCTCATGGTATGCACGGAGGAAGCCGTGACCGAGAAGCCGGCGAACAATAATGCGCCGTGAGTAGCGCTGGAACACGATCGAGGCGCTCTGAACGGCGAGCACCAGCAGCAGCGCAACCAGCGCTGCGCCCAGCAAGGCAAGGGTGCGGGCGGCGTCTGACAGCTTCTGCAACCGCTGCGACGCGTATTCGTCCATCGTGATCAGGTGCTGGAGGTTGTCGTCGAGCTTGAGCTGTTGCAGGGTAGGTTCGAGCTCGTGCAGCGTCGCGAGCGCGTCGCCGTTCCGCAGCGGCATCTTGAGCGCCGAGTTGCCAGCGCCCGAAAGCATGTTCGCCCGGTCGATCCCCAGGCTATTGCCCTTCGTCATCACCTCGACGATGGGATCTGCGAGAACGTTGCCGGCATCGGGTTCGACCGATGGATCGAAGGTGAAGATCTTCTGTCCGTCCTGGTACCAGACGATCCTAACGCGCTGGTGGCTTACCGACGCCGGAGCCGGGCGGCCGAATACCGCCTGCTCTGCCTGCGCCGCTCCCTGCACGCCGTCACACCCGGTTCGTTGACACTGGAAGAACGATTCCAGGGTAGTCTCCTCGGTTCGGTACCGTTCGGGTGCCAAGACCAGCCAGTCGGAATCGGCCTCGGTAACCTCGACCGGCCGACTCGAGACGTCCAGTATGGGAAACCGGCGCAGGTAGTTGACGTTGACGACGATGGAGCGGTAGGACCCGGCGGGTAACGGGTTGGCATTGAGGGCGGCGTATTGGCCCGCGTCCACGTAGAGGGCGCCGAGTTCGTTCAGCACCGGATACAAGTCGTATACCTCAGTCGCCGTCTGCGAGATCTCGCCGGTCTGCAAGTCGATGAGATCGTTGCCCACGCTCTTGGGGTAGAAGATGCCGTACCCGCGGGCCGCCTCCCACCCGCCGAGGCGGTTCTGTTCACGGACTACATCCGAATACTGCTGCCAAAGGCCGGCTCCGATGACGATCACCGCGATCGCGCAGCCCGCCTTGACCAACGCGTTCAAGGCGAACACGCGCTGCGTGTCCTTGCGGTTCTTGATCGATGCCGCGACGCTCGTGGTGGCGACGTAGAGGCTGGCCAGGACCGACGCGACAATCATGATCGCGAAAGCCCGGAGTATCGCGATCTCCACGTCGAGGCTGAATTGCACTGTGGATCCGCGAACCAACCGTGTCAGGACGAGGGCGATACCCAGGCTGGCGGCGAGACAGACGAGTATTCGACGTCCGCTGGTTTGGTACCAAACGTCGACCCGGCGCAAGCCATGCAAGCGAAGAATTCCAATCCGTTTGGCCTCGTTGAGGACCTGGAAGGTGAGCAGGAGCGCCACGAGGAACACCGCGAGCAACTCCGCGGCCGTCAGGAGGGGGCTGAAATCGACGCTGTAGCCCAGGAATCCGATCCCGCGACCTTCGAGGGTGTCAGCCTTCACTGACGCCGGAGCCCCCAACTCTCCGGAAAGCTCACTTGCCAGGAGATCGAGAAACGCCACATACGTCGCGTCGTCCGATGTTTCCACGATGTAGCGACCGGCAACCGGGAGGGAGTCAAACGCGCGGATGAGGGTGCGTATCGCGACCTGATCGTCGCCACCGAAGTCCTCGAGAACGCCGACCTGACCGGGCTGGCTCGTCGTTGTGGTTGCGAGAAAGCGTTCAGGGTGCGCCATGTCCTCAGACCCCAGGAAACGCCCGCTGTCGAGATTGAAGCGCGAAAAGAAGCTGGTCGTCTGGACCAGAAGCGCGTAGTGCGTCGTCTGAGGACGATCGTCCGATGTGTAGCCAACGGACGTCCGGAAAACGTTGAGATGGGCCTTTGTCGCAGCGGCCAGCAGGGCCGCGTACGTCTGCCCCGGATCGGCGAGACGAGGGTCGTCCGGGATCTCGAAAGGCTTGCCGATCCGGTCGGCCGCGTGCTGCATCGTCTGCCGCTGGGCGTTGTCTGTCTCCGCATATACGCCGGCACCCGCAGCGGCTGCGAGGAACAACAACAGGACGACGATGAGTCGCTTCATACCTGGATTACCCCTCCGCCCCACGGATCCCCGCGCCGGGCATAGACAAATGGACTTTACTGCGAGACGCGTCAGCACGAATGCCCAACGCACGCGCCGCTCGGCTCCCTGGTTGGGCCCATGTGACGGTGGCCCACCGACTTGTGACGGCCGCAGCGGGCAGCGTCCATGGCGACCCGCTGCGGCTCAAACCGAGTCAACCTCCGAGAGGGCGTTCGGAGATCGACGTTTTACGGATAGTTCTGCCAGTACTCGGCTGCGCCTTCCCAAAACATACAATTCGTATCCGCCAGCGCCCAGACGCCGGCACGAGTGCTCATGTAGACCTGGTTCGGTCCGCCGATAGCCGTTGCGGAGTGGTAGTAGTTCTGATTCTGGTAGTGTGACCAGACGTTCTTGCCGACGCCCCAGTTGGTACTGGTTCCGTAGTTCCAAGTGCCGCCACCCTCGTTCATGACGGTTGCCAATACCGATGATGCAGTGCCTAGCGTCAACACGAACGCCGCGACAATAGCGAGCTTGCGCATCCTGCTCCTCTGGATTCCGGCCGGGCACTTCCCAGCCTAATGCTGACTAGCGCGCCCTCAACGCGAGGTGCAAGCCATGGTATTGCCCTACTTGTCTAGGAGTCAATAGCACAAGTCCGCAAACGACCTGGACCTGAAAGCGTGGCCTGACGCGCCCGGTGCGCACGCCCGGATCAAGCTGTCATGGGTCGCGTGCGGTCGCGCTCAGTCCCACTCCGAACCTTCACCGTACAGTGTCGGCCTCAAGTCCGGTGGCGCCGCCGACTACGCCACCTCAACCACCAGTCCGGCGGCCGGTACGATCGCGTAGATCAGTTGGAAAGTGTGGCCGCTACTCCTCTCGCCCCGACCATAAAATGGGCGTTCTACTTGTGACGCCTCCTGGCCACCGGTTCGACGCTCGCTATCCCCTGTTTCCCCTGGCATCGAGCGACGCATCTGCAGCTATCGCCCGAGGTCGATCCTGAACCGCCACGAGGTATACAACTACTTGACACCCGTACTTTAATGAACTCGGCACCACCACAGTCTCTAGCGACGAGTCCAGGAGAGGTTTGATGCGAGGGGACAGCCAAGCCGAGCGAATGGCCTCGGGTCCACGGGACGAGCCAGCCGGCGGACCGGGTATCGTGGTGACTCAGAATCGAGGGCCCGAGTCCGGAACCATTCGCAACCTGGCGATCGGAGCGAGCATCGGGTGGGTGGCCCTCCCGCTTCTGGCGATCACCGATGACGCCGCGCGCTATGTCAGCGGCGAGGGCTCCGCCATCCCAATCGCGTGGGCCGGCATTGCGGGCGCGGTGGTGGGCGCACTGACTAGAGCGGCTGGTCTGGGGCGGGTCGGGCTGGTCGCCGTTGTTGCTGGCGCGCTGAGCGGCGCGCTGCTGCCCTATCTAGTCATTGCGCCCGTCCTCGGCCTGGGGACGATAGAAGTCGGCGCGATAGACCACTATTCGGTGCTCTTCGGCCGCTACCTGCCTGTTGCAGTTGCGGCGGTCTCGGGCTCAATCCTCGGATCAGTCATTGCGGCGCGTTCCTCCGTGCGGATGCCCCTACGACCCGCTCCGTCCCTTGTCGTTGGATTGGTCGTCCTGGCTCTCTGGTTGATATCCTGGGCATTCTGGGCGCTCGCGCTTTCACCTCGGACTGTCTAGGCGACGACCGCAAGACGCAGCCAGGGTCGCGCGGAAGCAAATGACCTGGCACAGTCGCCCACAGTGAGACTTCCTGCGGCAAACCGGGCGCGACCCTCCGCAGCATGAGGTGGAGCAGGGCTTGGCCGACGGGCCCAATGGAGCGACTCGCCGGCCAACCTAGTTGGCGTGGTGTTCTCGTCGGGCCGTCGAACAGGGAGACGATTCCGCGCAGGCCCTTGTCTACCGGCGCTTTGAATTGGGCGAGCTCTCCGAGCACGAGCACGAGGCCTCATCCGGCAGTCGTACGAAACCAGCGGCCTCCGCCGATGAGCTCGCACGAGAGCACCAACGGGACATTCAGGTCGTTACGGTCGGCGTGACTCCAATCAGCCCGACCATTCCGCCAGGCCGCGGCTCGCTCCGCGCGTCTTCGTTCGCGCCGCAACGACCTGCCCGGGTGCGTTCTGGGCGTGGTGATATGCTCGGCTCGTGACCATCCCCTCAGTTTCCGATGGCGACCCTGGCTGTCCGC
>Ga0209638_1002352_pt1 | contig 11637 bp, 9 predicted proteins | sample BarGraNGADG00211_FD_184490 | JGI IMG/M metagenome (GOLD analysis project Ga0209638, IMG submission 184490) | Arctic peat soil microbial communities from Barrow, Alaska - Barrow Graham LP Ref core NGADG0002-211 (SPAdes) (version 2) | ecosystem: Environmental > Terrestrial > Soil > Wetlands > Peat... | reverse complement strand
TCATCTTCTGCGCCGCATCTCACGCGCCTTCCCTCTTTCCAGCCGCGGATCAACCACCACCGGCGACCACGTTACAGGACTTCTGACGCACTACACTAGTGATTCTAACTAGCCAAGGGCTTCGCCCTTGATATCCCTGCGGGATATGGGAGTCAAGGGAGTCAGGAGGCAGAAGACAGAATCCGCGGTGGGCGATTGAATCGAATGGACTTGCCAACACAACGAGAACACAATTCTCGTTACGGGCCGTATAACGGGATAAGTTGGTAGCGCTAACGAGAGTCGAACCCGTTAACACCAGCTCATCGATGCTACCGCGAGTGCCAACTTGGCCCCTGGCAGGACTGGTGGTCGGGTTGAAGCTCCGGCTGCAAATGTGATGTCACTGGTCCCTGACATCACGGCCGGTACCGGCACCGAATTCGAAGAGATGCTCGTCTGCGACGGCCCTGGGGGGCTGTCGCAGTCGGAAGGACAGGAGGAGTACTGTGGAAATCCTCGTCCGAACCGCACCCGGCCACTTTCCGATAAGCCGGTTTCACGCTCAGTGCCCCAGTTTCCGAGCGGTCCGTGACACGACCGGAGCGCTCAATGGCGCGCCGGTAAATCCTTGGCGACTTATCCGGCCAATCTCTGCCCGCTCCTATGGGGGGCCGAGTTTGCGGAGTTCGGCAGCGATTTTGGTGAGCCGGTTTGCCAATCGATCAAGGACGGGCAAGGAATCACTGGTGTCGGGCAGCGTGCGCCGAAACATTTCCATTACATGCTGAGAAACCTGTACAGCCTGCAGGGTGCTGCTGAGGTCGGCGTTGAGGCCAATGACGGCCTTGGGTGGGGGCAGGAGATGCCGGGGCTGGGAACGGGCGGCGCGAAACTCACGTTGAAGGTCGGTCTGTGTGAACTCGGCGTAGAGCAGAGTCATTTTTGCTGACGAATGGCCAAGCAGTTTCATGAGTGCCGGGAGGCTGACGCCGGACCGCGGCATCTCCGTAGCGAAGGTGTGGCGGAACATGTGAGGAACGATGGGCCTGGTAATGCCGGTGGCGGTTCGCACGATGGTCAGTTCGGTGCGAAGTTCGCGCAACAACGCGCCGCGGTTACGGCGGCGCGCCAGGAGCAGCCCGTCGGGAGGGACGGCGCTCAAAGACCGGAAGAAGCGCAGTCGGTGGACCAGTTGGCAGACGGAGTCGTCAACCGGCACCAGACGTTCGGTGTGCAACTTGCCCAGCGGCACATGGAGTGCCCATTGTCCGGGAGCGAGCAGACGCAAGCAATCGAAGGAAAGATCGACGCACTCGCCGATCCGCATGCCGGTGTGACGGATGAGCAGGAGCGCGTTACTGGGGGACATCGTTGCGGCGCAGGAGTTCTTGCTGGATGAGGCGATCCTGTTCGGGAGTCAATGGCCGTGGGAAACGGGCGTCGGGATGGGGGACGTCATCAGGATGGAACAGGCGGACCAGGGTGGGCAAATCGTGGAGCCATGCCAACTCCTCCATCAGGCGGCGCAGAGAGATGACATGCAGGGAGCGCGTACTGTTGACCAGCGGTGGTTTCTGCGAGGAGAGCCAAGTCAGCCAGCCCAGGATGTGCGGGTCCCGCCGCAGTTGATCGAGGGTCCGGACGCCTGGATGGTGCTGATTCAAGTAGTGGAGAAAGTACTCCGTCGTGGTCCGATAGCGGCCCTTGGAGGAGTCACTCATGGAGGTGGTCACCGACTGAATGGCGGCGAAGAACACCTCAACTAAGGGATGCAGGAGTGGGAGGCGGGAGCGGTACCGGTTCATGGCTGAGCCGGTGGAACGGGACGCACCAGTTGCGACACGGCGCGGACGTATTGCTGGTAGACATCCTGCGGAGTGATGCGGACGTAGACCATGGTGGTCTGGATCTGCGCGTGTCCCATCAGGTGCATGAGGGCGGGCAGGCTAAGGCCGGCACGGATCATATCGGTGGCAAATGTATGCCGGAATCGGTGGGGATTGGCTTTGGCGACGCCGGTGGTCTGGCGATGATGACGGAACAGCGAGCGCAGGCCCGCGGCCGTCATGCGTGTTCCTCGGGCGCGCCCCTTCAGGGAGACGAACAGGGCGGCGCCGCAGCGGGGCGGACGTTCCAGGCGCAGGTAATGATCGAGCAGTTGGACCGCCTCTGGAGCAAGAGGCAGGAGGCGCACCTTGTTCCCTTTGCCGCGCACGCGGATCTGTGCTTCTGAAAGGATGAGATCTTCCTGATCGAGCGTCAGCACTTCGCACGAGCGGAGTCCCTGCAATAGCATCAAGCTCACGATGGCCAAATCGCGGCTGGTGCGGAAGCTGCCCCAAAAGCGGGCAACTTCGTCAATCGACAAGGGCGTCATCACGCGCTTGGGTTCTTTCACGCGCAACCGCTTCAGCGCCGGGCGCGGGCGACCATAGCCGAGCGCCGACCGCCGCCAGTAGAACTGCTGGAAGCCCGGCGCCGTGGGCGGCACGGCGTTGGGGAACTGGCAACGTAAGGCGCGTTCGACTACCCACACGCGGGTGTTGATGGTGGTAGCGGCCGGACGAGGTTGTTGGTCAGCGTGATAGCGCATGTAGTCCAGCAGGGAGGATCTGTTGAGAGCTTGCTCAGTTACTTCGTCGGTGGAGTGGCGCTCGGCCCACCAGCGCACGAAGTGCGTCAGGGCGAAAGCATAACCACGCAGAGTGTGCCAAGCCAAGCCGCGGACGCAGCACTGATCCAGAAAGCGATTGATCCAACCCACCTCGCGGCCTGCGGGCTGAGCGACCACCCGAAACGGGCTTTGTGCGCTGCCGAGGTCAACCCGGTAGATCAACTCGTAACTCATGAGCGCGCCTTCTCAAGCAGTGCCTGAAACTGATGCGCATCACCGCCGCCTTGCACGAAAAAGCTGTTGGGGTCGTGACCATCTGGCAGTGAGACCAGGCGAGCAGTGATGCCTTGTTCGCGGAGACTTTGTGAGAGGCACTGGGCTGCCTGTTGGCCGCTGCCGTTGCGGTCGGCATCAAAGGTCAGATAGACGGTCCGGGGACCATCACAGAGTTGCCGAAACTGGCGGGCATTGAGATGGGTTCCCAGCGAGCAGGTTACGTTGTGAAAACCCGCCTCCCAAAGCACTGCGTAGTCGAACAGGCCCTCGACGAGAATTACTTCCGGGAAGGATTGGACATGCGCCCATGAGTACAAGCCGCCCTTCGCGCCCGGCAGAAACCGGTGAGGTGGCGCTGCGGCCGAGAGGCTGCGGCCATACAGATTGCCTTCCAACGGAAAGACGATTCGACGTACGTATGCGTCGTACCCCGCGCCGGTCACCAGGCCGGCCTCTCACAGAGCCGGCAAAGAGTGGCCCAACTGTGTCAGCCAACCCCGCAGGCAACCACCAGGCGCGTAACCGATCCGCATGTGCTCGATCAGCGCTGGGGAGCGGACCCCGCGTTGGTATAGATAGGCAAACGCCTCGCTGTGGCGGTGGAACTGAATGCGATAGAAGCGTGCCACTTCGTGTAACAGAGGCTCGGCACCGCGCCATTGGCGCAGCAACACCAAGGCTTGCGAGAACTTCACCTGGTGATAGAGCTCGGCGAAGCGAATCACGTCTCCGCCGCGGCCACAGCCGTAGCAGTAGAAAAGGTCTTTGTTGGCATCCACCAGAAAGCTTGGTTTGTGGTCTCCATGCAGAGGGCACAGCCCCATCCATCGGCCATGGCTGAGGGGCCGCGCCGGGGTCCAATCATGCGCCCGCAGATAGCCCATCAGGGGGATCTGCTGTTTCAAGTCGTCGAGAGCTTGGCGATTCACGGACTTCTTGCCTCAATGGGCAGAATACGGCAGAGCGCGCGGAGATCCCAGGCAAGGATGGTGGGTGCTCGCAAAAAGTGCTGGCCGATAGCTCCAGCCTTCACCCAACAGCGCACGCTCAGCAGGCGACGTTGTGCCCATCGGCGCAGAGTGGATGGGTCGGGTGAGCGCGACGGATCTTTGCAGTGCGGCGCGGCTTGCTCCACGGAAGCCCCGGCGGCGATGCTCTCACAAGCCTGCTGTCGGCAACGCAAGGTGAAAGGCGCCGAGGGCACCAGCCAATCGGCCAAGATCGTGAAGGTCTTGTTGCACGGATGACAAATCCCACGTCGCACCCAAATGCTTTCGTGCCGGTCATCGTGGGCCTGGCGGGATCGCCGTCCGCGGCCGATGATCGTGTGGCCCCGGCAAACCGGACATTGCCTCGGCAGGAGGTCCAAGGGGATCACCCCGGGTCGATGTTGTCTTTCTCCTCTGGCAGCGCGATAAAGAGAATCACGGCTGGCGTGAAGGCCCGCCGCTGACCATTCTCTGCAAAAGTCTCGATCTGCTGGCCGGGCCTTCACCCTCCGGTAACGTCAGTCTCGAACGAAAAAAGAATACAGCTTTGCGGGGGCGGTGGCGAGCCCCCACTCAAAACATTGGCCGGTTTAAAACGACTAGGCAGGACCTATTCCCCAGACGCCTTTTCGGGCCAGTTTCCGATCTGTCCAACCATACGACCGGAATGCGAACGCACGAGCGCGGGCCCTCCTCCTGGCCTGAAACTTCAACGCTCCCTGCACGTTCCAACCCTCCGACGAAAAGGGAACTTCCGGGGCCGCCCTGCCGTATACTTGTCTGGAGGACAGTCATGAACTGGTTTGACGTGGCTTTCGCCCTATTAATTGTGATTTCGGTTGCTTCCGGCATCCGCGAAGGGTTCTCCCGTTCCGGATTCGGCTTTCTCGCTGTCGTCCTGGCGTTCCTGGCCGCTGCCTGGCTATATCCCTCGAATCTGAAGGGTTTTGTAATCGCGTTCGTCTCGTTGATCTGCGCGAGCGCGGTTGGCGCGTTCCTGCTTGGCCGGTGGTTCAAGAGCGCCGGGCCGAAATGGCTGGATGGGCTCCTCGGTGGGGCCTTCGGGCTGACTAACGCGCTGCAGTTCTCGGTGTTTGCCGTGCTTGCGCTGATGGCGTTCGCACCGGCGAGACTAGAACGGGAATACATTGCGCCCTCAAACTTTGCTCCATACGCGATCGGAGCAGCATGCACGGTGGCAGAGATTGTTCCGGACGAGATGAAGTTCAGGGTCGAACGAAGTTACGAGGAATTGGTGCAAGTGCTACCACCCAGGTTCCGGAAGGCAATGCCGCCGTTGCCTCCGACCGAGATCTGACTTCCGCTGATCGACGGTCCCCCTACAAGCACTCGCTGTGGCCTGCCCTTTCTACGTTTGGATTAAAGGGAGTGGGAAGGCCTGGTTGTTGGCTGCTAGGCTCCGACGTGAACCGTCCCGGCGAGCGTCAGGCTCGCTGGGGCGGAAGAGTTTCCCACATAGACGGAATAATCGCCGGGCGCTGTCTGCCAGTTATTCATGTTCGTATCCCAGTAAGACATCGGATGAGAAGAATCGGATTGATCCACTTGCACGGTTACACTCTGCTTCGCGCCCGGCTGCAGGAACACCTTTCGCCACCCAACCAGGCGCTTTGGAGGCTCAGCCGTGGCGGCCGGCAGGCCCAGATAAACCTGTGCCACTTCCGCGCCGGCACGGGCGCCGGTGTTCGTTACATCGACGGTCACCTGGAAATTGAGGTTGGGTGACGTCAGGTTGTCGACGACCTTGGCATTAGTAAATGAGAACGTCGTGTAGGATAGCCCGAAGCCGAAGGGAAACAACGGAGTCATGCCTTTGGCGTCGTACCACTTGTAGCCGACCAGAAACCCCTCGGAGTAACTCACGGGAAACGTCTCGCTGGAATTCAGGTTGGACGGGGCGGCAATCGTTGGATGGGGAAGATCGGCCACGCTTGCGGGAAAAGTGACAGGCAGCTTCCCGGACGGATTGACCGCGCCGAATAGAATATTGGCAATGGCCTGAGCGCCCCGCTGACCGGGGAACCAGGCTTCCAGGACGGCGCTCACATTTGCCAGCCACGGCATCACCTGCGCGCCGCCGTTTTCCAGGACCACGATTGTGTGCGGATTCGCAGCCGCCACGGCCGCCACCAACTCGTCCTGGCCGATCGGACTGGCCGGGTGGATCACGTCGGTGAAATTCAGGCTGGGCGTATCCATCCCTTCACTCGTCCACTGCGTAACGAATACAATCGCCACATCCGACGCGCCGGCCAGAGTGGCCGCCGCCGCGGCACTCGTTCCATCCGCGAAGCGCACCGTCGCGCCCGGCGCCATCGTCTGAACGGCGTCCATAGGAGACGACGGATCCCACACCACCCGGGCCCAGCCCGGCGGGTTGGGATAGCCTTCAAAAATCGCCTAGCCGGTGGGAAACACCTGCGCCGAACCGCCGCCGGAGAGGACTCCGACATTCGCCTTCCAGCCAATCACGGCGATGGAGTGGACCGCTGACGGGTCGAGCGGAAGCTGCCCGCCGGCATTCTTGAGCAGCACCGCCCCCTGCTCTTCCGCTTCCTGCGCGATGGCCTGATCGGCAGCCGTGTCGATGGTCGCGATGGTGTTGGGGTAGTCGAAGAGACCGACCTCGAACATCGCGCGCAGAATGCGGTGCACCATGTCATCCAGGCGCGACTGCGGTACCAGGCCGTTCGCAATCGCCTGCCCGAGGGCGGCGAAATGGGAATTGTCCGGCTGTTCCTGGTCCAGCCCGGCCAGCGCCGCGGCAACGGTGCTGTGCGTGGCCCACCAGTCCGACATGACGAAGCCAGGGAAACCCCAGTCGTTCTTGAGCACGTCGTTCAGCAGATGCGGATTCTCGCATGAATACACGCCATTCACCAGGTTGTAGGAACACATCACGGATTGCGCATGGGAGTCCTTGATGGCGATCTCGAATGCCAGCAGGTCGCTCTCGCGCGCCCCACGCTCGTCAATTTGCACATCGGCGAGGGTACGGCCGGACTCCTGATCGTTCAGCGCGTAGTGCTTGGCGCCGCCGATCACGTGCCGATCCTGAATTGTGCGAATATGCGCGGCCGTGATTTTCCCGGCGAGGATCGGATCCTCGCCCTTGGTTTCAAAGGTACGGCCGTCACGTGGCTCGCGCCCGATGAGGTTGATGTTCCCGCCCAGATTCACGTTGAGTCCGTACGCGGCGGTCTCGGCGCCGATCACCGATCCAAACTTGTAGGCCAGTTCGGTGTCCCAACTCGCCGCGCTGGCAAGGGCGGAGGGAAGCGCCGTCGCGGGCGCGCTCGCGTCGGCCAGTCCCAGGCTGCCATCCACGAAGTAGAGATCGGGAATTCCCAGAGCCGGGATGCCGGGGATGTAACCGCCGGCGCCTCGCGGCAGCGGCCGGATGTTGGTGACGGGACCGCCGGCTCCATATACGAACTGGAGTCTCTGCGTCTGGGTCATGCGTGCCAGCAGTGCGTCGGCGCGCTGGTCGGAGGTGGGCGGCGGTGAGGGCGCGGGAACGCGAAAGTGGCTGGTGGCTCCATTGATGGTCAGCGTCGCGCCCACGTATGGCGACGTCGTCGCCACTCCGGCTGGGTAAGTGAAGTTCACCTGATCGATAATCTCGGTGGGGGCGGCGCCACAGTACAACACCGGGGCCGGCTGCCCGCCAATGGTGAACTGGCAACTGGCGGTTCCGCCGGACACCGGTAGCGCGACCGGGGGCGCCGGCACTCCATCCTGCAGCGGCGACATTTTCGGCCCCAGTCCGTTAGCCCAGAGCTGGTAGGTGGAGCCTGCTTTCACCCAACATTCCGACGCCGGCGTGGGACATCCGTCGGCGACATTGCCGGTGACCCAGACAATCCCGTTGACGAATTCACTCAGAAAGAACGACGGAGAGGCCGTCGAAGCAATCGTCACAAATTCGACGTTGCTTTCCACGCTGTTCCAAGTCACTTTCACGGGTACCGCCAGACCGGGCGCGGTGCCCCATGGAACCTGAAAGTTGATCTGCGTCGGAGAGATGTAGATGAGAGGGGCGTTCACGCCGTTGACGCTCACGGTGACGCCCGCCGCGCTGGTGGGGAAACTCCCATCCGGTTTCTGAAGCGAGTGCACCCCATCGGCCAGATTGTTTCCATACACAGCCGCCAGGCCGCCCGGTGAAATGGCCCCGAGATACGACGCCACGTTCACCACCCGCCCGGGATTGATCGCCGGCGTGGTCGCGGGGATGGCGGCGGCCTGATACACGCGCACGTAATCCACCAGCAGGTCTTGCGGGAACGTCACGCTGGAGTCCGGCGTACCGAGAAACGTGTTCGGGCCCCCGACGGCCAGATTCAACAGAAGGAAGAATGGCGCGTTGAAAACCCACTTCGTGCCGGCGGGCAGAGATGCCGGCGTCACCCTGTGATAGGAGGCGCCGTCTACGTACCAGACGATGGAATCCGGCGACCACTCGATGGCGTACACGTGGTAATCGTCGTAAACCGTTTCGCCGAACGGCAAAGTATAGGAGTGTCCTATGCCGCTGCCGCCGGAATACCCGGGACCGTGCGCCGTCCCGTTGTTGATGCTGGTGTTGTCGTGGATTCCGGCCTTGTCTTGGTAGATTCCGAAGTTCTCCATGATGTCGACTTCGCCGCAAGCGGGCCACGGCGATGTCGAGATGTTCTCGCCCAGCATCCAGAAGGCGGGCCAGACGCCCTTGCCGAAAGGAAGCTTGAGGCGAGCCTCGATGCGGCCGTATTGCCAGTTCCCATCGGTGGTGTGCGTCGAGGCGCCGGGCGAACCGGTCTGCAGGCGCGCCGAGGTGTACCTGCCCTGGTCGTCTTTGAGGGCGCGGATCACCAGGTTGCCGTTGCCGTCCTGGAAGGCGTTGCTGATGGAATTGGTATAGACTTCCGCTTCGGCGTTGCCCCAGCCCCCGCCTCCGAGATCGAAGTTCCACTTCGCCGGGTCGGGCGCCGTACCCGCCGCGCCATTGAATTCATCGCTCCACACAAGCTGCCATCCGCTGGTGGTTTGTGCCGCCGCGGTCGCGCCGGCTAGCAATAATATCGAAGCTCCACAAATGGTACGCATGCCAGTGCTATCATGTCGCAACCGGCGGACGGTTTCAACACGCCGTCTAACGAACCGCGAACGTTACCGTATTGCCGGCGGCCCCGTTGACCACGAGTTGAAGCTGATGCGAGCCGGTGGTGAGCGTGGCAGGCAACTGCGCGTTGACCTGATACAGTCCTGCGAACCCGGGCGCGAGGCCGGCCCACAAAAAGGTCACGGGCTGGCCGTCAATCAGGACACTGGGCTTCACGGTGGTCTGCGGGGGCGGGTTCGCGGGCACGGCGCCGGTGGTGGCGGCCGGCGTCACCGCTCCGAGTCCCGTGCAGTAGATCGCGATATAACCGCCCGCGGCGATGGGTTGAGTGGACGTCACCGGCGCGTAAGTCACGGCGTCGATCAGTGCCCCATCTCCCGTGCCGCTACTGTTGAGGGTGAAGATTCCCGGACCGGCCGCGCCAACCGTTAATTGGGTTAGGGCGATCCCCGATTTCGAGGTCACCTCCGCGATGGCGCTGCCGGCGGCCACTTCGAACGGCAATTGCGCGTTGACCTGTTGGGGCGATGCGAAGTAGAGCGGGGCGGGAATGCCGTTGAAGGTCACACTGGTGTCTCCCAGGGTAGTGGGCAGCGGAGCGGCGCCGGCTTGATTGGTCCCGGCGGACAGGGCTGCGCCGAAAAGGCTGACGATCCCACCTGGCGAAAGCGCATCGGTGAGGTAGCTGGCGGAATTGGTCACCGCGTTATGCGGATCGGGCGACGACTGCCAGGCGCGCAGCAGATCGGCCGCCGGCTTGCCCCGCGGGTTGTAGTCGGTATCGGTTGCGGAGGGCGCGGATACCGGCCATGCCCACCAGAAGAAGCCCTTCATCCAGGAGGACCACTGGCTCCACACGGTGAATGCCGCGTCCATGCAGTTGCGCTGCTCGGTGGGATCGTACGCCCCAACGTGGCTGTAGTTCCAGGGCTCCGTATTTGCGCCGGCTGAACTCTTGTAGCCGATTTCCGTGAAGACGATCGGTTTCTGGTGCGCGCTATAAAAGTTGGTGACGGTGGCCACCAGGTCCAGGCGATTCGTATTTCGCCGCCACGCCGCCACCAGTTGTTCCAGCGTGGGGTCATTCTGATTGGTCAGCGCAAAGTAGCCGTCGAGGCCGATCAGGTCCAGGCGGTCCCAGAAGGAAACCGAGGTGAATTCGTCGCCCGCCGAGGTCGCGTTGGCTGCATACGTCAACGCGCCTTTATATGCGCCCCGGATGGCATCGATCACTCTGTACCAGCGAGCCTGGTTGGCCGCGCCGCTGACCGTCTTCAGCTCGGTGCCGATGCAGAGCATTTCAACGCCCAAGGAATCGGCCAGTTGCGCGTACTGAACCATGAATTGCGTATAGTTCGAAAACCACGTGTCGGGATCTGAAGGGTTGATGTTGCCGCGCCATGAACTGGCCGCGTCGTTCACGTCGACATGGGGCTTGAGCATCACCTTGATGCCTTTGTCGTGGAATTCCCGAATGGCCTGCGTGACCGCGGCGTCGGTGGGTGTCGAGGAGTTGCGCGCCATGGCGTTGGCCGTCACGCTGGGCTGATACCAGGTGGCCAGCACGCCCGCCCAATTGGCATTGGTGGCGGCGAAAGCATCGCGCGACGCTGCGGCCGCGGCAAACATGTACTCGTTGGGCGACCAGGACACGTGGGTGATTCCGTAGTATTGGAAGCCGCCGACGCCCTGTGCGCCGGCCGGCGTCAGCCAAACCGCTGTGCTCCCCAATGCGAGAACCCAAACTGCAGGCAGACGCAACAGGTGCTCGGGACCGCTCACTTAGGCACTCCCGTATGAGTGAGGCACGAACTGGCCGCGGTGATTGTGTCCCCCGCCTTGAGACCGCTACTACCGCCCACCGGCTTGCCTGCCGAGCACGCCGCCATCGCGGAGCAACCATTCGCGCAGCCCACGATTTGACTGACCCGCAGGCGATACTCGTTCCGGTCGATAGCCTCCACGATGCCGCAATAGCCGTCGCCCTTCCACGGCCTGACGCAGACTTTGTCTCCCACCGATCTTCCCGAAGTGCGGGCACCGGACCGGCGCAGCAGGGCTGCAAACTCGATGTGACCCTCGCGTTCGGCGGCTTCAAGCGCAGTCCCCGCGCCCCGATCGCTGATGTTGAGATCTGCGCCCGCCGAAATCAGCAGCTCCGCGATCTCCATCCGTCCCCGGATGGCCCCTTCGATCAGTGGCGTTCGCCCGCCGGACGATGTGAGATTCGGATCGGCGCCCGCCGCGATGAGCATGCGCACTGCATCCCGCTGTCCGGCAGCCACCGCCTCTATGAGAGGACGGTTGCCATTGCCGTCGCGCTGGTTTGGATCGGCGCCGACGTCGAGGAGCGATCGCAGCTTTGCCAGATCGCCTTCGCGCGCGGCTTTATGAAGCGCCGTGTCCGGCGAGGTCGAAGGGCCACGCGCTTGACCCAGGGCACCACCGATCACCAGGAGTGCCGACACAGCGGTCCGAACGATGCTGATAGGGGATGAGCAACCCTTCACGGCCAAAGCATACCAGCGTCTTGCCGCAGTGTCAAAGGAACCGTCCGCATCCGAACCCACCCTCCGGCACCTATGAGCCGCTTGATTCTTTGGCCACACGAGATTGGGCAAAGCGGGGCGATGCCCTGCGCGGGCTGACGG
>Ga0209638_1002351_pt1 | contig 11637 bp, 7 predicted proteins | sample BarGraNGADG00211_FD_184490 | JGI IMG/M metagenome (GOLD analysis project Ga0209638, IMG submission 184490) | Arctic peat soil microbial communities from Barrow, Alaska - Barrow Graham LP Ref core NGADG0002-211 (SPAdes) (version 2) | ecosystem: Environmental > Terrestrial > Soil > Wetlands > Peat... | reverse complement strand
ACTTCGAAATAAAAATAAGCTTCCATTCTGCGACTGTGAGTATGAGCCGGCATAGTATTCCAAACGCTTCCCGCTGCTAATTCAGTCATTCCCATTTGTAACTGGCATGTTTCTAAAACCTGACAAACCAACATTTTATTAATATTTCGGTGATTTGCACCTTCTAAAGAACCCATTTCTGCTACAATGGCATCGGCTTTGGTTATTTTTTTGTCCTGAAAAGTTTTATGAGCCGGAGCTGAATTAAAATAAAATTTAGCAGGATTCTTAGCATCAATACTCTCAAACGTTACTTTGCGGTCGCCTGCGCCCAAATATAAAGCTTCTTTAAATCCCAAATCGATGACAACTCCGTCAACAGTTACTTTTCCGGCTCCACCAACATTAAAAGTTCCGAATTCACGGCGTGAAAGGAAATATTCGGATTTCAATGGTTCTATAGTTTCGAGAGTAAGAGTTTGATTTACAGGCATTGCACCACCAACAACCAAACGGTCGTATAATGAATATACCATATTTACTTCATCCACTGAAAATATTTTTTCGATTAAATATTCTTTTCGTATGCGAGCAGTGTCGTACTTCTTCGCATCTTCAGGGTGTGAAGCATACCGAATTTCATAGTTCGTTTTCATTATTCTATTTTTATGTTATTTTGTAATTGATTTTTAATAGGTTGGCGAATTTCTGATTGGTCGACCAAAAATACTGCTTATTTTAGTTATATAAATAATGCAGAACATGTTTTAAAGCACATTAATAATAATTAACTTCTTAATTTTGAAATGAGAATAGGAATGAAGGCGTGAAATTAAAATAAAAAATTTTGAACAAAGATAATTGAAACAATTGGAGCAGGAAGTACAATTTTGTTCTGAAAATGTAAACTTTCTAACAAATTTTTTATTATTTCATCTGTAAAAGCCAGGCAAGATTAACAGCTAAATTAAAATTATTGGATTTACTGAAATAATCGGTTTTCTTATTTGAAAACACATCACTAAATCCATAATAGGTGCGAGTTTCAAGTTGAATAATATTTCCTTTTATATTGAAAAGCAAACCTAAACCACCGCAAAGTCCATAATCAAAAGGATTTTGAATGGCAGTAATATGTTGAGTGTCTGAAGTTGTACTTTGATTTAAAACTACTTTTTCGGAAAGCAAATAACTTACTTTTGGACCGATATTGATAAAAAAACGACTCTTTTTGCCCATGTAAATATGAGTCATAAAAGGGAGTTCGATATAATTTAATTGACGTGTGTATAAACCCGAAGATTCTGTCCAACCGCGTTGACTGTAATTTATTTCGGCCTGCATACCGACATATTTCTCCGCAATATACCGGAAAACAACACCACCGTTATAACCCATTAAAAATCCTTGACTTACTGAAGGAGTAAACATAACCATTGATTCAGTTACACCAAAGTTAGCTCCCACATACACTTCCGGGTTATCAAGCCTTGCCTGAGCTGAGAGTGTTGCAGTAATAGCTATAAATAAGAGAATAAAGAGTTTACGCATAAAATAATTTTTCAGATTTATTTATTGTGTTTTTTCTTCGGATAAATAAACGCGTTGATTTATAAATCCCGATTCATTTGAAATCCGTTCGAATAAAGGTTGAGATTGAATACCGGGAATTGAATGTACAGAACCTATTTTAGTGTCAAATTTACTCCCAAACCGATTAATATAAGTAATAAAATAATTGGTCAAATCGTAACCCAAAATATCGTATCGGGGTGAATCGTTTGTAACATCTTTTCCGAAGAATTGATCAAATCGGGTGTTGTACTCATCAACCAACTGTTCATTTAAATTTGAAATAAAAGGAGAAATATAAATACTTTCCGGTTTTTTTTCTATTTGACTATTCCAACTATATTGTTCAAATAATACAATGTCGTATTCTGATGACGTTGAAAGTAACGCTTTTATATATGCGTTTACATTTGAGTATTTGTCAGTATCAAAAATTATCAGATTTTTTTCTCCTTTTTTTAATTTAGAACTAAAATTAATATTCTCCGACGAACTTAATTCAATGATAGCAAATGATTTTCTCTGGCGTGCGAGTTCAATTTTTAACGATTCCTCTCTGATTTTTCCATCATCTAACGGACTAACGCCCTGAACTTCGGCAAAAACGAAGTGTATATTTTTCAATTTCCCATTAATCAGCTCGAACATATATTTTAATTCAGTATCCGAACCGGGATTGAATTGAAAAAGATATGGATTATTCTCAATATCAGGTACTTTTGAAGTAAATGGAATTAACGTTTTTATTTTAGATTCTTTTGCAAAATTTGCAACCAAGTCCACCTGATTGCTGAAAGCCGGTCCTATAATTAAATCCATTATTTTCAGTTCTGAATTATTCAGGACTTCCGTCATTTTTTCTTCGGTTTTATCCGTGTCATAAGTGTAAATTTCAAATGAAATTCCTTTTTCTTTTGCAGATTGAATGGCTAACAATGCTCCGGCATAAAAATTTTGAAAACGCTCCAAAGCAAGTTCTTTTTTAGCCTGATCAAGCATAAACGGCAACAAAAATGCAATACGAATATTCTTATTTCCAGCATATTGCGTTTTATTTGGTTTCTCAACGTATTTATTGATATCGACCGTTGATTTCAAACTATTTTCAACATTTTCTTTGTTCTGTTCTTTCTGTTTTGAAATATCAGAATTTGTTGGAATTTTTAATTCTGAACCAACCGAAATTTTAGTTTCTGAACCCGGATTTAATCTGATAACTTCGTTAATATCGACATTATATTGTTTGCAAATTGAGAATAATGTTTCGGTTTTCTTTACTTTGTGGGTAATTAATTGCTGTTTTTTTATTGATTCTGTAGTGTTGTGCTTAAAAATTTGTTTGTTTTCAGCTTCTTTCAGCTTCTTAATTTTGGTTGAATCAGGAATATTTAATATCATTCCTTCGCTCAATCCGGTTTTAATGTTGGGGTTAAATTTCTTTATATCTTCTTGACTGACATTGTATTTATGACTAATTGCAAAAAGAGTTTGCTTCTTTTCAACCTTGTGTTGAATAAAGTCCAGATTTGATTTGCTTTCTGTTTTCTTGGTTGATTTTTTCTGAATCTGAATTAGTATTTCCTGTCCAGCTTTCAGACCATTTTGAATTTCAGGATTTAACTTGCTGATTTCTTCGGGCGAAATTTCAAATTTCCTGCCAATAGCTAATAATCCTTCACTGGCTTGAACTGTATATACATAATATTCAATGCCTTTGATTTTTTTTATCGGATAATTATCTTTTTGACCAACTGTAGCGAAAGATAGTAGGATAAAGCCTGTCAGCATCAAACTAAATAGTTTCTTTTTCATTGTATTTGCTGTTACCAAATGATATTTTTATTGGAAATACAAAAATACTAAAAATATAGTTTATCAAATGATTCAGGGTAATAATTCGGCGTTTTTTTTGTTATTCATAAGAAAGATGTACATTTGCATACGATAAATAATTTCAGCAATTTTTACGCATCATCCATGAGAAAAACCATTTTGTCGATTTACCTTTTTTCTATTGCATTGATTGCAACTGCGCAACTAACCTCAAATTCAGGTAAATTCTATACTTCTTTTTCAGGAATCGATTATGTTTTTGTTTTTAATGGAATAACCCCTTCAACTGAAATTACTTACACCGGAACAGGAACTAGCATTAATTGGTATAAATTTACTGATCCCACTATTTCAATCAGCAATCAATCCTATATTTCGCCCGATGATGCCACCGGATATATATTAAATGTTGATGGCAAAGTAACACATATTTGGGTGATTGATTATAAAAACAATCTTCCGGTTTTAAGTACTATTGAACCTGAAAATAATCCAGGTTCGCAATGCGAAGAAGTAAAACTATTGATTGATGCGAATGTTCCTCAGTTAACCTATAAATCTGTCGATGGGAATCCACATATACTTATAAGAGATTTTAGCATTAAATATAAAACACTTACATGGGATGACAAAACGACCTCATGGACGCAAATTGATACCATACAAACTTTAATATTACCAGCAACTCAAAAATCAGTTCCTGCGCCTTTTTGTAATACAAGTTTCACGCTTTCGGGTGATCAGTTTGCAACCGATTTGGGATTGGCTCCAATTAGTATTTCAAGTTCACAATATACACCGGTAGCTGTAATTTGTCATGCAACTTCTATCGTTACAATTCGGGACGCAAAAAATGAAGCTGAACGACCATCTCAAGCTGCTCAGGTAAGTGGTTCAGCACCATTGGATATGCAGTTTTTGAGTAATGCAAATGAACCGATTACGCAATATTATAACTGGGGCATTTATCAAGACAATAAATTAGTTATCAACAGAACAGATAAGGATCATCGATATACATTTACACAAGCCGGAACATATAAAGTTAAAGTTACGGTTAGTAACAGCACTTGTTCATTTTCTGATTCAATTACTGTTACTGTTTCTGAATCAGATATTTGGGTTCCCAATGTATTTACTCCGAATGGAGATGGTTTTAATGATGAATTTCGGGTTGCATATAAGTCATTAATCAGTTTTCAATGTTGGGTATACAATCGATGGGGAAGATTAGTTTATACTTGGACAGACCCAACAAAAGGTTGGGACGGCAAAATAAACGGTAAAGATGCAGTTGCCGGACCTTATTTTTATGTGATAAAAGCTTACGGTTCTGACTTCGATCCAAATTCAAAACCAAATCCTATAACAAAAGAAAGAACAGGAGAGAAATTAAGAAAGGGCGATATAAATTTATTGAGAGGTGTTGGTAATTAATCTATTGCTTTTCAACTAAATACATACTACAAACCCCAAAAGTAAATTTGTGGTAAATATTTAATTTAAATCCATTTTCTTCTAAAATTCCTATTAATTTCTCTCCATTCGGGAACGCATGCATCGATGCCTGCAAGTAGTCGTAAGCTACTTTATCACTCGATAAGTATTTGGCCGTCAGTCGGACAAATATTTTTGTATAAAGCTGATAACCTTTAAATAACAATCCTTTTTGCGGTTCATTCATTTCCAGAATCAACAAATGTCCGTTTGGTTTCAACACACGATAAATTTGTTGTAAACTTTCATTCAATTTCTCGAAATTCCGAATACCGAAAGCAATCGTAGCTGCATCAAAGCTCTCATTTTCAAATTTCAATGAAGAAACATCCTGAACCTCCAAATCAATTTTATCACCTAAGTTTGCTTTTTCTACTTTAAATCGACCCATTTCCAGCATTTTATCCGAAATATCAACTCCTGTAACATGATCAGGATTCAGGTATTTATAAGATTTAATGCACATATCAGCCGTACCGGCTGCAATATCGAGAATTTGTTTTGGATTATATTGTTTTAATTTCAATAAGGATTTTCTACGCCAAACCCGCGCCATTCCCCACGACATGATATCATTGAATTTATCGTACTTATCAGAAATGGTGTTAAACATTCGGGCAAGTTGAGCTGTTTTCTCTTCGTCCTGATTGTAGGGTTTTACTTTCGTAAAATCTGTTTCGTTTTTTATTTTGCTCATATTTAATAATTTGCAACCAAAAGAATTTAAAATTTATAACAAAAATACAAACCGGTTTGTTGTGAATCGATCAGGGGTGAAATGGTAAGTTTTTTTGGGAAAAGCTTCATTACTCCGTCGTAAGCCCAATAAGTAGCATTCGTCATCAGTATTCCTACGGCAGCTCCCATCAATACATCGCTGGTCCAATGATCATTATTCGCTACTCGTGCAATTCCAACCCATGTTGCTACAGCATAACCACCAACTGAAATCCAAGGACTGATATAGCCTAATTCGTGATCTAAAAAAGTGGCAGCCACAAAAGCCATGGCAGTATGCTGTGAAGGAAGCGAATAACTGTCAGTTGAAGTGGCATCACGACCGGGTCGGAGTGATTTAGTTAAGTTTTTAGTATTATTCACCACAAAATCACTCGCAATATAGGATACCGCCAAAATCACAGTTTTATCAATAAATTTATGCTGCGATTTTACACCGCAAAGACTTATGGCATAAGCAGCTACAGCTGGAACATATCTCATTTCGTCTTCTAAAAGAAAGTCATGAGGTAATTTATCAAGCGACAAATTAATATTATGTGCAGAATTCCAACTAAAAGGTTTTTGAAGACTTTCTTTTAAACCCGAAATACTTATGATGGCAACACTTCCCAATGCTAAACTAACCGGCACAATGCTTTCGTGAACATAACGTGATTGAAGCCAATTTTTTTGAGAAATTGGAGAATTAACCGAAACAGAATCAATTACTTTCAGTGAATCGGTTTGTGCAACCAGATTATTGCCAAAAAGAATAATTGAAATTAAAATCGGCAGAACACGCATGATTTATGATTTTACAGAAGAAGGGGTTTTAAGACTTCGGTAAATCAGCCATATTCCCCAAATAATAAAAGGCAGGCTTAACATTTGACCCATGTTTAAAGGGAAATTTGATTCAAAAGCTTCCTGAGCATTTTTAATAAACTCCAAACCAAAGCGCGATCCGAAAATTCCAATCAGAAAAACGCCGAAAATCAGACCGTTCTTTTTATAAGCTTCTTTTTTCCAATACAACCACCAAACTATTGCAAAAGTTATCAGGCAATAAAGCATTTCATAAATCTGAGTCGGATGCATGGGTTGAGTTTGCCCATCGCGAACGAAAATAAATCCCCAGGGTAGGGAAGTAGGACCTCCGTAAATTTCAGAATTCATCAGGTTTCCCAAACGAATTGCCGCCCCACAAATGGCAACGCCAATTACCAAACGGTCGAATATCCAGACATAGCCTTTCTTAGATACATTTTTATTGAAAAAATACATGGCAATCAGAATTCCAATAGCACCTCCATGACTGGCTAATCCGCCATGCCAGATATATAATAATTCCCATGGATGCGAAAGGTAATAATTTCCGTATGTGAATGTAATTCCAAGAAAAGTTACCGGTTCAGGTAATTGCTTCCATTCATAGAAAAAACAATGACCAAGTCGTGCGCCAAGGATGGCTCCTATAACCGTGTAAATAAACAATTTATCAAGCCACACTTCAGGAAGTTTCTCGTGTTTGAATAGCTTTTGAACAATCATTAAGGTAGCATAAATACCTAAAGCCCAAAGTAATCCGTACCAACGAACGGATAATGGTCCGAGATGAAATAGTACAGGATCAACATTCCAGGTAATAAAATTTAAAGACATAATTTCTTAGTTTATAAAGTTCAAAAGCCTGCCTGCGGTAGGCAGGTTTATAAAGTTTAAAAGTTCTTTGCCTTCGGCAATATTTATTGCATAGCAAATTATGAATTATAAATTATGAACTATGAATTAATTCGCTCCGTGACAGTTTTTATATTTTTTGCCGCTTCCGCAAGGGCAGGGTTCATTACGACCCGGTTTTTTATCTACATGGATAGGTTCAGGTCGTTGTTTTTCACGCGTATCCTGTTTGGTTGGATCATCGATGCTGCCTCCTCCTACATCAGCTTTTTGAGTTCTATATTTGCTCAAATCCATGCGCTGGGTTGGTCTGGCTTCGCGAACCTGTTCCGGCTCACGCATTGGAATTTGTCCACGCGACAAAATAGCCAATACTTTACGATTAATAGAATCAATCATTTCTTTGAACAATCCGAACGATTCCAGTTTATAAATCAGCAGCGGATCTTTCTGTTCGTAGCTGGCATTTTGAACCGAATTACGCAATTCGTCTAACTGACGAAGATGTTCTTTCCATTCATCATCAATTACATAAAGCAAAGTTTGCTTTTCAAATGCTTTTACCACCTCACGGGCTTCGTTTTTATAAGCCGTTTCCAAATGAGCGGTAATATTGAAAACACGTTTACCATCCGAAACAGGAATCAATATATTTTCATATTGTTGACCTTTTTGTTCGTACACTTGTTTGATTACCGGAAAAGCAATAGATGCCAGTTTATCCATTTTACGTTTAAAGGTTCCCATGGCTGCTTCGGCAACATTCTCGCTTAAAGTGGTGGTTTTGGTACTATGAAATTCATCTTGGGTAAACGGAGAATCTGTGGCATAAACTTTCAATAAATCAATTTCAAGTTCTTCAAAATCGCCACTATTGCGAGCATTTTCAACAATATTTTCGGCTGTATCATAAATCATGTTAGTGATATCAACCCCAATGCGTTCGCCCATTAAAGCATGGCGACGTTTGGAATAAACCACTTCGCGTTGTGAATTCATAACATCGTCATACTCAAGTAATCGCTTACGAATACCGAAGTTATTTTCTTCTACTTTTTTCTGTGCACGTTCAATTGATTTTGAAATCATGGAATGTTCAATCATTTCACCTTCTTCAAAACCAAGACGGTCCATAATACCTGAAATACGCTCAGAACCAAACAAACGCATCAAATCATCTTCCAACGAAACATAGAAAATAGAAGAACCCGGATCACCCTGACGACCAGCACGTCCACGTAACTGGCGGTCCACACGACGGCTTTCGTGGCGTTCAGTACCAACAATAGCCAAACCGCCTGCATCGCGTACTTCGGTGGTCAATTTAATATCCGTACCACGACCTGCCATATTGGTAGCAATGGTTACGGTTCCTTTTTGACCGGCTTCGGCTACAATTTCAGCTTCACGTTGGTGTAACTTGGCATTCAATACATTATGCTTTATTTTGCGACCGGAAAGCATACGACTCAATAATTCGGAAATCTCCACCGAAGTTGTTCCGACAAGCACAGGACGTCCGGCAGCTACCAGCCGATCAATTTCTTCAATAACAGCGGTATATTTTTCACGTTTAGTCTTATAAACGCGGTCTTCCATATCATTACGGACAACAGGTCTATTGGTTGGAATTACAACCACATCAAGCTTGTAAATATCCCACAACTCACCGGCTTCGGTTTCAGCCGTACCGGTCATACCTGAAAGTTTGTGGTACATACGAAAGTAATTCTGCAAAGTAATGGTGGCAAACGTTTGAGTAGCAGCTTCAACCTCTACGCGTTCTTTCGCTTCGATTGCCTGGTGCAAACCATCGGAATACCGACGACCTTCCATAATACGTCCGGTTTGTTCATCCACAATTTTTACTTTATTCTCAATCACCACATATTCCACATCTTTTTCGAACAAGGTGTATGCTTTCAATAATTGATTGATAGTGTGAACACGTTCCGATTTTACAGAATAGGTTTGAAGGATTTCATCTTTTTGTGATTGTTTTTCTTCGGCTGAAAGGGTTTTGTTTTTTTCCAGTTCGGCTATTTCACTTCCAACATCGGGCAAAACAAAGAAATGAGCATCGTCAGAGCTATCGGTAATCAAATCGATTCCCTTGTCTGTCAGTTCGATGGAATTATTTTTCTCGTCGATTACAAAATAAAGCGGATCGGTAGCAATGTACATATTCCGGTTATTTTCCTGCATGTAAAACTCTTCCGTTTTCAGCAACAGCACTTTAATCCCCGGTTCACTCAGGTATTTAATCAAAGGTTTATTTTTAGGCATTCCTTTGAAGGAACGAAACAATGCCAACGCACCTTCTTCTTGTACTTTTTTATCTTCCGATTTCAGTTGATTGCGTGCATCGGCGAGGTATTTGGTTGCCAATGACTTTTGAGTACTTACTAAGCGTTCAACTTTTGAACGTAATTCTTCGAACAATTGGTCTTCACCTTTTGGAACAGGACCGGAAATAATTAAAGGCGTACGGGCATCATCAATTAAAACCGAGTCAACCTCATCCACAATCGCATAATTATGTTTGCGTTGAACCAGATCGAGTGGTGCAGTGGCCATGTTATCGCGCAGATAATCGAAGCCAAATTCGTTATTTGTTCCAAATGTAATATCAGCCAGGTATGCCTGACGACGTTCTTCCGAATTTGGGCTGTGTTTATCGATACAATCAACCGTCAAACCAAGAAACATATACAACGGCCCCATCCATTCCGAGTCACGTTTTGATAAATAATCGTTTACTGTAACCACGTGTACACCATTGCGGGTCAATGCGTTTAGAAAAACAGGAAGGGTAGCTACGAGCGTTTTACCTTCACCGGTTCCCATTTCAGAAATTTTACCTTTATGAAGTACAACACCACCAAACAATTGCACATCGTAATGCACCATTTCCCACTTGATCAGTGTTCCACCCGCAATCCATTCGTTTTTATAATGCGCTTTATCACCTTGTATGGTTACAAAATCGTGTTTAATTGCCAGTTCGCGGTCAAAATCATTCGCTGTAACTATAATTTCAGGATTTTCAGTCAAGCGTCGAGCAGTATCTTTCATGATGCTGAAAGCTTCGGGCAACACTTCATCCAATATAACTTCGTATTTTTCAGTTATTTCCTTTTCGAGCTTATCAATTTCAGTGTAAATCTTTTCGCGAAGATCAATTTCTGTTTCTTCAATACTAGCTTTCAATTCAGCAACTTTTGTCACTTCTTGTGCAACATAATCCTGAATTTGTATTTTAAGTTTCTCGCTCCGAGCACGCAATTCGTCATTCGAAAGTGTTATTATTTCATCGTAAACCGCTTTGATTTTATCTACAAAAGGTGTTATTTCCTTTAAGTCCCGTTGCGATTTATTTCCCAATATTTTTCCTAGAAAGTCATTAAATCTCATTATTTCAATGTTTTATATATTTGTATCGTTTATATTTGTATGTTTTGTCAGTTTTCCCGAAAAGACTGACAAAGATACTATTTTTTCGTTTTAAAATTCAGTTTATTGCCAATTTATTCCGCAACATAATTAAAACAAAAAACGCTCCAAAGTTCTTTCGAACTTTTTTGATCCTAATAAAATTTCATGGAAAATGAAATTATGAATATTATATCAGCACTTGTGGCATATTGCTTTTTCCCAAAGAAACCATCTATCAATATAGAATGGGAGAATTCTGCTCAATTAGCACTTGAATTTTAAGTATTCTTATCCCGAACTCAGGTTATTATGCAAATTTGAGGTGCCAGACCATAAATCATTTACCAGAAGCAAAACTACTCATTTTATCGTACTACAATCGTAATTTTTACACTCTCACTTCAAAACTACGCTCATTTCATAATCTATGTAGTTTTTTTTTCATTCCATACATGCAAGATAACTATAAATAACGTTAAAAAATAGACTTTATAGATAAATAAATGTAAATATTTTCGTGGACTATAAATTATATTATCATGAAAATGGCTTTTGAGTTTTGGAAATAAATATGAATTATTTTTACCTGTAGTAACATCTATAGGTGTCTAACAATTTATTACTACAAGATACCAGTATTAAAACTCATTCTTCTTTGTAGAATTAATTTACTCTCTTTTCATTATCAGATTGTTGTCTGAAATTGATTAGATAGAATTTTTGATTCCTGTTAACATCCTTTGCTGGATATTTAAACGAAGTCTAAAAACAATAAAGAAAATGCTACATAGTTAAGAATAAATACTACAAGTAGCTATATAACAACACTTTAGAATAAAACAATTATATTAGCGCTCTTAAAATGGATTAAAAAACACTGGTTATGATTCTCGATGGTTTCACCAAAATAATTGAAGTTTA
>Ga0209638_1002349_pt1 | contig 11641 bp, 9 predicted proteins | sample BarGraNGADG00211_FD_184490 | JGI IMG/M metagenome (GOLD analysis project Ga0209638, IMG submission 184490) | Arctic peat soil microbial communities from Barrow, Alaska - Barrow Graham LP Ref core NGADG0002-211 (SPAdes) (version 2) | ecosystem: Environmental > Terrestrial > Soil > Wetlands > Peat... | reverse complement strand
AATGGATTAAAAGCGGCCCCGCCGGAGCGCGTATTGTCCCCTTGATCAACAAAGTCGATATCCCCGGCGGCCTGGAAAAAGCCCAAAAGTTGGCGCGATCTTTACTTTCTGTTGACCCGACCCGAATCCGGAGGGTCGTCCTCGGTCAGTTACAGCAGTTACCTGCCGTGAAGAAGGTCGTGCCGGGTTGATGGCTGCCGTCGGGGAAAGCTAACCCCCGCGCCCCGTTCGAACTCATCCTCGCGGCTCTGGGCCTGGGTGTGGGGGAGAAAATAGCGCTTTGGTTAAAACGAAAGCTGCCTGGAGCGCCTCTGTAGGACAAAGCGGAAAACATTCTTTGCAGTTCCAGCACTCCTTGGCGGCTATCTCCGGAATGAAACTGATCTCTCGCCTTGTTCCTCTGTCAACAAATCCAACAGCGTTCTTCTTCTTGACCTCGGCACAGTATCTTACACAGAGACCACAGTGAATGCAAAACGAGGCCTCTTTTTCAAAACGGTCTTTGTCTGCTCCATACTCTTTGGCCAAATCCTGCAACGCGAAAGCGTCCGGAGCATGGGCCAGCAACAGCTCTAAGATCATTTTGCGAATTCTATCTACCTTCTCAGATCTGGTTCTTACGACCAAATTTTTTTCTACCGGGTAAACGCAGGCAACAACGAGTTTTGTCCAGCCGCGACTTTCTACTTCTACCGTGCAAAGTCGGCACCCCCCATACGGCTCCAACTTCTCGTGGTGACAAAGTGTCGGAATCGATATTCCCACCTTTCGCGCTGCCTCTAAAAGGGTCATCCCTTCCGTTGCGCCAACTTCTTTTCCGTCAATCTGTAAAAGGATCTCACTCATTTTCTTTACTCTTTCTGACTATCGTTCTTGCGTCTTCAGGAATAGGAGACGGAACGGGCTCGCCGGAAATCTTCTTCACCGCGCCAAAGCGAGGGGGGCAAACTTCAAAGCAAGTTCCGCACTTTGTGCATTTCTCCTGCTCAATGACATGGATCCGGTTTTTGCCGCCTGCAATCGCCTCGGCAGGACATTGCCTGAGGCAAATCATGCAGGCCTGGCACTTATTCGGGTCAATATGGTAAGCGATCAGCTCCTTGCAGGACAAAGCCGGGCACTTCTTCTGCTTGATGTGCGCCTCATACTCATCTCTAAAGTATCGTAACGTGCTTAGAAACGGGTTAGGGGCACTCTTGCCTAAAGCACAAAGGGAGGCATCGCCGGCTACCTCGGATAGCTCCTCCAAAAGCTCGATGTCGCCCTCTCTTCCCTTTCCTTTGGTGATATTGGTGAGAATCTTAAGCATCTGCCTTATGCCTTCACGGCATGGGACACATTTGCCGCACGATTCATCAGTGAGGAAGTTAAGGAAGTACCTGGCGACATCAACCATACAGGTATCTTCATCCATTACAATCATCCCACCTGACCCCATCATTGAACCGGCCTTGGTGAGTTCATCAAAACCAACTTCCAAATCCAACAGTTCCTCAGGGATACATCCTCCGGACGGTCCCCCGGTCTGCACTGCTTTGAACCTCTTGCCCCCTGGGATTCCACCGCCTATCTTGTAGATAATATCTCTCAGGGTGATGCCCATGGGTACTTCCACAAGCCCGGTATTGTTTATCTTACCTACCAATGAGAAAATCTTCGTGCCCTTGCTTCTTTCAGTTCCAAATTGAGTAAACCAGTCAGCGCCTTTATTGATGATCAGCGGCACATTCGCCCATGTCTCAACATTATTCAAAACGCTGGGTCGATCCCAAACGCCCTTGACGGCGGTGTGGATATATTTCGGTCTGGGCTCTCCTGCCCTGCCTTCCAATGCCGTCATCAGAGCACTCGATTCACCACAGACGAAAGCGCCGGCTCCCTGGTGCACCTGAACCGTGAAATCAAAGCCTGAGCCAAGGATGTTTCTCCCAAGAAAACCATACTCTTCAGCCTGCTTGATAGCGATTGCCACATTCTCTACGGCTATGGGGTATTCCTGTCGAACGTAAATAAACCCCTCGTGGGCGCCGATGGCATAGGCTCCGATGGTCAAACCCTCGAGGATGGAGTGAGGGTTTCCTTCAAGGAGAGCTCTATCCATAAATGCCCCGGGGTCACCCTCGTCGGCGTTGACGATCACATACTTTATTTCGTCGGGGGCATTGCGGGATTCTTCCCACTTTCTCCCTGTGGGGAAGCCGCCGCCGCCCCTTCCTCTCAGGTTGGATTTTTTGACTTCCTCCAATACTTCCTCGGCGGACATCCGGGAAAGACCTTTGGCTAACGCAGAATAACCGCCGATCGCCAGATAGTCTTCGATGCTCTTCGGATCAATCTTGATGTTACTGCCGATGATGTTTCGTACTTGATTCTTGTAGAAGGGAATATCAGATTCATGGGTTGCTTTTTCGCCTGTGGTTGGGTCAACATAGAGTAAACGATCTACAACCTTCTTCTCCTTGATGGTCTGAGAGACAATCTCGGGAACGTCTTCAGGCTTTACCTGGAGATAGCATATCTCCTCGGGATAAATCACCACCACGGGGCCTCTCTCGCAAAATCCGGGACACCCGGTTTCTCTGGTGTTCACACCAGCCTGTAAGCCCTGTTTTTCAATCTCTGCTTTAAAGGCGGCTATGACTTCACCTGCACCGGAGGCAATACAACCGGCGCCGGCGCATATTGAAATGCAAGGCGTGTTTGGGTCTCTCCGGGATAATATTTTTTGTCTGACTTTCTCTAATTTTTCAGGCGAATTTAACCGCGCCATCATTTTCCCCTACTCATAGTTTTTTAACACATCTGCCGTCTTGGCTGGCGCCATCTTACCGTGGGTCTTCCCACCGATTTCCATCACCGGTCCTAAAGCACAGCAGCCGAGGCAGTTAACCGTTTCCAGGCTGAACTTCAATTCCAAGTCCGTTTCACCAGGTTTAATTCCAGTCAGGTCTTGCACCGTGTCGAGGACACGCGTCGCACCACGAACATGACAGGCAGTACCCATACAAATGTGAATTTCATGACGTCCTTTAGGAACCAGACTAAAGGCTTTATAAAAGGTAGCTATATGCCGTATCCGGGTTAAAGGAACCTGTAATTTTTCGCTGACCCGCTCTAAGGCTTCCTTGGGAAGCCAATGATTTTCACTCTGAATTTCCAGTAATACTTGAATGAGTGAACTGGCTTCGCATTGATGTTTATCAATAATCTGATCGATTCTTTCGTTATCCATACTCGCTTTCCTGATCTGCTTCTTTCCCCTGATCCACGACCTGCCTTTTGACCTCAGGCCAGAGCGAAACACTTCCGGCTTTCATCATACCGGACGAATCCCTGCCTTGATGAACTGCTAATATGCCTTGATGCCTCAGACGGGGTCAAACTTAAAATCTCAGCAATTTCCTTCGTTGAAAGGGGATTTCTTCCCAGAATTGAGGTAATTTGGCTTATTGCCAATTTATCCGCAATCAATTCGCGGAATAACTGGTTGAACTCGTCACTGGCAAAAAACTTATGATACGCTTCTTCCGATTTGACAGGCACCCTCAACCGCTCCCTTTCCACCAGCTTCATATAGGGGATTAGCCTTGTAACGGCTTCAAGTTTGAACTTTAATCCATTTTCATCTATTCCTCCGCCTTGGCCAAGAGGTCCTAACTCCTTTATCTTCTTGCCAAAGTCATTCATAACTTCGGCGAAACGGATTCCTTCACCGGCAGATAACGATTCAAGCCTTAACCTTTCAGGGTTCACCCCGATGTGCTCCATGATTTTTTTACATAGAAGGACCATGCCCAATGCATCGTAATTCCCATCGGTAATATAATGGCACTCGTTAAGATAACAACCGCCGATAAACACCCCGTCATTCCCTTTTGAGAAAGCCCGGAGTACAAATGACAGGTCGACTCTGCCGGAGCACATGACGCGGATAAGCTTGGGATCAGTTGTGTATTGTTGTCTGGAAACTCCAGCCAGGTCAGCAGCCCCGTATGCTCACCAATTGCATACAAAGCCTAAGATCCTTGGTTTAAATTTAAGTTCTGTGCTCATTCTTATCTCCTTTCTAAGTCAGTAATCCCGGCTTTGTTCATTAGTGGACTTCTAAGGGGACACCTTGCCGCAAGGTGTCCCCGCCGGCCGCGTCAATTTGGCTTAAGAGCTCTTCATCGGTATAGTGCTTTAGTGAAATAGCCCCTGTTGGACACTTTGCGTTACAGAGACCATCTCCTTTACAGAGAACAGGATTAACCGTGGCCTTTTTGCCTTGTGGTGTATCATGAAACTCTATGGCGCCATACGTACAAGCGGTGATACATGCCCCACACGATATACAATCACCCTCATTTACCTCGCAAACAGAGCCGGAGGCTGTGACGGTATCATGGGAGAGAAGAGTTAAGGCCCGGCCGGCGGCTCCATAAGCCTGGCTAATCGTTTCCGATATATGCTTGGGATAGTGAGCTGTCCCACACAGGTAAACGCCATCCGCGGCAAAGTCAACAGGTCTTAATTTGACATGGGCTTCCGTGAAGAAACCATCCATGCCCAAAGATACCTTGAATAATCCGGATATCTCCTTGCTTCCTGCGGATGGAATAATGGCGGCAGCCAAAGCGAGTGAATCGGCATCTATAGCGAGCTTCTTACCTAAAATAGGATCGGTCACGGTAACCCTTAAAATAGGCCGACCATCCTCCTCAACAGCTTTCACCTGAGGTTTATCATGCGGCTCATAGCGGATGAACTTTACATCTTTATTTGACGCTTCCCGGTAATAATCCTCGCTAAACCCATACGTTCTCATATCCCGAAAGAGAATGTAGATATCCATCCGGGGGTTTATCTCTTTTAGTTTCAAGGCGTTCTTTATAGAGTGGCTACAACATATCCGGGCGCAGTAATTTCTGTCTTCTTGTCTGCAGCCTACACATTGGATCATCACCAGACTCTGGGAGTTAATCACCCTTTCTTCTCCTTTGGTGATTTTCTCCTCCAACTCCAGCTGGGTCATTACCCTGTCATCTGCCCCATAAAGGTATTCGGTGGGTTTATATTCATCGGCACCTATCGCGATGACGGTTGCCCCATGTTTTATCTCTTTGACTCTTCCTTCAGACTTCACCTTGGTTACGAAATTCCCTACATAACCGGCAGCCTCCGTGATGGCAGCATCCGTATATACATGTATTAAGGGGTGCTGATAAACCTTGCGTATAAGATCACGCAAATAGGCTTGAACATCCAGCCCTTCCAGGGTATAATGAATTCTTCGTGCCATTCCCCCCAGGTCTGTATCCTTTTCCACCAGGTGAACCTCATGTCCCTGGTTGGCTATGGAGAGAGCACTGGTCATGCCGGCCAGGCCTCCTCCGACCACTAACCCCGTCGGGTTTACGGGCAGATCAAATTCCTGTAAGGGCTCCAAATGGAGAGATCGGGCTACCGACATCCGGATGATTTCCTTTGCCTTTTGGGTGGCATCTTCCTTTTCTCGAGAGTGGACCCAGGAGCAATGTTCTCTAATATTAGCAAAGTCGAATAAATATTGATTAATTCCCCCTTCCCGAAGCGTGTCCCGGAATAACGGCTCATGTGTCCTGGGGGTACAGGCGGCGACAACCACGCGATTGAGCCCTTTTTCCCGGATCGTTTTCGATATTTTCTCGGCAGCATCCGTAGAACATACAAACAGGCTTTCTTCAGCGTGAACAACGTTGGGTAAGGTCAAGGAATATTCAACTGCGGAAGGAACATCTACCACTCTTCCGATATTGGCTCCACAATGACACACATAGACACCCACCCTGGGCTCCTCTTCCGAAGTATCCCTTTCCGGCGGATATATCCTTTCTTTGGCCAGCTTCCCTCGCCGGCAGGCAAGGAGTTCACCACATTGGGAACCGGCCCCGCTGGCGGTCACAACCGACTCGGGGATATCCATAGGACCCTGGAAGGCTCCGCTTATAAAAATTCCCGGGCGGGAGGTCTCCATAGGATTAACAGGGTTGGTTTTACAGAATCCGTGAGAATTGAGCTCGATGCCGAACTGATTTGCCAGGTTCTTCACATCGGCAGGAGGGTTCAATCCGACGGATAATACCACCATATCGAATTCTTCCTCTTTTACTCCATCCTCGGTCGTAGAATATCTTATCGTTACATTCTTGCTTTCCGGGATCTCTTTTCCTATGGCTACGTAGCTTCTGATAAATCGAATCCCGGGAAGTTTCTCGGTTCTTTGGTAAAATCGCTCGAAATCCTTGCCATAGGAACGAATATCGTTATGGAATACCGTACACTCGGCCTCAGCGTCATGGTCTTTTGTCAAAATCACCTGTTTCTGGGTATAGGTGCAGCATACGGCCGAACAATAACTGTTGCCGCCCGGGATAACCTGTCTGGAGCCGACGCAGTGAATCCAGGCTATTTTATGGGGATGCTTCTTGTCGGAAGCGCGCCTGATCTCACCTTCGTACGGCCCGGTGGCGCATAACAGCCGTTCATAATCCAGACTGGTTACCACGTTCTCCATCTTTCCGTAGCCATATTCGTCCCGGAGTTTGGGGTCAAATGGCTCAAAGCCCGGAGACAGAACGATCGCCCCTACTTTTACTTCCACCTTCTCCGCCGTTTGATTAAAATCGATGGCGCCGGTTTTACAGACTGCTGCGCAAATGCGACATTTCTTTTCTTTAAGGTAAAGGCAGCTTTCATCGATATAAGTGACAAGGGGAATCGCTTGGGAGAAGTATATATGGACGGCTTTATTCTTTGATATGTCTTGATTAAATGGATCAGGGACCTTGACCGGGCAGTACTCCACACAGGTCGTGCAACCCGTGCATTTGCTCTCTATAATGTATCTGGGCTTTTTAATCAGGGTTACCTTGAAGTCCCCGGCTTCCCCTTCTACACGGTCCACTTCCGTATAGGTCAAGATCTCGATATTGGGATGCCGGTTGCATTCAACAAACTTGGGAGATTCAATGCACATGGAGCAGTCATTCGTGGGAAAGGTCTTGTCAAGCTGGGCCATCTTGCCGCCAATGGTCGGCGATTTCTCAACCAGATAAACCTTAAAACCCGCAGTGGCAAGATCAAGAGCGGCTTGAATACCGCTGATCCCTCCACCGACAACCATAACGTCTCCAAAGTTACTGTCTGCGAGACTTTTAGAAATCTGTTCTTCAATTTTTGCCGGTTCTTTTTCCACTTCTCTATGTCCTCATCAGATTTCTTCCGTCCTCTAAATCACTTCCCGGACGATCTCCGTGATGTCCTTAATCTCTATGGCTTCACTATTCTCCCGGTTCAACCTGCTGTCTTCAAAATTGGTGATGCAATATGGGCAGGCAGTAACCAGCACCTCAGCCCCAACCCCGACAGCTTGTTCTAATCGGAGGTCGGAAAATCTCTCACCCTTTGGAGTTTCCATCCAAATCCTGCCTCCTCCCCCTCCGCAACAGAGACTATCTACCCGCGACTCAGGCATCTCATTCAACTCTAAACCAGGTATCTTCCTTAAGACCTCTCGGGGCTCGTCATATAGGCCATTGTGTCGACCCAGGTAACAGGGGTCATGCCAGGTAACTTTCTTCCGATACTCCTTGTTAAGCTCAAGCTTTCCCTCATTAATAAGCTCGAATAAATATTGGGAGATATGAACCACCTCAAAGTTCACCATAAATTCGGGATACTCGTTTTTGAAGGTATGGTAGCAGTGAGGCGAAGAAACAAGGATTTTCTTCACCCCATGATCGATAAAAGTTTTGATGTTTTCCTTGGCCAGGCGTTTGAATACGTCCTCATCGCCCGTCTTGCGGATGCTTTCCCCACAGCAATTCTCCTTGGCGCCCAGGATCCCGAAATCTACCCCTGCGCGGTTCAGGATGTTGGCTGTGGCTCTGGCTACCTTTTTTAATCTTGGATCATAGCTGAGGTAGCAGCAGGGGAAATATAAAATTTCCATCCCCTCGGTGAAAGTTTTCACAGAAAGCCCCTCTGCCCAATCCGCCCTCTTTTTTCTCTCTTCATTCAATGGGTTGCCTTCGCCAACGAGGCTTCCGCTTATGGTGCGGATGGGACGGACAGAATGAGGGAAAACCCCATATTCCGTGGCAATTCTGCGTAAGGATAACCCGGATTCTATCTGTTTTACGTCCCTGGGGCACTGCTGAGGACATCTTCCGCAGGTCGTACAACGCCAGATCTCTTCACTCTCGATCTCAGTCAAACCGAACGTAGCCTCCCGGACGATCTTGCGCATACTAAAAGATGTAACCTTATTCCATGGACAAACAACATCGCATAATCCGCATTGAAAACATCTTTTGAAGGCGTCTCCGCCGCTCGCCTTTATGACATCGATGATCTCTTTGTAGGGGGCTACAGTCTCCACTATTTTTTTATCCTCTTCTTCCACCTTAATGTTTTAGTCCTTCTTTGACATTCGGGCAACGGTATCCATGATCTTCTGCAATCCATATTTGTTTGCCAATGATTCCAATCCTATCTCCATCTCCCCCTGCTTCTCTTCTTCTTCGACTTCCTCTTCCTTTTCTTCGTAAATCAGGGCATCATTCATGCACCACTGAACACACAAGGGTTTTTCTTGCGGCGGATCGTCTTCACACATATCGCATTTCAGAGGAAGACCGGAATCGGGTTCCTTGAAAAGCGTCCTGGATGGGCAGGAAGCCCTGCAGAAGCCGCACTCGTCGTATTCCTTTCCGTCAATCAAATATTTGTCTCTGCCCATGCATTCGGCTGCTGTATACTCACCCGCGTATACAGGAAGATATACGTCTTTTATGGGTTCACGAATCAGCCGAATCCGAGACCTCTCCGGATTATTGCTGCTATATTTTGGGCTGGCATGAAAGGCGGAGCAGATGACCTCACAGGCCCGGCAACCATTGCACTTATCCACATCGATCTTGATTGTCTTGACTTTCTTCTTAACCTTGCTCATTTTTTATGATCCCTCTCTGCTCCAAGTCTTCTCTGACGTAACCCAAACCTAATTCTTGCAAAGACTCTTTCGTAGGAATACCCCGATTATCCCACCCCTTAAATTTGTAATACTCATCCAGGAGCTTTTCTTCAAGCTCGGGAAATCTCTTCTTCCAATGGTCCTCGGGCGGCTTTTCATCAGCTCTCCTCATGCCTCTTCTTATATTAACGGCTCTAACTAAAGTTCGGTTCCTCCTGGCTGCCTGCGATAGTCCGGCTTCGTCCATATCGATCCCGGTCGCCGATGAGATTAAAGTCGGGTAATTGTGGATATGATAGGGCGGCTTCAGCGGAAATGATGACAAACCGGCGCACATCCCGAGGGCGTCATCGATGTAGTGCATCTTCTCTTGCCAGTCAACAATTTCACAGGACATTTGAACGGTTGGGTAATATGGATTTGAGTTCTCTCCGCGTGGTTCCCAGTCCAATAAATATTGCTTAAACTTTTCATCAGGAACCTGGATCCAATCCTTTACAAACGCTTCTCTCTCCTCCATCGTAGCAAAAGGCGCCTGAGGGAACTGCCCTTCAATCTGGGTAATGTTTATCTTCTCGCCGGTAGCGTACATCAGGAAATAAATGGGATTCAGCATGGACAACTTGAGAGGCAGTTGCTCATGCTTCTTAATATTATTATGGGCATATGCTTCTGCGCCCTTGCCAATCTGTTGGGCCGCCCAATAAGTGCCATTGGCCAAAACATCTCCTATCCCTTCCCGCCGAACAATTCTGTCGAGCAGCCAGTAAAATTTCCCCTCGTTATCGGACGGCATTCCGGACATGTCCTGGTCCGTTAAAATGCCGGCTTCATAGAGCTCAAGGGCGAAGGCCATCACTTGCGGGGTTGAGAATCCGTCCACGCCATACTCGGTGGCACGCTGAGCGATTTGAAAACCGAAATCCAGGTCTGACATGGCCGCCATGGTATACGTAAGTTTCGAGAAGCATTTCATCATGTATGTTGGAAGTCCCGGCATGGAAATGGTTGCCCCGCATTTCATCGGACAGTTGTAGCAACTGATTAACCGCGTCCGCGCACCCTCCATCGTCGCCATCCACTTTTTTGCGACTTCTTCGTTCCAAAAACCTTTTCTGCGGTGGCGGGAATTTCCCCACATGAAATTCTCGGTGTGCCACTTTTCATCATGGACTTTCATCTCTTGCGGCGACCCAAGCCCGGCTAAAATGGGCATGACCCCCGGAACTGGATTTTCATTTCGCCATTTTATATATTTCAGGACTTCGTTACAAAGCTCCATGAACTCAGCCGGCCGGGCAACATTGATGTCCTTTGTTCCACGAACAGCTATCGCCTTTAACCCTTTGTCTCCCATAACGGCGCCTATGCCTTGTCGGCTGGCACTGGACCTGCCCTGCTCGATGGAAGCAAAATAAACCCTGTTTTCACCGGCCAGGCCGATAGCAGCCACCTGGGCTTTCGGCTCCTTCAGCTCCCGTCGAATAAGTTCTGCAGTTTCAACAGCGCCCTTGCCCCGCAAATGAGAGGCATCACGTATCTCTACTTTGTCATTGTTTATCCACAAATAAACCAGACTGGGGGACTTACCGCGAATGATCACTTTGTCATAACCGGCATACTTCAATTCCGGCGCCCAAAATCCCCCCATCATTGAATATGCCATTAACTGCGTCTGAGGAGAAATGGTAGAAACAATGGTACGATTACAACCGGGAGCAGGTGTGCCGCACAAAAGACCGGTGCCAAATATTAATAGATTATCGGGAGAAAAGGGTTCAGTTTCAGGTGGAACCCTATCCCATAATATCTTGGCGTTGGTACCCAGGCCCCCAAGATACAGTTCGGTTAATTTGGGGTCAGTTTCCACCCTCTCAATGTTTCCCCGGGACAGATCGATCTCTAAATTAAACCCTGTCTCTGCGTACCTCATTTTTTCCCCTTCTAGATTACGTGAATCCGCAGCATTATTTTTGATTAATCATTGGTTGCAGGCACTTAACTCAAAAACGGCCTTCATCCGGCGGATGAAGGTTGAATCAAAAAATTACTCTTGGCGACAACAAAATTATCAACGACGTCCGTTACAATATAGCTACGTCGTAACTACGTGTCAAGAAAAAAAATGGAATAATGGATTGTCTAAAATGTCTTTCTTCCTGCTCAATAAAGAGTATCACGGACATGATATACAAAACTGCAAATACAAAGGTGGGGGACGGATTACTGGAGCAACCTATTAAATATAGGATGAAATATACGATGACTTGACAACATATTTTCCGTTTGTGTAGAATCAGGATGTCTTCCCGTAAGAGAGCAATGCTTTATCAAAGAGGAATGAGGCGTACATGCCCGTACGTCGCAACGACGAGGGATGAGGGCAACGCAGCAGATGGGCGTTTTTCAGCAGCCTGCCAGGAGCGGGTCTGCACCTTCCTGATGCCGAACCTCACCGTGCTCATCAATGCCTTCTTCGAAAACCTCATGAACGGCCGGGACCCCAACGAGGTAATGTTCAACCGCACCGGCTGCTTCGACGTGGGACATGCCTGCGGAGGGTGGGGTCACGTGACCGTGGAAATGCGGGCCGAACTGCGCTGACCGGCTCCCCCTTTCTTCATTTTTACCATTACAAATACTAAG
>Ga0209638_1002348_pt1 | contig 11642 bp, 11 predicted proteins | sample BarGraNGADG00211_FD_184490 | JGI IMG/M metagenome (GOLD analysis project Ga0209638, IMG submission 184490) | Arctic peat soil microbial communities from Barrow, Alaska - Barrow Graham LP Ref core NGADG0002-211 (SPAdes) (version 2) | ecosystem: Environmental > Terrestrial > Soil > Wetlands > Peat... | reverse complement strand
CGGCGGATGGCGAGCTGAAGCTCGCCACAGCACGCTCATCTGAGACCCCCTTCTCCTGCAACAAGATACGGACCCTGCTTTTTCGATGGCCCGCGCGCCGATTCGGCTCCTTGGCCGCTTGCCGGAGGGGGTCTCATCCTTGCTCCACCCACGCGTCCCGCGCGGGGGCCTTCGCTGAAGCGTGCGCCACGACGGCCGTTGGCAATGTTATTTCGTGGTGGCAGGAACTCGTCACGGGCGTCACGCAACCGTTCATCAAGGATGGCTACGTCACCGTCCCGGACACGCCCGGCCTGGGCATAGAATTGAACGAGGCGGTGGTGAAGGAGCACTTGCGCTATGCGGGCTACTTCGAGCCGAACGCAGTGTGGGATCCAACCCGTCCAAGCGGCGGGCCTTGGCCGCATTTCAACGTGGACGGCGTTTGAGTCAACGAACGAACCTCGGACTACTGAGGGCCTATTATGAGGTGAGCTATGGTAGGGGTCGGGCATGCCCGACCCCTACGGCGGATCGGCAAGGTTTCAGTCCTCAGGAGGAAAAATGCGCAGCAGCGTCATGAATAGAGCGGCAGTCATTGCCCTGGCGGGGGCGTCGTACCTGCTCGCCGCGGATCCGATTTTCCTGCGCCGGCAGTTGTCGGACGTCAAACCGCAGCCGGACGATCTGACGGCCAACGCCAAAGCGGCCTCCTACAGGCCGCTCTTTGGCGTCGGCGATCAGGACGCGGACCAGCTCAAGACCGTCGCCCGCTATGGCGAACTGACAGTCGGCCCGAACGGAACCAGCGCCCTCGTGAGCTATCCGGCTGAAGAGCAGATGTACTTCGTCACGGAAGGCAGCGGAACCTTGCTGTATGGCGACGAGAAGGCGCCCGTCAAGAAGAACGACTTCATGTACCTTCCCGTCGGGGTGAAACACGGCATGGCGAACTCGTCCAATGCGCCGCTCAAGGCGATCGTGATGGGGTACAAGATCCCCGCCGATATGAAGGTGCAGCCGGCGCCGAAGCTGATGCTGGCGAACGCGGACGATGTCGAGCTTCAGATTCTGGGCCAGCACGGCCCGACCACCCAGTTCAAGCTATTGATGGGACCCACTTCGAGCCGTCGCGACAAACTCGCCTCGGCCTACGTGATGGACAGCCTGTTCATCATGGATTTCGCGCCGGGCGGGACCAACATTCCGCACAATCACCCGTCCGAAGAGGAGGTTTACCTCCTGCTGCGGGGGACCGGCGATATGGTTGCGGGCCTGGACGCCAACGGCAAGGAAGTGCGCTATCCCGTCACGCCGGGCGCGGCTTTCCTCTTCAAGCCCGGCTGTCAGGTGGGCTATTACAGCAATGCCAAGGAAGGCCAGCAGCACGATATCATGCTTGCGGTCCGATCGATGCTGCCGCGCGCCGGGAGAAGCCCGGCCGGCGTGGGCGGCCAGCCTGGTCCCGGTGGCCGGGGGCAGTAGGCGGCCGATCGGAAGCGCGGCTGCCCGCCTTTGCACCCGCCACTCCATAAACGGATTTCTCAATCATCCGTTTGCGCTACCCGCTAATCCGCACTACCGTGAAGCTATGGCTGAAGTCGGTAGAATTGACTTCGACGACCCAACCCCCATCGATGACGAGGAAGACGAGGAAACCCTTGCCGCCATTGATGAGGGCATCCGCGACGCCGAGGCTGGCCGTACTGTGCCCATAGAAGAAGTCCGAAGGCTCCTGCCCAAGTCCACTTCTTCGGCGATCTCCAATCCCTGCGCGACCCGCAAGCTTTCGCAAACCACCTGACTCCGCTGCGCAAGAGGGAATGGGTGGTCTACGCCAAAGCACCCTTCGGCGGACCGCAACACGTCCTCGAATATCTCGGCCGCTACACTCACCGTGTGGCCATTTCCAACCGGCGTCTGCTGACATTGGAAAACCATGAGGTCTCTTTCGCGTGGAAGGATTACCGCGATGCCGGCAAAGACAAAGCGATGACCGTCTCCGCCGAGGATTTCCTTCGCCGCTTCCTCCAACACGCTCTTCCGCCGGGCTTCCAACGCATCCGTTACTACGGCTTTCTGGCCAACTGCCATCGGGCGCGCAAACTCGCGCTCTGCCGCCAACTGCTGGCCACGCCGTGCGGCGCCGGCATCTTGGCGTGCATCCCCTTCCTGCCGCCGCGCAGGATGGACACCGCATGAAGGTCCATGGCCCCAACCCGCAACCACACCAGCCCTGCTCTCGTATCAGGGCATCCTCCCGGTGTGTCCCGCGCCTGCCGAAGACCCCAATGGCTGTTCCCAACATCACGGTTTGCCAAGAAGAATCCCCGATTCTCGCCCACCCCCCCAACGACCCAGCCCCGCAACCCACCGCCAGCGCCCGTCTAACCTGTCCCTTACCACTTCACCCCGCAAGACCCACGGTCGAACAAAACCCATTAAAGACCGACCCCCACGCTGCGGTTTAGTTCACTGCGCGGTTTGCTCCATTTCGCGGCGTTCGACCCTTGGCTACACCCCGGCATTTTTTCGCCGCGAAACGGAGCAAACCTTTTTCATTGACAGCAGTTTCAGTGTCGAGAGTGGATAGATTCTTCGGACAATACTCCTGGTATCCTTCGCTTTCATGGTGTGTGATCCGCCGCAGGCGAGCGCCGCGAGCTGATCAGGGGCCATGGCTTATTCCGCGCTCTGGAAACGCACCGCCAGGGAGGGTCTGCCGGGTAGTTTCATCGTGAACTTGCCTTCGAAAGTCCCTGGAATCGGAGTAATCGACATTTCCCATGGGTCAATGAAGTCCGCGCGGTACTTTGCTCCTGGAGCGAGGTCGAATTCATACTCCGCGGGTTGATGCGCATCGAAGTAGAACAGGTAGTACCGTCCGGGCTGGCCGGCTCCCAGGTAATAGCTCGAAATGCTGTTCAGCCCCTCGGCCGGCGCGGCCTCCAGAATCGTGCGGAGGAATGCGATGCGTTGCGGGCTTTGCCCTTTCAAAACCCCGCCCTTCGACCACCACAGTATGTCATTCGGATCCAGATATGTCTCGCCGTGGCCTACATAGCCGCCCGCGGCTGTGCCGATCCAGAAGCGCCGAACCAGTTCGGGCGCGGAGATGTTGCCCCACCGGCGAGGGATGTTGCCCTCGTACTGGCACTCGTCGTCGATCACCGGTTTCGCGTACTGCGCGACGTAGTCTCTGATTCTTGCCGCGTCATCGCCTTGAAAGCTGACATGCGTGACCCACGGTTTGGAGTGATCGTACATGACGACGCTGTGGTGGATCGAGCGCAGATGGCCATAGGGGTCGCTTTCCTGGACAATGCGGAAGAACCGGTCCCAGTCCTCAACCTTCTTGGTCTTGACGAGGTCCCACTCGTTGGCGAGCGACCACCACACATTGCGGTATGCCGCCAGACGGGCGACCGCGTAGCGCAGCTACCGGTCGTTCACGTCGGCCGGCATATTGTTGTAGCCCCAGCGGTCGTAAGGATGAAACAGAATCAAGTCGGCCTCGATACCGAGCCCCTCGAGGTCCAGGATGCGGCGTTCTAGGTGGCCGAAGAATTCCGGATTGAAGCGGGAGAAGTCGTTGATTCCCGCGGCGCCCCGCTCGAACGGGTAGTAGACAGGCTCGTTGTTGTTGTACGCGTAGCTCTTCGGGAAGATGCACATGCGGATCTTGTTGAAGGGCGCCGAGCGAAGGGTTTGAAGCGTCTGTTGCTCCAGTTCATCGCCCTGGTGGGTCCAGGCGTACGCTGTGGTTCCGATGGGAACATAAGGCGTACCGTCCTCATAGGCGAAGTGAGTCGTGTAGCGGACACGAACCGGGCCGTGGTTGTTCCTGGCGGGGGCCGCGGCGGTGAAAGCCCCGCGCTTGCCATCGAGAAGCGGAACGTTGCTCGATGTGAGGTAGGTCCATTCGCCCATTTCATCCGGCATGAAACGGAGGCGGTAGGCGCCGTTCCCGTCATAGAACCCGTCCACATGGACGACCCTGCCGCGGAGTTGAAAAGCGGCGTGCAACCGGACATCGACGAACGGATTGCCGGTGCAGGGTCCCGCGAGCGCGACCTGATAGACGCCCCAGCGTTCCACGGTTTCCGCGGCTGCCAGACTCAGGCAAAACAGAACGCCGATGATGAATCGCATCGTCCCTCCAAGTTCTGAATGTACCCCGATTGCGTGTTTCGGGCGCGTAAGCGAGAACGGGATTGCAGGGGACGGGGTTGAAGGGGACGACTTCTTTCACGCGCGGAAAATGGAGCGGGCAGAGCCGGCCGTCCCCACTTGGCCAATTACCCCCAAGCCCCGCGCGACGCGCTCTTGATCGCGGCCTCCTTCAGTTACACCTCCAGTTTCCAGGGTGGGCGGTAGTTATACGCCATCAGGGCCCGCGCCTCTCTCTGCGGAGAGGTCCAGGTCTTCGGGTCGTATTCGACGCGCACTTTGGCGCGAAACGCAATGTTGCCCAGCAGAGCGGTGACTGCCGAACGCGCGACGTACTCGATATCGGCGACGGGTTTTTGGCGCGTGCGCATGCACTCCAGGAAGTTGCCCCAGTGGGTGACGGCGGGGGTCATTCCAGGCACATCGATGGAAGCCTTCGGCGCCTCGGCCGGCCTCGGTTGCATGCCGCCCGCCCGGGTCACCTGGGCTCCCCGGCCTGCTGCTCCTCCCCCCGGGGCAGTTGCGGGCGTCTCCGAGGCCCCAGGCTGGGCGCCTCGGGCTACCGCCCCGCCGAATTGCCCGCCCAGACTCCCCACCGGGTTCTCCGGCGACAGCGCTGGCTCTCGCTCCGGGTAAAGCGAGTAGGCGCCGCCGGCCCCGATGAACAGCGTGCCCTTGCTGCCGTAGACCATCACGCCGTTGCTTCTCCCGAACATAGACTGGGCATTTCCGTAGCGATGTTCATAAGACATGATGAACTCGGGGTACTGATACAAGCAGACCTCCGTATCCGGAGTCTCACGGCTGTCCTTCAGGTACGTCTTCGCGGCGAGAGCCGTCACCACGGTTGGAGCGGTCTCGTTGAACGCCGTCTGCAACATGTCGATGAAGTGAATGCCGTTATCGGATAACTGCCCGCCGGCGTAGTCCCAGTAGTATCGGAAGGCGCCCCACATCCCGCGGTCCACGGCGAACCGGTTCTGGTTGAAGGCATGATACCGCGCGGGCCCCAGCCACAGGTCCCAATCCAGGCCCGGAGGCGGCGGCATGTCCGGCGGGTTGCCGATGCCTTCCTGCGGCTCCAGCGAATAGAGCCACACGCGGGCGAAGGTCACCTGGCCGAGTTGGCCGCTGCTCAAAATCTCCCGGACCGCCGGGATATGACCCGCCGAGCGATGGTGCGTCCCGGCCTGCACCACGCGGTTGTATTTGCGAGCGGCCTGCACCATTTTCGGCGCCTCGTCAACATAAGTACAGACCGGCTTCTCGACATACACATCCTTGCTTGCTTTGCACGCCTCGACGGTCATCAACGCATGCCAGTGGTCCGGCGTGGCGATGCATACCGCGTCTATGGACTTATCCGCGAGGACATCCCGAAAGTCCTTGCACCCTTTTGGCTGATGGCCCGCTCTCTGGGCGGCGGCCACCGCCGACTCGACCCTCGGCTGGTAGACGTCGCAGATGGCCGCGACCTGGACGCCGGGTTGCCTCATGGCGTTGCCCAGATTCGTATTCCCCTGGCGTCCCGCGCCGATAAACCCAACAGCGATGCGATCATTCGCGCCCTTCAGGTTCCCCGTGAAAATGGAGGATGTGAACGCTGCTCCCGCGGTCGCCAGGAACTCCCTACGATCGGCACTCATGTACTTACAACCTTTCTCCCACGGACAAAAACAGCGCCGGCAGGACCGGCCGCGCTACACCGCTTCGATGGCTGGCTTGTCATACGCTGGCGTCAGCTATCAGTCAGGATTTCTATTTTGGCATCCTGAACACCGCTACTTTAACACCGAACCGTTTCCGTTGGGGTCGGTTTTCCATCCTTCCCATGCCCCCGATTTTTTGGGAACGTTCGGGATAACGGTCCTGCCGGAAGCGGCTGCTGTCAACAAAAACGAGAGCCAGAGTTCGCAACCAAACGGTTTGGCTCCCCAGTCTGGACACGTTTCGAACTTTCGCTACCCAGTTAGCCCTGTGATCGAACATTGGACGCGCATTGTTCTCAGCGTGATCCGCCCGGTCGCCGATGTCTGTCCACGGCGGGTGCCCAGTCTGGACACGTCTCGAACTCGCTAAGAGCGCCCGGATAGCTTCCGGATGCGTCATCCATGCCCTATTCCAACTTGCCAGGATCCCGCGAGTGTGGCCGCACCGGGTGCCTCGTTCACCGTCAACAATGGGGCTGCGGCGGTGGGGCAGAGTGAAATCACGGAGCTCGCCCAATTCGTTCATGACCACGTTCGCAGTTGGCTCCAGCTTGAGTTGCGCAATCAGGCGGCGGCCATCGTCGAGTAGCGTCGGCGTCACGGATGTCTGCGCGAGAATAGCCGTGGCCGCTGGCACACCTAAGGCAAAGACGACCAGGAACCGTCCGACCAGCATCGGCTTGCTGAGCCCTCGTGCTGGATTACCCCGTTGCATTTCTCAGCGTTCTGGAAGCAATAGATGTTGCTTCCTGGGCATCCCATGGCACGTAAAGGCCCACGATTTGAGGTGGGCACAGAACGGTTGGAGTAAAGCTCGCTGAGACACGAGGTGCAAGAACTGTAGCTTGAAGTGTTAATTGTGCCGTCCGGGATCTGTAGCGAAATGCCCCGCTTCTCTTTCGCGGCGGCGCGTCTTCGTTGGCGGCTCGAGCGGGAGATGAGCTTTAGGCGTAGATTCGCTAGAACCCGGCGGGAGGCATCTGGTTCGTGACTTGGCCTCCGCCGGCGCCGCCGCCCATCCAGCAGTGCCAGTCGCCGAAGGTGTCCTTGTAGCAGCGGCCCTGGGCGGTGGTGTAGGGGTACTTATTGCAGTTGTGCGCGTTGGCAAAGTCGTTCAATGCGGCACTCTGGGGGATGCACTGGTAGCTGGTGTACTTGCCGCGGGCGTCGTAGACCACGGACCTGACATCAATGCCGGTGGAGGCCGAGTCCTGGTTGTAGTTGAAGGGGCGCGCGGCGCCGAGTTCGATGGTGACGTCGCTGACGAGGCTGATCTGCAGCGGGAGGACAGTGGCCTCCCAGTCGCAGATGAAGTACTGTTTTGCGGTGACGGCGCTGGGTGGGTTCTTGCGATTCGGGCAGGTGGCGGGCTCGCGAGTGCCAAACTTCGCGCCGATTGGGCCCTTGGGGCGGTTCTGCATGGCGATCGCAGTTTCATGCTGAACCGCGAGATCGGCGGCGGTGGGCGTGTAGTGGCGGATCTTGCTGGAGTATGCAGCAACGCTTACGACCATGGCGCCAACATTGACCTGGTAGGCGCCGAGTGAGAGCGGAGCGGCGATGGTAACGGGAGTCCACTCGCCGAACAGGACCTCGGCCCAGTCGCCCACTTTCAAATCGGTCACGGGAACGTTCGCCTGCGCAATGGCGAGGAAGGCGGAGGCCACCAGCAGAGCTGTGGCTGCGAGGAGATGGCCGAACCGTTTGGGATACGAGTGGATGGCGTTGCGATGCATGCTGATTCTGCCTCATGGCAGGGCTAAACCGCAATTGCCATTTTGGACTTCCAAGTTGTGTTTGTCAACTAGGTGATGCGGGCAATGCGGAAGTGGCGTCTTGCCGATTCTGTCCGGTATGTCGGAAGTTGGCAGAAGTGGCGGACCCGTGCCGATTTGTCAGGGGATGCTGGTCGGACGAATTTCGTTGTCAAGAGTTCGAGTCCACGCCGGGGTCACCGTCAAGTGGGGCCAATCCAGAAGGAACGCCTGAAATGCCCGTAATGAAATCAATCACATAGCGTGAAGTCGAGAAGTTTCAGACTGGCTCCCCGGCGAGGATTCGAACCACGATTCACGGCTCCAAAGGCCGCTGTCCTACCATTAGACGACCGGGGAATGAAACGTAGAGGCTGCTCTCGCTTAGTGTAGCGTCATCAGCGGGTTGCGCGCAACGCTCGCTCGCGCGCGGCTGATCGGCAGGAACTTCGCACAAGTGGGACTGGTTGGGAACCGCCGGGAAACCGGGCCGACTGCCAATCGGCCGCCCGCGGCGGGCGCAACAGGAAGGCTGCGCGGCTTGGAAGGCGACCTCCCCCGAGATTTACCTTCTGGCCGCGCAGCCACCTAACTAAAGCGGTCTCTCTCTTGTAGCGCGCCCCTCCCGCAAAAGCCAGATGCATTTACGTCCCGGCCACCCTTTTCAACAGGTTCTTTTCGCTAGGCATCCTTGCACTTATCCAGGCAGGGGTGTGGAAAAGTTGGGAATAAAACGGCCGGCGGTCGAACTGTTTCAGGGCCGAGCCGGTGCGCGACGTCCCTCAGCCTGGTACCCCGACCGTCTGATTTTGTTCCCCGGTGCTGCGGGCCGGGCATGCCTGGCCCCTACAGTGCCCCAGTAGGGGCGAGGCATTGCCTCGCCCGCGCGCCACATGCTGCCAACGGCTGGGGAAGAAATCGCACGGTCAAGAAAAGCCAAGATTCGACGACGGGAAGTTGCCGATGTTCGGAAAGATGCTGGCGAGGTTCGCCGGGCCGACGCCGGACCACTGGGCCACGGTCGTGGCGCACGCACTCGTGGAGTGGCCTTTCAGGCTGGGGGGCGCCCGGAGCAAAGTGGACAGTATTGCTTAGTTCGCCAATGAGATCTTACGGCCGGTGCGCACGCTTTCGCGCGCGGCCTCCAGGATTTCCACCACGATGACGTTATTTTCCAGCGAATTCAGGCCGGAGGGTTTGAATTGGCCGCGCGCCACGCCGGCGAAGTAAGTGATGGAATCGCGCTCGGCGGGCGGCAGGTCGGCGGGCTGACGCGCCACTTCGGCGTCCTGGCCCGGCAGTCGCACGCGCAGGGTGTCGCCGCCGGTGGCGATGGCGTAGCCGGTTTCGCCGTAGACTTCCAAATCCTTGCGGCCTGCCGGCCAGTTCCAGGAAGCCTGGATGATGCCCTGCGCCTTGGGATACTGCACCAAGACCGTGGCTTCGTCGTCGACGCGGGGGTAGATCGCCGGCTTGTCGGTCTGGGCGATGGCCGTGACAGCCAGGGGCCGCTGGCCGTCCATCAGCCAAGTCATCAGATTGGCGCCGTAGCAGCCGAAATCGAAAAGCGCGCCCGCGCCGTTCTTCACCGGGTCGGTGAGCCAGGCGAGAAACTCCGGCTGAACCTTGATCTCCTTGGGCCCCTGGTGCCCGTCCATGGCCACCATTTTGCGAATCTCCCCCACCCCCTTGCGCTCCTTGACGATTTTCCATATCTCGCCGTGGCTCTTGTACCACGTGGTCTCGTAGTTCACCATCACGGGAATACCCGAACTCCGCGCCGCCTTCTGGATCGCGCGCGCCTGGGTCATGTCGACGGCCAGCGGCTTCTCCATCATCACGGGGATACGCCGCCGGGCGCAGGCTTCGACCACCATGGCGTGATCGAAGGTGCTCGTGAAGGTCGCAACCGCTTCAGGTTGGGCGCGGTCCAGCATGGCGGCCAGATCGGTGAACAGAAGTTCGGGCGCGAGGCCGTTGCTCTTGGCATAAGACGCCGTCAAGGCAGGGTCGGGATCGAATACCCCGACGATCCGTACATCCTTGCGGCTTTTCGCCGCGCGCAGAAACGCCGAGACGTGCCCGTGCACAAGCCCGGCGATGGCGAGCCGCAAGGGCTTCGCCTCCGGCGCCTCCCGCGATTGCGGGAGCGCGGGCAGGGAGAATAGCAACAGTCCGGCGATGGTGCGGATCATGTCTGCATAGTACCGCGCCTGCTGTAATCGATATAGAATGATGGACGCGTGAGTAATCCCGAAAAGGAGTGAACCAGTGGAAAACGAGTGGAATCGCCGTAGGTTCCTGGGAGCGGGAGCAGCGGCCGGATTGAGCATCATTCCGAGCCACGTGCTCGCCGGCCAGGGCGGAGTCGCTCCCAGCGACAAGATCACCGTGGCTTATGTCGGCTGCGGCACCGAGGGGTTGCTGGAGATGATGGCCATGCTCACCATCCCCGAAGTCCAGATCGTCGCGGTTTGCGACCCGGTCAAGGATGCCAACAACTATCACGATTTCGGATCGGACCGCATCAATTCCGGCATCCGCAGCTTCCTCGGGAAGCCCGATTGGCGGATCAATCAGACGGGCATCCCGGGAGGCCGGGACGTGGCCAAGGAGGTCATCGAGTCCTATTATGCGCAGTTCCGGCCAGGGCAGGCATTCCGGGGCGTCGCCACGTACGCCGATTTCCGGGAGCTGCTCGACAAAGAAAAGGACATCAACGCGGTCAAGATCATGACCCCGGATCACATGCATGCCACCATCGCGGTGGCGGCCATGCGGAAGGGCAAGCACACGCTGGTGCACAAGCCCATCGCCAACCGGATGGAGGAGGCCCAGATCGTTTTCGACACCGTTCGCAAAACCGGCGTCGCGACGCACTTCATGCCGTGGTCGGGGACCATCGATCAGACCGCCAAGTGGATCCGCGACGGCGCCATCGGCACGCTGCGCGAAATCCACAACTGGACCGACAGGCCGTACTGGCCTCAGTATGCGTCCATCCCCACCGACCGGCCGCCCATCCCCAAGGACTTCGATTGGAACCTGTGGCTCGGACCTTCGCTCGACCGCCCGTATCACCCGGCCTACACAAACATGGTCTTCCGCGGTTGGTACGAGTTTGGCGGCGGCTCCATGGCCGACATGGGGCACTACAGCCTCTGGCCGGTGTTTGCATCGCTCAATCTGCCGGCCGCCATCAGCGCCATTCCGAACGCGGTAGTCCCCTGGAAGCTCACGAACGACATCGCCAACGCCGCCAAGAACGACATTTCCTATCCGGATGCCTGTTCCGTCCACTTCAAACTCCCGGCGGGGAATGGCAATCCGCCCATCGACTTGTACTGGTATGACGGCGGCATGCGGCCCTCGGATCCCGAGGAGCTGCGCGAGGATAACAGATCCCTGGGCAAGACCGGCATGTTGTTCATCGGCGACAAGGGAAAGATCCTCGATAACCGGATCATCCCGGAAAGCAGGATGAAGACCTATGCCGGGGCGGATTACACGCCTCCGGGGCAGGGACGCGGTGGGCGCGGCGGCGGAGGAGGCGGAGGTCAGGGTGGCCGCGCCGGCCAGGCCGCCCAGACGGCGCAGGCAACCGCAGGATCCCAGGCGGCGCGAGGAACACCGCTAGCGCCGGCGGCAGCCCAGGCTGCGCAAGGCGGCGGGGGCCGCGGGCGCGCGGCCGGACAGGCCAACGGTATGGGTGGTCCCTCATCGCTGAATGCGTGGATCGGCGCCATCAAAGGCGGCCCGCCATCGCCGGGGAATTTCCTGAATGCCATCCCCATTACCGAGACCTTCAACCTGGGGTACATCGCGCTGCGAACCAATGGGAGGATCGACTGGGATCCGGCGGCGCGCCGCATCACCAACAATGAGGGCGCAAACAAGTTGCTCTCCCGCGAGTACCGTAGAGGCTGGGAACTGAAAGCCTGATTTTTGCAGCGGGGCGGACCTCCTGGTCTGTTGGAGAGGGCCTGCGGCCCGCGGAATTTCATGAAAAACCCCGATGGTTGGGCTGACC
>Ga0209638_1002346_pt1 | contig 11645 bp, 10 predicted proteins | sample BarGraNGADG00211_FD_184490 | JGI IMG/M metagenome (GOLD analysis project Ga0209638, IMG submission 184490) | Arctic peat soil microbial communities from Barrow, Alaska - Barrow Graham LP Ref core NGADG0002-211 (SPAdes) (version 2) | ecosystem: Environmental > Terrestrial > Soil > Wetlands > Peat... | reverse complement strand
CTTGCGTCCGCAACAGAAACTCGTCGCGAATGCGATCGTTCGATGTCTGGATCTGTTGAAGGGCTTGGATCCCGTCAGCGCCGGCGAACGCCATGAGAATCAGCAATCCACCGAATCCGGCGATCAGCACCAGCCTGCTGTCCACCGTTGGTATGAAGCCGACCCGCGACGCCGCCATCGACCTCATTTTACCGTTTCCAAACGGAATCCAGAAACAGAGTGCTGGTCTGAGCGACACTGATGCTCTCGCTCCGCTAACCACAGACGCCGCTCGACGGTGACCTCGTGCGCAGTCCGGATGCTGGGTCGCAGCCGCTTGAGTTCTATCGGCCTCCAGAGCACATCGAATGCTCCGCGTTCCTGAGCGCTCGCCATAAACTCGCGGTCCACAAGGTCGGCACAAATGAGTGTGGCTACCAGCGGATGTACTTGCGCGGTCATCGCCAGCGCATCCTCCCACGAGCCGCCAAGGAATGTTGTATCCAGCACCAAAACGGTGCCCTGAGTCGCGAGGAGCAGAAAGTCGGCCATTTCTACTGTGTCGGCGCGATGCAGGCGAATGCCACCTTGTCCGAGCATAGCCGCGTAAAACAGGACATCATGATCGAAGCAGGAGAGATAAACACAGTCCACTCCACCGCATCTCGAGGCTATCCCGCTCTCGGCCTCCGCCGACGCCATGATACTGGAAAGCTGTGGCTCCATGATCGACACGTGTCCTGGGTGTTGCCGTTCCGACTCTCAGGATACGACCAGAACAGGTTCCAAGGACATACGCGAAATAGGGTAGTTTTGGGAAATGTGCAGAGTATGCGGTTCGGCTTACGGTTTTGGTCCGCCTGCACGCGTGCCCCGCAATCGGATACGGCAAGATCGACACCGAATCGACTGTGAACGAACATGCAGGACATTCGGACGGCGGTCAAGCAGTATGCGGCAAAGTGAGACCGGCGCCTTCGACCCGAGCGATCACCAGGTAGCTGTACCTTCCAACGTCGGTTGTCTGGAGGACCGCCCAACCAGCAGCTTGCAGTGCGGCGGTCGTATCGGCGGCAGCGATGCGATGGCCGGCAGGGGGGCCCGGCGGGTTCTGTACATCCGTTCGCCAATCGAGGATTGCCACGCGGCCTCCTGGACGCAGGATGCGCGCCATTTCCAGTAGCACACGAGCATGGTCATCCAGTTCATGCCAGACGTTGCCGAGGAAGACGAGATCGCAACTGGCGTCCTTGAGGTTGGTAGCAGTTGCCGTGCCCGCGATGAGTTCGAGATTCCGCGGCGATGCGGCGCTACGCAATTTGGCGCGTAGGAACTCCAGCATTTCGGGCTGTAAATCAACTGCGCATAGCCGGCCGTCCGGCTCAATAACGCGGGCAAAGGGAAACGCGAAAAAACCGGAGCCGGCTCCAATGTCGGCGTTGGACATGCCACTGACCAGGTTCAGCAATCGAATGACATCCTGAGGTGCCAGCCAGGTCAGGCGCTCAGGGTCTTCGAGCTTGTGAATATTGCTGGGATTAAAGATTTTCTCGCTCATGTGTTTAATAAGAATGCGGTGCGGCCTAGATACTCTCCTCGCGGACAATGGCGCCGGCTCCATCATCCTCCAACTGGTATTCCTTCAAACGGTACTGCAAAGTGCGGAGGCTGATTCCCAGTTGTTGGGCGGCCAGAGTCCGGTTGCCGCGGTTCATGCGCAGGGCCTCTTCGATGGCTTGCCGTTCGATATCCCGCCACAACAAAGGCCGGCACTCTTCGGCATGCAACATGGCAAGGTCGCCGGCCCCGACGCGCTCTTCGCAGAGGATCGCCATACGCTCCATAGCATTTTCGAGTTCGCGCACGTTGCCGGGCCACCGATAGGACTGGAGAACCCTCACCGCGTCTCTGGCGAGAACGGGCGGAGCTTTGCCAAGTTCCACGGCTGCGCGGCGGAGGAAGTAGTCCGCGAGCGGCTCGATGTCCGATGCGCGGTCGCGCAGCGGCGGGATTTCGATGGGAAAACGGTTCAGGCGGTAATAGAGGTCTTCCCGAAACCGGCCCTCGGCGGCCACATTCTTCAGATTGCGATTGGTGGCCGCGATCACCCGCACGTCCACGCTGATCTGCCTGGTTCCACCGACGCGCTCAAAGGTTTTCTCCTGGAGCACGCGCAGGAGCTTGGCCTGAAGGTTGGCATCCAGTTCGCCGATTTCGTCCAGAAACAGAGTGCCCCCATGCGCGCGCTCGAATCTGCCGAGGTGCTGCCCGACCGCCCCGGTAAACGCGCCTTTCTCGTGTCCGAATAACTCACTTTCAATCAGCGTGGGTGAGAGGGCGGCGCAGTTCACCGGGACGAAGACCCGCTGGCTGCGCGCGCTATTGGAGTGGATACAGCGGGCGATTACCTCCTTGCCGGTCCCGCTCTCGCCTGTTAGCAGCACGGTGGCGTTGGTGGGAGCGACTTTGCGCGCCAGTTCGAGAAGCGCGGTCATTTTAGGATCGCCGACAATCATGCCGCGGCAATCGAAGCGGCGGGCCTGCTCCTCGCGCATCAGGGCATGTTCGAGTTTGGTGCGCCGCTGGTCCAACGTGCGGCGGACCGTCATGCGGAGCTCATCGGGGCTATTGAGGGGTTTACCGAGGTAGTCCTCGGCCCCCAACTTCACGGCTTCGACGGCAGATTCGAAGGTGCCGAAGGCGGTGATCACGATGACGGGAACATTGGGCGCCTGTTCGGAGAACCAGCGAAGTATTTCGATCCCACTGCCGTCGGGCAGTCGCAGGTCGGAGATCACGAGGTTGTACTGCCGGACCGCACCGAGTCGCATGGCGTCGGCAATCGAAGTGCCAGATTCCACTTCGTACCCTTCATCGGAGAGGATGGCCGTCAGCAGTTCCCGAAAACCGGGGTCGTCGTCAATTACTAGAATTCGTTCCATAAAATGTCAGTTCGGCTCTTGTTCCGTGAGGTTCCAGCGACTCCATGTGCAGGCTGCCACCCAGAGATTCCACGAGTTTCTTCGAGATCGGCAGGCCTAAGCCCGTTCCCGAAGCCTTGGTGGTAACAAACGGCGCGAAGAGTTTCGCGCGCACCGGTTCGGGCAGGCCCGGGCCGTCATCTTCCACTGAGATCACCAGCGTGCCATCGCGGGACGGTGCGGCGCACAGGCTGACCGTACCGGCGGACCCCTCTGGCATGGCTTCGATGGAGTTGCGTATGAGGTTGAGCAGGGCCTGCTTCAACAGGTCGGGATCTGTGGAGAGGTTTTGGATGCGCGAGTCGCAACGGAACCTGAGGGGGCGGTCGCCAATTGCCTCCCGCGCGTGGGCGGCCAAGTCCGCGGCCAGCGGTTCCCAGGCGGTGGAGCGCACCACGGGCTCTTGCGGCCGGCCGTACAGAAGGAGGGCGTTCACCAGTGCTTCCAGGCGGAGGCTCTCGCGGACGATGGCGTCCAAGGGCTTCTCCTGGCGGGGAGAAGCATGCTCGCGCGCCAACTGGGCGAAGCCCTTGATGGCGCCGAGCGGATTGCGGATCTCGTGCGCCAGAGTAGCGGATAGAAGGCCCAGTTGCGCGAGCCGCTCCGTCTCGACTTGTTGGATCTGGAAGCGCGCGGCGCGCCGGGTGCTCCAGATGGCGTAAAACGAGATCGCCAGAAGCACCGATCCGCTGAGAACGGCGATCAACCGGTTGTGGCGCGCGTGAACCAGAATGAAATCGGGCGCGGCTGCGGCCAGATCGATTTGCGCAACATTGACCTCCGATGCGGAATGGAAGGGTATGTACGCGCGGAAGATGGCATTCTGGCCCGTGCCTACTTCTTCGGTCCGGTAGAGTTCCCGGCCGGAGCGGATCGCCTGCAACGCCGGATTGCCGTTCCCGAGGTCAGAAGACCGGAACACCTGAATGCGAACCAGCGCCGGGTCTCCCTCCAGCAGTTCGTCGAATTCGTTACGCCGCAAGTGCTCGGGCGGCATCAGTTCGAGGCGCGCGGCAATATTGGCGGCGCGGTCGCGAAGGAAGATCGACCGCATCTCGCGGAGTTCCCGAGTGGAAAGCACGGAGTGGAAAACGAGAACCAGCGGAAAGCCGAGCGATATGGCCAACAGCATGTAGGAATACACTTTGCCCGGCCATCTCCAGCGCGCGTAATCCTGGTGAGCTCGCGACATTGCGGATCTCGAAATTCAGAAAACCTCTCAGCACTAGAGATGCTTTTTGGCTGCCCTCGTGACATTGCGGGTATGTGCTTTCAGGACAACGGTTTAAGATGTGGGCACGGCGCCTCGTGGCGCGGAAGTACGCAAACTCTGCGCAGCATCACGCCCAGGATGCAAGAACTGCGCGGTGGGTCGCCGCCACGCTACTGCTGGTGCGTGCAGGTTCAATAGATTGGGGCGCGGCCCATGCGTTGCAATACTCCAAGATAGGAAGAGAGGAATGATGAGACGCGCGATGCTCGGCACGTTGGCTGCGATTCTGGCGTTCGGGACGGCAGCGATGGCGCAGAACCGGGGCGGCATGGGGTGGGGCGGTATGGGGATGGGCGCCATCGCCAGCGGTCCGACCGTGGACATCAAGGGTAAGGTGGTGGCGGTGCAGATCACCCCGGGCGCAGGGATGCCGTTTGTCACCGTCAAGAGCGGCGACCAGAAGATGAGGGTGTACCTGGGCTCGATGCGATATCTGATGGGTCAGGGGTTCAATCCGAAAGTGGACGAGGAAATCGTGGTGAGAGCCTATAAGTGGAACAACGACTTCGTGGCGGCCACGGTCACGCTGCCAGCCCAAGGCAAGACAGTGCGTTTGCGCGATGAGGACGGCCGCCCGCTGTGGCGAGGGGGACCGGGCCGCGGCCAAGTCCGATGAGATCCCCTTACATTCCGGTCGGGAAGCAACCTAGTCCCTCTTGCACGGCGTGGATCGTCGTCGAGACTGTGGCGGGAGACTTCCACGCATCAGTCCCTTCGTTCCGCCATAAGCTCACATGCCAGTTCAACCGCCGTCGTGACCAGCGCCGTGCATCCGCGCTTTCTGTCCTGATCGTTTTCGTAGACGCTGGTCAATTCCCAGCAGTCTATTGAGTGGAATCTCTCGCGAAACCCAGTGCAGAGTTCACGCGCTTTGGCGGAAGCGACCTTCTTGGCCGGCTCGTCAGGGCTCGTTCGCCCATAGGCAAGCCCCAAGGCTACTGTTGCTCCGGTGAGGGCGCCGCAGGTTCTTTTGCATCCCATCCCGCCGCCCAGGGCGGTCAGTAGTTGTACCGGAGCTTCACCCTCGCCGGCCTGTTCGTGAATCGCCACGAAAACCGATTCGGCGCAGTTCCAGCCCGAATGGAACAGTTCATCGGCTCTTTTCACCGCACTAATGGGGTCGATCACTCTCATCGTGGCACCTTCACGGCGGATTGTCTCCTCACCGTCGAGCGTTCGCGCACCAAGCTCCGTGTCACTTTGACAAAGCGGCGCATGGACTTCGCAACATGATCCAGGACGGCTGCCCATTCCCGCAAGTGGTCTTCACCTTGGCGTGTCAGTTTGTACACCCGGCGCGCCGGACCGCCCTTGTCGGTTTCCCACTCCGAGACTACGTTGCCGTTGACCTCCAAGGTCCGAAGCGTGCGGTACAAGGCGGCGCGCTCGATCACCGCGTCGGTAAGCGCGTGCGCGTGGAGGTCGTTCCCCAGGTCGTAGCCGTAAGATCGTCCTTTCTTCTTCAAGAGGAGCAGAACGACGGGCTCGACAAAGCGGGACAGATTGCCCATCGCGCAGGTGCACGGATAGTCGTGGCCCTGGCCACAGTTCTTTCTTCGCGGCATTCGAGCCTCCAGGAGTGCTGAGTTATGTACTCGCTTTTTCCTTCTTGATCGTAACAGCAACGCGGAATAGATGAGAAGTGCATCTATGGATCTGCCCTGAAAACCCGAAGCGACACGGCCCTGTGGTTCTGTCCCTGCGCATCCCACTCGATCACTCCCGTAACGGCGTGAACTGGCGAAATCGCCTCCACGGCATCGCGGATGCGTGGGCGATTCAGCCCTCCTGTCCGGATCGCGGCGATCACGATGTTCGCGGCATCATAGGCGTGGGCGGCGGTGTAGTCCGGGGATCTCCCGTAACAGGTCAGGAACTTCGTTTGGAATGCTAAAGGTATATCGCCAAGCGCCGGATACAGCACTCCGTTGAGCTGCGGATCGGGATCGGCTCTGGCGATCGAAGGGCCGCTCAGGAGGATGCCTGCAAATCCGGCTTCGCGAATGGCCTTGATGAGAGCCGCGCTCTCGCGCGCAGCGGCGACGACTACAATTGCGTCTGGCGCAGCCGCCACGAGTTCCCGGGCGATCCGGGCACCGTCCTCCGTGCCGCCGGCCCACTCCAAGTGCAACACGGGCGAAAGCCTGTCGTGCACAAAGGCAAATTTCAGTTGAGTAACGAATGCCCGCGAATCGTGATCGATTGCCGACACCAGCGCGAAGCGCATTCCACGCTCCCGTAATTCGTGGCTGATCGGCGCCGCAAGCAGATGATCTCCGGGCGCACAGGAGAACATCCACGGGACGTTCGCTGTGTGAATGCTCCGGTCCGTTGCCGCCGGATTGACCAACGTCAGTTGGGCCTTAGCCACCACCTGCTCAGCCAGGTGCGTTGTGGCGCCATCGATGCCGCCGATGATCGCCCACACCTTGTCGCTGTACACGACCCGTGCGAGTTTGGCCACTCCGCCGGTCCAAGGATTTTGGTCCCACGCGGGGACCAGCCGGAACGGCAGGCCGCGATAGCCTCGCTGCCGATTCGCCTCTTCGATCGCCAGGTTCGCGCCCTGCCAGATCTGCCCGCCATTCGCATCCGAGGCATCCGGAGGACCGAAATAGCCGATCCGCACTTCCTGGACATCGGTGGGTTCGGGATCGTCGCGGCCCGGACCATTGTAGGAGAGCGGCGTCTTCCGTACATCACGGTAGGGCTTCGGGGCGGAGTCCTGCGCCAGGCAGGCAACGGCGAGCGTAAACAGGGCCGACGCGCAGTGTAACCACCGCCTGTCAAACATAGGGCCTCATTCTTGCTGAGGCGGCTTCATTGGATCGATCGCGCCGGTCGCCCGGTTCACACGGTCGCGGGCTGGGATATAGCCACGCGGGATGTTCAGGTCTTCGCGCGAGTGATATTGCCACCCGCCGTTCTCGTACTTCGCCAGGAACACCTCGCCCAGATCGTCCAATGCCGCGCCAAACGGAATATCATGCGTCACTCCGGGCCAGGGCTTGGTGCGGTAAGCCAGCACATCGCGGATCTTGGCCCGGTTCAAGCCCGCCACTTGAATGGCCCAGATCAACATGTTCATTCCGTCATAGGCGTGCGCCGCGTAGGTGTCGGGCTCCACGTTGTAGCGTTTGCGGAACGCCGCTCGGAATTGATCGAGCTTTGGGTCTTTATGATCGGGGTTCCAGGGGTACCCGCAGATCACGCCTTCGGCGTTGGCGCCGGTGGTTTTCACGAACTCTGGCGATACCGAGCGGTCGCTGGCGAAGAACGGCTGCTTCATCCCCATATTCCGCATCTGGTTGAGCACCAGGGCACCTTCGGCGGCGTCGCCCCAATGGATGACGGCATCCAGGTTTGCCGCTTTCATCCGTTCGAGTTGCAACGAAAAGTCCGTGCTGCCCAGACGGTAAGCCATTTCAATAAGGACGGGATGCTGCATTCGCCTCGCGCTGTCGTTGATTTCGCGCACGCCGAAACGGCCGTAGCGGTTGCTGGCGCGGATAATCCCGATGCGGGTGTAGTTCATTTTGCGAAGCACGTAGTCCATCAGCAGATATCCCATCTGCCGGTCGTCGCCGATGCATCGCATTACCCAGGGGATGTTGGTCTCGATGAAAGTAGGATCGGTATCGCCGGTATTCATCATCACGATCTCGGCTTTGAGCGCCACCCGGATCGCGATATGGCTGTTGGCGCCGTCGATGGTACCCAGAATGGCCCAATCCTGGTTCTTGTAAGCCATGTTGATGATCTCGCTGCCGGACGCTCCCCAAAGGCCGTTGTCGTTGCGGGTATCCATCTCAAACGGGATGTGGCGCCGGAAGTATCCGCCGCGAGCGTTCCACTCCTCGATGGCCAGCTTCGCCCCTTGGAGCATCTTGATGCCGAGAGCCTCTTCATGACTCTTACCGCCCGTGGCCACCGACACGGTCGACATGATCGGGCCGATAAATCCGATCTTCACCGACTTCAGATCCAGACCCGGTTCGGGAATCGCGCGCCCGGGACCGGTGTACTCCATTTGTTTGAGGAAGTGCTCCTTGTAAGGCTTGATGGCGCCGAACGGCTCATAGTCCACCGGGGTATTGGCATACACGGCGTCCTGTCTCAGCCGGAGGTCTGGCGTCTCATAGGGCGACAGGCTATTGATCCGCTTCAGAACCTCGGCTGTGTCCGGATCGATGAGCGCCTTCAGTTCCGGCGGTATCGTCTCCGCGCCGCGGCCAGCGGCTTTGGCCGCCGCCTTCGGCGATTGAGCACCGGCTATCCCCGTGCCGAGCGAGAGAATGATGCCGAGCACGCAAACCTTGAGTCTCATCGCGTGGCCCCCTTTGCCGCTGTCTTCGCCAGTGTCTTTGCCAGAGTCTTGGGGCGTTCCTTCAATCCGGGGTAATAGCCTTCGCCGATTCCCCAGCCGAGGCCCTTGGATGTGGCCACCCAGATGTCATTGCCGTCGATGTCATAGTTGATGATGAAGTTGTGTGGAATGCCGACCGGCAGCTCTACTGTTTCAAGCACATCGCGGTCGCGCATGACAATCGCTTTGCTACCCTTGCCCTTGGCATCGCGGGTGTAGGTCACCCAGGTGTTCGTTTTGAAATCCGTGATTGCGCTTGCACCCTTGTCGGTGGCGAACCAAGCCTCATCCGCGCTGCGGCCCTTGGCATTGTTGATGAAATCGCTGGCCAGACCCGAGTCCTGATTGTAGTAGCCGCGCCAATGCCTGCCGTCATACCGGCAGGCTCCGAAATAGGAGGATACCCACACGACGTCGTCGGCCGGGCTGGCGCCCGTCACGATTACGTGAACAATCCCGTCGTCGCGATACAGGTCAATCTCCATCTCGCCGTCGGGGTCGAGGTAATCCTTCCAGCGGCCCGTCGCCAGGTCGTACTCGAGCATGCCACTCCCCCACACCGCCAGGTAGACCTTCCCATTCCCCACGGCCACGTTATAGTTCCAGATCTCTTCCATGGGAGAGTTCTTTTCGGTGAAGATCGCCCACTCTCCGGTCACGGTATTGAAGCGGCTCGCGCCGGCCGTGGTCGCCGCCCAGATGTATTCGTCCTGTACCGCCACGCCGTAGACGACATCGTTCACGAGTCCGCTGTTCAATTGATGCCAGTGGTCGAAACGGCCGCCGCTGAACCGGGCGAGACCGCCGCCAAACATTCCGAGCCAGACGTCACCCGTCTTTTTGTCGACATCGATCGCGGTAACCACCTTCCATGGCAGGCCATCTTTTTCCCCCCAGTTCTTGATCTTCCCGGTCCGCTTGTCGAGCATCGCCAGACCGTCGTCCGTGCCGATCCAGACGCGCGGCCCATCGGCCTTCACCGCAAAAATGTGGTCGTTCGGCAGACCGTCGGCAACCGCGAATTGTTTCCACTTGGTGTAAATATATGGCAGCTTCAATGGCTCGGCAGCCGGCAGCAGGCCGGATAGGATACCCGCCAGGCCGATAATCGCACCAATCCTCATCACTCCTCCTCGCCCGTCAGAGCGTTTTCAGAAACTCAATCAGATCGTTGAGCTGATCCTTGGTCATGTCGTTTGTTGCCCCGTGCCTGTCGTCTGGGTTGTACACGGTCCAGATTTCCTCGAGCGTCGCCGCCATGCCGTTGTGCAGGTAGGGAGCCGAGTCGTAGATGTTGTTCAAATGCGGCACGTCGAAGTTGCCGGTGCGGTCGAAAGACATTTTCGTGCCCACATCGTGCCGCTTCCGGTCGGTGTAGTAAGGCGGAAAGTGGCACGTGGCGCAGCGGTTCAGAAGGGGTATGGTCCGGCCGTCATTGGCCGTAGTGCGGTCGAAGATTTCCTTACCGCGGCGTTGCGCAGGGGTCAGCGTGGCGCCGAGCGGTCGGAACCGGTTGGGAGGGCGCGGAATCGTCGTGACATAGTAGTCCACGGCAGCGAGTTGCTCCGGCGTGAAAGGGGCCAGGCGCGTGAAGAACACTGCCAGGCGAGCGCCACACTGGCGCGACAGGCTGGGGTTCGTGCCCTCCCACTTGAACGGCGCCGTGTCGAGAATGCCCCGCAGAGTCCGGTTGTCCACCGGCTGGATTCCGATGCCATCGGCCTCGATATCGTACGTCATGCCATCCACATGTCCGTCGGGATGACAGGAGTTGCAGGAATACTGGCGGTGGAATGTCACGAAGGCGTTGTGGAACAACTGCTCGCCCAATCGCTGCTTCGTAATCGCTTTCGGGCCGCCGAGGTCCACGGAGCCTGTCATCTCCATCTTCGAAAGATCGATGATGCCCAGCGTGTCGTCGAGCGAATTGGCTACAAATGCGCGCTTGTTATCGGGCATGATCAGGATGGCGCGCGGGTTTTTTCCGGTAGGGATGTGCTTGACGATGAACTCGGTCGGGTATCCGAGGTGGTTCGGAAGCACGTGTTGGCGCTCGGACCGCGGCAACCGCTGGACAAGCGACAGCAACTTCGCGATATCCACGACCGCTATGCGGTCCGTACCGGAACTGGCGACGAGGGCGTAACGGCCGTCCGGCGTGCACGCGATGTCGGTCGCGTCGGAAAAGCCCATGTCGGGTTCGTCCAACAGCACTTCGTCAACGCCCCCGTCGCGCCAGACGACGGCCATGCCGTTGGTGATCGTCCAGCCCTGCAACAAGCGTGTCATGGGGACCGTGCTTTTCGTACGGTTCAGCGTAGCGAGAGCAAATCTGCCACTCGGATGCCAGGCTACCCCCATCATCAGGTTGGCGCCCGGCACCGCGATGCGCTCTTCGACGGTAGCCCGGTCCGTTGCGATCGCGGTCATCTCGGACTCAAAGGGCTGGCGCACGGAAGCGAACCTCGCCTTCATGTTGGTCGCCAGAATTCGCTGGGCGTCCGGTGACATGGCGAGCGACCAGGGGCCATTGCCCCCACTCAGGTTCTTGATCCACTTGAGCGCCTGGATGTCGAATACCGAGATATCGTTGGATGATGTGTTCAGCACGTAGAGGAGTTTCCCCACGCGGTCGACAAGCACGCCATGTGGCTCGTTCCCGGCCTTGAGCGTCGCGACGACTTTGCGTGTCCCCGCGTCGATCACCGAAACCGTGTCGTCGAGGCGATTCGTCACGAACGCGCGGCGACCGTCGGGAGTGAATGCCACGCCGGTCGGATTGCCGCCGACCGAGATTTCCGTAACCTTCACACGCGTCTCGGGATCGACCACAATCACGCTATCGGCCGCCTCGCAGGTGACGTAGATCTCCCGGCCGCCGGGCCGTAGCGCCATCCGCACTGGGGTCTTGTAGCGCTGGTCCTGCGCAATCGGAGCAGGCTTGGTGGGGTGCGCGATCTTCTTCACCGCCCCAGCGAAATCGAACTTTTCGCCGTGGCCCTGGTGGCAGCGCATGCAGGTCTCGCGAGTCGGCATTTGCAGGCCC
>Ga0209638_1002344_pt1 | contig 11646 bp, 10 predicted proteins | sample BarGraNGADG00211_FD_184490 | JGI IMG/M metagenome (GOLD analysis project Ga0209638, IMG submission 184490) | Arctic peat soil microbial communities from Barrow, Alaska - Barrow Graham LP Ref core NGADG0002-211 (SPAdes) (version 2) | ecosystem: Environmental > Terrestrial > Soil > Wetlands > Peat... | reverse complement strand
CACAATTTTATCGGCCCGCTGTATCGTGGACAGCCGGTGCGCAATCACGAAAGTGGTCCGGTTGAGCATCAGTTTGTCCAGCGCATCCTGCACCAGGCGTTCGCTTTCTGTATCAAGAGAAGAAGTTGCTTCGTCCAAAATTAATATCGGAGGATTTTTTAGAACAGCTCTTGCAATAGTAATGCGTTGCTTTTCTCCACCGCTTAATTTGTTTCCCCTGTCACCAATATTGGTTTGGTAACCATCTTCTTTTTGTAAAATAAAATTATGGGCATTGGCAATTTTAGCTGCATTAATTATCTGTTCTTCTGTGGGGTTATCCATGCCGAGTGCAATATTATTAGCTATGGTATCATTAAAAAGAATGGGTTCCTGTGTTACAATACCCATGTGATCACGAATGGATGATAAAGAATATTCTTTTATATTAATATCATCTATCAATAATTCTCCAACCCCTACATCATGAAAACGGGGAATCAGATCAACCAATGTACTTTTACCGGCGCCGGATGAACCTACCAATGCAACGGTCTTTCCTTTCTCTATAGTAAGCTCTACACTATCCAGTATAGTTTTATCCTCATATAAAAATCCAACCTTCTTAAATTGAATTGAATTATTAAATTGCTTTAACTGTACAGGATTTGGTTTCTCTTTTATGGATACATCTTCTTTTATTAAATACTCAATTCTTTCAATACTTGCAGCACCTTTTTTAATATTATATGATGCTGCGGATAAAGATTTTAAGGGCTGTATCAATTGGGAAAAAATAGCGATGTATGCTAAAAAATCTCCCGGATCTAAAAAAGCACCTCGTAATACTAAGCGTCCTCCATACCACAATACACAAACTATGGCAGTAATGCCCAATACTTCAGATACAGGAGATGCAAGATCCCTGCGCCTGTTAGCTCTGTTCTTTATTTTGAGCAGATCATTATTTTGTTGCGTGAACTTATCAAGTTGCTTTTTCTCTGCATTAAATGCTTTAATAATTCTGATACCCCCAAGTGTTTCGTCAATGGTAGATAAGATAGCGCCTAACTTTTCCTGCACCCTTGTGCTTTGCTTTTTTAATGAACGACCTATTCGCCCGATAATAAAACCTGAAAGTGGCATAAATATCACCAGGAATAAAGTAAGCTGGGGACTCAACATCACCAAATAAATAAAGAACAGGAGAATAGAGATCGGCTCCCGGAATAATGTTTCCAGCACGCCTACAGTAGAACCTTCCACTTCGCCCAGGTCATTTGTAAGCCTGCTCATAATATCTCCTTTCCTCTGATCATTAAAATACCCGATAGGCAATGCAAGAATCTTTTTATACATCGATGTACGCATATCATTAATAATATTATTGCGTATCGGGTTAAGATAATACATGGATAGATACAGGAAGATGTTTTTTAAAATAACAGATGCCAGTACCACCAAACAAATAATTGCCAGCGCTTTTATATCTCCGTTGGGAGAATTTATTATATCATATAACTCAGCCTTGAATTTATTAATAGGATTTATTCTTGCGAAAAAGGAATTGGGGTTAGACGCAACGTTAAGCGTATCTTCTTTTTTAAAGAGAAGCAGTAAAAAAGGACTGACTAAAGCAAGTGAAATAACAGAAAACAGCGACGATAAAATATTGAAACTGAAATAAGTGAAAATTAGTTTTGGATATTTTGAAATATACCTGAAAATGGATCGTAAACTCTTCATCTATGGGTTTAGGGAGATTCTTATAAAATGATAATACAGGCAAAGTAACTAATTTTACAAAGACCAATAAGATATAAAAATGACAGAGGGCAAAAGACAAAAACAGGTTGCCGGCGTTATTAATCATGAGCTTAATGATATTTTTTTAAGGCTGGGTTTAAATATGCACGATGGAGGTATGGTTTCCATTTCTTCAGTAAAAATTACACCCGATCTTTTTGAGGCAAGAGTATACCTTAGTTTTTTCCAAATAAAAGATAATGATGCAATGCTTACAAAGGTCCAGGGAAAAAGCAAGGAAATAAGAAAGGAATTAGGCAACAGAGTTCGGCATCAGCTTCGCAGCATACCGCAAATAACTTTTTATATTGATGATACGCTGGATTATGTTTTTAGGATGGAACAACTACTTGATAAAATAAAAAAAGAAAGTCCTGATAAGGAAGGTTAATATTTCAATGTTTAAACCTTTTAACCTTAAACCTTTTAAACTTTAAACCTACGTGTACCTCACATTTGCCTGGAGATATTTTAAAGCAAAAAAAAGCACTAATGCGATAAACATTATCTCCTGGGTTACGCTTTGCGTTATTGCTTTCTCAACTATGTGCCAGGTATTGGTGTTGAGTGTATTTAATGGTTTTGAGGACCTCGTAAAATCTCTCTATTCCAATTTTTATACCGATGTAAGAGTGATAGCTTCTAAAGGGAAAACCATTTTTCTTTCTGCAGAACAGATAAATTCTATAAAAAATTTTAAGGGAGTAAAGAATATTTCTCTTGTTGCAGAAGAAAAAGCATTGCTGCAGAATGGCGAACTGCAAACGGTTGTTTTTTTAAAAGGCGTTGATGATAATTATCGCAATGTTTCAGGCGTACCGCAAAAAATGAAGGGAGATTTTGAAACCGGCACTGCTGACGAACCACGGTTAATATTAGGAGCAGGAATTGAATATGCAATCGGTGTACAATCTGAGAAAAGCTTAACGCCGCTTACTGTTTTTTTACCCAAAAAAATTGGGTACGCTTCTTCAGATCCGACTTCCTCTTTAAGCGAAGGCAATGCTTATCCCTCCGGGAGCTTTGCCATTCAGCAGGATTTTGATAATAAATATGTGATAACAAATATTGATTTTGTAAAGCAGCAAATGAATTATGCCGGTAATGAATACAGCGCTGCTGAAATTGCCTTATTGAATCCTTCCCAAACTGATGAGATCACTAACTCTTTGCAAAAAATGCTGGGAGATAATTATAAAGTTCAAACAAAGTACCAGCAAAATACAAGCTTATACACTTCAATGAAAGTGGAGAAGTGGGCTATTTATGCAGTGCTTACACTTATCCTTATTATAGCTGCATTTAACATGATAGGCGCTCTTACCATGCTTGTGCTGGAAAAAAGGAAAGATATAAGTGTACTGCAATCATTAGGTGCTGATAAAAGTTTGATCTTAAAAATTTTCTTAAGTGAAGGATTGATATTAGCTATTACAGGTGCAGCTATAGGGCTGATACTTGCCACAATTATTTGTGCACTGCAATCGAAATTTAAGCTGGTAAAACTTTCGGGCAATTCTTTTCTGATAGATTATTTTCCCGTAAAACTTATTGCTACAGATTTTTTATTGGTAGCATTCACGGCATTGATAATTGCTTTTATTGCTGCCTGGTTTCCTGCAAATAAGGCATCGCATCAGGCGTTTGAGTTGAGGAGTTAATCCGTTAATCGGTTAATTGGTTTTGCGCTATTCTTTTATTTTAATTTTTTGTGAACGTGCTACAAATTTGATAAATGCATTTATCATTACTAAGAGTCGCTCTGCAAATGCGATTAACGCATCACAATCGGATGAAGGAATTATTGCTCTTCTTTTACATTTTGACAGCTAGGCTTTCGTTTCCTGAATTGAGCCCCTTGAATAGAAATAAAATTGTTTACTTTCTTTATAAAAATATCTGCCATAGCCTTCAGCAATATTAGCCGGGATAGAATCAGCGGCTCTTACCATTTGCTTACCAATAGTATCTTTTTCAAAAAAATTCCACTTAATTACAATATTCCATACCCTGTCAGAAAAATCTTCTGCAAGATTGTAAACCTCTAATTTCTCAAGCGTATATTAATGTCTCTTCTTATCTGTGCGGCTATTGCTTTTTAATCCTTCATTTAAAACTTTAATTTTTATAATATTAATTTAAGAAAAGCGAACCTACATTAAAAGCCGAAATAGCACAAATTCAATTTTTCAGCATATAAATTGAAATAAATTAATTTTTGATCCGTTTATTTGTTATACTTGTTTATTTTTACGGCATAAGTATATTTTGAAAACACCCTAAAACTAAATAAGCAGCATATTCTCTTTTGGATGGGTCTAAATGCAGCTATTGGTATCAAAAGATTTATACTTAATTTGTATTTGCTTATTACAATAATGAAGCATGGATAATATCTTACTAAGTACAGCACTTGCATTTCTAATAACATACTTTGCAATTCCCCCAATCATTAAGGTTGCTAAGGATAAAAAATTGTTTGACGAGCCTGATGAACGAAAGGTTCATAAATCTGTAATACCTACACTCGGTGGTCTTGGCATTTTCGCAGGATTTATTATTGCTACTTTAATGGGGGTACCGGCTCATATCCCAAATGAGTTACAATATTTTCTGGCAGCTGCTATGGTTATTTTCTTCCTGGGAATTAAAGATGACATTTTAGTTTTATCCGCAAGCAAAAAAATTATCGGGCAATTAATTGCTGCAGGTATCATTATTAAGTTTGGCGGCATCCAGATAAATAATTTACATGGTTTTTTAAACATAAATGAAATTCCCCATATTGCGAGCTACGTACTTACTGCTTTCACAATTATAGTAATAACAAACTCTTTCAACCTTATTGACGGAGTGGATGGTTTGGCAGGCAGTCTTGGTTTATTAACCTCTGTTGTATTTGGCATTTACTTTTTTATTACTGGAGAAGTAATGTATTCCGTTATGGCGCTTTCATTGGCAGGCAGTCTTATTGCTTTTCTTATTTATAATTTTTCGCCGGCAAAAATATTTATGGGTGATACAGGTTCATTATTAATAGGATTATTGAACTCAATTTTTGCGATAAAATTTATTGCTGTAGCCGCTAATCCTGAAGTTAGTTTACCATTACTGTCTGCTCCGGCTATTGCGTTTGCTATTTTAATAGTTCCTTTATTTGATACACTTCGTGTATTTAGTCTTCGCATATTTAACAGGCGCTCGCCTTTTAGCCCTGATAGAAATCATATACACCATTTTTTACTCGATCTTGGTCTTTCACAAAGGATGATCACAGTGATATGCGTTACAGCTAATATCGTTTTTATTGGTTTAGCCTACGTACTTCGCTCCCAGGGTACTACAATGGTGATTGGCGCATTAGCCACAGCTGCTCTATTATTTGTAACGGTTATTTATTACAGCCGTCCCAAACAAAAGTTTGTTAATGCAGAAGCAACAGAACATAAAGGAGAGATCATCAAATCTCATAAAATTCTTCACCTTGTAAGTGAACCTGCTGACCAGAACTAACAATTGGTTTAACTTTTTAATCAACCTCTTTTTGCTAAATTTGTAACTCGTTTTACAAGACTGCTTGTATTACAGTATGAATTATAATTATCCGCTTAATTATTGAAACATGACAGACGATCTATCATTTATATTAGAGGAAGGAAAAGATTCTATGACAAAAGCAATTGACCATTTGGAAGCCGAATTGGTTAAAATACGTGCAGGTAAAGCTAATCCTACTATGCTTGATGGCATTATTGTGGATTATTATGGTAACCCAACGCCAATAAACCAGGTGGGTAATATCAGTGCTATGGATGCAAGAACAATTTCTATTCAGCCATGGGAAAAAAATATGCTGCAGCCTATTGAAAGAGCAATCATCGCAGCCAACATAGGAATTAATCCGCAAAATGATGGTAACATAATCCGTCTTTTTTTGCCCCCTTTAACTGAAGAAAGAAGAAAAGAAATGGTAAAGCGAAGCAATGCAGAAGGCGAACAGGCAAAGGTTGCAGTAAGAAGTATACGCCGTGAATCTATTGAGCAAATAAAAAAGCTACAGAAGGATGGGCTTAGCGAAGACGAGGCAAAGGATGCCGAAACAGAGATCCAGGAAATGACCGATAAATTTATATCTCTTGTTGAAAAACATTTAGCCGCAAAAGAAAAAGAGATCATGTCAGTATAAATTTTTGATCTATGCTGAAGGTTAAGAAGTTTGTTTAAACAGTACAGCATTAAACTTTTTAAACTTACTTTTAATAATTTAATCAAGAAAATAATAAGATTTAAAAAGGTAAAGATCGAACGTCTTAATTTTTTAAAACATTAAATTTTTTAAACCTGTTTCTATGGCAGAAATAAAACTTGGCAAAATAAGTACACGAGCCGATAAAGATCTTGATAAAAAAAAGACAAAAGAAAAAACAGCAAAAATTCTTGAAGATTTAAATGAGTTACAAAATCTTTTGTATGCTGAAAGCAAACATTCACTTTTAGTAGTTATACAAGGCTTGGATGCAAGCGGAAAAGACGGCACGGTAAAAAATGTTTTTGGCTCATTAAATCCGATGGGTGTTGTTGTAAAAAGTTATAAAGCGCCAACCCCTGAAGAACTAAGTCATGATTTTCTGTGGAGGATCCATCAGCATGCCCCTGCTAAAGGGATGATACAAATTTTTAACCGCAGCCATTATGAAGATATTCTAATAACACGTGTTCACAAATGGTGTGATGATGAAACTGCGAAGAAAAGAATGAAAGCTATTAATGATTGGGAAGAGTTACTTACCCAACATAACAATACTCACATTCTTAAATTTTATCTGCATGTTTCACCTGAAGAACAGCAATCAAGGCTGGAAGAGCGCATGAAAGACCCTGCTAAAATGTGGAAGTACAATGAAAATGATTTTGAAGAAGCTAAACTTTGGGATATTTATATGAGTATGTATGAGGATTGCTTTGCAAATTGTAACCAGCCACCATGGAACATTATACCAAGCGATCAAAACTGGTACAAAGAATATTTAATCGCAGATAAAGTATACGATACTTTAAAAAACTTTGATATGAAATTTCCCGGAATGAAGGCTAAATAAAGTATGTAATACTGATAAATCAATCTTAATAATAATTAAAACATAACTATGGGCTTCATTAAAGAATTTAAAGTGTTTGTAATGAAAGGCAACATTCTGGAATTAGCCATCGCATTGATAATGGGCGCTGCCTTCGGAAAAATCATCACATCACTGGTGGATAATATCTTAATGCCTGTTATCGGTTCTTTTGTTGGCAGCAGCTTTGAGGATTTAACAACTAAGATTAATGGAGTGGATATAAAATATGGCATGTTTATCCAGGCTGCTGTAGATTTTATCATTATTGCATTTGTCGTTTTCTTAGTTATAAAAGCTATGAATAAGATTAATAAAAAAGAAGCTATTGTTGCTGAAATATCATCAACCGATAAGTTATTAATTGAGATAAGAGATTCTTTGGTAAGCAGAGAATCGGGTGAAACAAAATAATAATTAATTAATATTTTTGTTATCCCGGTGAAAATATCATCGGGATTTTTTTAAATTCAACTTGTGAACACAGAAACGTATCAAATAAAATTACCTCAATTCGAGGGACCCTTCGATCTGCTTTTATTTTTTATTGAAAGAGATGAGCTTGACATTTATAATATTCCCATAACAAAGATCACTAATGAATTCCTGGATTTCATTCATAACAGCGAAGAACTGAACATTGATCTTGGAAGTGAGTTTATTTTATTCATCAGCACCTTAATGCGTATTAAAGCAAAGATGCTTTTGCCAAGAAAAGAACTTGACCTGGAAGGAAATGAAATTGATCCGCGGCAGGAATTAATTGATAAAATTCTTGAGTATAAAAAGTTTAAACAGGCAGCCCTGGAGATGCAGCAGATGGAAGCATTGCGGATGATGATGGTAAAGCGTGGTAACCTTCAAAATGAATTGGCAAAAATTGGTGAGGAATCGGGCGAGGGAACTGAAATACAAACTGTGACTTTATTCAAGCTGATGAAGGCTTTTGAAAGAGTAGCCCGGCGTCTGCATGAAAAAAGAAATCAGCCGGTGCATACTGTAGTGCAATATAATTACACTATGGAAGGCATCCGTGAATATATGCTGGAGCTGGTTAAAAAAGAGCGTTCCATTTCATTTGAAAATATATTTGAGGTTTGTGAAAATAGAATTCATGCCATTTTTCTTTTTTTAAATATGCTGGAACTGATACAGGGAAAATACTTTACTATCCTGTTGGGGCAAGGACGAAATAATTTTATTGTAGAGTATAACGAAAACAGGGAGGAAGAAGAGCCTGTAGAAGCTTCTATTGTCTGACGGTCCCCGTCTGACAATATATAAGACTATAAGGTTTTTAAAACCTTCAAGGTTTTCAAAATCATTATTTATGAAGACAAAAATTCAAAGAGCATCAGAAAGAGGTAATGCAAATTTTGGATGGCTTAACAGTAATCATTCGTTCAGCTTTGGGCATTGGTACGATCCTCAAAAAATTCATTTTGGCGCATTGCGTGTTTTAAATGATGATGTGGTAAAAGGCGGGGAAGGATTTGGAACACATCCTCACGATAATATGGAAATCGTTTCTATCCCTTTAAAAGGTTCGCTTGCTCATAAAGACAGTACAGGAACTGATGGTATTATAAAGACAGGTGACGTGCAAATAATGAGTGCCGGTACAGGAATAAGGCATAGTGAATTCAATGCATCTAAAACTGAAGAAGTAAATTTTTTACAGATCTGGATAATACCAAAACAGCAAAATATAAAACCTCGCTACCAACAAAAAACTTTTAATGTTTCTGATAGAAAAAATAAATGGCAAACTGTTGTTAGTCCTGGTGAAAAAGATGGTGGCGTTTGGATAAACCAGGATGCAGTTTTTTCTTTAGCACATGCTGAAAAAGATTCTGTACTTACTTATAAAAATAAATTCAGCAGCAATGGTGTTTATCTTTTTGTAATTGAAGGAGAAGCAGAAGTAAACCTGCCTACCGGACAGGCAGGTGGAGAGGCATTGCATAAAAGAGATGCAATAGAAATTTCTGATACTGATGAATTTGAAATAAAAGTGAAAGCTGATGCTGATCTATTGGCTATTGAAGTGCCGATGTTGAAATAGATTGATTTTGTCAGGCTGAACCTGTCGAAGCCTTGCTGAACTTTAATACAACTGCCAGATAACCCTTCGACAAGCTAAGGGTGACAACAAGACCGTGTTGTTTTATCTTTTATTATTTTAACTTTAAGCGGCTATCTATGCATGTTTTATCTCAACTAAAATACGAAAATATGAATAGAATAAATGGCATTCTATCGTGGTATGAAAGTTAATTTTTTAAATTCCACTTTAGCCATTTCTCTTATAGCATCAGCAATATGGTTGGCATCAATACCAACTTCATTGTACAATTCTTTTAGTGAGCCATGCTCAATGATCTTATCAGGAATGCCCATGATCTTCACTTCGGCTTTATAATTGTTGGCAGCCATAAATTCCAATACCGCAGAGCCAAATCCGCCTACAACAGTTCCATCTTCTACCGTAATTATTTTATTGTACTTATTAAAAACCTCATGTAACATTTCCTCATCAATTGGTTTTGCAAAACGCATATCGTAATGTGCAGGATTAATTTTATCAGCTTTTACATCTCTTATTGCAGCTGCTGCAAAATTTCCGGGATGTCCGAAAGATAAAATGGCAATATCTTTTCCGTCTTTTAATTTCCTTCCTTTGCCAATTTTAATTTCCTTCATCTCCGTTTTCCATTCTGCTTTTACAGCTTCGCCTCTTGGATAGCGGATAACAAAAGGATTTTTTATTTTGTCTAACTGCGCAGTATACATCAGGTCTCTCAATTCACTTTCATTCATCGGAGCACTCACTATCATATTTGGTACGCAGCGCATGTATGCAATATCATAGCAGCCGTGATGTGTAGGTCCGTCTTCGCCTACAATCCCTGCCCTGTCTAAACAAAACACCACAGGCAGCTTTTGAATAGCAACATCATGCACCACCTGGTCGTATGCACGCTGCATAAATGATGAATAAATATTACAGAAAACTTTCATTCCCTGCGTTGCCAGTCCGGCGCTGAGTGTAACGGCGTGCTGCTCACAAATGCCTACATCAAAAGCACGGTGCGGCATTTTCTCCATCATGTATTTTAAAGAACAACCACTTGGCATTGCTGGTGTAACTGCTAATATCTTTTCATTCTTTTCTGCCAGTTCAATTATGGTATGTCCAAATACATCCTGGTATTTTGGAGGCTGAGGAATATCAAATGTTTTTTTGTAGATCTCACCTGTTATCTTATCAAACAAACCCGGTGCATGCCATTTGGTTTGATCTATTTCAGCAAGATCATATCCTTTACCTTTTACCGTTTTAATGTGCAATAGTTTTGGACCGCCAATTTCTTTTAAGTCTTTTAAAGTATCAACAAGTTTGGTGATGTTATGTCCATCAATAGGTCCGAAATACCTCAGCTTCAATGCCTCAAATAAGTTGCTGCTCTTGCTGATCATTCCTTTTAAACTTGCTTCAAACTTTGATACCATCTGTCTGGTAAAATTCTTTCCTATGGGAAGTTTGCCCAAGGCTTTCCAGAAATCATCTCTTATTTTATTATACGTTTGAGAAGTGGTAATGTCAGTAAGATATTCTTTTAATGCACCAACATTGGGATCAATGCTCATGCAGTTATCATTCAAAATTATCAGCAGGTTAGTGTTCTCAATGCCTGCATGGTTCATTCCTTCAAACGCAAGTCCGGCAGTCATAGCGCCATCGCCAATTATAGCAACATGCTGGCGGTCTGTTTCTCCTTTATAGTGAGAAGCCATTGCCATACCAAGAGCCGCAGAAATGGAAGTGGATGAATGTCCCACACCAAAAGTATCATACTCACTTTCTGTACGCTTTGGGAAACCGCTCAATCCTTTATATTTTCTGTTGGTTGAAAAATTATCTCTGCGACCGGTAAGAATTTTATGTCCATATGCCTGGTGACCAACATCCCAAACCAATTGATCGTAAGGAGTATTATAAACATAATGCAAAGCAACTGTTAACTCAACCGTTCCGAGGCTTGCCCCGAAATGACCACCATAAACACTTACCACATCAATAATATATTGACGCAACTCATCACACAGCTTTGGAAGCTGATTACGTTTAAGCTTTTTAAGATCTGCGGGTGAATTTATTGTTTTAAGAAGAGGTCCGGGAGCGATTTCCATCTTTGAAGATTATTTGTAAAAATACAATTTATATGGAGAATTTTAAAGGAGAATGGAGAATTGGATTTCAACGCCAACTCACTACTCACTACTCACCACTAACATATTGCATCATATTAAGTATCAGATCAGGATCAGGACAGTTAGCCAGATACTTTTTTTGTTCACTGAATTTGCAAACGCCGGGGTAATCTCCCTTATATGTTTCCATATCCCTTATTACCTGGAAGTGTAAATGTGGCGGCCAGTTACCGTTTTCTTCAGGCTTTCCAAAATGCCCTATTACCTGTCCACGAATAACATATTGAAATTCTGTTACCCTTGCAATATCATCAAGACTGAGATGACCATATAACGTATAGAAAGTAACAGTATCCAATTGGTGAAGAAGTATCAATGTAGCTCCATAATCACCAAAATTTTTATTGAATGCATAACTATGAACCATGCCGCCTAATGGTGCATAAACTTTTGTTCCTTCTTCTCCCCAAATATCTATTCCAAGATGTAAAGTACGTCCCTCATCCCCCTCACCCCCAGCCCCTCTCCA
>Ga0209638_1002340_pt1 | contig 11659 bp, 9 predicted proteins | sample BarGraNGADG00211_FD_184490 | JGI IMG/M metagenome (GOLD analysis project Ga0209638, IMG submission 184490) | Arctic peat soil microbial communities from Barrow, Alaska - Barrow Graham LP Ref core NGADG0002-211 (SPAdes) (version 2) | ecosystem: Environmental > Terrestrial > Soil > Wetlands > Peat... | reverse complement strand
CCGCCGGTGGGCGATCCGGACAAGGCCCTCAAGGACGCGCACGCACTCGTCACAAAGGCTGCCTCAGAGAAGAGCAGCGCCGCGAGGGACAAAGACTACCAGGAAGCCATACAGAAGTTCAACGCTGTCGCCACGCAATACAAGGACAAGCCGCAGGGCGCGAAGGCGCTTTTCGAGCTGGGTAACCTCTACCAGTCCGCCAAGGGCAAGACCAAGAACCTCATGCAGGCTTACACCGAACTCACCACCCTGCTGAACAAGTTCGACCGGAGTCGCGAAGAACTCAGCGGGCGCGGGTATCTTCCCGCCGAGATCGATAACGTCCTATCGATAGTCAAGGATGCAAAGGTCCAGCGGAACCGCGTAGCGGCGGAACAAAACAAGATCAACTCCAAGCAGAAGCTGCTCGGCATAGTCAATCTCTACGTCGTGATGGACTTCCTCGTGAAGCTCACGGGCTCGATTCCGGCGTTCAGCTACTGGTTCGCGATCATCATCGTCACGCTCATCGTCAAGCTGCTGATCACCCCTCTGACCAAAATGCAGTTCAAGGCGATGAAGGAGATGCAGAAGATCTCGCCGCTGGTGAAAGAGATCCAGGCGAAGCATAAGGGCGACCAGAAGGTCATCGGCGAGAAGACGATGGACCTCTACAAAGAGCACCACATCAACCCGTTCGCGAGCTGCCTGCCGATGCTGGTGCAGATGCCGATTCTGCTGATGCTCTACTATATGATCCGCAGCTACCAATTCCAGTTCGAGAACGGGACGTTCCTGTGGATCGGCAGTTCGTTGAAGCACCTGTGGGATGTCACGGTACCGTTCGGCGGGGGTGGGACCGTGTGGGTGACGGCGGGCAACCTGGCGGAGCCTGACCTGATCCTGGTTCTGCTGTACGTGGTCAGCATGTATGTTTCGACCAAGCTCTCGAACGTGGACCCGACCCAGGCCGAGCAGCAGAAGATGATGTCGATCATGATGCCCATCATGTTCGCGTTCCTGTTCGCGGGCTTCCCATCGGCGTTCCTGCTCTACTGGCTGGTGTTCAACGTCATCCAGACCGTGCAGCAGTATTTGATCCTGCACACGGGCAACGAGCCGGTTCCCGCATCAGGCCCCGCGCCTGCGCCTGAGAAGCCGAAAGACGACACTCAGCGCCCGCGGAGAAGAAGACGGAGATAAGAGTGTTCGCGGCCCGGCTCGGCAGAGCCGGCTGCTTTGAATTGCGGAGGCACAAGCCAAATGAATAAGATAGAAGTCAGCGGAAGAACCACCGAGGAAGCAATACAGATCGCCGCTAAGGAACTCGGAGTCGGCACGGATGCCGTTGAGTATGAGATCGTTGAGGAGGGAGCCAAAGGCTTCCTGGGGATGGGGCAGTCGCCCAGTCTGATCAAGGCATGGGTTGCCGAAGGCTACGATGCCGCGCCAAAACCCAAGTCTGAGCCGACCGCCATCGTTGAAGAGCAACCCGAGGAGAAGCCCGCGGCCATAGCGCAGCCGAAACCTGCTCCTGCCGCTCCCGCGGCGTCCAGCGGCGAGATCGACGAGTTCAAGACCGCGCTCGTGAAGATGCTGGAGGAGATACTCAGCGCGATGGATATACCGGGCAAGATCGCGGTGAGAACCGGCGAGGGAGACGAGATCATCGCTGAGATCGAGGGCAAGGATGCCGGCATTCTGATCGGCACGCACGGTCAGACTCTGGACGCGCTGCAGTATCTGGTCAGCATAGCCGCGAACAGGGCCCAGGGCACGCGTTACCGGGTTATCCTGGATGCCGAAGGCTATAGAAAGCGCTACGAAGACATCCTGATCAAGAAAGCTCACGAATATGCAAACGCGGTCAAGGGCGAGGGTCAGGAATGCGAGCTTGAGCCGCAGCCCGCGCGGGACCGCAGAATCGTCCATATGGCGCTCGCCGACGATCCGGATGTCGAAACCTACAGCGAAGGCGAAGGCGACAACAGGCACGTCGTCATCTCGCCAAAGAAGTAGACAGTCATTAGTCGTCAGTCGTCAGTTCGAGCCTCTTGACTGATGACTGACGACTATGAACTGAGAACTACCATGGACACCATCGCCGCGATAGCAACCCCCATTGGATCTGGCGGTATCGGCGTCGTGCGCATCAGCGGTCCGTCGGCCGTGGAAGTGGCGGGGCGCGTCTTCAAGCCGAACCCTCTGGGTCTGGATTCCCACACCGCTCATCACGGAACGCTCGCTAATCCCAACTCGTCCGAGCAGCTTGACGATGCCGTGCTGACGATCTTCCGCGCGCCCAAGAGCTACACCGGCGAGGACGTGATCGAAATCTCCTGTCACGGCGGGATAGCGACCATCAAGGCCGCGCTCCGGGCCGTCCTCGATGCCGGGGCGCGATTGGCCGCCCCCGGGGAGTTCACCCAGCGCGCATTCCTGAACGGCAAGCTGGACCTCGCGCAAGCCGAGGCAGTGAACGACCTGATCCGCGCCCGCACCGATCAGGCAAGGAAAGTCGCGCTTCGCCAGCTCGATGGCGCGCTAAGCTCCCGCGTGTCCGCGATCAATTCCCGCGTGCTTGCTGTGATAGCGGCGGTCGAGGCGGCCATAGACTTCCCCGATGACGTGGCGGAGCCGGAGGGAACCTGGATCAGAAGCGAAATCTCCGAAGCGAAAGACACCCTCGAACGCCTGCTTGCCTCATTTGGCGGAGGGAGAATCTACCGCGAGGGTCTCAGGGTAGTCATCGCGGGTCGCGTGAATGTCGGCAAGTCCAGCCTGCTGAACGCCCTGCTGAGACACGCGCGCGCGATCGTAACCCCGATACCGGGCACGACCCGCGACCTCATCGAGGAAAGCGTTGATATCCACGGCATTCCCATTGTCGCGATCGACACCGCCGGCCTGCGAGCAACCGATGACCCGATTGAGCAGGCGGGGGTGGAACTGTCCCGCAGGTCCATTGAACTCTCGGACCTGATTCTCCTGGTCGTCGATGCCCGCGAGGGCCTGCACGAAGAGGATTCGGCGCTGCTCGCGCGATTGGAGGGCAGGCCCGTCATTGTCGTGGCGAACAAGATTGATCTGGCCTCCCCGTCCGACCCCACCCCGGCCCTCCCCACATTGGGGAGGGAGGCGACCGTCCACACCTCCGCCACCACGGGCCAGGGGATCGAGCAACTGGAAGATAAGATCGCCGAAATCGCGGGAGCAAGCGACGCAGGCTCTGAATCAGTCGTGGTCAGCAACGCGCGTCACGAGGAAGCCCTCCGGTCGGCTTCGGAGAGCCTCGGGCATGCGTTGGCAACCCTGAACGGCGGGCAGCCGATAGACCTGTTGAGCGGCGATCTACTGGCCGCGCGCAACTCCCTCGGCCTGATCACCGGCGAAACCGCGACCGAGGACTTGCTCGACCGCATCTTCAGCGAGTTCTGTATAGGGAAGTGACTCACTTCCCGTTCGCAGCCAGCTCAACGAAATCCGCGCCTTTGGGCATCTCGAACTTGCACCCGCCGACGGTGACGGATCTGCCCTTGCACAGCACAACGTGTTCAACGACGCCTGTCTTTGAGAACCGTACGAGGCACATCTGGCCCTCAAGCCGTATGCCGCTCTCTTTCTGAATGAGCGCGTCATCCGCGGCGAGCGAGGGAGTCAGAGCCAGCGGGTTCTCGGCGTCCGCGGCGATGATCACATCCCGCCGTCCATCCGTCAGCGTCACCTCGACCGCGACGTTTGAGTCCGGGTAGGCAGCGCCCTTCGGAGACTCTAACGGGAGCCGGCGGATTCCGGCGATGTTGCTCTGCTTGTAGTAGGGCTCGATGATGCCGACGAATGTGGACGCCAGCGGGTCCTTGTCGGATTTCCTGCGGACGATCAGCTCAGGTATCCACTCCTCGGCGTTCGTGCTTATGCCGATGGAAACCCATGCCTCGCAGGTGGACACCTGAGCATCGCTGGTGAGATCAGTATACTTCACGTGCACTCCGGGACCAGCAACAGCCCAGTCCACGTACCATCCACGCTTGGGCGCGGCATCGGTTTGAGTGCCGCGGAAGAAGGAACCGTGGCCATAGTCCTCGCCGGGCGAAGGGGTGAGCCGGGCCGACATCAGCGAGGCTATCTGAGTGTGCATGAACTTGGCGTGATCCTTGCCTCCCACCACTCGGAACAGGTCCAGGACATAGAAGTCAGTGTCGGATATGCTTACCATCGCCGCAGTGCGCTCATATTGCTTACCGGCGATCTCCGGCGCGGATGCCCTTATCACCTGGAACTGCTTCCCATCGGCCCAGAGCGTGGTGACGCCGTTCACGCTGGGCTGGTTGGCTCCGTCGATGACGACCGTGTTGTGAGCGGACGGCAACGTGAACCACTTGGCCTTCGGAGCAGTCCATCCACCGTATTGTACGGGCGGGTAGCCGAAGTCCGCCATCAAGTCGATGCCCCTTGCGTACAGACCGAGGTTCATGCAGTCGGAGTGCCGGTGGCGCTCGGTGGAATCGTAGTCCAGCCACAGGACGCGGGCGTTTTCCTTCTCCCCGGAACGCAGCAGCGCCAGGTGCCACTTCTCCTTGTTCGCGCTCGTCATCTTGAGCGACAAGCCTTCGCGGTCCACAATCTCCTGCGTCTTTTTCTGCAGCGCGGCGGGGTCGGCGGCGAAAATGTCGTGCGGAAGGTTCTCGACGGAGTTGCCGTTCCCTATGTACATAAGCTGCATATACGCCGGGTTGCCGGTGATCTCATGGAGATGGCTAAGGAAGGTGAACCCGGAGGGATACACCCCCGTGGTCTTGCCGAATCCAATGCCCTGATACCCGGAGGGGTTGACGAAGGTGGTGGAGTCCCCGATGTTGGGATAGTAGTTCTGCAGGCACCAGGCGTCGATGTAGAACTGCCACGTCTTGAGCAGGCTCGGGTGCTGTTTGAACGCATCCGCAAGGAACCGGGGCTCGACGCGCGAGAACTGTTCCAGCATCTCAGCAAGCGTCCGCACGGCCCAAGCCGCATAGCAGCAGACTCCCTTCTCTCCGCTGACTCCGTCCGCCGCGGTGCCGGTGTCTATGATCACGCCAAGCAGGCGGTTGACCTCTGTTTTGCTTGCGGGCCACTCGAGTATCGTCTTGAACATCGCGATGTTAAGGTCAGTCTGCGGGTAGTTTGATTCCACCTTGTGTCGGTTAGCAAGGGAATCGCGCAGGATGCGGTCCTCGATGTTGCGTTGGACGTCGGCGAACGTTGACTTGGGGTTATCGAGCTTGTAGCGCTTGGCCTTGACGGCGAAGAACCTCACGAGCGCCTTGTCGTTCTTGATCGCGTCGAAGATCTGATCGTAGCCCAGCGCCATCGTGCGGGTCTCCCCGCAGGCATCGTGCCAGGTAGACACATAGCCGTTGGCCTGAGGTATTTCATATACGACTGCTTGGGTCTTGAAATCAAATGTAGGGTACAGGTCCGCGACGCGATCCAGCAGTATGGCAGCCTTGTGGGCGTAGGCAGGGTCTCCGGTCACGCTGTAGGCGTCGGCGAGCGCGCCGATACCGTTGACTATAGCCTGTTTCCATTGCCCGTAGATAAGATAGGCGCTGATGAACCGCCACTTGTTCTCGCCGTCAACGTAGCCCGTGCCATCGTCAACTCCGAAGCCGTGCAGCGGGTCCTTGGGGTCGGGGTGATCGGCGTTGAACAGCAGCGTACGATCGGCGAGCTTGGGGTCGAACACGCCGTGCTCGTCAAGACCGGAGTCGTAGAACGCCTTGAAGTCGTTTTTCGGGAAGAGTTCCTTGCAAAGCGGACACTGGGTTTTCCACGGATGCCCGAAGGCGTCCATCTTCCAGTTATACATCGGCACGCTTTTCTTGCACGATGGGCAGAAACCGTTGGACCATACCATCCAGGAACGCGGGATCGTGGCGCCGAACATCAGGTCCCACAGCTCATCATCGGAGAGCTTCATCCAGGGCTCTGCGCTGGAGACTATCCGCTTCTGAATGTCGGCTGCCCACGGATACTTGGCAGCGTTCGCTTTTGCTTTTTCAACCAGCGCAGAAGGCACGAATATGCCGGCGGTCTTCACAGGGGTCTTCGGGTTCTCGGCGGCAACCACCGCGACCGTTGTCATCATCGACATAGCAATCATTGTTAGACCAACTCTCCACAGGGGCATTGCATGATCCTCTCTCCCGAATTCCTTCGGTTGATGTTCCCGTGCTTCCTGCCCTTATGCTACAATTGGGCTAGAACAAGGGAGGCAGGAGTAAAAATGGCAGACAAGAAGCGGGTTGTAATAACGATGCCGCAAGGCGCGGCTTTCGACACGATATTCCAGGCCGACATAATGGAGGACCTGAAGCAGAGCGCTGATGTGATCCTCAACGACCTCGGCAAAGGCTTCACCACCGAGGAGCTTGCGGAGCGAGCTAAGGATTGCGACGCGATCATCACGTCCTGGGGTACTCCGCGCATTGATAAGACCGTCATTGAAGCTGCTCCCAAGGTCAGGATGATCTCGCACGCAGCCGGGTCGATAAAGCACGCCTTTGCCGAGGAGATATGGGACGCTGGGATCACTGTCACGAGCGCCGCTTCAGTGATGGCGGTCTATGTGGGCGAGTTCGCGCTTTGTCTGACTCTCGCGCTTCTGCGCACACTGCCGAGATACGCTTTCGGCGTCCCCAAGGATGCATGGCAGGGCGCGCCGATGGAGGGTAATGAGACACTTCACCGTAAGACCGTGGGCATCATTGCCCTCAGCCACACCGGCCGCGAATACCTGAAGCTGCTTGCGCCGTTCAACTGCAATGTGATCGTGTATGACCCCTATTGCTCCGAAGAACGCGCGGCCGAGCTTGGGGTGAAGCTGGTTTCGCTTGAGGAACTGCTATCGACCTCGAAAGTCATCTCCGTGCACGCGCCGATCACCGAGGAAACCAAGGGCATGCTAAATGCCGGGAACCTCAAGCTGATCCAGGACGGCGCTATCTTCATCAACACGGCCAGGGGGATACTCGTTGACCTGGACGCGCTCACAAACGAGCTTAGCACGGGTCGGTTCAAGGCTGGTCTGGACGTCACCGACCCCAAGGAGCCTCTGCCCGAGGATCATCCGCTGCGGCACATGCCCAACGTCATCGTCGCCCCGCACATCGCGGGACCCACGAAAGACGGCAGGCGTGACATGTTCCGCTGCGTGGTGGACGACCTGAAGCTCTTCTGGGCCGGAAAGACCCCGAAGAACGTGGTTACGAAGCAGATGCTGAAGACTATGGCGTGATGAGCGCGGCAGCTATGTTCCGCAGGCTTCAAGAAACTCGACGAACGGCTTGAAGCATTGAGGACACTTGGCGGCAATGTCGGTATAGTCGGCCCGGCCGAGGATACCAGGCGCATCCACGGTGTCTTTGTACCGCTTGTCGTGAGCTACGAAGAGTTCCTCGACAACGCGCTTGGGAGGCTGTCCATGATCCTGGTCCTCCACTGGAATGTGCCACGTCTTCGTGAGGTTGGCGGCTCCGAGATAAGCCTTTAACTCGTTCTCGGCTGCCAGGATAAGAGCCTCCAAGTCGTGCTTGAAGCAGAATACTGAAAAGCGCTGCATCAGGCGGCCGTCGTCTTCTGCGTTCTTCGACTTCAGCGCCGCTTCGAAGTTGGCACGGACTCCATCCGCCAACTGATCTGGTGTTTCGTGCGGGAAGCCCTTGTTTTTCGGATAGAGATCGGGCAGAGCTACGACCACGGCAGCCGGGTCGTTGAGGACGATGTCCGCGGCTCTGATCGGAACCCTCTTGAGCACAGACTCTTTCTTGTCGCCCTTGGGAGCCTCGAAGAAACTGATCTGCACCCCCTGTTGCGTCTTTCGCTCCAAGAGTTGCGCCAACAGCACTTCCATTGCTCGCTTGTCGGACGGCCCCTCCACGTACACGATCACCTTCACGGCAATCGCTCCAGCTCATCGCTTCGGTGCAGCACCTCGATCTCTTCCGGACCGAAATCTTCCAGCATCGACATCAAAACGGCCGAGTCCTTCGGTTTGACGAACTTGGCTTCGCCATTCTCTTTGCGGATGACGGCGATCTGCGAAATGTCGAACTGCGACAGGAAGTAAGACGAGTGTGTCGCCAGCACAATCTGTGTGCGCTGGCTAGCCTTCTGGAAAAGTGCCGCCAGAACAGGCAGTGTGCGCGGGTGAACTCCCTGATCCGGCTCATCGATGCAGATCAGCGGCGGGGGATTCGGGTGGACACATAGCGTGATCCAGCAGATCAGCCGCAGGATACCGTCGGAGAGGTCGGTTAACACTAGGCCGGTCCCTGCACCCTCTTCCTGCCAGAAGGCTATGACCTCTCCTGGCGCGCCAAACGCTCTAACCTTGAGCCCCTTGAAGCCCGGAACAACAGCACGTAGATGCTGCTGAAGCTCCTCGAAAGCTTCGGGATATTCGGTCGTGAGGTCTTGCAGAACAGCCGACAGATTGCCGCAATCCTCATCCAGGGCTGGTGACTGTTGAATTAGCGCTGGTCGCCTGATCTTGTCATTTGCTATTCCGAAGGAATTATGGAAACGCCACGCAGAAACAAAATCGGCCGCTCGCCATGGGTTTTGGACTCCCACTAACAGACGTCTGTGATCGTTGTGGCTCTTTCTCAAGTCTGCAATGCCGCTGTTGTCCCTCCGCGACACGCTTTCTTCAACAACCTTCGGCTGCCCAACAGGTCCCAGCACCCTGCCCTGGTGTGTAATTACGCCAGACGGGAGATCCATAACAAGCGACCATCCGAAGCTCTCGGAATCAGGCAGATGGAACACGTTCCTAACTGGCGATCCCGCGATGATCTCAGGAGGAATGCTCTGCGTCATACCATCCCGCAGGAACTTCAAGAACTCGAAGAAGCTCGACTTGCCGGCCCCGTTTGCGCCAACGAGCACTTCCAGCGGACCCAAGTCAGCCGTGAACTCCTTGAACGGACGAAATCCTTCTATCTTGATCGATTCCAACCGGGGTCCCGGCATTGTACCAACACCTTTCAGCGGCTGCCTGTCAGCAGCATGATGTCCTATCGCCATCTAGTTTACCATTATCGACCCTGAGATTGCGAATCCCCAGGGGACTAGAGCCTGACCTTGCAGCCTGTCTCTACGGACTCATAGCACGCCAGCACCATCTTGAGCACGTCTCGGCCCTCTTCGGCGGTCGCGATGGGCGGGCGCTTGCCGTGCAGGAACTCGGCGAGCGGTTCCGAGAGGCCGGCGATGCGATGGCCCTGGCCGGGTACGTCGGGAACGTCGCTGATCGTCCACTTGCCGTCTTTCTGCAGGTACCACTTGAGCTGGATACCGCCGGGCGGCATGACAGCATTGCTAGGCCCGTCGCCGTAGTTGCCGATGATGACGCCGTTCTCGCAGATGATCTCGAGCGTGTTCTCGCCCGCAACCGCGACAAACGTGCATGAAGCTTCCGCAAATGCGCCATCGGCGTAGCGGAACAGCGCGATTCCGTTGTCATTGGGGATGGCGGGGTTCAGCAGTGTGCCCATCTCCGCGTATGCGCTGACAGGCATGCCGAGTAGCCAGTAGAGGAAATCGATCGGGTGCGCGGCATCATCGGCGAAGATGTCGCGGTTCAGCTCCGGTTTCACGTGCCACATCTTGTCGAAGTCCTTCATGAACTGCGTGCCCAGGCAGTGCCGCCTGCGCACCATGAATACTCTGCCGAACTCGCCGCTTTCGAGCAGGGACTTCGCCTTCACGTTGTGCGGATCGACGCGCATCTGCCAGGCCATCGTGAACGGAACACCAGCCTTGTTCACGGCGTTCACGATCCGATCGGCCTCTTCCATCTCAAGTGCGATCGGCTTCTGAACGATGATCGTCTTACCCGCCGCCGCGGCCTGCTCGACGAGATCGGCATGCATTGAGGTCTCAGCGGCGATGGCGACCGCGTCTATGTCTTTGCGCCCGAGTAGCGCCTCGACCGTAGGCTCGTTGTCTATGCCGAAGTTGGCACAGTTGCCCGCTGCTCGGGCCGCATCATGATCCCATCCGGCGACCACTTTGACCCCAAGCTCCGGCTGGCCGCGCCAGCGGTCGCAATACATTCCCACATGCCCGTGGGCGAAACCAAGAATACCTATGCGAATCTGCTTCATCTGCTTACCCATCCGCGCGGCAGTAGTCGCTCGCCGCGACATGCCATAGAATACACGCAGTCCCGCCGACAGTCAACCGCCGCAGGCAGGATTCGGGTCGGGCTGGGCCGAAGAGTTTCGTGATGAACGCGCTGATCAAGTCGTGCAGGGATAAGCTGCTGGCAACCCCGAACACTGTCTGCCTGGAACGGGCGCGATTGGTGACACAGGCCTGGCAGCGGTTCGAGGGCGAGCCCACGCCCCTGCTGCGCGCCAAGGCTTTCCGGCACATACTCGACGGCATGAGCCTCGATCTGGAGACCAACCCCATACTCGCGGGCAACACGTCCTCGCGCCCCCGCGCCTGGATGCTGCTTCCGGAGTATGGGTTCGCGGTCCCGGATCAGGCCGTTGTCGAGAACCCAACGCTCGCGGGTTTTCTCGACGGCAGCGTTATCCCGGACGATCTACGGTCTTACTGGACGGGCCGGTCGTGGGGTGGCGGCGCGGGGATCGGTCATCTCGCCGTAGATTTCACAAGAATGCTCTCCGAGGGCTTAGAGGCGATCATAGACCATGCCGAGCGGCGAGCGGAGGACACCGATCCCGCCAAAGCCGACTACAGGCAGGCGATTCGCCTGATTGCCGCCCGGCTGATGCGCCGCTCGCAGACAGCATCGGGGCGCGGACTGGAACGGCATTCGAGGGGCCAACCGCGCTGCTAAACAGCGTGCTCAAGCTCCAGCCTTCGAAGCACTGGCAGGGCGGCTACAACCTCAACCTGACGCTTCCGCCGATCTTACGTTCAGACGAAACCGAGCATCGTAACCTGGAAGCATTGATCGAGACGTTCTTCGCCAAGGGCGGCCAGGAGCTTCAGGTCGGCTGTCTGGACGCCCGAAAGCTGCGCGAAACCTGCAACAACCCCGAACGTCACCGGGACCTGCTGGTGCGAATCGCGGGCTTCAACGCGATATTCGTCGATCTGTCGCCGACCGAGCAGGAAGAGCTAATATCGAGGGCCGAGGCGCTCAGCCCTTGATTGGCCTCTGTGTGTTTCATTCGCAAGCCTGCTCCCTGGTAGAGCATGCCTGGCGGAAGTCGGCTGCGCTTGCCGAATACCCCCACCACGCCTCGATGTAACGAATGGCGTTGAGGGTGTGAGATCGGGACTCCAGCGTTTCGGGGAACTCTACCCCGGTCGTCGCTTCGCGGAGGATAACGCAGCGATAGCCGAGACACGCCATCGCCTTGATCGCCGCCGGTGAGTCCAATATGCAGAGGTTCGCTGAGAACCCGGTGTAGAGCAGCGTATCGATGCCGCGACCGCGCAGCCAATCGTCGAGTTGCTCTGTGGTCACGACGAGGACCTCACCGTCGACGGGTTTCACAGGCTCGGCTATGTCCAGGTTCCGCCACTCGCTCCACTGCGCGTAACCCTCTCCATGGACCCGGTTCGCGCGGCGGGTGGAGTGGTCGGAGATCGGCTCCCGGCATGGCTGTGGGGCCTGCGGCGGCGGCATCGGCGGCTGCAGATGCGCGTATCGAGCCCC
>Ga0209638_1002337_pt1 | contig 11673 bp, 5 predicted proteins | sample BarGraNGADG00211_FD_184490 | JGI IMG/M metagenome (GOLD analysis project Ga0209638, IMG submission 184490) | Arctic peat soil microbial communities from Barrow, Alaska - Barrow Graham LP Ref core NGADG0002-211 (SPAdes) (version 2) | ecosystem: Environmental > Terrestrial > Soil > Wetlands > Peat... | reverse complement strand
CCAGTAAACATTCCCGCCTGTGATTTCACCAATTGAGCCCTGTGCTACCTGCTGCCATGTAGAAACATAGTCACGCTGATGACGACGCTGAGTACCTGTGACGATACAAAGGTCCATCCCTTTTGCTTTCTGAGCTGAAGCCATTACTGATCTTGCTCCTGTTGGATCTACGCAAACCGGCTTTTCTGCAAATACATGTTTTTTTGCTGCAATAGCTGCTGCCAGATGGTCAGGACGGAAGAAAGGAGGCGTGGCAAGAATAACAATATCAACGCCTGAATCAATAACTTTCTGATATGCATCGAAACCTACGAAGCACTTATCGAGAGGAACATCCTGCTTTTTTTTATCCATGATCTCTTTTCTGCAGGAATCAATACGATCCTGAAATGTATCACCCAATGCAACAATCTGAAGATTAGGACCTGCACTAAGGAAATTTATTGCAGCGCCTGTCCCGCGGCCTCCGCAACCAATAAGACCAGCTTTCAGAACTTTTCCGTCTGGAGCCTGATCAAGCATAGTTGCAATTGGAACTACCTTCTTTGTTTCCCTGGTACAACTGGCTATTATTGAAGGAACAATTACTCCTGCTACTCCAACTGTTGCTGCTTTGCCAAGAAAATTACGTCTTGAAATACCTGAATTTTTCATATTAGATAAGATTTATGACTACTGATAAAAATAAAATAGTACAAGTTAATTTTGAAATGTAATCAAATGTAAATATAGCCTTTTAAAAAAGCAAATATTTAATCCTTTTTAATCTTTTTTAACTTAAGCCGGAGAACTTCTTCTGATGTGCACTCTCGTTACCCGGTATAAATCAAAAAAATGATGGTAAATGATTGCTTTTTTTACTACTTTTCGAAGTTAAAATTGAATAAATATTTGTTGATTCCAAAAATTGATCATTATCATCTGACTCTGCGGTACTCAGCGTAAACATCAGCGGCTCTCTACGGTTAATTTTTTTTACAGCAGAGAATTTAAACTATTTGAAACAGAGAGATACTCTAATATATTTCATATGTTCGAAAGGAAGTTTTTCAGAAAACATCTATACCTGGTTTTTTTTCTTCCACTGCTGTATAGTTGCATTACCAGACCAGATGGTGATATATCTGTCTCCGAACTTGCACCAAAACTGGAACCTGATTATTCGGAAGTTACAATACCTCCCAATATTGCCCCTTTGAATTTTATAATAAAAGAAACCGGATCAGCATATTTTGTTAAAATTTCTTCCGCTGCCGGACCGGAAATTGAAGTTTCGTCAAAGAACGGGAAAATCGAGATCCCGGAGAGAAGCTGGAGGAAGATGTTGCAAAACAATAATGGCAATGAGTTTAAAGTCGATATTTACTCAATGGATAAGCAGGATAAATGGTCAAAGTTTAAAACTTTTACCAACCGCATTGCCCCGGAACCAATAGATCCATACCTCTATTACAGGCTTCTTTATCCAGGTTATGAAAGCTGGGCTGAGCTGAGTATTAATCTTCGCAATCTTGAAAATTTCAAATCAGAATCAATTATCGAAAACAGTGTTGTTGATGAGAACTGTATAAACTGCCACTCATTCAACAACGGGAAAACCGACGATTTTCTTTTTCATGTGAGGGGCAGCCTCGGTGGAACTTATTTCTATTCCAAAGACCGTTTTAAGAAGATTAATCTGAAGACAAATGAAATGAAGAACGGAGCCGTTTATCCATGCTGGCATCCTTCCGGTAAGTTTGTTGCCTTTTCTTCCAATAAGATTATTCAGCGTTTTCATGCCGCCTATAACAAAAAGGTTGAAGTGAGTGATCTGGAATCATCACTTGTTCTTTATGATATGGAGAAAAACGAGATAATGAATATTGAACTGGCCAATAAAGAAAAATTCATGGATACCTTCCCTGAATGGTCTCCTGACGGGAAGTATCTCTATTTCTGCAGGGCACCCCAGATCGGCGAACAGTATGATTACAAACAGATTAAATATAACTTATTCCGGGTTCCGTTTGATATTGACAACCGGTCTTTCGGAGAGGTTGAACTGGTTTTTGACGCTGCTCAGATAAATAAGAGTATAGCTTTTCCAAGGATATCTCCAAACGGCAAATTCCTGGTTCTGACAGTGTGCGATTACGGCACTTTCCCGATCTGGCACAAAGAAGCCGACCTTTATTCAATTGATCTGGAAAATTTCAAAGCAACACGGCTCGACCTTAACAGTGATTTTACAGACAGTTATCATTCATGGTCTTCGAATGGCAAATGGCTGGTATTCAGCAGTAAAAGGGGTGATGGATTAACTGCCAGACCGTACATATCTTACATTGAAGAAAACGGAGTTTCAGAGAAACCTTTTATTCTCCCCCAGAAAGATCCTGAGTTTTACCAGCGGTTTTTAAAGAGCTTTAATATCCCTGAATTCTCAACTTTTAAAATTGATCTGAATCCGGGAGAGATACGGAAACTTGCCAAAACAGAAGCAACTCCAGCCAAATGGGTTAAGAACTAATCGGAAGGCAGAAGTCGGAAGGCAGAAGTTGAGATTAAATAATGGAAACAGTAAACAAAATAAATAGAAACCGACTCCTTAAGTGGTTACCATATCTGGTGTTCTTTGCAGGTTCATACATATACTTTGGATTTTTTGCCGACTATATTTTATTTTACCAGGAAAAATCATCTCTCTTTATTTTTTCTCATGATTTCCTGATTGAGAATATTCACCAACCCGGAGGTCTTCTGATCTGGCTGGCCAAATTCCTTTCAACATTTTTTTATTATCCGGTTGCAGGTGCTGTTATCGTTTCGGCTGTGATTATCCTGATTATCCTGTCAATTTCAAAAATCATTGGTTTATTAACCGGGAAAGATGCAAAGATTTTTCCTTTCATTATTGGATTAACTCTTTTCTGGCTTCAGACTGAATACCGTTTCTTTCTTTATAATAACCTGGGGATTTTACTTCAACTGGCTCTTTTCTGGCTTGCAATAAAATATTTAAAACAGGTAAATGGATGGATCCCTGTAGCAATAAATCCTCTGTGGTATTTTGCAACTGGTGGATTTGCATGGGTTTTCTCATTGATGCTGACATTCTGTTTTATTTTTGATAAGGAGAAAAAAGGCTGGATTAAAATTATTGCTTTATGGTGCCTGAATTTTCTGATTATTTATATCTCAAAAGAAATTCTGTTTTTTCAACCCCTGAAAATCCTTCTTTTATTTCCATTTACAGAAGTAAACACCGGATTACAACAGGTATACTTTCTTTCGGTTACAGGTATCCTTTCAATCCTGCCGCTCATATCAAAAATAAAGTTGAGGGTACCATCCAGAATTAGTGTCTCTGAATTTACAGGCAGCATTATCATTACAATATTTATGATTCTTATCCTTTTCATCATTGGATTACAACGCTTTGATAAAAAGGTAGAACAATACTTTCATGTTGAAAATCTCTTTTATCAGCATAAGTATAATGAAGTAATTGCTTTCAATTCGGCAAATCCCTCTACTAACTCATTAACAATCTTTTTGAATAATATTGCACTATGTGAAAAGGACAAACTGAATGATCTGCTTTTTCATTTCCCGCAAAGTCCTGATGGTCAGACTTTATTCCTTAAATGGGAGATGTCCGGTGAGATCCTAAGGAGGGGAGGTTACTTTTATTACACAATTGGTATGGTTAACGAGGCTCATCGCTGGGCTTTCGAGAATATGGTAATGAGGGGTTTGACACCTGAAGGGCTGAAAATGCTTATAAAAACCGAATTGATAAATAGAAATTACGAAGTAGCTTCCAAATATATCGCCATTTTAAAGCATACCATTTTCTATAGGAAAGAAGCCAACGCTTTTGAAAAACTTTTGTTTAATGATGCTGCTGTAAATACAGATTCTGAACTTGGACCCAAGAAACAGAACAAGCTGAATACCGATTTTTTCTCAATCACCGACGACCCATATATAAATATTGAAAGAGTTCTTGCAAATGATTCTTTGAATAAAAAGGCTTTTGAATATAAGGTAGCCTTCCTGTTACTCAGGAAAGATTATCAGGGAATTGCAAAAATACTCCCAAAATTCGAAAACTTAGGATTTACAAAATTTCCAGTACATGTTGAAGAGGCAGCAATGATACTTTCCTTATTCACTAACGGCAAGTTACCTTCCCTGGGGAACCTCGTGATAAACAGAAATACAGAACTCAGATGGAATCAGTATCTAAGTGTTTTTCAACAATATAAAACTGATTTAAAAGCTGCTGAACCTGCATTAAAAAGGCAATTCGGGAATACATTCTGGTATTATGCGTTTTACAGGTAGGATTTCCACCCATCTCCTTTTTGAAATCCGCCTCTCCCCATTAAAAAAAAGGCCGGCCTTTTGTGGCCGGCCTCTATAAATCTAATTCAGCTGGTTAAGCCCTGGTTAATTATTAATACCCGGGTTGTGGCTGAAGATTTGGAGCTTTGTTCATTTCAGTACGTGAGATAGGCAACCAATAATACTTATCACTTGCCCAGGTCCTTGTATCTTCGTTATCGGTCAGATCCAGTAACCATTGAACATTACCATTTACCATCTGCTTGATCTTCATTCCATAAACATTCTCAACGACGCTTCCGAACATCATCCAGCGACGCAGATCATAATAACGGTGTCCTTCTCCGAAGAACTCAATGGCCCTTTCATGACGGAGATAACCCCTTGCAACAGCCTGATCAGCAGTAACTCTGTCTGGTAATCCTGCGCGGTTTCTTACCAGGTTAAGCGCACTAATACCATTCTGCAGGTCGGCGCCACCAAGTTCAATACATGCCTCGGCATAATTCAGCAGAATTTCAGCATAACGGAATTCCACCCATGTTGTGGTATTTCTGAAGAATTGTCCTGCAATTGTGGGATCGAGGAATTTCTTGATATAGTAACCTGTTTTTGTTCCGTTCCATGCTTCAACAGGACCCTGCCTGGTATCAATGCCGCTACTTATGATCGTTGTTTCATCGTTCTGATAATAATGTCCGGTCTGAACCGTGTTTAAAGGATCAACAACATCAGTAGGACGTGTCTGCCATGGAGCGCCATTATAGAGAACAATGGCATAAAAACGCGGTTCACGGCCATTATACGGGTTCATCAACGGATCTGCAGCAAGTTGTGCAGCAGTTGCATAACGCTTGTACTGATCGCCGGGAGTATATTTATCCCATACAAAAGGAGTACCGTCTGCCATTTCAAAGCTTCTTACAGCCGGTTCTGTCGGGTCATTGTTACCCCAGTTGTGATAACCGCAAGGACCAAACCAGATATTGGCATTGTTTACATTACCTCCTGTAAGAGGATATTGAATACCCCAGATGGTTTCACTGTTCCATGTACCCTTCTGAATAAAGATACTCTGGTAGTTAGCTGCATATGCTTTAACCTGGGCATCAGTAAGAGGCTGTACTGGTTCTGCAGTACCTCCCTGAAGAGAAAAAGTACCATATGTACCATTTATTACATCTTGTGCAGCGTCTCTGGCTGCCTGTAAAAGAGCTGTCTGGCTGCCTGCAGGGAAAGAGACAAGTGTATTAGCTTCCTGTCCGGTATAACCTCCATTGGTAAGTTTACTTGCACAGAACAGGAGGACTCTTGATTTAAGAGCTGCAGCTGCAGCAGGCGTGGCACGGCCCTGATCAATAGAAATGCCGGTCAGATTTGTAATAGCGCTGGCAATATCCGCAAGGATAAAGTCTTTTGTCTCTGCTATTGTTGACCTTGTGATAGCCTGAAAGTCCTGCTTAAGAGTATTAGGTTTATCACTCAATACAGTGCCACCAAAGTTCATCAGAAGCATGCTATATTCATATGCCCTTAAAAAATAGGCTTCACCCTTTAATCTTGTCTTCAGGATTTGATCAGGTGATGTAACAACATTTACTGCATCAATATTGGCAAGGATCGTATTTATGTTCTGGATATTTGAATATAAGTGTTCCCACTGCAGGAATCCGGCATAACCGGTATTTGCGAAGTAGCCTTGGTTATCAGGGCTCAGAGTACCTTTCAGATTACCGTAGTTTGCCGGACGGTGAATACATAAGGTCTGGTCGGTTGCTGATGAAAGAAGGTCCTCGCGCATACCGAGAACACCATTATTATCGTTTGCCATATCATTGGCATCTTGAATTCCTCCCAACCTGTCGTAGCATTTACCAAGGTAGGATTTCACGACATTTATGTCTGAGAAAACCACATCCTGGCTAAAAGTATTAACTGACTGCTGTTCCAGAACGTCGGTACACGACGTTGCCGTATATAACAGTACCGCTAAGGCAATTATATAATTAGATATTTTTTTCATATTATACTCTTTAAAAATTTCTAAATTGATTAAAACCCAATATTCGCACCTATGGCAATAGTTTTCATAGTGGGATATACACCGGGATTGAGTGCCTCCGGATCCCAAACCTTTTTATTGGCTGCATAAATCAGAGCAAGGTTATTGCCTGATACATAGACGCTTGCATTTGCGATTCCAATTTTCTTATAAATGCTCGATGGAATATTATAGGTCAGAACAAGGCTCTTTAACCGGCAGTATGCCGTGTTTGCCAGCCAGTAAGTATTCATCTGAACATCTGGTGACCAGTAGTAATCATCTCTGTTATAGGCCCTTGCTATATCGGTAACATCTCCGGGGTTTTGCCACCTGTTGTCATAGGTCCACTTGAAGTAGTTACCAGCCACACCACGTCTGTTATCATAGTATCTCATCCTTAAGTATTTGCCCTGTCCCTGTACAAGAGCTGACAGAGTAAAACCTTTATAGGCAACATCCAGGTTAATACCATAGTAGGCTTTAGGAGCATCAGCATCATCAATAAGGATCCGGTCATTGCCATCAATTACATCATCTTTATTATAGTCTTCAAAAATAACATCTCCCGGTTTGGCATTTGCCCAATGAGGATAAGCGTCTACTGCTGCCTGATCTTTAAAGATCCCGATTGCATTGTACATCAGCCATGCGTTGTAAGGATGTCCTGTCGTCTGCTGCCATGGAACAGCTCTTACAGGTTCATCCTGGAATACTACATTGCTGTTGTTATAGCTGAAGTTAGCGTTCAGATCAATGCGGAAATCAGATGTGAAACTCTTATGAACACCTGCTTCAATCTCAAATCCTTTGTTATCAACCCGGGCTATGTTTTCATTTGGAAGTGTAAGACCTGAAAAGGATGGAACTGAAGCATCCCTTGGTGCAAGAATATGTTCCCTTTTGTTATAGAAGAGGTCAAAATTAAGGCTGAAGAGGTCATTGAATAATTTTGATTCAAATCCTACGTTCTGTGTAGTCTGAGTTTCCCATGTGATTACAATGTTTGCAATAACAGGAGGTCCGACAGCTGATTCGATTGATGTGCCTGTACCAAAGACCATTCCTGAACCAACGCTGAATGAATTGATATACTGGAACGGGTTTCCAGGGTCCATACCCATCTGTCCGTAAGACCCTCTGACTTTAAAGTAGTTGATAAATTGAATATTGTTTTTCCAGAAACCTTCTTCGGATGCGCGCCAGCCTAACAAAAGCCCCGGGAAGTTACCCCATTGGCGGCTGTCGGGTGGGAATTTGAGTGAACCGTCACGGCGGAAAAGAAATTCAGCAAGGTATTTTCCTTTATAATCGTAAGCGAAACGGCCGATCCATGATTCACGGGCATAAATTGTTGCATTACCGGTTGTATTTTTATCCTGGTCAGCGCCGGCATTCATGGTCTGGATCAGACTTGAAACATAGTACTGACGGAATCCGTAAAGTTCGTTATAGTCATTTGTGTACTGTTCAAAACCTGCATATGCACTGATGTTGTGGTTACCAAACTTCTTGATGAAGGTAACGTTAAAGTTGGTGGTCTTGTTAATAGTCCTCTGATAATCTTCATTATTCTGAGGAGAAGAGAGACCTCTCAGACCAGGGACAAGAACCGCAGTGGTTATAAAACCATTGGCATCCCTTGTTACCTGAGTTTTGTCTATAGTATAGAGTGTCCATGGCTTGAAGAATCTCTTACGGTAAAAGTTAGTAAGGTCATAACTAAATGATCCGTTCAGCGCAAGTCCTTTAATAAACGGAGGAGTAATCGAGGCATTAAAGGTATTGAGGTATCTATAGGTCAGCTGATCATCTTTTCCACCTGCGAATGTTGATGTAACAACTGGGTTATCACCATATTCAATATCAGGTCCTGGCTCACCCGTTGGCCAGAATGACCACGTAGTCGGAAGAAGCCTCGTTGACTGCCCTACGATGTCGTTAGCTGATTTATAAGGATATAATTTATGATTCTGGAATGCTGCAACATCAAAACCGGCTTTTAACCAGTCAGTGATTGGCAGATCCATTTTTGCACGAACATTGTACTGGTTATACTTTGTAGATGACTGCTTATAAATTGACTCGTCACCTTTAAGACCAAAAGAAAGATAGTAAGTCATGCCTTTGAAACCGCCGTCGATCGTAAAGTTGTGCCTGTAAGTAGTTGTCCATTCTTTAATAAGGTCACCATACCAGTTTGTATTCGGATGTTCCCATGGATCGGCACCGCTTGCAAACAAGTCTATGTCCTTTTGCTGATATGTAGGTGTAATACCATTCTGTGTCTGGTATTCAGAAAGCATAGTGGCATATTCAGCTGCATTGGTTGTTTGAGGAACAATTGTCGGGGTCATGAAGCCCTGATAGAACTGATAATTCAATCTGGGTTTCCCTTCAGCTCCTTTTTTGGTAGTTATAAGTATAACCCCGTTGGCAGCATTTGAACCATAGATTGATGCAGCAGCATCTTTCAGGACAGAAATGCTGGCGATATCCATCGGGTCAATCTCGTCCATTGAACGACCCTGAACACCATCTATAACTACAAGAGGATTTGTTTTTGCAAAATCTGTACCTCTGTCACCACCCAGGGTATTGCGGCCACGGATCAGGATCCTTGGTGTCATTTGCCCGGGTTCTCCTGTTTGCTGTATAACTGTAATACCACTCATACGTCCACCAAGTGAATTGGATACGTTTACAGAAGGTATCGACTGGAGACTTGAACCTGAAATTGAGGCAACAGCTCCGACAACGTTTGCACGTTTCTGGGTACCGTAACCAACAACGACAACTTCATCAATGCTTAGCATCTGAGGAGTAAGTGCCACATCAATTACATTTTTCCCGGCGAGAGGAACTTCCTGGGTAACATAGCCGATAAATGAAAATACCAGGGTGGCGTTCGGGTTGTCGGTGGTTAATGCAAATTTGCCATCAGCGTCGGAAATGGCTCCGATGGTAGTTCCTTTAACCTGAATGTTTACACCGGGCATTCCAATGCTGGTTGAGGCGTCGGTAATAGTTCCTGAAACTTTAACTTGCTGTTGGTCAGCAATAGTTCCCGTGGCATTACTACCGGAAGGTTTTTCTGCAGCAAGTGAATAGGCAGGGAGTGCCAATCCACAAAACAGAAGAATAGTAACAATTTTCAAAGTTAGCAGTAACTTGTGAAAATTCACATTTGGCTTTAATAGCCAGATGTAGTTGCGATTTTTTTTCATACTGTTACACTGTTAGTTAGTTAATAATAGAAAGGAATTAGGATTTTAAATAATTATTCATTAAAAATATATTTAGTTACATTTAGTAAGTGTAATTTTTACACTTACTGGTTTATAAAAAAATAACATTTCTTTAACTACTTTCCCTTGGAATGTTTGACTTATCCGAATAAAAAAATCAGGTGAACTGAAATGCAAGATAAAACATAATATTTTAAAAAGCAAGTATTTCAGGAATTTTAGTGCTCTTTTTAAAGAATTAATTTGACAGATTACTTTTTACCTTCTGTATTTCCGGTCTTTACATCAAATTCACATACTACCCTGAACCCGACATTGAAACAATCGGAATACCACCAGATACTTTTGGGCATCTGCGGGTCGGTTTTCAGCCACGATTCTGTTCTGGTATAATCGCGAGATGCGCTTCTTAATACACCTGCCGTACTTAAGAATGAGCCGCCACGCACAACATGTTCAGCTCCTTCTCCAGGGCCCTTCGGATCGTTGATGATTCCTGCAGGATATTTTGAGTATGTATCCGGTTTATACCAGTCAGAACAGAACTCAGCCACGTTTCCGGCCATATTCCTTAATCCGAATGGATTTGGCTTTACTTTGTCAGGGGTTTGTGTTTTTGTCGGGCTATTGCCTCTGTATATTATATAGGTATTGATTACGGTCGTATCGTTCTTCGAGAGTTTCGCTCTTAACCCGCTTTTCTCAAACTTCCGTGGATCTCCCGGGAAGAAATAGGGACCCGTTGAACCTCCCCGGCAGGCATATTCCCACTCGGCTTCTGTCGGCAGGCGGTAACTCTTACCTGTAACAGAAGCTAACCATTTACAATATGTTTCTGCTGCATGAAAAGAAAACGAAATTGCGGGTCTTTTGCCCAATCCCCAACCCTGGTCCGGTTGACCATAAGGAGGAGTAGCTCCGGAAATTGCGTCAGTCTCTGAAGCCTTTTTGTTTCTCAGCCCTTCTGTATCCGTTGACCGCCCTTCGGCAGCTGTCTGAACATAAAATGCCAGATACTCATCCCAGGAAGCTTCTATTTCAGCCATAAAGAAAGGACTGATCTTAACTTCCCTTACCGGCCCCTCATCTTCTTTTCTTAACGGTTCAGAAGATGGACTTCCCAACTTAAATGTCCCTCCCGGGATTGCAACCATATTGAACGTTATGGGGGATTTTGGAATGCGCTCGGTGAAATTTTTAAATTCGTTGACTTTTGCAGGTTCTGTAAAGATCTCTTTAGCTGCGGAAGAGGTATTGCCAAATGTGGAATTGCTTCCATGAGTATATCCCTCAATGAAATGACCAGCGTTAAGATGACAGTTTATACAATGGAGTTCGCCAGTCTTTTTTGTCTGTGTATAATAAAGATGAGCGTCCTCTCCCGCTTTTGTAAGTTTAGCAGGGAAAAGATTCTCATGACATTTGATACAACTGCTTTCATAAACATACCCGCGGGCAACTTCCAGACGTCTTCTGTCTGCCCAGTTAAATGAAGCTGAATCCCTTGTCCACTTGCTCCAGAGATCCCTTAAACCGGTTTTCCCTTTTGCCCAAAGATAGCCTTTACCTTTTGGTGGCAGATGGCAATCAACGCAGCCAATCCGGTATCCCGACCGTGTATCATAATGTACAGATTTTTTCCACGATGCATCTGCCATCGGATGAATATGACATGACATACAATATTCATTTGTTGATGTCATATGCAAAGCTTTCCCTCCTCCGAGGATCAACAATGCCCCTACAATTAGTCCAGGGAAAAACCACAGAATAAATCGCTTCATAAATCAGATTTTGCAGGGTTCAAGATAAATAATTATCTGACATTCTATGCAGGTATTATCTCAGAATTTTAGTATCAGGTTATTTCTGCTTTTATTTATGGTTTTTACCCCCTTCCATTTTCCCCCACTACCCTTTATACACATCTTTTTATTTGAGTTAGACATGTTGTTGTAAACGACGCCGGAGGCGTCAAACTCCAATAGCCACAGTCACGTCTGTGGTAATCAAACGGGACCTCATCCAACACTGGAGGTGTTGAATTCCAAT
>Ga0209638_1002336_pt1 | contig 11673 bp, 9 predicted proteins | sample BarGraNGADG00211_FD_184490 | JGI IMG/M metagenome (GOLD analysis project Ga0209638, IMG submission 184490) | Arctic peat soil microbial communities from Barrow, Alaska - Barrow Graham LP Ref core NGADG0002-211 (SPAdes) (version 2) | ecosystem: Environmental > Terrestrial > Soil > Wetlands > Peat... | reverse complement strand
GGCGGGCTTCGACTCACGACGGGACTCTACCCCTGTGCCACACCGGCGAAGAGACCGTCAAGCCTCGGAGTGCGGCTGCTCCCCGGGAGCTCGACGAGCTCGAGCTGCACTGTCCTTCTCGAGGCGAGGCCGACTGGTCTCAACCGTCAGGGACTCTACTATTCCTAGGGCGGTTCACTCAGCCGCTTGAGCGCTGTAGGCTACGTGGTACCGAACACGAATGCGGCCGGAGCAACGGCTGTCGGCATCGCTGGGAGTTCGACATGACGCCAAGCTCAGACCGCGCGACAGCCAACCCGGCACGGCTGACGCTGTAGGGTTGCCCGATGATCGAAGCGTTCAGCCAGGATCTAGTGGCCCGCATCACGGGTCTGACGCGGCGCCAGCTCGAGTACTGGGACGATACCGACGTAATCAAGCCTTCGATCGCCGAGTCGGAAGGCCGGGGCTCGCCTCGCCTCTACTCCTTCAGAGACCTGATCGAGCTGAAGGTCGCCGCAAGAATGCGCCGCAAGCTCCGGCCGGCACAGATGCGCGACCTCATGCAGCAGCTAGAAGCTCGTGGGTTCAAGGATCCCTTCGTCACCGTCACTTTCGTAGAAACGTCTGGCGGGCGGCAGATTGCGTACATCGACCCCCAGTACGGTCCCTTGTCAGCGCACGGTCGAGAAGTCGGAACCGTCGTCGAGACGTTCGGTCTGCCATTGCGCAACCTTCGGCGCGATCTCGAGAAGAGCGTCGCGCGGGCGACGGCGAGAAAGACCGGGCGGGTAGGCAGCGTTCGAGGGATCCAGGGTGGCAGGCCAGTGATCGTTGGTACGCGTGTCCCGGTCGCGAAGCTGGCCGCGCTTGCGGACGCCGGCTGGGACGAGGACCGGATCCTCGCGGCGTTTCCACACCTAACGCATGACGACGTGCAGGCTGCCTTGACCCACGAGAGCGTCCGAAGATTACGGTCGGCGTAGACGCGGACACAGAGCTCCGGTGCTCCACTTTCTGATCGATGAGGACGTCGTCGTCCTCGTCGTTGACGAGTTGCGACCGATTCACGAGGTCCGGTTCGTCGTCGATGTCCTCGGCTCGGGTTCCAAGGACCCGACAATCCGCCGCTACCTCCGGGCGATGCTCCGAGCCGAGGACCTGATCCTCGTGACCGCGGACAACGAATTCGCTGGGCGTTGCGGGCAGGAGGGAAGTCGGCTGCCCTGCCTCTGGCTGCGCGACCTCAGGGACCAGGAGGTCGAACGAGTCAGGCTCTTGCTTGAAGTAGTCGAGCGGGAAGCGCGTCTCGGCGGAAAACAGTTCTTCATGGAGATCCGCGCCAAGAGTTACGTCGTCAAGCGCTGATGCGCTGCTGCGCATGCGCGACCTCAGTTGAGGTTATGTCTGATCGTGAATGAAGGCGAGGACCCTAACGAGTAGCTCGGTCGCGGCTCGACGAATGGGCGCGACCACCCACGTGCCCACGACGCCGATCGCCAGAAGAATCCCGACCGCGACACGTAGCGGCCCGGACTGCGACAGGATGAAGATCACCACGCCGACCACGATCGCGGCCGCGGCCGCGGGGACCCAGGCGAGATTCTCGGCACGGGTGCGCCGGCGCACCTCCACCGACGCTACCTGATCCGCGATCGCGTGCTGCTGCTGCCGTACCAGGGCCTCGGCTCGATCGGCCCGCGCCGTCTCTACCTCAAGCGCCGTCATCCCGCGGTGCTCGAGCCGTTCCACATCGGCGCGCCCGGTGGGTGTCACCGCGAATGCCACATCCCCGTAGTCGCGGTACTCGGTGATGGCCAGCAGCCCACGCACAGCCAGCGCCTTGACGTCGCCTATGGCGACCTCGATCTGGTTGCCTTCGTTCTGGAAGCCATTGTGAAGCAAGGTCGTGCCGTCCTGCGACGACGCGGTGAAGAACTCATCACTCGTCGCTTCGTCTGCGGCGACGATCTGACGGAGAAGCACATCCTGACGCTCTTGGGCTGACACGCTCGGGCTCCTCGGCGGCTGCGGGTCGTGGCCACCCTTACTGTGCCCCGCGCTCCGGGTCCGTCAAGTCAGTCGTCCGGGAATCCCCAACCAGGTCGCGCATACGAGGCGCTGGGGTCCGCTTGCCTCGCACGAATGAGGATCGGCGGCCACCGGACCCGTTGTAGCTCCGGCTTGACTTCGGGACCCACAGCGCGCGCGCCTCGGTGGTGTCCGGCCCGTATGGGGCACCCGGTGGCCAGCTGCCAAGCAGATCCCTCACGGCGCGGTGAGCGAAAACGATGTCCATCAGCTCGCCCGCTACGTCCGCGAGCGCCTGGGCGTCCGGCCCCTCGATCTCTCTGTAGCTCTCGACCGTGATCACGCCGAGCGTCTCCCGTCCTCAGTGAACCGCCCTGGGTTTCGTGGTGCGTAGGTGATTGGATTCCAGGCGGCCTCCGGTGGTCGCCCGTAGGGGCTGATGGTAGGCCGCCTCGAACTCGGCAGGCGGAGTAGAGACGGCGTGTCTTCCAGAAATGGACCCAGTCCGCGGTCGCGAGCTCGACCTGATCGACCGCCGTCCGACCATCGTTCGCCCTGGCCTGGGCTCGGTCATCATCCCGACCCAGCCTGCTCGCCGGGCCCGCAGCCCTCAGGCCCAGCTCATCGCTGGATTCGGGGTTGGGGCACTACCCAGAGTAGGTCAGCCCGAACACCGTGTCGGTCAGCCACCGGCGGAACGACTCGTTGTCGCTGAACTGCTTGAACAGCTCGGTGTCGTCCTTCAACAGCGCGGTCATGACGCGGCCCAACGCCTTGTCGTGCTCGATGCGGGCGTTCTGCTTGTCGGAGTTCGCCAACGCGTTCTGGTAGGCCCCATCGGCGGCCACGCGGGCCGGGATCTCCTCCGTGATGAGCTGGTGGACGCGGTCCGTGTCGGTCCAGGCGACGTTGCCGAACTGGTCGTTGAACGCCGCGAGGATGTTCGAGAGGCGATCCAGTTCTGGCTCCATTGAGCCGCCCCCGCCTGCCGTTGAGACGGGCTCGATCTCCGCATCCTCGTCCTGGAGCTGGAACTTGACTGTCGCCTGCTTCTCGACCCGGTAACTGTCCATGTCGATGGACTCGAGGATGCCCTTCGAGAGGTCTTCGTCCACGGGCGCTGGCAGCTTGGGTACGAGGAAGTTGAGGAAGATCGAGAGCTTCTCCCAGTCGGCGTTCGTGTACGGCAGGATCGAGGCGAGGAAGTCGTAGGAGCGGGTGAACGCCTTGGCCTTGCCCTTGAAGTCGACCTGCCCGTCCTCGTCGAGCTGCTCCTTGTAGGTGGCCACGCAGGCATCGAGGATCGGGTCGAGGCGGTCGCGATCCGCCCCGCTGAGGTACAGCTCCACGAGCCGCTCGACATCCGCCTCGGCGTAGACCTGGCGACCGTCGAGGGCCGCCTTCAGGTCGTGCAGCTTGTTCGGGTCGGTCTCGTCCGACAGGATCGTCGTGCGGTAGTAGTCGGAGAACGCGGCCTGGATAGTCTCGGAGTCGTTCATGAAGTCGAGCACGAACACGTCGTGCTTCTGGGGATGCGCCCGGTTGAGGCGCGACAGGGTCTGCACCGCCTTGATGCCCGACAGGATCTTGTCCACGTACATCGTGTGGAGGAGCGGCTCGTCGTAGCCGGTCTGGAACTTGTCGGCACAGACGAGGAAGCGGTAGGGGTGCTCGGCGATGCGGTCGGCGATGGCACCGCTCGGGAACCCGTTGAGTGACGCCTCGGTCACCTGGACGCCGCCGTACTCGTGCTCCCCCGAGAACGCCACGATGGCCCGGTACGGGCTCTTGCGCTCCACGAGGTAGTCGCGGATCGCGTGGTAGTACTGGATGGCGCGTTCCACGCCGCCGGTGACCACCATGGCCCGCGCCTCGCCGCCGATCTTGTTCAGGGCGAGCACCTGCTCGTGGAAGTGGTCGACCATGATCTCGGCCTTGAGCCGGATGGCGTGGTCGTTGCTCTCGACGTACCGCCGGAGCTTCTTCTGGGCCCGCTTCGTGTCGAACTCCGGGTCTCCCTCGATCTTCTTGGTGAGCCGGTAGTAGCTCGCGACCGGCGTGTAGCTCTTCAGCACGTCGAGGATGAAGCCCTCCTGGATCGCCTGCTTCATCGTGTAGCTGTGGAAGGGGCGGTGCTTGACCTGCCCGCCCGTCTCGTACGGCTCGCCGAAGATCTCGAGGGTCTTGTTCTTCGGGGTCGCGGTGAACGCGAAGTAGCTCGCGTTCGGCAGGAGCTTGCGTGACTCCATCAGGCGGTTGATCGTGTCCTCGGTGGTCTCGTCGTCGTCTTCCGCGCCGGCCACCGAGAGGGCCATCGAGAGCGCCGCCGAGGTCTTGCCGCCCTGGCTCGAGTGGGCCTCGTCGATGATGATCGCGAAGCTCCGGCCACGCTGCTCGTTCCCGATCTCGTCGAGGATGAAGGGGAACTTCTGGACCGTCGTGATGACGATCTTCTTGCCGTCCTCGATGAACCTGCGGAGGTCGCCGGAGTTCTCGGCGTGGCCCACCGTGGCGCTCACCTGGGCGAACTGCTTGATCGTGTCGCGGATCTGCTGGTCGAGGATCCGCCGGTCGGTGACGACGATGATCGAGTCGAAGACCGTCGCGTCATCCTTGCGCAGGCCGATCATCTGGTGGGCGAGCCAGGCGATGGAGTTCGACTTGCCGCTGCCCGCCGAATGCTGGATCAGGTAGCGCCTGCCCACCCCGTTCTTCTTCGCATCGGCGAGGAGCCGACGAACCACGTCGAGCTGGTGGTAGCGGGGGAAGATCTGGACGGCCTTCTTCGCGCCCGTCCGTTGGTTTCGCTCCTCGACCACCTGGGCGTAGTTCTCGAGGATGTCGGTGAGACCGTCGCGGGTGAGGATCCGCTTCCAGAGGTAGTCGGTCTTGAGGCCGTCCGGGTTCGGCGGGTTGCCGGCACCGTCGTTCCAGCCCTGGTCGAACGGCAGGAACCACGACGCCTTCCTCTTGAGTTCGGTGCACATGTAGACCTGTTGGTCGTCGACGGCGAAGTGGACGATGCACCGCCCGAACTCGAACAGGCGCTCCCGAGGCTCGCGGTCGCGCTGGTACTGCTCGACGGCGTCTGCGACGGTCTGCTTGGTGAGGCTGTTCTTCAGCTCGAAAGTGGCAATCGGCAGGCCGTTGATGAAGAGGGCGAGGTCGAGGGCGAGCTGCGTCTCGTCGCGGCTGTAGCGGAGCTGGCGGGTGACGCTGAAGCGGTTCTGGGCGTACCGCTCCGCCGCCGCAGGGTTGCCGGGCGATGGGGTGCCGTAGAAGAGGTCAAGATGGTGGGGTCCGTGCTTCACGCCGTGGCGGAGCACGTCGATCACGCCACGCTTCGAGACTTCGCCTTGCAGGCGGTCGAAAAACTTGCGCCGCGTCGGGCCATCTTCATCGAGGTCAAAGGCGTCGGCGGCGTCGATCTGCGTTTCCCGCAGGAAGGCGCTGAACTGGACGAGATCAACCGCCGACTCGCGGAGGTAGTGGCGGGCGTCGCCGAGGACCCACTCGCCGCCGTAGGGAGCACGCATCTCGTGCGCGTGGCCAGTCGGCGCAGGCGGCGCGGTCTCGCCGGTCATCCACGCGACGATCAGGCTCTCGAGGCCCTTCTCGCTCGTGTCGGTCGTCACGGTTCGGCCTCACCGGCTGCGGTGTCCAGATCCGCTTCGCCCTCGGACTCGTCGCTTTCTGCGAGAGCGTCCACACCGTCGAGCGGCTCAGGCTCCTCGACCTCGTCGGGCAATTGCGCCGCCGCCTCGCGCACGTCGAGCTTGCCGGTGGCTACATCGGCGATCAGGCGTGTGCGGTATTCGTGGAGGAGGTTGATCTCGAGTTCTGTACGGGCGATGGCGACCTGCACGTCGTGCGTCTCACGCTCGATCCTGGTGACGATATGGCCCTGCTCGTCACGCGGAGGGACGGCGACTTTGAAGTGGGAGATGTCGCCGCATGTGAGTGCACCTTTCGTACTGCCGGAGCCGTCGCTGATCCTGCGCAGCTCGCGATAAGCGCCGACCAGGGCGAGGTGGAGGTACTCGGGCAACGCCACGTCTCTTCGCGGTGTGATGAAGGCGATGTGCTGGTTGATAGTGGCTTCGACGGTGAGGAGCGCGGCGGTTCCCCTTGTCTTGCCTTGGCCGGTTATCGCCACGAGTACGCTGCCGGGTTGAACGCGAGGTAGATGACACTCTCTCAGCGCAACGTCGGTGACGAATTGGTCAGCGCCTGAGATGGGACTCTGGTTGACGCTGGAGCTGTTCAACCACGGGTGGGTGCCCTTGTTCCAGTAGGCCGCGTTTCCGCGAGACGGCGTTGAGCCGTTCCCGACCTGAGCGAAATGGCCGACTTGCCAGACCTGCCACTGCTCCGGCACCTCACCCAGCCAGTCCACGCCCGATGCCTGGAAGCCGATGTAGGGATCGAGTCCGCGTGTCACGGCACGTTGGATGATGGCCTGCTTCTGCTCGTTCAGCAGAGCGATCAGCTTCTTCTTGGCGACGATGGAGCGCCGGATGCGCAGGTCCGCGTGATCGAGGAAGCGGACAATGCCGACTTGTTCGGGCAGGGGCGGGATTGGCAGCAGGACGCTCTTGATGGCGTCGTGCGAGAGACCGTAGCGGGTCACCCCATTAGCCGACATGCGAAATTGGACCGCCACTCCTTGACTCTGAAGCGCACGCAGCAGGTAGCGGCCGTCGAGGACGCCTTCTCGGGGTCGAAGGATTGCCAGGTGGTATCCGCACACAAGATCTGGGGCGGTGTACTCGACCAAGGCGGGAACACCGATGTCGGTCCACGACTCTGAGTCCTTGGTGATGAGCACATCGCCAAACTGAAGCCGGAACCGCTCCACCTCGTCCGTGGTAGCGGTTGCATGCATGAACGAAAGTGATGCCGTTATCCGGTCGTTCTTGTAGACATCGACGTAATTGCACAGGCGAACCGGGAGTTCGCCCTCAACCGTTAGCTTGTCGATGTTGCTGACCAGCATGGTCACCGTGTTTCGTTGCCGAAGTACCCCCCACTGCTCGGGCACGTCCCCCAGCCACGGGGCACAGGCGTCTTTGTAGGTCGGGTAGGGCATCAGGCCGTCGATCACGGCCCGATGCCGCCAACGATCTCGGCCAGCAAGCCCTCTGTCTCCCGTTCGAGCGCCACGATGTCAGCGCGGATGTCCTCAAGCGTCCGAAGTGGTTGCGGCTTGTAGAAGTACCGGGTGAAGCTGATCTCGTAGCCGATCTTGACGCTCGTGGGGTCGTACCAAGCGTTGGCGGCGTGGGGCAGCACCTCGCGACGGATGAACGCCTCGATGCCGCCCTCTTCAAGGAGGGGCACCTGCTCGGTGTCGCGGAGGTCACTGTCGGGTTCGTACTCCACCACGCACCGCCTGCCGTCGATGGTCGCCTCGAACAGGCCGTGGAGCGGATCAGGATCGGCCTTACCGGGCCGGTGGATCTTCTTGATCACCGCCGGCGCGGCCTCGTCGCGCTCGCCGGTCTCCTTGAGGGCCTTGATCTCCTTGGGGCTGTAGGCGCGGTCAGGGTCGATGCCCTTGAGCCGTAGAGGTCGCTCGACCGTGACCTTCGAGTAGCCGAAGGCGGCATTCGGGAGGATCTTCGACTGCTCGGTCTCCTCGAAGGCGAGAAAGGTGTCGCAGATGGTCTGGATGTCGTCGTCCGACAGCTCGCAGTTCTTGCTGCCGAGGTTCTTGCGGAGCGGCTTGAACCATTTCGTGGCGTCGATGAGCTGCACCCTGCCGCGCCGGTGATCGGGCTTGCGGTTGGTCAGCACCCAGATGTAGGTGGCGATGCCGGTGTTGTAGAACATGTTGAGCGGCAGCGCGACGATGGCCTCGAGCCAGTCGTTCTCGATGATCCAGCGGCGGATGTTGCTCTCGCCCTGGCCGGCGTCACCCGTGAACAGCGAGCTGCCGTTGTGGACCTCAGCGATGCGGCTGCCGAGCCTGGTCTCGTGCTTCATCTTGCTCAGCATGTTGGCCAGGAAGAGCATCTGGCCGTCGCTCGAGCGGGTGAGCAGCGAGTACTCGGGATCGCCACCGTGTTCGATCAGGAAGCGGGGGTCCTTGATCCCGTCCTTCCCGCCCATCCGCTCGAGGTCGCTTTTCCAACTCTTGCCGTAGGGGGGATTCGAGAGCATGAAGTCGAACTCGTGGGATGGGAAGGCGTCGTTCGAGAGGGTCGAGTACTCCGGCCCGCCGATGATGTTGTCCGCCGCTTCCCCCTCTCCCTTGAGCAGGAGGTCCGCCTTGGCGATGGCGTACGTCTCGGAGTTGATCTCCTGGCCGTAGAGGTGGGTGGCGACCTGCTTGCCGCGCTCCTCGGCCAGCTGCTGCAGGGTCTCCTCGCCCACGGTGAGCATCCCTCCGGTGCCACACGCTCCGTCGTAGAGGAGATAGGTGCCTGACTCGATCTGGTCGGCGATGGGCAGGAAGACGAGGTTCGCCATGAGCTTCACGGCGTCACGGGGCGTCCAGTGCTCACCCGCCTCCTCGTTGTTCTCCTCGTTGAAGCGGCGGACCAGCTCCTCGAAGATCGTGCCCATCCCGTGGTTGTCGAGGCCCGCGTGCTTGACCGATCCGTCGCCGTTGAAGACCGGATTGGGACCGAGGTTGATGTCCGGCGAGACGAGCTTCTCGATCAGGGTGCCGAGCGCGTCGGCCCTGGAGAGTCGCGGGATCTGGTTGCGGAACTCGAACTTCTCGAGGATGTCCTGCACGTTGGACGAGAAACCGTCGAGGTACGCCTCGAAGTCGGCCTTGAGCTGCTGCTGGCTGGCTCGGGCGCGGAGGTCCCGCAGGGTGAACCGCGAGGTGTTGTAGAACGCCTGGCCGGCTGCCTTGCGGAGGGCCTGGTCCTGGTTGACGATGCCGGCCTTGTCGAGCGTGGCCCTCATGTCGAGCACCGCAGGCTTGGTCGGCTCGAGGAGCGAGTCCAGGCGACGGAGGACCGTCATCGGGAGGATCACGTCGCGGTACTTGCCACGGACGTAGAGGTCGCGGAGCACGTCGTCCGCGATGCCCCAGATGTAGTTGGCGATCCAATTGAGCTGTGGCTGGTCCACGTCCCGCCTTTCGCGTCATGTTGATCCCCGCGAGCATAGCGACACGGAGGTCGCGGCTGCCCGGTTCTGGGCAGTGCCACTCGCCGACGCCGGCAGCTCGGGCAAGCACCGGCTCGCGCTCACCTCCCCGGGCAGAAGCGGCTGCCGCGAGAGGACGCCGTGGCAGCATGGCGGCCCCTGACCCGCTAGACAGTGGACGAGCCGGCGGCCGCTCAATCGAGGATGCGCGCGCGGCCGCCCGTCATGGGTGCGCGTCCTTCGGGCGCCCGCACGCGGCGCCCCATCCAGGACAGTCCCGCCCACGACGCGGGTGCCTGTCAGCAAGGCGTCCAAGATGCTTCGGGTCCGCGCGACTTGGCGAGCGCTCCCGCGATAATCACGCTACCGGAATGGCGGATCAGTAGCCGCGGGGTGAGGTGCGACCCGCCACTGTGGCAAGAGGAGGCGGCTTTGACCAGATCCGATCGCTACAGCGCGTGGTACGACAGGGAAGAGCCCGAGCCGTACCACGCGGGATATGCGGAGGTGCGCTTCCGCTTCTACGTCGCACCCGCTGCGGTGCTCAAGGAGGCCGGCAAGCGACTAGGCCCCCAGCCTTCCCTGGACGACCTGAGTGCCCAATACGAGGCAACAGTCGCCCACGCCGCAACTGAGGCATGGCCGGGCGTACGCGTAGACGTCGAGCCGTACGGAGGCCCGAAGACGGGGGGGCCTGTTCCGGACGCTCAGTACCTCGTCGAGTTCGTCAACGTCCTCAACCAGTACGGTGGCGCGATCGTTACCGTCGCAGGGCTCGGGGTCCTCGTCCGCGCGGCGATGCGACGGCTTCAGGCCGTCACGCAGCACGACGTTCGTGTGTCCGACGGCCCGGCCATGGTCCTCGCTGCCGACGCCATCATGGACGCGACAGGACGCCGCGACCTTGCCTTGGCATTCGTCGCCCCGCTGAACCGCTACCTCCCGGCCCTCGGGGACCTCGACAGCTCGTTCGGTGGGTGGCTGGTGGGGTACCGCGGCGAAGATGTGCTCTACCTGGCGGTCGTGCACGAGGACGGCACCGTGGACCTTCCGAGCGGTGACGCACCTGCCCTTCAGCTCACCGTCGGCGCAAACGAAGACGCGGCCGGAAGTTAGGCGCGGCGTGGGCGGCGGCCGCCGGACTCTACGGTCGGCAAGCATGAGACGACCGCCCAGTCCCGTCTGCGTCAATCGGCAGCCGCCACTGTGCCGCACGCCCAGACCAGGCCCGCCGCGATCGCCACGACTGTGATGCCCGCGAGTCTCGTCTGCCTCACGCGCCTATCGTCGCCGGCGGGTCCCGTCTCAGCAAGCGGCCCCATGGCTTGTGGCGTGGCCTTGCGCCTCCCGCGGCCTCGGGTCCGAGACCCACCAGGTGTGCTTTGCGAACGCTGAGCCAGGAAAGCGTGCCCTCACGCCGTTTGCCGACGGTCGCTCGACCTTCCTCGGCAAGGTGCGACGAAGGCCGACGACATCGCCATCCGGAGTCTAGACTCGGCACCACGCTCGCAAAAAGGTTGGCGCGATGGCAAGTTTCTGCCAGCACTGCGGAGCTTCACACGACGACGAAGCGCGGTTCTGTCCGAAGTGTGGTCGGTCGCTGGTGACCACGGTGACAGCCCCGACTTCCTACGCCGAGAAGTACGCGGGCACGCCCTACGCGGCGATGCCCTCGCAAACGGTCGCTGCGCCGCCATCTCGCACGTCGAGCCGGCGCCCGGTCGTCATCAGCCTCTTGGTCGCCATCGTCGTCTTCGTCGCGATCGGAGCGTGGCAGCTTGGCCTGCTGTCTCGGTTGTCCTCGACGGCAGGGACGGCTGGCAACATTCCCCCGAGCGGACAGATCTGGTTCGGATCGTCATTCGACACGACCACGTTCGCGTTGAGCGGCATCACGACGAGCACCCGAACCGGGTCGACCGTCGCCCTCGTCGCTCTGCTGCCGCGGAGTGTTTCTACGGGCAACGTCACGATGCGCGTCTCGCTGAATGGGACACAGGTCGTCAACCAGGCAGTCACCATGACGGGCAGCGGTGATCTGTTCGGCACAACGGTCGGGCCGTTCGTGGTTCCTGGCGAGTACAAGTACGAGCTAGCCGACATCGGCGGAAATGCGCTCGCGAGCGGCACGCTCACCGTTTCTCAGTAGATCCCTTTTGGTTGGGCGGTCCTAGACGAGCGACCTCGTCAAGTGTTATTGACGCACGCCGTGCCAGCCGGCGACCCTCTACCCAGGGCCCGACCACGCTCCGTCACGCACGGGAGGCGCCGTCGCCCTCGTGGACGACCCGTCGGCAGGCCGCCGCAACCGCCCGATGTCGTTCTGGCGCGACCTCACATTCTGTTTGGGTACAATCGCGCCACCCGTCGACCGGTGTGCCAGGAGTGTTCGAATCGTGCGCGTGGTCCACATCCCCAAGAACTACCTGGTGCTCATCGCCGGCCTGGTCTGGTGCGCGGCGGGCGCGATGGTATGCATGATCGGGCTGCCGCTGGAGTTCGGGCTGGCGCCCTCGCACCTGATCCTGCTTCCGCTCGCAGTGGGGATCTTCGTCGCGT
>Ga0209638_1002334_pt1 | contig 11676 bp, 9 predicted proteins | sample BarGraNGADG00211_FD_184490 | JGI IMG/M metagenome (GOLD analysis project Ga0209638, IMG submission 184490) | Arctic peat soil microbial communities from Barrow, Alaska - Barrow Graham LP Ref core NGADG0002-211 (SPAdes) (version 2) | ecosystem: Environmental > Terrestrial > Soil > Wetlands > Peat... | reverse complement strand
CACCCCAGACGCTGTACCACACCATGTCCCGCTGCCATTGGTACTTGAGGTACGTGTCGGAAGTGTGCGGCCATTCGCAGCGCGACAGCGGCTGAAGCGAGAACCCGTCGCAGCCCAGTTCTTCCAGCTTCGATACTATCCCCTCTGCGGTGTCGTAGGAGCAACTCGTCCACGGCTCGAAGTTCGAGACCGAGAACTCCGCGGAAACGTTCACCGCGCTGGCAGCCTCGATCCACTCGATGAACCTCGGGTCTGGGTTCTCATCGACAATGTGGTCGCCGGTATACTTCACGGAGTAGGCAATGCGATGATTCCCGCGACGCTTGACGCCGTCGATCAGGCTCTTCGGCTCGCCCTGCCAACCACGCAGATAGAGCGGCGCATCGGGCCGGACCGCATCCGCGGCTTCGACGATAGCCTGCTGGATGAACTGCTCAGCGTTTGCCTTGATGCCGTCGCCTGCATCGGCAATAATGCCGGAAAGCTCGAGGTATGTCTCAAGCAGCGTGCGAACGCAATAATTCGTGTATTCCAGCGCAAGATCGGTCGGAGCAGCTATGTCCTTGGGCTTGATCCCGCGCGCTTTGAGCATCGGATCGGGGTAGTAGATCGAAAAGAACAGCAGATACGGCGCGATGTCATAGTCCAACGCGGTCTCGAAGACCCAGTGGTGCATCTCCTGGTAGACACTCGACGCGGCATCATCGATCACCTTGGCATCGGGATACGCGGACATATCGATCATAAACGGAAACGGGTGCGTGTTCGCCATCACCATCGCGTCGAAGCCGCATCCGCTCATCGTGCGGAACATCTTCTGCCAGACGCTCTTATCGAAGAACCATTTGTTGTGCGCGTAGGCGTAAGGCTCATCGAACGCCCGATAAGTCCCGCTCGAAACAGGGTCCCATGTCCAAAATGCTCGAAGCATAAGGCTCTCTTTCTATCTTATGAAGATGATATTGCGGCCCGAATCAGCAAGCGGCCTGAACTCGGCATCGGCGGTGACCACCGCACCCTCGACTCGCGCTGCAAGAGCTGCACAGAAGCAATCGGCAAGGGAGATTCTTTTGAGATCAGCTTTGATACGACCTGCCTCTTGCCAGAGGTCTTCGTCCATGTCATCGCGAGTAACCAGCCCGGTCTCTGCAAGCTTCACCAGCGTGGCTTGCGCGGTCTCTTCTCCACCCAGTCTTCTGATGTCGTAGAAAACTTCGCAAAGGTTGATCGCATGCACGAACGTTGTGTTCGCCGGATCGAGCAGCAGTCCTTGCACCGTTTCATTGCCTTCCTCCCGGTGCAGGTAAGCTATGAGCGCATTTGCATCAAAGACCAGTGTCACGCCGCTTTGCCTTTCCGGACCTCACGGGCGCGTTGTCTCTCCTCCCACTTTCGCTCTTCTTCTTCATTCTCAGCATGCTTCTCAGCCATAAAGGCTTCGCTTGACAGACCTGGCAGATCTTTCAGGAACCCAAGAGCTGACTTGCGTTCGCCAGGAGGGACGGGCTGCTGATACTTGCCGCTGATCCACCGTTCCAAATCCGTTTCCAGCACCCGCCAGGCACGGCCGACTTTGCGCCCCGGCATTTGGCCCTCCTTGAGCAGCTTGCGCGTGGTCTTCGGGGTCAATTGCAGCTTCTCTGCCGCCTGTTCGACTGTGAGTATTTGTGCCATGATCTCCACCTCTATAGACATTATATCCAATCGACAGGACAAGTTCAACCACGTATGGGCTCTAACTTCCTATATATAGGCATTATCTTCCTATTGGGTCCGCGAGAGATCCTCCAAGACAACAGGGAGGAACCCGCGCATAACCGGGCGAAAGAGGGTACCTAAGATGTGGACACGGAGGATCACTTCACGATGAAGATACTATGCGAGTCGGACCACCCGACTATTCGATATGCGGCGGAGGAGCTTGCTCGCTGCCTGAGCCGGATCACCGATGAACCGGTCGAAGCCGAATGCTGTTGCGGCTGCGAGGCAGGCATTAAGCTCGGACTAATGACGGACTTCCCCGAGGTCAAAGTGCCCAAAGTCGCCGACCCCGAGCTGGATGATGCCATTCTCATCGACGTCAAGGATGGGATAGGCGCCATCACCGGCATCAACCCCAGGAGCGTCTTGATTGCGGCTTACCGTTATCTCACCGAACTCGGCTGCCGCTGGGTCCGACCTGGAGCCGATGGCGAATACTTTCCGAAGCTGCAATCCCTGCCGGATGTGAAGGTCAGCGAGACGCCGTCCTACCGCCACCGCGGGGTCTGCATCGAGGGAGCCAGCGGTCTTGAGCACGTGATCGGCATGATCGACTGGATGCCGAAACTCGGCTTCAACGGCTACTTCATCCAGTTCCGCGAAGCCCACACTTTCTTCGACAGATGGTACTCGCACGCCGGTAGCCCGATCCTCAAGGGCGAGCACATCAGCATCGAGCAGGCGCGCGAGTTTACCGCCGAAGCAGTCGCGGAGATCAAGAAGCGCGATCTGCTCTATCACGCCGTCGGGCATGGCTGGACCTGTGAGCCGTTTGGGATAGGCGGCCTGGGTTGGGAGGCCGATCACGCTGAGCAGCCGGAGGAGGTTACCCAGTACCTCGCGGAGGTCAATGGCGAGCGCAAGCTGTGGCACGGCGTCGCTTTGAACACCAACCTCTGCTACGGCAACGCAAAGGTGCGGGAGATGGTCACGGATGAGATCGTCAGCTACTCGGAGAAGCATCCCGAGATCGACATCATGCATTTCTGGCTCGCTGACGGCGCAAATAACCACTGCGAATGCGAACTCTGTCGCGATACCCGCCCCTCTGACTTCTATGTCCAAATGTGCAACGAACTGGACAAGAAGCTGACCGCGAAAGGCCTCAAGACGCGCATCGTGTTCCTGATCTACGTCGATCTACTCTGGCCGCCGGAGAAGGAGAAGATCGCCAACCCGGACCGGTTCATCCTGATGTTCGCGCCGATCACCCGCACCTACAGCGAGCCCTACGCAGTCGAGGACCCGCTGCCCCCGATCCCGCCGTTCGTGCGCAACAAGCTCACTTTCCCGCGCGGGGTAGCAGAGAACGTTGCGCTGCTGCGCGCCTGGCAGAAGGATTTCCCCGGCGACAGCTTCGACTTCGACTATCACATGATGTGGGACCACTTCCGCGACCCCGGCTACATTCCGGTTGCGAAAATCCTCTCGCAGGACATTCGAGGCCTGAAGGACATCGGTATCGACGGCTACGTAAGTTGCCAGTTGCAGAGGGCGTTCTTCCCTACCGGCCTGCCGATGACGGTGCTGGGCCGCGATTTGTGGAACCGGGACATCCCCTATGACGATATCGCCGACGACTACTTCGCATCCGCGTTCGGGCCGGACGGCAAGCTCGCGCAGGGGTATCTGGAATCGATCTCGTACCTCTTCGACCCGCCTTACCTCAGGGGGGAAACCCCCAAAGTCTGCCCCGAGAACGCGGAGAATCTGGCGAAGATCCCCGACGTGGTGGATGCGTTCATGCCGACTATAGAGCGGAACATGGCGCCCTCCCCTTACGCCCCCTTGCAAAGGGGGGGCGAAGGGGGGGTGTGCTGGGCGAAGTCCTGGTTCTATCTGAAGCACTCCGCGAACCTCTCCAAGCTGCTCGCCCTGGCGTGCGAAGCCGAAGCCCTCGATCGGAAGGAACTAGCTAAGTCGCGCTGGGAGGAGACCTGCAAGTACGCCTGGGAGCACGAATCGGAACTGCACCCGGTTCTGGACGTTATGTTCTTCATCAATACACTCGGCGGGTTCTTCGCATAGGGTAGTAAGGGGTTAACTGCGTGACAACATATTTGGGCGTGGCATTGGTGGCATTCGCGGGGCTGGTGATCGGCAGCGGAGCTTGGCCGATCAAGCTGATGAAGCGGTTCGAGTTCGAGCACTGGTGGTTTGTCGGGATGCTGCTCGGGCTGATCGTCATTCCGTGGACGAGCACTCTCCTGCTCTGCCCCCACGCGATTGAGGCCTATCGTTCGGTACCCATCTGGGTGATGGTGAAGTCGAATCTTTTCGCGCTCGGGTGGGGGATTGCGAACATACTGTGCGGTATCTGCTTCGTTCGGATCGGGGTCGGGCTCACGGGAGCGATCTCCACGGGGCTCGGAGTATCGGTGGGGGTGACGCTGCCGCTCGTTATGAAGGGCTCGGGACTGTTCCACAACGCGCCGGATATCACGTCCAGAGCCGGGCTCACCATACTTGCCGGGGTCGCAATCATGCTGGTCGGCGTCGCTTTCAGCACGGCAGCGGGTTTCGGCCGGGATCGGGCGCTCAAGAAGACCGAGCGGCACTCGGGCAAGTTCGCCCGTGACCTGGCATTGTGCGTCATTGCGGGAGTGCTGTCCTGCGGGATGGGCCTTGCATTCGTGTATTGCCAGGGGCCGGTTGCGGCGGCGATGAAGATTCGAGGCGCCGGCGACATCCCGGCGAATCTAGCGGTCTGGGCGGGTGGTCTCCTGGCCGGCGCGCTCTTGAACGTGATCTACCCCGCCTATCTGATGACCAGGAAACGCTCTTGGGGCGTGCTCGGGCAGAGCCGGCGGGAGCTCGGATTGTCGATGGTGATGGGGATCAGCTTTGCGCTTGGGATCGTGCTTATGGGCAAGGGAATGCTTCTGCTGGGCGCGTTTGGCGCGTCGGTCGGATTTGGCATTCAGCAGGCGACCCAGATGATGGGAAACCAGGGCCTGGGGTTCATCAGCGGCGAGTGGCGCGGCGTTCCCGCCAAGCCGAAGAGCCTGATGCTCATCGCAATCGGAATCCTTATCATCTCCGCCGCGATCATGGCATACGGGAATACGCTTCTCTGAGGAGAAACAAATGTCTGGAAAGCTCACTATTGGTGTGTTGGTGTCCCTGGGAGACGACGTGGAACACGAGATCAGGAAGGTTCGAGACCTTGAGCTGGCAAGCTGCCAGTTGTCGACGTGGGACCCCCTGAAGCAAACGGACGAAATGGCTGTCAGGGTGAGGCAGGCCTGCGCGGACAGCGGTGTAGAGGTCTCCGCACTGTGGACCGGTGTCCCGGGTCCGGCGGTTTGGAACTTCACCGAAGGCCCGGCAACCATCGGCATCGTGCCGCCGGAGTATCGCGAGATGCGCACCGCCGCGCTCATCCAGGGCGCGGAGTTTGCCGCAAAGCTGGGCGTCGGGGCTACCATCACCCACGCGGGCTTCATTCCCGAAAACCCAAACGACCCGCTCTACGAGGGGACAATCGAGGCGCTCACACGAGTCGCGAGGCGTGCCAAAAAGCTCGGTCTGCACTTCTGCTTCGAGACCGGCCAGGAAACCCCGATCACGCTTCTGCGCACCATAACCGACATCGGCACCGGCAATCTCGGTGTGAACCTCGACCCCGCCAATCTTCTCATGTATGGCAAGGCGAATCCAGTCGATGCGCTGGACATCCTCGGGCCGTATGTCAAGTGCGTGCACGCCAAGGACGGTGAGTATCCCACCGAGCCGGGCAGCCTTGGCGTCGAAAAGCCGATGGGAGAGGGACGCGTCAACTTCCCGGTGCTGGTACCGAAACTGAAGTCGTTCGGCTACCAGGGTGCGCTGACTATCGAGCGCGAGATCAGCGGAGATAAGCAGATAGCCGACATTAAGCGGGCCATCGCCATATTGGAGCCGCTGTGCTAGTCCCAGCCTGACTGCTCCTGTGCGACGCTTACGATCACACTACTGTGGCCCGCACAGCTATTGTCTTGACGGCCCTGCTTGTTTACCATAAGATAGGCTTGATGAGAAGAACAAAGATAGTCTGCACCATTGGGCCGGCGACCAGTTCGCCCGCGATGATAGAGAAGCTGATCAAGGCCGGAATGAACGTCGCACGGCTGAACTTTTCGCACGGCTCCTACGACGAGCACCTGGAACGCATCGAGCTGATCAGGAGCATCTCCCACAAGCCCGGCATGACCGTCGGAATCCTGCAGGACCTCTCCGGGCCGAAGATCAGGATCGGGCGGATCGAGAACTCCCCCGTTAAGCTTCAGCCAGGCCAGGAATTCCTATTCACCACTCGCGATGTCTCCGGTGACGGCGCCCAGGTGACGCTGCCGTTCCCCGATCTCCCCGGCCAGATCAAGCGCGGGCAGATGATCTATGTGGACGATGCGAAGCTCGAATTCAAGGTCCTTTCCACCACGGATACGGAGATCGTCACCAAGGTCGTGATCGGCGGCGAGCTTTCCTCCAATAAGGGCTTCACCGTTCCCGGCGCGAACTACGATGTGCCGGGCGTCACGGAGAAGGATAAGCAGGACCTGCGGTGGGGCCTGGAGCACGGCGTGGACTGGGTCGCAAGCTCGTTCGTACGAAGCGCCGATGACATAGTGCCTCTTCGCAAGGTCATGCGCGAGGCCGACAGGCGCGTGCCGGTGATTGCAAAGATCGAGCGACCCGAGGCCGTGAAGAACATCCACGGCATCATCGAGGCCTACGACGGCATCATGGTCGCGCGCGGCGATCTCGGAATCGAGCTGCCGATTGACGAGGTGCCGGTGATTCAGAAGAACATCATCCGCCACTGCAACCGCGCGGGAAAACCCGTAATCACGGCGACCCAGATGCTCGATTCGATGATGATCAACCCTCGCCCAACCCGCGCCGAGGTGACTGACGTCGCCAACGCGATTATCGACGGCACCGACGCGACCATGCTATCCGGCGAGACCGCCGCTGGGCAGTTCCCGCTGGAAAGCGTGCAGATGATGGACCGGATCGCGCGGCGGACGGAAAAGTCGCTTGACTACAGGGCGATGTTCGAGCGCCAGTGTTTTGATCGGCGGGGGCATGCTGTCCCCGCAGCCAACGTAACCGAAGCCATCGGCGAGGCGGCCGTCAACCTCGCGTCCGACCTGAATGTGCCCGCGATCATCACCTGCACATTCAGCGGAACCACGGCGCGGCTTGTAAGTAAGTTCCGGCCTGAAGCCAGGATCATCGCCGCCGCGTCTAATGATGAGACAGCCCGCCGCTTGACGCTCTCTTGGGGCGTGCATTCCGTGTTCGTCGAAATGGCCAAGGACACCGATGGCCTGATCCGAAACGCGGTCGAGGCGGCGGTTGACTACAAGCTCGTAAAGCGCGGCGATACGGTGTTGATGATCGCAGGCGTACCCGTCGGGATCGCGGGAAGCACGAGCCTTATTCGAGTGCTCAAAGTGGAGTAGAAGATGTCCAAACAGAAAACCGCAATCATTGTCGGCGCGGGGCACAGAGGGCTCTGTTACGCCTCATACGCGCTTACGCACCCCGAGGATTTCAAGATCGTCGGGGTCGCCGACCCGAACGAGTTCCGCCGCAATCAGGCAGCCCAGCTCCATGGATTCGGCCCGGAGATGTGCTTTGCGTCCGCGGACGAGCTTGCATCAAAGGGAAAGCTTGCCGACGCCATCATAAATGGCACCATGGATACCGAGCACGTGCCGACCTCGCTGCCGCTTCTGGCGCTGGGTTACGACATGCTGCTCGAAAAACCCATCGCGGCAGTGGAGTCCGAGGTAAGAACGCTGCTCGCGGCGGCTCGGAAATACCAACGAACTGTCATGATCTGCCACGTGCTGCGCTACGCGCCGTTCTATGCGGCGATCCGCCAGCGCGTGCTCGACGGTGAGATCGGCGACCTGCTCAGCGTGATGACCGTCGAGAACGTGAGCTACCACCACATGGCTTCGTGCTTCGTGCGGGGCAAGTGGAGCCGCTTCGAGACGAGCAGCTCGATGCTGATGTCCAAGTGCTGCCACGATCTGGACCTGATCACGTGGATGAAGAGCGGCATCGCGCCGAAGTCTGTCGCGAGCTTCGGGGGCCTGATGCATTTCAGGCCCGAGAACGCGCCCGTTGGCTCCGGAACTCGGTGCCTGGTTGACTGCAAGATCGAGGAGACCTGCGACTACTCGTGCCGGAAACACTACCTCGAGCAGAACCTTTGGGGCATGTATGCCTGGCAGTCGATTGAGGAGGATTTGAGCCCGGAGAACAAGATTCGGTCCCTCAAGGAAGAGAACCCTCACGGCAAATGCGTCTGGCGCAGCGATAATGACGTAGTAGACCACCAGGCGGTGATCATCGAGTTTGCCGACGGCTCCACGGCATCGCACAACCTCATCGGCGGCACCTCGAAGCCGTGCAGATCGATTCACCTGGTCGGGACCAAGGGTGAGATCCAGGGCGTCAATGAGGGGGGCACATTCGTGGTTCGGCACCCGGACGCTCGCGCGGGCCACGAGTACTCCGAGACTCAGGTGGAACTCAGCGTGAGCGGCGACGGTCACGGCGGAGGCGATCTGAGGCTGGTCGAGGACTTCGTGCACACGCTGCAGGGCAAGCCTCGGTCGATTTCCTCGACCAACATCGAGGACTCCATCTACGGCCACCTGATCGGTTTCACGGCTGACAGGGCCAGAATCGAGCACAAGTCCCTGGAGATAATCGTCTAGCAATAAAGTGCTGTAGGAGGGTTCTCCAGAACCCGATTGCACAGGCCTTACGTTGGTGATTCGCCGTCTGGAGACGGCTCCTACAAAAGGAGAGTTTCATGCGCTTTAGGACTGCAATCCTGGCCGCGCTGTTTGTCGCGCTCGCATGCGCAGACTGCCTGGCCGGCGGCACGTTGTTCACCTGGACAGGCGGAAGGAAGCTCCGCCAGTGTACGCTTTCCTGTGCGAGCTACAGCAAGAGTACCGGAGCCATCGCGTTCGACGCCAAGGCCGCCATCAGGCCGGGTGAGGACGCCGACGTCGGCTTCATCGAGACCCCTGAGATCGTGCCCCCGAAGCCCTTCAGCGAGGCCGTGCCCTCGTGGAACGCCTACACACCCGACGGGGCCTATCTGATGGTTGATATGAAGGCCCGGGTGGACGGCAAGTGGACCGGCTGGTATCGCGCTGAACTCTACGCAACCGGCAGTAAGCCCGAACCCAAGAAGAGCTTCACGGACTCGGACGATATCGCGGGCATCGCCGTGGAAACGCTTAGGATCAAGGGCGGCAAGACAGCCGATGCGATCAAGCTGCGCTTCGAACTGAGATCGACGGACGGCAAGACCTACCCGACTCTGCGGCTCATCAGCGTGAACACCAACGATCCCAAGGGCTGGCTGGAGATAATCGAGCCGGTAAAGAGCGTGTGGGGGACCGAACTCGATGTGCCGTATCTCTGCCAACTATCGGTTCCGGGCGGGAATGTCTGGTGCAGCCCTACCTCGACCGCCATGGTATGCAGCTACTGGTCAAATAAGCTCAATCGGCCCGAAATGACGATGGGCATCACTGAAACCGCCGCGGCATGCAGGGATCACCGATGGCGCGGGACAGGCAACTGGGCGTTCAACACCGCGCACGCAGCCGAGTTCAAGGGCATGCGCAGCTTCGTCGATCGCTTCTCCAGTGTTTCGCAGATCGAGCAGTGGATCGCCCGAGGGGTGCCGGTCATCGTCAGCCTGGACTATGCTCGCCTGAACAGGCGAAACACTGCCAACATAGTCGGGCATCTTATGGTCATCCGCGGCTTCACCAAGGACGGCGACCCTGTGTTCAACGACCCCTGGGCGAGGCTCGAAAAGGGCGAGAAGCTCCGCAAGGAGTTCAAGAGAGCCGACCTCGAATACGGCTGGCTCGGGCCGGGTGGGTCATGGGGAACGGTCTACATCATCTATCCGGAAAGCTTTGGGATCTGATCGTCATGCTGAACTTGATTCAGCATCCTCTCCGTTGGGGTCAGATTTGTAATCTGACCCCCGATGGCAACCAGGCGATCTGTGATCGCTCTTTCGGGAATCGCAGATTTCCGGATTGCCACTGCGGGCTGGATTTCAAATCCAGCCCGAACGGTGAATCGAGTTCAGGGTGACGAGTTACGAGTTGGTAGGGGCCTGATCTCGAACTATAAGTTAACATATCGCCGCAAGTTGTGCTCTAAGTATTGAGGCTTCTAAACAGCCAGGAGGCGAATCAATGAAGTGGATAGCAGCTATCATTATCGGAATCTTGCTGATCTCGGCCGGAATTTGCATGGCCCAGACCGTTTCAGGCCCGAAATCTCTGCAACTGACGGTCTACAACTCCAACTTCGCGCTGGTCAGAGACACACGAGCGGTGTCGTTCACAAACGGCATCAACTCAATCGAGGTCTCTGACGTCGCCGCGAAAATCGACCCCACGAGCGTGCTCTTCAAGACGCTCACCTCTCCGAACTCGGTCACGATTCTGGAGCAGAACTACCAGTATGACCTGATCAGCCCGGACAACATCCTCAACAAATCGGTCGGTCAGAGGGTCACATTCACCAGTTTTGACCAGAGCGGAAAGCCTTTCGCACAATCCGGTATCTTACTGGCGCCACCCGCCAACGGCGGGGTTGTGATCAAAGCCGACGACGGGACTATGATCCTTCGCCCGCAGGGGCAGGTGTCGCTCGAAAAGATGCCGGAGGGGCTGCATCCGAAGCCGACTCTGCAATGGCTTCTCGCAAGCACAAAGGCCGAGAGCCAGGACGCGCAGATCAGCTACATCACCGACGGCATCGGCTGGAAGGCAGACTACGTAGCGCTCGTCAACAAAGATGATTCCGCGCTTGACCTCACCGGCTGGGTGACCTTGAACAACAACAGCGGCGCAACCTACAAGGATGCGAAGCTCACACTAATGGCGGGCGATGTACGCCGGGCGCAGCCGACGGTAGCGCGCCGCGCAATGTCCCGTGTGGACAACTTGAAGTCAGAGGTGGCGCTTTCGCAGTTCCAGGAGCAGAGCTTCTTCGAGTATCACATGTATTCGATGGAGCGGCCGACCACCATCCGCGACAACGAGACAAAGCAACTCTCGCTGCTCGGCGCTTCGGGAGCCTCGGTCACGAAAGAGATGATCTACGACGGCCGCAAGCAGTGGTGGATGGGCTGGTGGTATGACGGCCGCACGGACTTCAACCCCGGCGGCGGCTACGACACCTCGAACTACCACAAGGTGAACGTGATCCTCGAGGTCAAGAACTCCAAGGAAAACCACATGGGCATGCCGCTGCCGAAGGGCCGGATTCGGGTCTACAAGCTTGATGACAACGGCGCGCAGCAGTTCGTTGGCGAGGACAGCATCGACCATACTCCCAAGGATGAGAAGATTCGCCTCTACATCGGCGACGCATTCGACGTGGTAGGCGACTACAAGAGAACCGACTTCAAGCAGATCGCCAACTCCGTGATCGAGGAATCATTCCAGGTCAACGTTCGCAACCACAAGGACACGGCCGTAGACGTCAAGGTCGTGGATCACGTTTGGTCGGACTGGAGTGTCTTGAGATCATCGGCCAAATACACCAAGAAAGACGCGCACACCATCGAGTTCCCGATCAAGGTCCCAGCCAACGGCGAGACCATAGTCACCTACACGATTCGGACGAAGTGGTAACCCAGCAGTCAGCACTCAGCTATTAGCCCTCGGCTTCTCCAGCCGGGGGCTTTTGTCTATATATAGAAGGGATATTCCGGGCGGAAGCAAACTGGTACAGTATGATGCTGAAATCATTCTTGGTGATATTACTAGCCTCAATGGGAGTGTGCGCAATGGCGAGTGATCTGCGTTTCCAGGTGCGGGTCGTCGATCCGCTAGTGAAAGTGCTGCAAGACGCGCCTGTGTCCAAGGC
>Ga0209638_1002330_pt1 | contig 11688 bp, 8 predicted proteins | sample BarGraNGADG00211_FD_184490 | JGI IMG/M metagenome (GOLD analysis project Ga0209638, IMG submission 184490) | Arctic peat soil microbial communities from Barrow, Alaska - Barrow Graham LP Ref core NGADG0002-211 (SPAdes) (version 2) | ecosystem: Environmental > Terrestrial > Soil > Wetlands > Peat... | reverse complement strand
CAAACCCGCCGTAAACGTAGCAGTATGGCTGGAGACTAATGCACTCACGGTAGAAGCCTGCCTTTACCCAGACCTCTCCGCCAACGGCGGAAGCCGCATAAATCGCGGCCTGGATCGTGCGTTTGGCAAGCGGCCACGAGGAACCGTCGTTGGCATCGTTTCCGTCAAGGGCCACGCGCACAACCACTGGACTGACGGTCCATATTGTCCCGTCTGATTCGTATGCCCCGATATCCATTGCCGAGCCCTGCTTGCGCGGATGGCCATCGGCATCGAAGTCCGAGGAAGATAAATACGCGTTGTCGGCATCGATGCACGGCGATCCGGGCTGCAGGCGCAAGTTGCCATAGGATAGGCTTGCCAACTGTGGATCGACTGAGATGTTGCCGGTGGAACCCGTCCGGTTGGAAACCGCGCCATAGTCGTAGGCAGCGTTCCCGAAGACGTCGTTGTTGCTGAATATCGGGGAGTAAGCGATGCAGTACAAACCGGATGAGTTGAACGCAACGATGTTACCCGCGAACGAAGGCGAGGAGTAGATGCCGTCGACATAATAGATACCTCCACCCTCCGACGCGCTGTTTCCGACTATCGTATTGGAACGGACGCCAAGATAGAGTCCGTTACCAAATATCCCGCCCCCGTCGAAAGCACTATTGCTGGCGATCACGTTGCTGACATATCCACCTCCGCCGGGAGCGTAAATGCCTCCGCCGTGACCGATGGCGCTGTTGCCGATTATCGTGCAGCTCGTGACACCGAATCCAGTGTTAGTGTCGCCGCCGATTCCTCCGCCGCTTCCTGATGAATAGTTGTCTCTGATCACGCACCGGGTGATGGCGTAGTGAGCATTAGCGCCATATATGCCGCCGCCGGCCTCGGCGGCTGTATTGCCTTTCACGACGCAGTTGGCGATATTGGCCGTGCCCCAGGAACCGGATGTGTAGATTCCACCACCCAATCTCGCGTTGTTGCCGATGATGGTGCATTTTTCTATGGTGGGGCTGGAACCGTCGCAGTAGATGCCGCCGCCGTAGTAGTAATAAACCGCCAACGCGCCGGAACCATTTCTGATAGTGAAACCGTCGATTCTGGTGGTCGATGTGATTCCCGATGGCGACGTAACTACTGCGCCGCCTTGTTGGCCGTCCAGAATGGTCTCATTGGCATCCGGGGCAGACCTGAGGAATGCTGGTCGCTGAGCCAGCGTGGTCTCGCTCCCGACGAACCCGCCGTAGAGCTCGACGCCGGGCTTTAGTGTGATCCGCTCGGCGTATGTGCCCCTGGCGACCCACACACTCCCGCTTGAGGCGGCATTGAGCCCCGCAGCCACGGTGTGAAAGGCATGAGCCCAGTCGTTGCCGGGTCCGTCGTTTGGAGAGCTCCAATTCACGTATACGGTGCCCCAACAGGCAGACAGTCCGCAAAACAGAAAGAGCGCTATCAACGCAATAGACGCAAAGACTCGGCTAGGCAGCATTACCATTCTTCCTCCGCGTAGCGGTCAGGCTGGCATATAACTGCAGTGTAGCCCAAGCTTAAGGCATTGTCAATGACCACTTGGTTGCGTCACTACCTGGTCTGTTACTCCCCTGAACCAGTTCGACGAGCAACTGCGCGCGCTCTAGAACCCCAGCAGACTCCCGCCCTGCTTCTCGCGCGGGACATCGAAGGGCTTCTCCATATCGTAGTTCGAGACAAGAGTCGTCAGCTTGCCATCGGCGTCATCGGCTGACTTGTCTATGGTGGCCTGAAGATTGGAATCCTTCTGCATCCCCAGCATACCGACCAGCCCTTGAGAGATAGAGTCGCCCTTTGTCACATCGATCTTGCTCGTGATCGCGACCTCGCGCTTGATGGTCTCCGTCTCGGAGGCAAGCACGGCGCGATAGGCTCCGGCAAACTCGCGGCACTCCGGGGGCGCGGGTTTCTGATCGAAGAACTTCACGGTTTCCTGCCAGTTGCCGTATTGCCTGTTGAGTTCCTTGCGCATGTCCGCCATCGGGTCGCTCACAGCGGCGCTATCGCCGCTGTCGATCGAATCCAGAATAGCCTCGTACGACTTGGCCTGGCCGCCAACGGCAAGCAAGAGAGCCGCCGATGTGTCCTTCAGCAGCATCTGGCGGTGCTCCTCAACCTTCTTCACATACGCCAGGTAATCGACGACCGACTGCGGAGGCTTAGGCTTGGCAACCCCTGCCGGAGTCTTCTCCGGCGAGCCAGGCTTGCCGGGAGGCGCGGTAACGATCCCGCTGGGAGCAGGGCTGCCGGGCGGAGCAGTTGTGATGTTGGTATCGTTGCGCTGCACGCCGCCTGGCGCCGACGCAAGATTCTTCCCGCTCATCGCATAGATTGCCAGCGCAAGCAAGCCGACAATCGCCAGACCGATGATCACGAACAGCATCGGATTCTTCTTCTTAGGCGCAACTGGGGCTTGCTCGAATTCGTTGATCGACCCACACTTGGGGCACTGCCGGGTGTTGGCCGGGAGATCCAATCCGCACTTCGCGCATTTCATTGCGACTCGACCCTCCTGGTAAACTTCACTCGAAGGCAGTATAGCACCAAAAAGTCAGAAGGGAAAGTGACGAGTTGTGAATTGACGATTCGGCAGCTTATGGCTCGCAGTTCCGCGATCCGCAGTTCCTACGCCGCCACACTGACGGGTCTGCCTTTGGTGGTGGGTTCGGGGATTGGCGTGCCGTCTGCTTTGAGGGTGTCGAGGTACAGGGCAATGGCCTCCTTGATGTTCACCTCGGTCTCCTCAAGAGTCTTGCCAGTGGTGATGCAACCTGGAAGATCGGGCACATACGCGGAGTAGTTGCTGCCGATCCATTCAAACACTACAAGATACTCTCTCACAGCTTTCCCTCCAGTCGGGCCTGGTCAACTATGCTCTTCAGCGTACCCGGCGCCAGTTCATCCGATGGGTGGCCTGGCACCACAACTATGCCCGGCTTGGCGCCATGCTTCAGCACACGATGACTCCCGCGCACGCGGGCAACGTACCAACCATCATCGCTCAGAATCCGCATCAGATCTCGCACTTTCATTATACCACGTCACTACTCGCCCAAAGGTTGATAGACCGTAATCGGGGTCTTGAACTCGATCGGGGGGTCGGTGTCGAGGGTGAGTTTCAGCAGCCAGATGACGGAAATGGCTGTTCCGTCTATGCTTGGGGGAGCGCTTTCGGGCAGTTTCAGGGAGAATGACGCCTCGACCGACGACGCCGTCGGGTCCTCCGGCTTGATCACCGCCTCATCGACCCGATGGCGCTCTATCTCCTTATCGACAGCCAGCCGGACCCACTCGCAAACCTCCAACGATGCGGTCACGCGGGGGATCTCCAGTCCGCGAGGATTGGCGATGGCGAATCTGCCCTCGACCTTTCCGCCCATCGCGACTGCCTGTTCCGGGAGTTCGATTGTCATGCTGGTCTCGGTGGAGTGGACTTCGCCATCCGCTGCGGGCGAACTCAAGGCTACAGGCCGTCCGCGGTGCATTCGCGGAACGAACGCAACCGGAACGGTTCCCCACACCTTGATTGACCGGCCCAATATCGGCTGAAGCCTCGCGCACACCCTGTAGTCGATCTTGCCCGCCCTGCCCTCGTAGCTCGCCGGCAGCGATGCGGGAAGTGTGATCGAGAACGGGTAAGTGTGCTCTCCGGCGCTGAGCGTGCGGCCTGTGTTGCGCTGCAGCATTGCATTCCATAGAAGCGATGCCCGGTCGGAAATCAGCCTGGGCTTGAGCGCGCCGGACAGCAGTTGCTCGCGCTCGAAGAAAGCCCCGATTCGCCTGAACGCGCGGACCAAAGGCGCGCCCGCGGGCCGCTCCACACCGGTAAACGATACGCTGAGGGAGCGTATGTTCATCGCCTTGGTGAGCCTCAGCAGGACCACTCCGCTCAGGCGCTGCCCCGTGGCAAAAACCTCTCGCCCAAGGTGCAGCTCCAGCAAAGGACTCCCGTTGGCAACAACCCCATTTACCGGCACATGACTATCTCGGCTTTCCATCAAGAAGAATGGTAGCGCGACTTCGCCCCAAATGCAAATTCCCGATCGCCAGGCAATTCCGTTGCCGGGCGGGCGTATCCGGCAACTCTGTTGCCATATCCGGCCCAGCAGCGCAATCGTGCGCAAGAATTGCAGCCGATCCTCACGAACCCGATAGAATGGTGATGTGAGTCACGCGGGGTAGCGCAACGGAATTGCGCGATACGTGCGCCTGGCAACAGAATTGCCAGGCGATCGGATATTTGCCTTTTGGCCGCACAATCTGAGATAATACAGTATGCTTCATAAGTTAAAAGCGCTCGCGCCCGTTGTGCTGGGCCTGACTTCAGTCGGCCGCGCCGGGGATAGCGGTAAGCCTCAAGAGAATACACCCACTGCTCGGGATCAAGACCAGTGGATATGGATCGCCAACCCCGATCCGACCCACAACTCATACATCCAAGTTCGCAAGCTCTTTGCACTCCCCGGCCAGCCGACCCGCGCCGAGATCAAGGCCAGCGCCGATTCCCGCTACAAGCTCTACGTCAACGGCCGCTATGTCGGCAAGGGTCCCGTGCGCAGCGGAGAGGGCTACACCTATTTCGACACCCACGACGTGACGGATTTCCTCGTCAAAGGCAAGAATATCATCGCGGTGCTTGCCCACCACATCGGCGAGGGCACCCGCAGCTACATCCCTGGCAAGCCCGGGCTGATCTGCAAGGTCGAGATAGCCATGGGCGGCGAGACAATGGAGTTCGGCACCGATGAAACTTGGAAAGCCCGCCGCGCCGATGAATGGACGAACGCCGGCTCGCGGTTGAACGCCCAACTCGGCTTCCAGGAAGTCTACGACGCCAACGCCGCTCAAGACGGCTGGGACGAGGTCAAGTTCAGCGAAAAGGGCTGGGAGAATGCCGTTGCGGTCGGAAAAGTGCCCGATATGCCCTGGGGCGATCTGATCCCCAGGCAGATTCCGCAGCTCCGAGAAGAGATCGTCCTCCCGCGCGAGGTCACAGGCGCCTACAACTCGCCGGAAACCAGCCGCGATACCCCGCCCACAAGCGTGCCCAATCTGATGGCCGCATCGGAACTCTCAGTCCTCAAGGCAGGCGACGCGAAGCATACGGAAGCGCTGCTAACTGAGGCCGGGCACACCGAGATTCGCACCCCACGCGGCGACAAGGGCGTGGCGATCATCCTCGATTTCGGCCGTGAAGTCTTCGGCAACGTAGAAGTTGGGATAGCCGGTTCAGGCACGGGATGCATCGATCTCGGCTACGGCGAGGCTCTCCTGGAAGGCCGCGTGAAGCCTAATATCGGCGACACCCGCTACACGGACCGAATACTGCTCAAGAAGGGCAAGCTCGCCTGGCAGAGCTTCGAGCCCAGAGCATTCAGATATATGCAGGTCGAGTTCCGCCGCTGCTCAAAACCGGTCGTGATCGACTACATTCGCGTGAATGAGACCACATATCCCGTGGAGCATTCCGGCAAGTTCGAATGCAGCGACAGGCTCTTAAACGACATCTGGGCTGCGGGCGCGCTTACGGCTCAGCTCTGCATGGAGGACGCGCTGATCGACTGCCCCTGGCGCGAAAGAGCGCAGTGGTGGGGCGACGCGAGGGTTCTCTCCCGCTCAGTCTACTACGCATTCGACGAGACGAAGCTGCTCGCGCAGGGCCTTCGCCAGATAGCTTCCTCCCAGGACAGGGACGGCGTGATTCTGAGCCTGTATCCCTCAAGCGAGGAAATGTCGGCCCCGGACTTCGCCTTGTTGTGGGTATTCTCGATTCTCGATTACTTCGGATTCGAGGATGATCCCGAACTCGTGCGCGACCTCTACCCAGCCGTCGAAGCGCTGCTGAAGTGGTTCGCTCGCTACGAGAACGAGAACGGAATGCTGGAAGACGTGCCGGGGACGCTGCTTATCGACCGCGCCGAGCTTGAGCGCAAAGGCGAGCTAACTTCCCTCAACTGCCTCTACTACCAGGCCCTGCGAGTCGCATCGGCGCTGGCGAGCATCTCCGAAAATCCCGAGGCTGCACAGGGCTACCTGGATAAGGCAGACCGTCTCAAAGTCGTTATCAACAAATTCACCTATGTCCCCAGGCGCGGGCTATATGCGGAGTGCCGCACGGATGGCAAGCTCGTGGAAAAGTTCAGCCGCCAAACGAACACGCTGGCGGCGCTCTTCGACATCGCCGATCAATACCAGAAGGCAGGTATCTTCCGCGTGCTTTCCAGCGGCTCGCTGCCCGAGGTCGCCACGCCGTATTTCGGCTCATACTACCTGGAGGCGCTCTATTCCATCGATGCGCACGACAGAGCACTGGACTACATCCGCCACAAGTGGGGCGAGATGATCAAATCGGGCTCGGCGACGCTCTGGGAGAGGTTCAACCAGGAGGGCGCGCTGTGCCACGGCTCCGCGACCTGCCCCACGCGCGACCTGATCGCCGAATATGTGGGAATCAAGCCCGTATTGGGCATGCACAGGTTTTCGGTCACGCCCCACATCGCGGGCCTGAAGTGGGCCAGGGGCGCGGTCAACACAAATCATGGGCTGTTGACCGTTGAGTGGCATGAGATGCGCGATCGCCTCGACATCGATCTCACGATCCCTGACGGCCTTAGGGTGGACGTTTATCCTCCAGGGCCTGTGGACACCACGATATCGGTCGATGGCAAGCACTGGCCGACGCGCGTGATCACGCTCGCGGGCGGCAAGCATCACGTGCGCGTCAACGCGCCAAGAGTATCGAGAGGCCCGGCGTATGACGAGGCCGCGCCGAGCTTCACCCCTCACGTGGAAGTCCTGGAGCACGGAATAAGAATCGGCAGGTACGGGACTCCGATAGAACCTCGCACTCGCACCCGTACGCGGCGCAAGGACGAAGGAAAGCCAATCGATATACCGACCGATGCGACGGTAGAAGAGCCGCTCGTGGTCGCTTTCCCCGAGGATCAGCCCTCCGAACCGGCAGCCGTGGCAGAGGAGCCGAAGAGCAGGAGAAGATCACGGGGCAGAGGCGGAAGAGGAAGATCGGCAGCAGCCGAAACCCCGGCCCCTGAGATTGCGCGCGAGGAAGTCGCGCCGGAGCCGGTTCTCGAACCTGCGCTTGCGGAGGCTCCCGAATCCGCCGAGGAAGCACAATCGCCGAAGCGCAGAAGAAGATCGCGCGGCAGAGGCGGAAGAGGCAGATCGTCCGCGATTGAAGCTGTGACCCCTGAAGCCGCACACGAAGAACCCGCGCCGGAACCGGTTATCGAGCACGCAGCAGTGCCCGAATCTGGCGAGGAAACCCCAGCGCCGAAGCACAGGAGAAGATCACGAGGCCGAGGCGGACGAGGAAGGTCGGCAGCATCTGAGGCCGCAACTCCCGAAGCCGCGCACCAGGAAGCCGCACCGGAACCGGTCATCGAGCACACAGCAGCGCCCGAGGCCGGTGAGGAAGCCCCAGCGCCGAAGCACAGGCGCAGATCACGAGGCCGAGGCGGACGAGGAAGGTCGGCAGCATCCGATCAGCCTGCCGAAGTAACTCACGCGGAACCGGCCCCAACTCCGGAACCTGCGCCGCCGGTCGAAGCGCATTCCGAGGAAGCGACCGACCAGCCTAAGCCCAAGCGGAGGACGTATCGCCGCAGGAGCCCCAAGCCCGAATCCGGCCCAGAGAGCTCAGGCGAAACCCCAAGCGAAGGCTAGAGTCATCGCAGAGGTATGGTTGCCTCTCGCTTGTTTGCGGGGATGACTGCTTCGCGGTTTCCGGGCAAAATCACGCGGCAGACTACAGCCGGTTTCGCGCCGGAAAACTGCAGTTTCAACCCGTTTTGGCTCACTTCGGCACTGTAACTGACCGTACCGAACTCCGTTGGAAAATGCCTCACGGATATCAGCGCCCCCGGCTTCAGCCACTGCCTCGGCACGCCCGACAGCAGCACGAGGTCCCTACCCGACTCTCTCACCAGCATATTCCTCACAAGCGACACATACGCCGCGCACATCCACCCGTGCGGCATATCGCCCTCAGCCAGGCCCCCATCCTTCATGGACATACCCTCCGGCCAGGAATAGAACCCCCGCGTTGGATCGTGATCCAGCGTCCAATCCAGCATCTTCCAGGCACGTTCCCGCTGCCCGAGCATCAGGTATCCCTGCGCGAGATCGAGCCCCGCGTAAGGCCAATAGTGCCCCTTGTGCACGAATCCGCCGTCGAAGGGGGCGATCCACATTCGCCAGTAACAGTCGAACGAGTCCCTCGTCAAAGCATCAGTCGGGTCAAGAACCGCACAAGGCCACAAAGCGCACGATGTCCCCCGGGCCATTGCCGAACTCGCCAGATCCTGCGGGCCGTTGGGAATGTAGTGAGGAGCAGATTGGGGCGCCATGACTTTCCGAACGCTCGCCAGGGTCGCGCACAGCAGTGAGTCTGCCTCTGCCTCTATCCACGCCGCATCTTTCGCCTTGCCCAGCTTTCTCGCCGCAAACACCGCATCCCGCAGTCCTCGTACGCACCAGAAATCGTCCCAATAGTGCTGCTGATCACCCTTACCCAGATCCTCCGCGGAAACCGACGCCGGGAGAATGCCACTAGGGTGACCGGAATATCCTGAGCTTGTCGAAGGGCCGGAGGTCACGCGCTTCGCGCGGATATACCGGCACGCGGACAGAATCCCCGGCCACACGTCCCGAAGCCATCTCATATCGCCGGTCCTTCGATACTGCTGGATCAGCGCATAGATCGCCTCACCCGGCGCATCCAGTTCATTGTCCTGCGCGGCCTTCGTCTTCGGCAGAAACCCGCCGCTCGGCAACTGCATCGCCTGTATCTGCGCGAGCGCGGGCGGGATCAAGCCCCGCTGCCCTGCATAGTACAGCGCATCGGCCATATAGGCAGCATCCCGCACCCAGAACGAACGATACTTCGCCGGCCCCGGTTTCGGCGTCCCGTCAGCCGAGAGCATCACCAGATACGCAATGCTCGCCTTGAAGCACTCAAGCACTCGCCGGTCAGGAAGCTTCAGCCCTATGGGCCGCCAGCGGTCGTTCCAGGCTATATTGATCTCCGCAAGCGCCCTGTCCAGAGGTACACGCCGCGCGTGGTTCCACTCACCCAGGTTGACCTCCGTCATTGGCATCCTGAAATACAGCTCGGCGTCGGAACCCGGCTTAAGCCTGAAATCATACCGCATCGCACCCGAGGAAAGCCCAACGAACGTGCCATGGGCGAATCCGCGATCTGGCAGCACGCCGTTTCGGATATAGCAGGTGATATCGTCACTGTTATCGCCGGCGGACGCAGCATCATTGGGCTTTCTTTCGGAGGTCAGCAGGACCTTCCCGTCCACCACAATCGACCGTGAAGCGATGTCGCACTTCACATCAGCACGCGACTGCATCGGCCCTATCACCTGATACGGCACCGCCGCTGCGAACACCGAGATATGTCTCGTATCGCGGCTGGCGTTTCCAACAAAGACACTTGAGTAGCACGTATCAGCAGATGCAAAGACAGTCTGATGCCACTTAATCCCGTCTGCCTGCCAGTTTACACTCGGAGCAAACCCGCCATAGAGGCCAGCCCGCGCGCGCACGTTATGAAGCAGAGGCGAATAGAGCTTGTGCTTATCTCTGTCATAGACGAACCAGTGAATGCTGTAGCTACCGCGTCTGGGCTGGATTGCGCCTGTGGGGTCAACGAATGCGAGGTGTTTCGAACCGGGGCTGCCTGTTATTGTCCAGGTCTTGCCGAGCGATTGGGGAACATAGTCTCTAAAAACCGAGACACCAGGCGATGGCCGTGAGATCCACCACACGACAGGCACGGCGACAACGATCAGCACAACCGCAAGCAGCATAAATCGCCGCATTACTGTGGCTCCGAGGGGTCTTTGTCCTTACCGCTCTTCGTCTTCTCGGCAGCCTGAGCGGCGCTCAGCAGGGCATAGATTTGGATCGAGCCCGCGACACACGCGGAGATCACTGACGCTGTCGTCACCCTCTGCGCAACGCCCGCTCCCGGATCGAGGCTGAACATGAAGAGCACGCAAGCCAAAAGCCACACGCCGAATATCGCAATCCCCTTCACATACTGCCCGCAGTAGATGTGACCCAGCCCCGGCGCCAGCGTGAGCAGGACCGCAATCCCCGCGTTCTTGGGCTGAATCGGGCGGAACTTGCCGGGGTTCTCGACCATCAGCTTCATAAGCCCGCGCTGGCGCTCACCCTCGGACAGTTCGAGTATCGCTTTTGCGTACTTCTCCTCGGCTGATGCGCGTCCAGGCTCGGCTTCGAGAATGGACTTGTAGTGCTCGGCGGCCTTCTCGAGATTGCCATGAGCGTAGATCATATCCGCGGCGAACTCCCGCGCGGCTATGTCGTCGGGAAAAATCTGCAAGGCTTGCTTGATCGTCTGCGTAGCTTGACCATAGTCCCCGCGCCGCCGAAACACAGTCGCGGCTGTCATGAGACGGTCAAACTCGGCTTTTTTCGTGGCTTCGCCCAATTCGTGTGAGGTCATAACTGTTCAGTGTGACCGCTGTTTCGGAAATCTTGTTCCCGAAACGAGGCAAGCGATCTACTTCCCGGCCTTCTCCAACGGCCGGTCTTTCGGGAATCTTGTTCCCGAAACGAGGCAAGCGCCCTACCCGGTCTTTCGGGAATCTTGTTCCCGAAATCAGGCAAGCGCCCTACTTCGCGGCCTTCTCCAGCTTCACCACGGTCGCTTTCCACAGGGACTCGATGTCGTAGTACTCCCGCTCTTCACGAGCGAATATGTGCACAACCACATCACCGTAATCGACAAGCACCCACTTCGCCTGCGCGTAGCCTTCGACGTGATCTCTCTTCAGACCCTCGCTCTTGCCGTCGGACAGCAAGCCGTCAGCGATGGCCTTGATGTGCGTATTCGAGTTGCCGGTGCAGATGACGAAGTAGTCGGCGATCAGTGTGCGATCGCGGAGGTCGATAACCTCGATATCCTCCGCCTTCTTCTCGGCAACCAGTTTCTGGACTAACTCAAGTTTCTTCTCGGTATCTATGTGTCACTCCCCAATTCATAATTCATAATTCGTAATTCGTAATTGGTATCTCAAATGCTCCCGTCAGAGTAGTCTCGCCCGATGATGACAGTCACATCCGGCAAGCCCTTGCCCTTCTTCTCTTCGCGCACATCGGTGCAGTTGAGCAGCTTCACTATCGCCAGAACCCCCGCGGTATTGCCCTTGCGGGTAATCACCCGGCACCTGTCGTATTCGAAGCCGGGCGCGTTGCCCTGCTTCGTCACCGTGAATCCCGCCTTCTGCAGCTTATCCGCGACCTTGTTGGCAACCCCTGGGACTCCGCAGCCATTCAGCACTTCGACGCTCGCGGCCATATCCTCTTCGGATACGCCCTCGAACCTCATCTGCTGGGCCACCACCTGCGGAATCTTGGCCGTATCAGGCAGCCAGTAGCTGGCGCGATGCACGCTTCCGGGCGCGCCGGGAAGCACCGCCATTCCCATCTTCGCCGGATCGCAGTCTTTCATGAAGTCAGCAAGAGCTCCCCAGTCGTTGAGCTGCAGGTTGCTCATTATGAAGCCCTTCTCATAGGCGTTATTGAGCACCTGGGCTCTCTCCCGCTTGGTCGGAATGCTCAGGATGCGATTCGCAAGGGCGCGCATGAAGTATTGCTGCCGTGAGATCCGGC
>Ga0209638_1002329_pt1 | contig 11689 bp, 7 predicted proteins | sample BarGraNGADG00211_FD_184490 | JGI IMG/M metagenome (GOLD analysis project Ga0209638, IMG submission 184490) | Arctic peat soil microbial communities from Barrow, Alaska - Barrow Graham LP Ref core NGADG0002-211 (SPAdes) (version 2) | ecosystem: Environmental > Terrestrial > Soil > Wetlands > Peat... | reverse complement strand
GGTCCAACGTTCATTCTGGTTCCACGGAGCACTCGAGGACGCCGAGGAGCGCCGGAGTGAACTCGCCACCCAGTTCGCCGAGTACCGGGCGGTCCGTCGTGCCGCACCGTTCCTGACCGTTGGCGAGCTGCTGGAGCGGTGGATGGCTGCCCACCACGATTGGCGGCCTTCCACCTGGAGCTCGGCTCGTTCGAATGCCAAGGCACTCACCGGAGATCCCATCGCCAACCGCCGAGTCTCGACCCTTCGGCCCGAGAAGGTGCGGGTGGCGATGGCCAGATGGCGGGAGTCCGGAGCCACGGTCTCGGTCGTCTCCGGTCGCTTCCGGGTTCTCCGGTCGGCGGTGGGGTGGGCGCAGTCCGAATCGATCATCGATAGAAATCCGCTGCGAGACATGCGTGGGCCGCCGCGCCCTGGTACTCGCTTGCACGTTCCAGTTGCCGACGTCGCTTCGCTGATCGAGCTGTCGGAGAGATTGGTCGAGAAGGCCGCAGCGGCGGTCGATGGATCCACTGGCTCGTTGAAGTCCCTACACAAGGCGGAACAGATCCGATTGCTCATGCGTCTAGGAGGCTGCTGAAGTAGGGGCCCGGCGGGGCGAACTCGCTGCGCTTCGATTCAGCGACCTCGACGAGAGGGTACTAACCATCGAACGAGGCGTGTCTGGCGAACATGTCGGGCCGACCAAGACGAAGCAGGTGCGCCGACTGACTCTGGGACGGACCACTGTGGAGCTTTGGAGGAGCAGCGAATCTACATGGCGGGGGCGGGTGGGCCCGACCTCCGAGATCGGTGAGTAGATCTTCTCCCGAGACATCGATCGCCAGCGCCGCCTGACGACAAGTGGAATGGGTCACTGGTTCGCGGAACTGTGCATTGAGGCGGGTCTACCTGGCGTCAGCCTCCATCGCCTTCGCCATACTGTGGCCACCTTCCTTGTCAGCCGTGGCGAACTGCTCCGAGCCCAACAGCGGCTCGGCCATCGTGACGCCTCGACGACTCTCCGAAACTACGCCCACGCACTGCCATTGGAGGACCAAGCCGTTGCCGACGACATCGACGAAATGTTGAGGTCGAGTAGGAATCTCCGGGCCTCAGCTGCTCCAACTGAACCATGATGCGACCAGTGAGGGTCGGTCTGCGAGCCGCGAATAGTCACTCAGCGACCACTCCCGTGCGGCCGCCCACCGCCGACCCCGTACCAGTCACAGATCCTCGAGCAGCCGGTCGATGACCTGCTCCTCGAAGACGGCAACGCCTGCCTCCGACATGGCCGGCGCGAGCGCAGCGTCCCACGACGACTCCATCGGCCGCCCCACCAGGGGGATGCCTCCCCGTCCATCACCGAGGGCGGCTTGGTAGTCGTCGGCGCCGAACCGCCAGGCCGAGAGATCCAACCGTCGTCGCAATGTCGAGAAGATCGACAGCCCTGGCCAGTCGAAGTCTCCGTGGTAGTGGAGCGGGCAACAGGCCATGGCCAGCCGTTCCAGGAGCACCAGGCCGGCCGTGCTCGGGACCCCCTCCAGGCAAACCAACGTGGCCGAGCTGTCGCCCAGGCGGTCTGCGGCGGCCGCCACCACGGCGGGATTCTCGCAGCAGAAGATCGGCGTAGGCGATTCGGGCTCGAGTTCGCCCATCGACACCTGGCGCAAGGTCAGGCGAACGGGCTCGCCGAAGTCTGCGTGGTCGCGGACCATGCTGCCGACCAGTTCGGATGTGCCCCGGGGGCGCAGGTTCATCACCAGGACGTGGCACGAGAGATCGTCGCAGACGACGCCGGCCGCCTGCCATGCCGCCCGCCACGCGCCGGCTGTCTCGGGTTGTGGCGCATCCGAGTACGAGCCCAGTGCCTGGAGCACGAGTGTCCCAGTGGGCCGGCCCCGATCAAGGCCGTGGGCGTCGCCTGTCGTCTCGGCGGCCAGCACGGCGAGTCCGATGCCGTTCCCGGGCAACCGGGCCAGCACGTCGAGAGCGCGGCCGACCAGGTGCTCGACACCGTCCGCTCCGGCCAGGCGGCTGGCGAGACCCGAACCCTGGAGGCTCGAGAGCCAGTCGGAGAGATGGGGATCGGCGACAACCGCCGGGTGCGCCCCGAGCCCTGACCACGTGGCGGCCCGACGCGTCGCGTTCGCCTCCTTCTCCGCTTGCCGGTCACGGAGCGGTCCTCCGAGCGCGGTCAGGACGTCGATCAGTCCGTGGCCGGCGCTGCTCGTTCGCAGGACGAGGTCCAGGGCATCGAGCCGCACCCGAACCTCGCGCCTGGGCCGGACGATGCCCAGGAGCCCAGCCACCGCGTCGGCCTCCTCTCGGGTCAGCCCTTTGAGTACAAGTGGTGTCCCATACAGGGTTAATCCGTTGGCCTCCAGCCGGCGACGGGCGGCACGCCACAGCTTGTCGAGGTCCGGCCCCGGCCAGGAGCTCGGCGACTTCGGGGTCCACCGATTGCCACTCGGTCACCACGGGACGCTCACAGGGAAAGTTCCGACGTCGTGGCCCGACCCGGTCCGCCCCGCGTCGACGTCGGCTCTTCGACGAGACTGCCGCCGTCCCACCGCATGGGCATGGTGCTGACCCCCTCGGCCGGCGGCCGCCGCAGCAGGTCGTAGATCATCACACCCGGTACCTGCTCGTAGGCGCCCCAGAGCTCATGTCCCGTCATGATCACGTCGAGGTCGAACCGGACGAGGAGGCCCATCAGGTCGGCCCGCATGCCCTCGTCGATACCGGCGAACGCCTCGTCCAGGGCGATCAGGCGCGGCGCCCCGTCCTCGGCCGCGTTGTAGTGGGCCGCGGCGGCAGCGAACAGGGGGAGGTGGAGCGAGACCGACTGTTCGCCACCGGAGAGGCTACGGAACACGGCCCGGGTCAGCTGCCTGCTCCCTCCGGTCGGGAGCACCAGGAACGGCACGAACGAGTGCCAGGCCCGGTAGTCGAACACCTTGGTCAGCACCGCCTCGTAGCCCGCCCCCGGGTTGGCCGCTCGCTCCTCGGCGATGGCTCCGGCGAAGAACCGGCGTAGGCGCTCGCGCTCGTCCGGGCCCAGCAGCTCGGGAGTCTTCCGGAGCAGGTCCATGGCGTCCTGCTGTGTCGTCGAGGCCTGGTCGAGTTGCCATCGGAGCCGGACCCGGAGTCCGCTGGCCGTGGGCGTGTCGCGCAGGCAGGCGTTGATGTCCTCCACCAGCTCGTGAGCGTTGTTCAGCATATCCCGCAGCGTCTCCGACACCCGGGTGAGCAGGTGGCGCTCGAAGATCTCCCGGTCGCGCTCGTCGAGGAGCTCCTCGTGCTGGGCGACCTGTGCGGCCAGTTCGCGGGCCAGCTGTAGCACCGACATCGTTCCCGTCTCCGACGTCACCTGCACGATCCCCACGTCGTCGTCGTGAATCTGCGACGGCTCGAAGCCCTGCCGCAGTCCGTCCATGAGGACGCGGTAGGCCGTGTCCAGCTGATTGGTGGCGGCCCGGACTGACTCGGGTGCGGCGTCGACATCGCCGGTGGCCCGGACCACGAATCGGCACAATTCGATCGGGTCGGTGGGTGCGGCTGCACCGGCGCCGGCGGCTCCATCCCCGCTGTCGTCGTCGGCACGTTCCGACACGGCTTCCCACACCTCCGCCCGAGCCAGGACGGCAGCAGTCGAACGTTGGACCTCGACGGTCCGATCTGCACGCTCTACCGCCTCCGTGGCTGAAAGCGCCAGGGACCTCGCCGAACCAATCTCGGCACTCCGCGCGATTGTGGCCTCGATTATCTCTCCGACCCGGCCCTTCAGACCCTCCACCTCATCCTCGATCTCCTGTCGCCGGCGCAGGGGTGCCTCGGCATCCGGACCCAGTTGCCGGCGCATCTCCGCCACACGCGCCGCCAGCCCCTGGGCATGCTCATCGACCGTTCGGTGCTCATGCTTGCGTCGGTCCAGGGTCTCTCGGCATCGTTGCAGCCGACCGGACACCTCTTGGGCCTGCCGGCGCAGATGTGCCGCCCGATCGACGAGCCGCTGCAGCTCGCCCGCCAGCTCCTCGTAGCCGCGGACGGCCGAGGTGACGTCGTCGAGCCCGTCCGGGTCGGTCGACAGGCTCAGCCGAGCCCCCTCGGCCCGCAGCGCCTCGGCTGCCAGAGCGGCTTCCTTCCGTCGTTCGACGGCAGCCGTCCGGTCACGCTCGGCGATGGTCTTCCGCTCGGTGGCCACAATCACGGCATGGTCGAGGTCCTGCCGAGCGGTCACCACGGAATGGGACGGCGGCAGCGACGCTTCTACGGCATCGAGTTCGGCGAGCCGGCCGTCGGCGGTGGCCCGCTCCTCCTCCAGCGCCCGGAGCCCCTGGTCCACGGTGGTCACCATGGCATCGAGCTCGGCCAGCCGACGCTGCCGGCGGGCCTCCCGTGCCGTGGACCCGATGAATTCCGCTGTGTGCTTGGCGTACCGGCCGGTCAGCGGCCCGAGCGAGAACCGACCGTCGGGGAGGACACCGATACCGGTGTCGGACAGGGGGATCGACCGGAGCACGGCCACGACGACGTCCTGGCCCAGGCCCGAACCCGGGGCCGGGTCGGCCGTGAGCACGTCGTTGAGGGATGGGCCGTTCGTCGCTGGACCCGGAGCCAGCCACGCATCGAGCTCGGTGTCGTCAGGACGGGAGCCGGGCCCCGATCCCTCCGCCGACACCCATGCGTCGAGCAGTCCCGCCGCATGGAGGGCGGCCTCGATGCCCGACCGGTCGTGCTCGGCCACCCCGTCCCGGAAGTCGCAGCACGCGAACAGGGGCGCACCGGCCCGGCCGGCGCGGTCCGCCGGTCGGACGGCGAGCCGGTCGGGAGCCGGCAGGGGGTCGTCGGCGACCTGGTTCCGCCCGTCCACGAGCCGTTGGCGCTCGTCTGTGGTCGTCCGGTGGCGGTCGCCGATGCGGGCCAGGGCGACACCCAGGTCCCGCCGCTTGGGGCCGAACAGGCCGGTCGCCACTTCGGAGAGTGTCCGGGACGTCCCCCCACCGCTTGTTCCGGCGACGTCGACGAGGGCCCGCCGTTCGTCGGACGTCAGTGCACCGGTATCCGAGCTCCATGCTCGAACCGCCTCGACCAGGGCGGCCACGGCCCCGTCGAGCACGCTCTCTGCCGAATTGCGAAGGGACGCGGCCTCCTCCGCTCCCTGTCCGGAGGTGCCGGCGCGGTCCTCGGTGTCGGCTGCTCGCTGGCTTGCGGCGAGTGACGCCTCGATTGCCCTTCGGACCTGGCTGATCTCGTCCAGACGGAAGGTTGCGGGCGACCGCAGTGCGGTACCCAGGTCGGTGAGGAGGAGCTCCTCCCGGCGGGCCGACCAGGACACGCCGGCCGCGTCGGCTGCCCGGGCCGTCTCGCCGAACTGCCGGTCGACCTTGGCCTCGGCGGCGTGCAGGTCCCCGGTGGCACGCTCGGTGTCAGCGGCCGCTCCGTCGCGCGCCCGGGCCGCCTCCTCCACCAGGCCCGCGGCCCCGTCAGCCTGCTTCCGGGCATCGGAGGCCTGGTCGGCGAGCGTGATCAACGCCGCCGCGTCACGGAACGCCGGTGACTCGAGGACGGCGCGCAGCCGCTCCTCGGCCAAGGTCAACAGCCGGCCGGACTCATCCCGGGCACGCTCGATCTCGTCCAGGTTCCCGACCGCCTGCTCGAGGGCCTGCTCCGACTCGGCCAGTCGGGAGCGTGCCCTCCGGCTGGCCCGAACGGCATCCAGCAGCCCGTCGGCCCGGGACCGGGCGACGGCCCGGAGGTAGGAGCGGTAGACGGGGCAGAAGTCGTCGACGGCCCGTCCCGCCTCACGAAGGCGCGACAGGTCGCTCCGCACCGCCTCGAGGTCCTCGAAACTGGCCGCAACCTCGGCGACCAGGTTGTCGGGGACGGGCGGGAGGCCCTGGGTGAGCACGGCCGAGAGCTCCTCGGGGTGGAGCTTGCCGGCCAGGTGGGGGCGGCGCAGGACCAGCAGGAGATCAACCAGGTGCCGGTAGCGCTCGGGACCGACCCCGAACAGGGCGTGGTCCACGGCGTCACGGTAGGACTCGGCCGTCTCGTAGACGGCGCCACTGCCGAGAGCCTCGACCAGCTGGGCCTTGGTCATGGGCGTGCCCTCCGGCACCAGGTCGAGGTCGTTCCCCGGCTGCCGCTCCGTGACGAAGAACCATGCCTCGGCGTCCCGTTGTACCGAGGCCCGGGCACCGCAGCCGATGGTCAGGAACCGGTCGCCCCTGGACAGCTCCATCCACACGTAGCCGGTCCGCTGGTCACGCCGGAAGCGGCTCCCGCTGCCTTCCTCCTTCTGTTCGGAGAGCAGGAGGGTCTTCATCGACCGGCCACCCCCGAAGGGGTCCATCCGTCCCGAGCTCATGATGGCGTCAAAGACAAAGGGCACCAGCAGGGCCAGCGCATTGGACTTCCCCGATCCGTTCGGTCCCCGCAGGATCAACCGCCCGTCGACGAAGAGGAACTCCTGGTCGTCATACTCCCAGACGTTGCGGATCCCGACCCGGTTCGGTCTCCACCGTTCGGGCCTAGTGTCCACGGCCGCGTCGCGGTCAGTCATCGACGACACCGGACGTCCCGGCCGCTCCGAACAGGGTCAGAACAGGGTCTGGTAGGCGCACGTCCGCCCGGTACCGAGCCATCACCGGGCGGACCACGAGGTCGTCGCCGTCCGGCCGGACCAGGTCCGTCCGCTCCAGCAGCTCGACGGCCTCGCGACGTAGTCGCGGGTGGTCATCGCGATAGTCGGCGGTGAATCGGTCCTGGAACGCCTCGACCACCCGGGCCCACGCCCGGTCAGCGGCAGTGGATCCGATGCGACGACCGAGGGACGGGATCTCGGGGGCATCCTCCGCACCGGTCGGCTCCGACGGGATCTTGGTACTGGGGAGCGAACCCTCATCCGCCGGCTCCGCGAGCCGCAGAGCGTCGGCGACGAGCTCGCTGCCGTAGAGGAGTGCCGCATGGGCCACGACCCCGCTGCCGGGGAAGGCGATCGCCGAGGGAGCGTCGATCAGGGACATGCCCTCAGCCCGGATCTCAAGCCACCGGCCGGTCAGCCGTTCGATCTCGTCGCGCAGCCGTCCCCGCCGGTGCCGGGCGAAGTTCCGGTCCTCCCCGTCGAGCTCGTCGAAGTAGACGGCGGGCTGCAGAAGCAAGCGCCGGATGACCCGGTGCCGCACCCTCGCAGCATCCCCGTCCGGCGTGGCCGGGTACGCCTCGATCAGGAAGTCCTCGGGGGCGTCGATCCCCGCAAGCACACTCGGCGGTGAGACCAGCAGGTGCCCGGCGGCGTCGGCGTCGACGTCGTAGAGGGCATCGCCCCCGAACTCGGCCGTTGTGGAGAGGAACGCTTCGGTGGCCCCGTCGACCACGGTCAGGACCCCGAGTTGCTCGAGGGCACCTACAGCGTCGACGAACGCCCTTCGCTGCTCGAACACCGTGAGGTCCACGGGAAGTGTGTCGTCACCGGCCCGGATCCGGGTGACCTCGTCGGCCAGCGCCGAGATGCTGGTCTGTGTCCCGACCGACTCCAGCGCGGACAGCACGAGGCACCAGTAGGTATAGGCCCACGGCGAGAACGGGCGACCGGTGCGCGACAGAGCCGGTCGGGTTGCCGTCACCTCGGCCGGTCGTCGGAGCAGTCGTGCGCTCCGGGCGCCGAGATCGAGCCGCCAGCGGCACATCCTCCAGAACTCGTTGCGCAGCGGCTCCTCGAACCGGCGGATCAGAGGCAGCGCACCCGCTTCCGGCCACTCCGCCGTGACGAGAGGATGGGCCAACAGGATCCGAGCCGCCTCCTGGAAGTCCTCCCGTTCCGTTGCGTCGAGCTGCGCGGCCACCCGGGCCAGCCCCACCGTCATACCCGGTGCACCTCGAGAGCCAGCCCGTCCAGGGTGAGGGCGCCGCCCGGTCCGTTCACGTGGGTCGTCACGTCTGCAGTGGCCAGGGACAGGCGGACGCCTTCTGCCTCGACCTCGACCTTGAACTCGCCCGACAGCGGACGCCGGTGCAGCACTCGGTCGAGCAGCTCGAGCAGCAGCACGAACTCGCCTCGGGGCAGGCGACGGTCCTCGACCGGGCGGGCACCGAGCCCCGAGGCTGCATCGGCCCGTGCGGCCCGATACCGACCGTGCTCGTCGGCGAGCCCCTCCTTGACTCCGGAGAAGTCGTCCGCCGGTCGGGGCGGGGGAGGTGCGGCACGCTTGCCATAGCGACGCAGGGTCACCGGGACCTCGACAGGGTCGGCCTCCCACCAGCTGGCGCCACCCGACTCGGCGTCGGGGTCGGCCACCGCCGCGGCCAGATGGAGAGGCATGGCCAGACCGAAGGATGCATCGAACAGCCTGTGGGCCTCATCGGCGTCACAGCGGAGGAACCACCGGGCCAGATGGCGGAACTCCGACGCCCGGGTGATCGGACGGGTGGCACTCTCGGTCAGGCGCCGCAGCAGGGCCATCAGATCACGAATGGCGGACGTTGTTGCCCCGGAGAGCTCCTCGACCCCAGATCGGCGTCCGCGGCCGGGTCGGAACCACGCCACCAGCCCCTCCCATCGGTCACGCCAGCGTGCGGCCAGGTCGACGTCGACGAACAGACCGGCCGAATCGTCCCCCTCCGCCGCTAATTGCACCACACGGTCGATACCGCGCCGCTCCACGTCGCCGATCAGGGCGGCGATGGTCAGCCGGTAGCGGATCACCTCGTCGAGGAACTGCTGGAGGTAGTCGATGAGGAGGTGCTTGTAGGCGAGGAACCGCTCGGGGGCGACCTCGTGCTCGCGCCGGAGCTCCCCCATGTTGGCGTGGAAGTCGCGGGCGTTCGCCGCCAGGTCGCGCAGGGCGCCGTCGAGGTCGCGGAGCCGGAGATAGGTGGCGGTGGCGTCCCCGTTGTCGACCGCGGCGGTCAGATCCTCGAGGTTCTCCCGGATATCGCGGAACAGGGCGCGCTGCAGGGACCCGGACTGCTCGGCGGCGCCCAGCACCCGGATGATGGCGTCGTGGGCGGCCTGTCCGGCCGGGGTGAGGTGCCACAGCTCGCGCCGCCGCCGGAAGTCCTCGAGTCGGGCCACCCGGTTTGTGTCCTGGGTCCAGGTGACCGCCCCCCAGTCCTCGAGCTGGATCAGCTGCTGGTCCAGGTGGGAGACGTCGTGCCCCGCCTGCGACAACTCGACTGCGAGCTGGTCGGTCCGGACCTCCACCTGGTACCGCTCCTTGGCCGCCACCAGCACGGACAGGATGGCGGCGTAGATCGGGGCGGAGGGCTCGACGGCCCCTCGCAGGACCTGGAGCTGGTCGAGCTCCTCGGCATCGAGTAGGCGCTCGTGCAGGAGAGGTCTTCCGCTGATCCCTGGCGCCGACCCCTCGGCCACCGGGGCTTCAGCTGCCGCGGCGTCCGCGATCTTGGCCCCGCTGGTGGTCCGGGTGCCTTCTGTCTCGACACCGACGGGGCGGGGTGGGTCGAGAGCGTCGGGCATCTTGGACAGCGTACGCAGTGGCTACGACCACGACGGTCACCGGATGAGGGGCTCCTCGTCGTCCCGGCCGGGGAGGCTTTCGTGACCGCAGTCTCCGTGCCGGGTCGCGGCCCAGCCCGCGGGGTCATTGCGGGTAAGGGAGGTCCCAGGCGATCGACGCGATCCGCACTCTGAGGACCGTGCCGCCGGCAGTGGGCTGGAGCCGGGGGGCGTGATCTGCACTTGTCGTTCACCAGCGCACGATCCGCCGAGCTCGGATGGCATGCAGTGTGGCGACTGGACGGTACCGGTTATTGCGCACAATTAACCCTGCTGGAGTTCGCAGGAGGCTCAGCCCGATCTTGGATTGCTCGCCACCGGCACCACATCTGCGTGGTCGAGCGCCCACGTGCACAACGTCTCGAGGAGGGGGAAGAGGCTCTCCCCGGTGGGTGTGGATGCGCAGTCGACCCGGGAGCTGTCAAGCGAATAAAATGCTCGTAACGAGCGGTTTACATACTCATAACGCGCGAGTACACTGCTCGATATGGACTTCCGGCTAGAGGCGCTGGAGGAAGCGCTCGCGACGCTGGGCGCCATCCTCCAGGATCGCCACACCCCCTATGAACTGCTTGCCGTCGGTGGTAGCAGCTTGTTGCTGCTCGGCCTTATCGACCGTCCGACCGGGGATCTCGACATCATTGGTCAGGTCGAGAGCGGAGCCGTTCACAAGCTCGACCAGCTGCCAGAGCCGTTGCATGCGGCTGCCGGTCAGGTGGCTACTGCTCTCGGTCTGGCCCCGAATTGGCTCAACACTGGCCCGGCATCGCTCATGGACTTCGGGCTTCCGCAGGGATGGGAGGGTCGCGTTGTCATCCGCCAGTACGGGGGCCTCTGTCTGAATCTTCCAGCCCGTGAGGATCAGATCTGCTTCAAGCTCTACGCAGCGGTCGACCGTGGACCCAATGACAAGCACTTCGAAGATCTGAAGAAGCTGAATCCAACCGAAGACGAGCTGGTATTCGCTGCTCGGTGGACCGTGACGCACGACCCCTCGGCAGCTTTTCGGGGAGAGTTGCTGAAGTGTCTTGCTGAGATGGGAGTGGAGTTGACCGATGCCGACCTCAAATAACGTGATTGAACGTGCTGCTGCCATTCGACAGAACATCCTGAACCTTTATTGGGGGGCGTGGTCAGAGCTTGGCGTCTCAGGATGGGGACGGACACATGGAGACTGGGCAATCGATCCAGAACCGCTCATCGCGTTCACTGCTGAAGTTGCGACGGAAGATGCACGACTGCGGGATGAAGTAACTGATTGGTGCATCCATAACTGGCGCCACGTCTCACAAGTCCGGTTGCGCCACATTCTGCGGGACAACGATTTGGAGTCGTCGGGAGAATGGGGCGAGTTCGCAGCGACCGTGAATCGATCAGCGGGATCGAAGTTCCCTGGTGCAACAGCGGCGCGTCCTTACCAAACTACCGGTCGATCGACTCTGCGTTCGCTGACTGAACCGTCCGCCGTCTACCTGCGAATGCGCGCCGTATTTGGACTGGGTGCACGTACCGAGGTGTTGCGCTATCTGCTGTTCAACGATGAAAGGTCGACGGCTGCAGAACTTGCACTAAAGGTGAACTATGCAAAGCGAAACGTTGCAGATGCATGTGAAATCCTTGTTCAAGCTAGTTTTCTGACTTCGACAGCCGTTAGAAACCGACTGTACTTCTCGCTCACCGATGCGCCTGCTTTGATGCGGTTGGTCAGAGAGGTCCCCTCGCAAACTCCGGACTGGGCTGCACTCTTCCGAGTCGTATCGCAGATCCTGGAGTGGACGTACTCAGTAGGGACCATGTCGTTGAGGGTGTTGATGGTTGAAACCCATCGAGTCGCGGTTTCAATCGATGAAGACTTGGTTGTTCTAGGAATTGCTCCCCCTCCGCGCTCGGCTGGCGAGGAATTCATCAACGTCTGGTCTAAGTGGGCGACGAATGTGACGAAGAAACTATCGGAGGGGCAATGGCCGCTAGGTCAGGAACGATCGCGAGCGATCGATGCCGAGAACGTCAGACGGATTAGAGCGAGGCGAGCGAGCTAGCCGGGCTTTCAGCACATGAAGGGCTGTTGTTTCCATGCCCATGACCTGCAACGGCTCTGTTGCATTGATTGATCGTCGGGCGCGAGCTGACCAGCCTCGGTGAGGTTTGCCGCTCAGATCACCTGCGCGAGCTCGTCGAACGCCGCGG
>Ga0209638_1002328_pt1 | contig 11692 bp, 13 predicted proteins | sample BarGraNGADG00211_FD_184490 | JGI IMG/M metagenome (GOLD analysis project Ga0209638, IMG submission 184490) | Arctic peat soil microbial communities from Barrow, Alaska - Barrow Graham LP Ref core NGADG0002-211 (SPAdes) (version 2) | ecosystem: Environmental > Terrestrial > Soil > Wetlands > Peat... | reverse complement strand
AGGCCTATATCGACAGTTACTTCACCCGCTACCCCGGGGTCGCGCGCTACATGCAGGAGACGCGCGAGCGGGCGCGCGAGCGCGGCTATGTCGAAACCGTGTTCGGCCGCCGCCTGTGGCTGGCCGAGATCCGGGCCGCCAACAGCGGCCGGCGACAGGGCGCCGTCGACCTCGAGCCCCGCGGCCCGGAGCCTGCGCTCGAGCGATCCGAGCTCTTCGACGAGCGCCGGCTGGCCGGCGGCGCCTCGCCGCCTAGGCGGGGGTGTGCGCACGGTCAGGCCCACCAGCACCTCGTGGTCCCAGAGCCGAGGGGCGGCGTGCTCGAGCAGCGCTCCGTAGTGGACCGCCGCGGTGGACCGCCCGGCGACCGGGCCGGGATCCAGCCCGTGACCGGCACCCGTCGGGAACGTGCGGGCGATCCACTGCAAGCGGTGCACGCTGCCGCCCTCACGGGCGACGGCGGCCAGCACGCCTGACCAGGCGGCGACGCGTCGGTCCCGTTCAGTGTCGTCGAGAAGCGCGAACCCAGCGCCGCCGACCCGGAGCGCGGCCGTCCAGGTCTGCGCGACCTGATCGACGACCACGCCGATGCGGCGCCCGGTCGCCTCGGCGACGAGATCGTCGAGGGCGAGGTGCTCGAGCGGACCGCGTGCCCGGCCCGGCCGTGCGACCGTCGTCCGGCGCGCTGCGTGGCCCAACGCGGCCGGAACCCACTGCTCGGGCGTGCGCCCGGCGACCGGCCAGCTCGCGAACGCGACGGCCGACCCCACGACGACGACGGCCGCGAGCGCCCCCGACGCCCCCCCGAGCGAGCGGAGCGCGGCCACCCCCACGACTAGCCCGACGGCGACCGCTGCCAGTTGTCCGCCGCGCCATCCTGCGACGAGTCCGCGCCGGCTCCTTGGCCCGAGCTGGTACCGGCCGGGCTCCTCACTCACGATCGGCGACCTCCGCCCGGGGGGGCGACGAGCGGCGGGTGCCACCGGGGGGGCGACTCGCCGCACCGGCGCCCCCGGCCGCGTCGCCCGACGAAGCGGCCTCCGCGAAGATCGCGTCCCAACTGGCTACCTGCTCGCCGAAGGCGCCTTGAGACCGGTCGCTCCCGAACGGGCCTGCGCCGATCACGGACAGTCCCGTCTGGCTCCCGGTGCCGGCGCCCGCACCGAGTCCTCCGCTCGCACCAAGGCCGTCGGCAGCGAGCCCTTCGCCCCCGGCGAACGCTCCCGCAGCGCTCGCCCGGATCCGCTGGGCTGACCTCGGCGCCCTCCGTCCGAGACCCTCCAGATGGGCCGCGGCCCCCGACTCGATCGCGGGCACGAGCCGCAGCAGCGCGAACGGTGCCGCAGCGGCCATTGCGAGCAGCGCCAAGCCCTCCACGACGCCCGGCAGGCCACTCGAGCTCCCGAGCATCCCCGCAGCGAGCGCGAGCACCGCGGCGATCACGAGCTTGGACACGACGAGAGCGGCCAGGGTCTCGCCGAGGCGCCGTGCCCAGTGCGAGGTCGCGGGCCTCGCGAGCCCGGCGAGCGCGAGCGGGAGGAAGAGCGCGGCGGCCGCGATCGCGGCGGACCGGACCGCGAGCTCCAGCCAGAGCACGAACGCCACGACGGCCGCGCACAGCACGACGAGGAACGCGCCGAACCCGGCGAGGTGCAGCCCGCCGACGTCCGCCAGGGCGGCGACAAGCCCACGCAGGAGGTGATGGGTGGGGACCGCGGCACTGTGAAGCACCATCGCGCTGGCCTCGTCGGTGGCGGCGAGGCCGAGCGCGACGAGTTGCACCGCCACCCCGGTGAACAGCAGTGCGAGCGGCAACCTCACGAGAGCGCTCCGGAGCAGCTCGCCGGGATCCTGGCGGGCGATCGCCTGGATCGCCCCGAGCGCGAGCAGCGGGAGGGCGACCGAGGCGCCGAGCACCGCCATCACACCGAACTCGGCGTGCCACGCGGATCCGGCGATCACGGGCTCGGTGCTGGATGACAGCGTCGTGCCGAGGACCGCGATGAGCGACGCCGCGCCATCGGCCACCCAAGCGACGAGCCCGTGGAAGAACCCCCCGAGAAAGGCCTTCGTCAGCGACGCCCCGAGCCCGGCGTGCCCGATGGACCCGAAGACCCCGTCGAAGACCCCCGAGAGGTGGCCGACCGTCCCGGCGAGGCCGTGCAGGATCCCGGCCACCCCGCCCGGACCGCCCGCCGGGTGTCTCGGGTGATGGCCGGCGTGATGCACGGCATGGTGCCGCCCGAGCGGTGCCCCGGCGGACCCCGGGTGGGAGGGCCGGCGGTGCCGATGGTGCGGGCGCAAGGCGCGGGGATCAGTGGATCCCACGGCCGGCCTGGAACAAGAAGCTCACCATCGTCGGCGCTGCGCCGATCACGAGCGCGGCCGCTCCCGAGACGAGCACGGCGCGGCGGCCGGCCGTGGCGTACTGGTAGTTGTTGCCGACTCACCATGCAGCTAACTAGTAGCATGAACTGGACTAACGACGGATAACTAGCGGCCCTAGGGGTCGCATAGAGGTCGAGTAGGCGATAACCTAGGGACTCAGCCTCCGACTGCAGGAGGGCCAGCGGGGCTGTAGGCACCACCGGCCAGTGGCGCTGGCCGTCGCTGGAAGGAGAATATGACCGTTACCGCTTCAACGATAGGCGACATGGCGACCCTCGTTCCCGATTGGGAGCGCAGCCTCAGGGCGCGAAACCGAGCCGCCAGCACCGTGAAGGGCTACGGGCGAGCCGCCCGGAGCTTCATCCAGTTCCTCGAGCAGTCGGGCATGCCGACGCAAGTCAGCCGAGTTACCCGCGACAGCGTCGAATGCTTCATCGGCGAGCAGCTCAAGGTGCTTGCTCCAGCGACGGTGGCCGTCAGGTTCAAGGCTCTCCAGCAGTTGTTCCGCTGGTGCGAGGAGGAGGGCGAGATCACCGACTCGCCTATGGTCCGCATGAAAGGGCCGACGGTCCCCGAGTCGCTCGTCCCGGTGCTCGGCGACGATGAACTGCGGGCGCTCCTCGCGACAGCCGGGGGCAAGGACTTCAGGGACCGGCGCGATCAGGCTTGGATGAGACTCCTGCTTGACTCCGGTATGCGCGTCGGTGAGCTCGCCGGGCTCACCGTTGAGGACGTCGACCGGGAGGCCCAGGTCTGCTTCGTCATGGGCAAGGGTCGGCGACCCCGAGCCTGCCCCTACGGAGCTAAGACGGCGCAGGCTCTCGACCGCTACCTGCGGGTACGCGCCGGGCACCGCTTCGCTTCGCTGCCGAACCTCTGGCTGACGAGGCAAGGAGCGATGGCATACAGCATGTTCAGGCAGAACCTCCGGGTACACGGGGTCGCGGCCGGGATCGGCCCGATCTACCCGCATCAGCTTCGCCACACGTTCGCCCACGATGCCCTCGCCGCGGGAATGGCGGAGGGTGACCTGATGGCGCTGGCGGGCTGGCGTAGCCCGGCGATGCTGCGCCGGTACGGAGCCGCTCAGGCGGCAGATCGAGCCCAAGCGGCCTACAGGCGCCTCGGCGGTCACGGTGACCGGCTGTGAGTGAGCAGGGTGACGGCACGAGTGACGCAGCCGCATGGAGCGCACATGAGCTCGTGCGGATTGTCTGCGCAGGCAACGGTAAGTGTCGACCGTTGGGGTCGGTGTACGAGACGGCGGGAGGAGGGCTGATGTTCGGGCCACGCAACCGCACCGTGCGTAGGTTCATCTACCTCATTCCGCAGCGGGTGACGTGGCAACGGAAGGATCCGTGGATCCTGCTTGGTCCTCCGGACCCGGGGCTGTGCTACGTGCATTGCGCCGAGCACGGCGAGGGGACTGCGAGCACCGAGGAGCTGCGCCGGCAAGCGGCTATCGCCCGCCGCTTGAAGCGCCGGCCGCTCCGCTATCCGGTCACCTGCGAGCGAACCCAGGCGAACGCTATGCCTCCGCGGCTAAAGTAGGGACCCGACAACTTCATATGCCCGAACGCCGCGTGACGGACCGAATACCGCTGAGGAGATAGTGGCGCCTTAGCAAGACCTTGGAGGTCTTGTCATGGGCGTTACCAGGCCGGAAGGACGAGCACTTCGGGCGCGTCTCGCCGCTCACGAGCGATGGTCCCAGTGCTCGGACGCGACTGCCGCGACCGCATCAGGTTGAGCTGCATCACCCGCTAGTGATGCGTACTGGGAGAAGCGCATCGACCCAGACGGCGTCATGTCTGAGGCGGAGCGCAAGCGCCGGGCGAAACACGCCAAGTCCGCCTTCTACATTCGCTTGGCGATGGCGAGTGCCAAGGCTCGAGCGAAGAAGCGGTGACGCGAAGAAGCGGCCCGAAGGGCGCTCCTCAGATCGGCGCTCCCCAGCTCGATCAAGGTCAGGCTAGCAGGAGGCTGCTCGGTCCGGGCTGCCTGAACTGCAGCGTCAAGCTCTCCGCCTGCGAGCAGAGGTTCGAGCCAAGACGGTCTCGTCTAAGTGTCTTCTCGTGCTCTCGCTGGTGCCCTGAGAAGTCCCTCGAACAGGATCGGGCCCGACGAGCCGTTGCAGAGGTGGCGCTGTGACGGCAGAACTGAACCAACATCGCAAGCAGCCGCCTCACCTACGGCTCCGGCACTACGCGCTGTCTGACCTCGGTCGCGATCATCGGCTCAACCCAACCGACCGCTACGTCCTGCTCGAGCTGGCGCAGCGAGCGGACTGGCGGTCGTGGACGTGGCGCGGTTCGCTCACCGATCTCGCTGTTCTAAGCGGGCTCACTCGGCGGACGATCTCGAACGCCGTAACCCGGCTCGCTTCCAAGAAGGTGATCACCATCGTCGAGCCGTTCAGGCAATGGGGCCAAGGCGTCGTCTTCATCGAGTGCTACGGGAAGCTCGATGTCGCCGCTCCAGAGCCCAAGCCATATCGCGCTGATCTGGCCGATAGATATCACGCTGATCTCGCCAATACCATCGCGCCCCCTATCGCGCCCCCTATCGCGCCAACTTGGCCGCCATTAAGCGATGTGACCAGGGAGAACGCGCATAACTCTGCAACAAGGGAAGCAAGGTCTGGCGTTCGCGATGAAAGCAAGGCGGGAAGCTCCCTAGACGAACGCGAAGATGAACGCGTGAGTGAGAGCGATCTCGTCGTTCTCGACATGAAGGTCGAAGCAGCCGATGGCTACAGACGCGGGGAGTACCTCATGTCCACCGGAGCGCCCCGCGAAGAGCGCACCACACCCGAAGAGGTCGATCGTTGTCTCGACTGCCACAGCACTGATCACGCGACGGGCTCACCCGAGTGCGAGCTTCCGTTGTGATCGGCATTGAGACCATCACGCGCAAGAATGGGACGAAGGTGGCCATCGCGCTGTGTCCGCACTGCGGCGGCCGTCCGGCGAGCACCGCGCGGCTGTTCCGTCGTCCGAACCCTGACCGGTTCTGCGAGTGCCCGTTCACGCGCACCGTCGAGCACCTTGGAGCGGAGACCGCTCCGTGATTGAGCGCGCCAATGTTCGGCGACGCTCGCCGGACGGTCCACCTACTGGTCTCGAGCGGCTCGTTGACCTTGTCAGAATGCCACCCCTCACGACCTGCGCCAATTACGCGAACGAGCACGTCAAGCCCGGTGAGCGTCAATCAGTCGTAGATCAGTCACTAATGAGCGTCGGTGGGTCGTTGACCGGGACGCGCCGAAGTAGCCTCGAGGTCGTGCCGGGAGGGCGGAAGTCCAGCTCAACAGCGGAACACCGTGGCGATCCCCGACGCCGTGCGGTCCGGTTGCTTCCTCGAGAGGAGTGCGTTTTTCGCGGGTATTCACCCCGAAACGATCCGCAAGTGGCGTCATCGAGGGGAGGCTGCGCGACTGCTCCCAGCAGGGAGAAGATCCCCGACGCAGCGCCGAGAAGTTCAACGACCACTTGCGCGCGGCCTACACGATGCGGGTCGCCGAGAGCGCCCGGCGTGGCATCCGAGGGTGGCAGGGAATTGGGCTCGTGACTGACCGGGAAGAGGACCAGACGAGCGGTTTTGACGGCGAACGGCGGGGTCAGGGTGCAACCACCGCAAACTCTGCACCCCGCGCCATGCCATCTGACCAGGACTTTCGTAGAGAGGGTGCAAAGGGTGCAGACAACCCCTACCCCACCCCCGTTACACGCGCGCGCGCCTGCAATGAGTTAGAAAACCCTGCACCCTCTGCACCCCAGAGGGTCGATCCCCTGGTCAGTGCCGATTTTTCGGGGTGCAATCTTGTCGAAAACTGTGCACCCCCTCTGCACCCCTCTGCACCCTTGGCAAACGACAACGGGTTACCCGACGAGGAACGTGGGACGTCTTCGAAGTCTCCCGAGGTCATCACGCCCGAGGTCACCTCGGAGTCGTTGGCAGCGAAGACTCGGGCACGACAGCGCACCACGAGCGCCACGACGAGGTGGCCCGATCTTGCACCACCCGCCGAACCCGGCACGGCTGAGCCCGAGCCACCGCGCAAGCCACCGGCCCGACCGCCGATCCGTCCCCCTGCCAGAAAGAGCAATCGGTCGCGAGCAAAGGGTCGACGCCGATGAGCACCGAGGAGGAGTTCAACGACTCGGGCGTCGGTTTCCGAGAAGCAATCGAAGCTCTCGCGGCACGTCCCCAATGCGAGCACAACCTCAATGGCCCGTGTACTGAATGCGGCCCGTCTCTGAACCTGGAGGAGGCCCTCGCCTGGCAGCGAGAAGTGCGTGGCGTCCTGGCCCCTGAAGGGTATAACGACCGATGAGCACGGACCTCGGAACGCGAGCGAAGCGATGACCGGCGGTTTGTCTCTCGACCTGGCCCGAGCAGCGATGCTCCTGAGCGCCGCCTACGCCGATGAAGAGCGCGGGGATGAATCCTGTGCCCAGCTTCCTCCGTTCGCGGGCCGTGATCGCCCAGACGACCTCTCCGAGGCATTGGGCCTTTGCCTCGATGCCCTGATGCGAGCAACCAACGGCGACCCGGACCTACTCGCTGAGGCGCTGTGGCTCGATGGCGAACTCAGCGCCGACCTCGACACCTTCATCGGAGCAGCCGGCCAGTGAAGCGCCTCAACCGACCGACCAACCGAAAGGACCGATCAGCAATGAACGACGAAACCGAAGCACCGACCGCGATCGAGGCCGACAAGGAAGCCGCCCTCGATCGCCTCGCCAAGATGACGCCGCTGATCGAACTTGGGGTGAACAATGCTCAGACGAACGACTCCTGCGCCTTCTGTGGTCGCAGAACCGACCCGATCGGATTCGACCCGATGGTCGGGTGGTCGCTTGTCTATGATGGGTGTTGGCACAGCCAAATGGCCGCTACTCGCAAGTGCCCCGGCCTGTCGGCAGCCCTGCATGACTTGGCCAATGAGATCGAGGAGGACGGACTCGATTCGGTCCAGCCCTACGTACTGGGGAGCATCGGCGCCCGTCTCCAAGAGATCACTCACCGGCTCTTGCGAGAGAGCGACCTACTGAAGTCGGAGCGGCCGTGACCCGGCGCTGCACCGTGTGTGGACACCGTGATCGGGATCTGGTCGATGCCGCTGTAGTGGGCAGGGTGCCGTATCGACGCATAGCGACGCTGCACGGCCTAACGGAGGCAAGCGTCCGTCGCCACGCCACTGCCCATCTCCCGGCGACGTTGGCGCTGGCCACCGGAGCGGCTGAAGCGAGTCGGGCCGACGTCCTGCTGACCCAGGCCGAGGCGCTGCGCGTCGATGCTATCGATCTGCTCGAAGAAGCACGCGAGAAAGGTGACCTCCGCACGGCGGTGTCCGCCATTGGCCAAGCTCGGGGGGTGCTCGAACTCCTCGCACGCATGGCCGGTGAGGTGTCAGACGTGACGGTCAATGTCGTGCTGTCCGCTGAATGGGCAGAGATTCGCACGCTCGTGGTACAGACCCTCGACCCGTGGCCCGAGGCGCGGACAGCCCTCGCCGACGCGCTCAGCGAGGCCGACCGATGAGCGTCGCCGATGACCTGGCGATTGCTTTGAGCCCACCTCGGCTCATGGCGGCCTGTGGACTCCAACCCGACCCCTGGCAGGAGACATTCCTGGCGGCGCGTCCGTCCCGCTCTCTCCTGCTGGCAAGCCGGCAAGCGGGAAAGAGCACGGTCACCGCGGCCGCTGCGCTCCATGAGGCGGTCTATCGCGCTCCGAGCACAGTCCTCCTCTTGTCTCCCGCTCAGCGACAGTCCGCGGAGTTGCTCTCCCGCGTGCGTGCCTTGCTCAACGGACTTCCTGACCCACCGGCACTCACGGGCGAGGGCGCGCTGTCGGTCCGGTTGGCGAACGGCTCGCGCATCTTGAGCCTGCCCGGCACCGAGGCAACCGTGCGCGGGTTCAGTGCCGACCTGCTCATCATCGACGAGGCTGCCCGTGTCGACGATGAGCTCTACGAGGCGGTACGTCCGATGCTGGCGGTCACCGGCGGACGCCTCATCGCCCTTTCCACCCCGTGGGGTCGTCGTGGGTGGTTCTGGGAATCGTGGTCGGGAGACGAGCCCTGGCACCGCACCCGTATCCCCGCCGACGCGGTGCCACGAATCTCCGCGGACTTCCTCGATGAGGAACGCCGCACGTTGCCCGCGTTGGTGTTCGCCTCGGAGTATGGATGCGAGTTCGTCGATCCTCTGGCGAGCGTGTTCGCCTCCGAAGACATCCTCGCCGCATTAGACGACGAGATCGTCCCCATGTTCGGCGCCACCGCGTGAGGCCCTACACGCTCGCGGTCGACCTCGGCCAGGCCAACGATCACACCGCGATCATCGGGTTGCGCCGAAGCGGTGACGGTGCCCTTGAGTGCATCGGAATCGAACGACTGGCCCTTGGCATGAGCTATCCGGCCCAGGTCGAGCACATCGCCGGTCTCACCCGATCAAGCGAGCTTTCCGGCCGATACGTCGTGGCCGTGGATGCCACCGGCGTCGGTGCCGCCGTGGTCGACATGCTGCGCCCGAAGGTGCAACCCGCGCCCTTCTACGCCGTGACCATCACCTCTGGGGACACGGCGACGAAGGACGGCTACAAATGGCGCGTGCCCAAGCGTGACCTCATCGGCGCGGCCCAAGTCGCTCTCCAGCAACGCAGGCTCAAGCTCCCGAAGTCGAGCAGTGACGCCAAGACCCTCGTCGAAGAGCTCATGGCGTACCGGGTGACCATTGGAGCGAGCGGTCACGACACGTACGGGAACGACTGGCGACAAGCTCCGCACGACGATCTGGTCCTCGCCCTGGCGATCGGCGTCTACGTCTCCGATGCCACCGCATCTCAGGAAGCGAGCTTCTCATCGCCCTCCGGACGGATACCAGGGTCCGACCGCCGTTCGTCAACAGGCCGCCGTTCGTCGACTGGCGTCCCGATTCCCGCGTGGCAACAGCGCCATCTCCGTCGAGCACTGGGGCGGTGAGCCGTGCAGACGCCAGCACCCCCCGGTCGCAAGCCTCATGGCCGTTGCATGGTCCGGCCCCACGGCCCCACGACCCACCGGTTCCGGTTCCCTCCCTCTAAGGAGGGAACCGGGGACCAGGGCGACCCCGCAGCCGCCGAGCAGTGGGAGGCGACGAAGGCCGCCACCTCCCCGCGATTCTGGTCTGCGCTCTACCAGGGCCGCCCGTCACCCGAGACCGGAGCGATCTGGCTCAAGGAATGGTGGCGGCGCTACGACGTCCCGCTCTGGTCGCAGCGTGAGGACGGCACCTTCTGGCTCGATGGCTACGACGTCACGCAGAGCTGGGACTGCGCGTTCCGGGACACCAAGTCGAGCGACTACGTCGTCGGACAGGTCTGGGCCAAGCGCGGCGCCGACTCATATCTCGTCTACGAGCTCTGGCGACGGCTCAGCTTCACCCAGACGGTCGACGCTGTCCGGCGCGTGTCGCGGCTCTTCCCTCAGAGCCGGCGCAAGATCATCGAGGGCAAGGCGAACGGCGATGCGGTCATCGACTCGCTCCGCCACGAGATCGCCGGCATCGTCGTGTTCGAGCCTGGCCGCGACTCGAAGGAAGGTCGAGCGACGGCCGTCTCGCCCTACCTCCGTGCCGGCAACGTCCACCTGCCGACGACGCGCGTGGCGTCGATGGCGCCTGAGATCTCCTTCGACGTCGAGGCGTTCATTCTCGAGGCGACCGCGTTCGGTCATGGCGGCGCCTGTCAACCTTGGTGAGACGGATCGGTCACTGATTTGATGTGTCGCCGGCCTCCTCTTCTTTCGGTTCGTTGATCCACGCCGCGACCGGGAGGGCCGGCGGGGCGGGAATCTTGCGAACGAATCGTTCGGGATGCTCGGCGTAGGCGTCGAGGAGCACCACCCCGCGTCCAGCACGGATCGCTTCGGCCCGGCCGTAGTGGACATCGGCCGGAGTGTGGAACCCGATGCCCGAGTGACGGTGGTCGTCGTTATACCAACCAAAGAATCGGACACAGTGGACCCGGGCGTCCTCGAAGCTTCCGAACCGGTCGGGGAAGTCCGGTCGATACTTGAGGGTCCGGAACTGGCTTTCAGAATAGGGGTTGTCGTCCGACACGTGCGGCCGGCTGTGCGACTTCGTGACGCCGAGGTCGGCGAGCAGGTACGCGACGGGCTTCGCGATCATCGGCGACCCCCGGTCCGAATGCAGGGTGAGCTGGTCCCTCGGCACGCCCTGCTTGTCGACGGTGTCGTTGATCAGACGCTTCGCGAGCTCCGCCCGTTCGGCCCGGGCCAGCATCCAGCCCACGGCGTAGCGGCTGAAGATGTCGAGGATCACGTAGCAGTAGTAGTAGGTCCACTTCTCCGGGCCGTGCAGCTTGGTGATGTCCCACGACCAGATCTCGTTCGGCCCGCTCGCGATGAGCTCGGGTTTCTTGTGGGCGGGGTGGGTTGCCTGGCGCCGGCGCTCGCGGACCTCGCCGTTCACGCGCAGGATCCGGTACATGGTCGAGACCGACCCGAGGTAGGTGCCCTGGTCGAGCAGCTTGGCGTAGACGGTGGCGGGCGCCTCGTCGACGAACTCGTCGGACTCGAGGACGGCCTTTACCTGCTTGCGCTCGACCGGGGTGAGCGCCCGGGGCTGGGGCGTGGGGACGCGATCGGGCCGTTGCGCCGGCGGGCTCTGGCGGTGCCGGCGATACCAGCTCGCACGGTCGATCCCCACGGCCGTCAACGCCGCGGTCACACCGACGAGCGGGGTGAGCTCGTCGATGGCGCCGTCGATCATCTCTGCTCGCCGTTCTCCGCTGTGCTGTCCGTGGCGAGTTGCTCCAACAGCGCGGAGAGTTTCCCCTGGATCTCGACGACCCGTCGCTGCTTGTCGAGCTCGCCCGCCAGGCGGCCGACCTCCCGCGTCAGCCGGCCGATCTCGCGATCGCGGGAATCGGCCTTCGGCCGGCCCGCCGGACGGCCGAGTGCCTCGTAGGCACCGAGGTCGCGCTGCTCGCGCCAGGTGCTGATCAGCGAGGAGTAAAGACCCTCGCGGCGCAGCAGCGCTCCGCGAGCGGACCGGTCGAGGGCGTCGTACTCGGCGAGGATCTTGGCCTTGTACTTGGCCGAGAACTGCCGTCGGCTCGCGGAGCGCTCGGGGACCTCAGGGTCCGGTGGTGTCGCGTCGGTCATCACACCAGAATCCTGGCGCGCGGCGATGCTGTGGTCGATTGTCGTGGTCATGGGAGAAGTTCCTTCTCCGCCCTCTCAGTTCATTGATTCGTTTGCGCGAACCGTCTCACTGGAGGTTGACACAGAGGG
>Ga0209638_1002324_pt1 | contig 11701 bp, 10 predicted proteins | sample BarGraNGADG00211_FD_184490 | JGI IMG/M metagenome (GOLD analysis project Ga0209638, IMG submission 184490) | Arctic peat soil microbial communities from Barrow, Alaska - Barrow Graham LP Ref core NGADG0002-211 (SPAdes) (version 2) | ecosystem: Environmental > Terrestrial > Soil > Wetlands > Peat... | reverse complement strand
CGCATGACGGTGGGGCAAATCATTGCCGAGCCGTTGCGAACGCATTTTCCGCAAATGAGCAAGCACGATGTGATGAACAAAGTGCGCGCCATGATGGTCAAAGTGGGCCTCACCGAGCAGCAAATCAACCGCTACCCGCATGAATTTTCGGGTGGACAATGCCAGCGCATTGGCATTGCCCGTGCACTGGTGCTTGAGCCCAAGCTCATCATCTGCGATGAACCGGTGTCGGCGCTGGACGTGTCGATCCAGGCCCAAATCATCAACCTGCTGATGGAGTTGCAAGCCCAGATGGGCTTGGCGCTGGTTTTCATTGCGCATGATCTGGCAGTGGTCAAGCACATCAGCCAGCGCGTCATGGTGATGTACCTGGGCCGCAGCATGGAGCTCGCCAGCAAAGAGGCGATTTACCGCAACCCTTGCCACCCTTACACCCAGGCCCTGCTCAGCGCCATTCCATTGCCCGACCCGCGACTGGAGCGTCACAAGACCTTGCAACTGCTGCCAGGTGACTTGCCGTCACCGATGAACCCGCCGACGGGCTGCAGCTTTCGCACTCGTTGCCCGAAAGCGATCGCCAGCTGCGCAGTGCAAAGGCCGGAGTTGCGGGCGCTGAGCGCAGACACCCAAGTTGCCTGTGACTTGCTAGGGTAAACCCATAGAAATCAAGGGTTAACGGACGGTTCTCGTTGGCTACAATCGCGTCCACTCATCTGCCAGCAGCGGCGAGCTGGGTCGTTAAGTCGCCAGGTTGAGGGCTTATAACTGGCCGGGCTCCCAAGGCGGCGCTAGTCAACAAGATAGCTGACATAAGCGCCGACCACAAATCGGAGAAGGTTTTTATGGATATTTTCATACAGCAGATCATCAACGGTCTGGTGTTGGGCAGTGTGTACGCACTGGTGGCGCTGGGCTACACCATGGTGTATGGCATTATTGGATTGATCAATTTTGCCCATGGCGAAGTGTTGATGGTGGGTGCCTTGACCAGTTGGACCATCATCGGCCTGATGCAGGATGCCATGCCGGGGGCACCGGGCTGGCTGATTCTGCTGGTCTCGTTGCTCATTGCCTGTGTCGTTGCTGCAGTGCTTAATTTTGTGATCGAAAAAGTGGCTTACCGGCCGCTTCGCAACAGCCCCAAACTGGCACCGCTGATCACCGCCATTGGCATGTCGCTGTTGCTACAGACGCTGGCGATGATCATTTGGAAGCCCAATTACAAACCCTATCCCACTTTACTGCCGAGCGTGCCCTTTGAAATTGGGGGTGCCGTGATTACCGTGACTCAGATTCTGATTCTGGCGACCACGGTGTTGTCGCTGGTGATCTTGATGTGGCTGGTGAACTACACCCGGCTCGGTCGAGCCATGCGCGCCACGGCGGAGAGTCCGCGGGTGGCGGCCCTGATGGGGGTCAAGCCCGACCTGGTCATCTCTGCAACGTTCGTGATTGGTGCTGTGCTGGCGGCCATTGCCGGCGTGATGTTGGCGGCCAACTATGGCACAGTGCAACATACGATGGGTTTCCTGCCCGGCCTCAAGGCCTTTACCGCAGCCGTCTTTGGCGGCATTGGCAATCTGGCCGGTGCAGTGGTCGGCGGCATTTTGTTGGGGCTGATTGAATCGCTCGGCGCGGGTTACATTGGCGATTTGACCGGTGGCGTGCTGGGCAGCAACTATTCCGACATTTTCGCTTTCATTGTCCTGATTATTGTGCTGACGCTGCGTCCTTCGGGTCTGCTGGGGGAGCGCGTGGCGGATCGAGCTTGAAATGTCGCAGATAGCTGTCATCGCGAGGAGTGCAACGACGTGGCAATCGCGATGACGAATTTATTGAAGTACCGTAAAAGACGCATATGAAACAGAAAATAAACATTTTCCTGGCGGCAGCGGCACTGCTGATTCTGCCGCTGATTTTGCAAGGCTTTGGCAATGCCTGGGTTCGCATTGCCGATATGGCATTGCTCTATGTGTTGCTGGCCTTGGGGCTCAATATTGTGGTTGGCTACGCAGGGCTGCTGGATTTGGGCTATGTCGCGTTTTTTGCCATTGGCGCTTATATGTACGCTCTGCTCGCGTCGCCACAACTGACCGAGACCTTTGCCTGGATTGCAGCGATCTTCCCCAATGGCATGCACATGCCGCTGTGGATTGTGATACCGGCCTCCGCCGGTTTGGCGGGCCTGTTTGGCGTGTTGCTGGGGGCACCCACTTTGCGTTTGCGTGGCGACTACTTGGCGATTGTCACTTTGGGCTTTGGCGAAATTATTCGTATTTTTCTCAACAACCTCGATAACCCGGTCAATATCACCAATGGCCCCAAGGGGATCAATCAGATTGATGCCTTGAGTTTCTTTGGGGTCAACTTTGGCAAGAGTCTCCACATTGGCGGTTTCGAGCTGGGTTCGGTGTCGCTCTACTACTATATGTTTTTAGCCCTGGTGGTGTTTAGTGTGGCGATCTCACATCGGTTGCAATTGTCTCGGATCGGTCGCGCCTGGATGGCGATTCGCGAAGATGAAATTGCCGCCAAGGCGATGGGCATCAATACCCGCAATCTGAAATTGCTAGCCTTTGGCATGGGTGCCACTTTCGGGGGCGTTTCCGGTGCCATGTTTGCTTCGTTTCAGGGTTTTGTTTCACCCGAGTCGTTTAGCCTGATGGAGTCGATCATGATCGTATCGATGGTGGTGCTGGGCGGCATCGGGCATTTGCCGGGCGTTATTCTGGGTGCCGTGATGCTGTCGGCGTTGCCTGAGGTGCTGCGCTATGTGGCCGGACCGCTGCAGGGTATGACTGGCGGTCGGCTTGATTCGGCGATTCTGCGCCAGCTCCTGATTGCGCTGGCCATGATCACCATCATGCTGCTGCGTCCAAGCGGCTTGTGGCCCTCGCCGGACCACGGCAAATCGTTACAGAATGCCAAATGAAACTTTGGGAACGAACATGACAGACACGGTACTTAACGTCGCCAACGTTTCCAAACGGTTCGGTGGCCTGCAGGCCCTGAGCGAGGTTGGCATCAAGATCACCCGCGGCCAGGTCTATGGCCTGATCGGCCCCAATGGCGCTGGCAAAACGACGTTTTTCAACGTGCTCACCGGTCTCTATGCGCCCGACAGCGGCACGTTTGAATTGGCCGGAAAAACCTATAAACCCAACGCCGTGCATGAAGTGGCTAAAGCCGGCATTGCGCGCACCTTCCAGAACATTCGCCTGTTTGCCGAAATGACGGCGCTCGAGAACGTCATGGTCGGGCGCCACGTTCGCACCCACTCAGGGCTGATCGGTGCTATTTTTCACACCCCCGGTTTCATGGCCGAAGAAGCCGCCATTGCCAAGCGCGCCCATGAGTTGCTGGACTATGTGGGTATTCCAACATTGGCCGATTACAAGGCCCGCACGCTGAGCTATGGCGACCAGCGCCGGCTTGAAATAGCGCGCGCACTGGCGACCGACCCCCAACTGATAGCGCTCGACGAGCCAGCCGCCGGCATGAACGCCACCGAGAAGGTCCTGCTGCGCGAGCTGATTGACAAAATTCGCAACGATAACCGCACTATCTTGCTGATTGAGCACGATGTGAAACTGGTGATGGGTTTGTGTGATCGGGTCACGGTGCTGGACTATGGCAAGCAAATCGCCGAAGGCACACCGGCCGATGTGCAAAAAAATCCAAAAGTGATTGAAGCCTATCTGGGCACCAGCGCGAAGTAGAGAAAAAAGATGGCAAATATTCTTCTTAAAGTAACCGGTCTCAAAGTGGCTTATGGCGGCATTCAGGCGGTCAAGGGGGTTGACTTTGAAGTTCACGAAGGCGAACTGGTGTCGCTGATCGGCTCCAACGGTGCGGGCAAGACAACCACCATGAAAGCCATCACCGGCTCGCTGCCCATCAACGACGGCGACATCGAATACATGGGCAAAAGCATTCGCGGTCAAGGCCCCTGGGACCTGGTCAAGCAGGGGTTGGCGATGGTGCCCGAAGGGCGCGGGGTGTTCGCCCGCATGAGCACGGTCGAGAATCTGCAAATGGGGGCCTACATCCGCAACGACAAGGCCGGGATACGCGCTGACATTGACAAGGTTTTCACCATCTTCCCGCGGCTCAAGGAGCGCAGCGACCAGCTCTCGGGCACGCTCTCGGGCGGTGAACAGCAAATGCTGGCGATTGGCCGTGCCTTGATGAGCCGGCCCAAAGTGCTGTTGATGGACGAGCCGTCCATGGGGCTGGCACCGATCATGGTGGACAAGATTTTTGAAGTGGTGCGCGATGTTTATGCACAGGGCGTCACGATCTTGCTGGTCGAGCAAAACGCCAGTCGCGCACTGGCCATCGCCGACCGGGGCTACGTGATGGAGTCCGGCCTGATCACGATGTCGGGCGACGCCAAAACCATGCTCAACGATCCCAAGGTGCGCGCCGCTTATCTGGGTGAGTGAATAGTAATTATTTGTCAGTTATAGTGGCTCTGTAGTCGCCGTCAACGCTTTCGAGGAATCTCCATGAAGACATACAAAATTGCCTGCATCCCGGGCGATGGCATTGGCAAGGAAGTGGTGCCAGCCGGCCAAACGGTGCTGGCGGCGCTGGCGGCATGCAGCCGTACTTTCAAATTCGAATTCGAAAACTTCGGCTGGGGCGGTGATTGGTTCCGTGCGCATGGCGAAATGATGCCGCAAGATGGTCTGGACGCGCTGCGCAACAAAGATGCCATCCTGTTTGGTTCGGCCGGGGACCCCGATATTCCGGATCACATCACGCTTTGGGGGTTGCGCCTGAAAATCTGCCAGGGCTTTGATCAATATGCCAATGTGCGGCCGACCCGTATCCTGCCCGGCATTGACGCGCCGCTCAAGCGTTGTCGGCCGCAAGACCTGGACTGGGTCATAGTGCGTGAAAACTCCGAAGGCGAGTATTCCGGCGTCGGTGGCCGGGTTCATCAGGGCCATTCGATCGAGGCCGCCACCGATTTGTCGATGATGACGCGCGCCGGTGTCGAGCGCATCATGCGTTTTGCCTTCGCTCTGGCGCAGTCGCGTCCGCGCAAGCTGCTGACCGTGGTCACCAAATCCAACGCGCAACGTCACGCCATGGTGATGTGGGATCAGATTGCGCTGGAGATTTCCAAAGAATTTTCTGACGTCAAGTGGGAGAAAGAATTGGTTGACGCCTGTGCGGCACGCATGGTCACGCGACCGGCATCGTTCGACACGCTGGTTGCCACCAACCTGCACGCTGATATTTTGAGCGACCTGGCTGCGGCGCTGGCCGGCAGTCTGGGTATTGCACCGACCGCCAATATCGACCCCGAGCGCCGCTACCCGAGCATGTTTGAGCCGATTCATGGCTCGGCCTTCGACATCATGGGCAAGGGACTGGCCAACCCGGTGGGCACGTTCTGGAGCTGCGTGTTGCTGCTCGAACATCTGGGTGAGGAACAGGCCGCCAGCACGCTGATGACCATCATTGAGCAGGTGACGGCTGACCCCGCCTTGCATACCTGCGACCTTGGCGGGAAAGCCACAACAAAACAGGTGACGCAGGCGGTTTGTGATCGCCTGGCTGGCCTGATCAAGCGGCCAGGCGCTTGATCAGTTTGAAGGATTGATAACAACCAAGAGGAGATAACGTACCATGAAAAAGCTGCTACTCGCATTAGGTCTGGCTTTGCTCGCGCCGCTGGCGCTGGCACAGGGCGCTTCGAGCGGCCCGGCCCGGAATTGCCCAGACAAGAATCTGCTCTACTGGCAGGCGTTCCCGCCGGGTGGTGAGTCTGACTTGTCGGCGCGCCACCAGCAAATGGTGCTCAAGAAAAAATGCCCGGCCATTGACACCATCATTCAATACAAAGCCGGTGCCGGTGGCGGACTGATGTGGGGCCAGATGAACAACCTGCCCGGCGACGGTCTCAATATTGTTGGCATCAATCTGCCGCACATAGTGTTCCAGCCGATGGAAGGCCAGGTGCAATACAAGACGCAGGATGTGACCCCGGTGTTCTGGTTTCACTTCACGCCCGACATCCTGGCGGTGTCCGAGCAAAGCCCGATCAAGACCTTTGCCGACTTCATCAAGGCAGCCAAGGCGGCACCTGGGACGCTCAATCTGGGCGGCTCCGGGCTGAACTCGGCCAACCATGCGGCCCATGAGCGTATGAATGCCGCTTTTGGTGTCAAGACCAACTATATTCCCTACAAAGGCACCGGCGACATGGCCACTGCCGTGCTGGGTTCCCAGGTCGATGGCGCGATGACCTATTCAGCCTTTGCCATCAACAACAAAGGCCGCGTGCGGGCCTTGGCCATTGCGATGGAGAAGCGCCATCCCCTGCTGCCCGACGTGCCCACCTTCAAGGAGCTTGGCGTGGACTGGGTCGATGGTGCCTACCGTGGCATTGGCGTGCCCAAATCAACCCCGCCGGCAATGCGCAAGCGCCTGTCGGATCTGTGGGAGACTCTCAACAGTGACCCGGAGATGAAAGAACTGGCGGCCAAAAGCGGATTTGAACTGGTCAATGTCGGACTCGACCAGATGGACCCCTTCATGAAAGAAAAGATAGGTCTTTATACCGAGGGCGCGAAGCGCCTGAGTTTGGGTAAAAAATAGACAGACCGACTCGAATGAGGGCCGCGATAATTGCCTGATGATTGATCTATCTGAGCTCAAGGCACTAGACCCGTTTTTACAGCCCACCGCTTTTTTACAGTATCTGTACCGCGTCGCGGTGCAGCGGGCGCTGCCGCTGCACAACATCGCTGCACATCTGCCGCCAGCGCCCAGCATTGCCAGCGGTGGCAGGACGCTGGTGCTGGGTGCGGGCAAGGCGGCGGCTGCGATGGCGCAGGCGGTCGAAGCGCTGTGGCCGCAGGACGCGCTGCTGTCGGGTCTGGTGGTGACACGCTACCATCACATCCCGGCGCGCCCAAGTGGATTGAAGCAGCGCATTGAAGTGGTGGAAGCCGCGCACCCGCTGCCCGATGCCGCCGGGCTCGCGGCGGCCGAGCGCATCATCGCCTTGACCGCAGGATTGACCCAAAACGACCTGGTGCTGTGCCTGATTTCGGGTGGTGGCTCGGCCTTGCTGACGCTGCCAGCCGAGGGCTTGACGCTCGAAGACAAGCAGCGTATCAACCAGGCCCTGCTGAACTCGGGGGCCAACATTGCCGAGATCAACTGTGTGCGCAAACACCTCTCGCGCATCAAGGGCGGGCGCCTGGCGCGGGCCTGTTTTCCGGCGCGCGTGGTGACGCTGGCCATCAGCGATGTGCCGGGTGATGACCCCGCCACCATCGCCAGCGGACCGAGCGTGGCTGATACCACCACCTGCGCGGATGCGCTGTCAATTTTGAAACGTTACAACATCGCGCTGCCGGCAGCGGTGACTGATTTGCTGGTGAGGGGCGTGCTCGAAACCCCCAAGCCAGCAGACCCGCTGTTTGTGGGGCACCAAGTCCATTTGATCGCCACGCCCCAGCAGTCGCTGGAGGCAGCGGCGGCTTGTGCCCGTGCGGTCGGCATTGCGGCCTATATTTTGAGCGATGAAATGGAAGGCGAGTCGCGTGAGGTGGGCAAGGTGCAGGCTGCGCTGGCACGTGCCGTGGCCAACAAGGGGCAGCCGTTTCAACGGCCCTGTATCATTCTCAGCGGCGGTGAAACCACCGTCACCCTGCGCTCTCAGCCGCCTGGTGCTGCGCCTGGGCGTGGTGGCCGCGCCGGTGAATTTTGTCTTGGGTTGGCGCAGGCGCTACAGGGGCAGCCGGGCGTTTATGCGTTGGCGGCTGACACCGATGGCATCGACGGTGTTGAAGACAACGCTGGTGCCTGGGTCGAACCTGCCACACTGAGTCGGGCTCTGGCGTTGGGGATGAAGATTGATACCTACCTTGACCGCAACGATGCCTACGGTTACTTTGCCGCATTGGGCGATCTCATCACGACCGGTCCGACTTTCACCAATGTCAATGATTTTCGCGCGCTGCTTGTGTTGTAAGACCATGACGACTCTTCGATTACAGCTTGCGGGCATCAGCAAAAGTTACCCTGGCGTGATTGCCAACAGCGACGTTTGCCTCAGCGTCATGGCGGGTGACATCCACGCTGTGCTGGGCGAAAACGGTGCCGGCAAATCGACCCTGATGAAAATCATCTACGGTGCCGTCAAGCCTGATGCCGGCAGCGTCAGGTTCAACGACGAGGCGGTGCATATCCGTAACCCCAAAGAAGCGCGTGCCTTGGGCATTGCCATGGTGTTTCAGCATTTCAGCCTGTTTGATACTGTCACCGTGGCCGAGAACGTCTGGCTCGGTTTGAGCCAGCGTTTGAGTCTGAAGGAAGTCGCCCACAGCATCACCAGCAAGGCGGCTGAATACGGGCTTGAGATTGACCCCGGCCGGCCGGTGCACACCTTGAGTGTGGGGGAGATGCAGCGGGTCGAGATCATTCGCGCCTTGTTGACCAACCCGCAACTGTTGATCCTCGATGAGCCGACTTCGGTGCTGACGCCGCAGGCGGTGGAGAAGCTGTTTGTGGTGCTCAGGAAACTGGCGCGCGAGGGCTGCAGCATTTTGTACATCAGCCACAAATTGCATGAGATCCGTGAGCTTTGCAACGCTTGCACCGTGCTGCGCGCGGGCCACGTCACGGGCGTGTGCAATCCGGCGCAAGAGACCAACGCGTCGCTGTCAAAAATGATGATCGGAGCCGAGCCGGTGCAGCTCACCCATCGGCAGCAACAAGCCGGTGCGCCGCTGTTGCGAGTGCAGAACCTGACGCTTGCGCGCGACGAGCAGTTTGGGATTGACCTGGATGACATTGCGTTGGAAGTGCGCGCGGGTGAGGTGGTTGGAATCGCGGGTGTGTCGGGCAACGGCCAGAAAGAACTGCTCTATGCGCTGTCTGGTGAAGATGTTCGTGCGGCGAGCGGGTCAATTCACATCGGTGCGGTCGATGTGGCGCGCCTGCATCCCGCTGGACGGCGTAAATTGGGTCTGCATTTTGTTCCGGACGAACGCCTGGGCCGGGGTGCGGTGCCGACGCTGAGTCTGGTGCACAACGTGCTGCTGACGCGCCAGGAAGCCATTTTTCAGCCGCGTCTGGCGGGCGGCTGGATAAGGATTGGCCAGTTGGAGGCGCAGACCACCGAGATCATCCGGCGCTTCAACGTCAAGGCCAGCGGCGTGCACGCACCAGCGCGCGCCCTCTCGGGCGGTAATTTGCAAAAATTCATCATTGGCCGCGAAATTGATGCCGCGCCCAAACTGTTCATCGTGTCGCAACCGACCTGGGGCGTGGATGTGGGCGCAGCAGCGCAAATCCGCAGCGAAATTCTGGAGTTGCGCGATGCCGGCTGTGCCGTGCTGGTGGTCAGCGAAGAGCTTGATGAATTGTTTGAACTCAGCGACCGGCTCTATGTCATGGCCCGTGGCCGCCTCTCGCCCTCGGTGCCGATCGCCCAGGCCAGCGTTGAAAAAATGGGCGAGTGGATGAGCGGGCTCTGGCCGTCCCCAACAGATAGCGGGATGTTGGAGGTTCACCATGCTTAAGCTCGAAGTGCGCCCCGAGCCCTCGGCCTGGTGGAGTTATGCCTCGCCGCTGCTGGCCTTGTGGGTCACTGTTTTGATCGGCGTTGCGCTGTTCAGCGCCTTGGGCAAAGATCCGGTCAGTGGGCTTCAGGTGTTCTTTTGGGAACCGATTCGCAGCGCCTATGCGCTGGGTGAATTGGCGGTCAAGGCCACGCCGCTGCTGTTGATTGCGCTGGGTTTGGCAGTGTGTTTTCGCGCCAACGTCTGGAACATCGGCGCCGAAGGGCAGTATGTGCTGGGGGCGATCGCGGCCAGCGGTGTGGCCCTGCTGGCCGACTCGGGCACGAGCCGCTGGATTGTGCTGCCAATTTTGCTGGCGGGTGTGTTGGGCGGCATGTTCTGGGCTGGCATCACCGCCTGGCTGCGCGAGCGTTTCAACGCCAATGAAATACTGGTGAGTTTGATGCTGGTTTATGTGGCGGTGCTGGTGCTCAGTTACTTGGTGTCGGGGCCATGGAAAGACCCGCAGGGCTACAACTTTCCGCAGACCAAAACCTTTGATCTGGTGACCCGCATTCCACGCTTGTTGGACGGCTCGCGCGTCAGCATCGGCATTTTTTTGGCCATGCTGGGCGTGCTCGGAATCTGGATATTTTTGTTTCGTACCCAGGCCGGCTTCGCCCAGCGGGTGGGGGGGCTGGCCCCGGCGGCGGCGCGCTATGCCGGTTATTCTTCGCGCCGTGCCTTGTGGCTGGCCTTGCTCATTTCGGGCGGCATGGCGGGCCTGGCCGGTGCGCTCGAGGTGGCGGGCCCGATTGGGCAACTCACGCCCTATGTGCCGGTGGGCTATGGTTTTGCCGCGATCATCGTGGCCTATGTGGGTCGGCTGCATCCAGTAGGCCTGGTGCTCTCCAGCATTTTGATGAGTATGTTCTACATTGGTGGTGAGCTCGCGCAGTCGCGCCTGGGCTTGCCCAAGTCGCTCACCGGTGTGTTTCAGGGGCTACTCTTGTTCACCTTGCTGGCCTGCGACACGCTGGTCAACTACCGCTTCAAGTGGCAGCACCGTGCCTGAGATGATGGAATCCTACGCACTGCTCATCGCTGCCACGCTCAACGCCGGCACGGTCCTGGCGCTGGCTTCGTTGGGCTTGCTGATCAACGAGAAAGCCGGCATTGTCAACCTCGGCGCCGAGGGCATGATGCTGTGCGCCGCCATCGCCGGTTTTGCAGCGGTGGTGCACAGTGGCAGCGACGTGCTGGGCTTTGCCGCCGGCATCGGGGCCGGCGCCTTGCTGGCGCTGGTTTTTGGCGCCCTGGTGATCTGGCTCAATACCAATCAATATGCAACCGGGTTGGCGGTGAGCCTGTTTGGTGCTGGTTTTTCAGCTTTTGTCGGCGTGGCTTATGTGCAGGAAAAAATTCCGCCGCGCCCGAGTTTTGCCATTCCCTATTTGTCGGATATTCCATGGCTCGGTTCGGCTTTGTTTCGCCACCACCCACTGGTGTATCTGACGATTGTTTTTGCCCTGGCCTTGATCTGGTTTCTGTACCGCACCCGCGCCGGCCTGGTGCTGCGCTGCGTCGGCGAAAACCCGGACTCGGCGCACGCGCTGGGCTACCCGGTGCGGCGCATCCGCTTGGGCGCAGTGGTGGCGGGTGGCGCGTTGTGCGGTTTGGCCGGCGCCTACATCTCCATCGTCTATACGCCTTTATGGGTCGAGGGCATGGTCTCTGGCAAAGGCTGGATCGCTTTGGCCTTGACCACCTTTGCCACCTGGCGACCGGCCCGCGTCTTGCTCGGTGCTTACCTGTTTGGCGGTGTCACGATGTTGCAGTTCCACTTGCAGGCTATTGGCGTCGAGGTGCCCAGCCAGTTTCTGGCGATGCTGCCCTATCTGGCAACGATTCTTGTGCTGGCGCTGATTTCGCGTAATCCGCAATGGATTCGCATCAATATGCCAGCTTCGATCGGCAAGCCGTTTTATCCGGGCGGTTCATAATTACGCCTTTAAAAACCCGTCTCAACCCCCTCCACAGAAGGAAATTGGCATGACCGACCTGCAAAAACGCTCCCTATTAAAAATCGCAGCACTCACTGCCGTCGCTTCTGCTGCGCTCATCGGATGCAGCAAGAAGGAAGAGCCCGCTCCCGCGCCGACCCCGGCACCCGC
>Ga0209638_1002323_pt1 | contig 11707 bp, 11 predicted proteins | sample BarGraNGADG00211_FD_184490 | JGI IMG/M metagenome (GOLD analysis project Ga0209638, IMG submission 184490) | Arctic peat soil microbial communities from Barrow, Alaska - Barrow Graham LP Ref core NGADG0002-211 (SPAdes) (version 2) | ecosystem: Environmental > Terrestrial > Soil > Wetlands > Peat... | reverse complement strand
GGAGATTCCCAGCAACCGCCTGTGATGTGAGGCCGATAGGCAAGCGCTCGTGTATCGCCTTTGAACAGCATCGACACCACGTCGGTGTCAACGATGGCGGCATTCATCGCAGGTTGGCGGGACGGGTTCCCTCTAGGCGCCACTCGCGCAGGCGGGCGGAGGAATCGAGGGCGGTGCGTGGAATCGTTCCGTCCCTCCCCGGTACTCCCGGCTGTAAGCATCGCTACCGGGAGTAGTGCGCGAGGGCAGGCTGCCGCAGCCGGATAGGAAACAGAGTGAACGTCCCCAGGTTTCCCACTTCGGGAATCGAGAGACCGTACCCGTTCCGCTCCACCGGGCGAGTGCAGGCGTTCCAGAATTCCGCCAGGTTCTGAGAGGTGTAGCGGAGGTCGTGCCCGGTCGTCCAGAGTCGATACATCGCTGATCGCACCAGCGGATAGTCGCGGTCGTCAGGCTTGGCGACCCGTAGCAAGACATTCGTATCGACGAGATACGCAGTCACTCGGCGCAATCCTGGTAGAAACTCTCGCGGGTGAAGCTCTCGGTGGGCAGGGCGGGAATCGTTGACGAGCCTTCCGCCATTGCCTCGAAAAAGGCCTCGATCCGCTCAGGGGATCTGCGCGGCAAGCTCATCGGGGACGGTCACAACAACTCGTATAGGGCGCCCTGGGAACACCCTAACACAAGCGATCGCGCTGAACTACGCCGCAACTTCCACGGCTTCTCAGGGAGCGGTTGGTGCAGGCGATTCGTTCGCCCCGGCGGGATCGAAAATGCGTTTGTCCACGGGGAGCGCGTGGTAGGGCGCGGGATCCGGCTTCGAGGTGAAGCAATCGGTCAGGTCGGCGGCTGCGGCGTCCAGGAGATTCATGGGCGGCAGGCGCAGCAGGCGGAAAATCGTCTTGAGCAGGCCGGGAAAGCCGGTGTTCGTATGCGAGACGTAATTGCGTTTGCACCACGGACCCGCGCACAGCAGGACCGTCCGGCGCGCGTCGATGTGATCCACCCCGCCTCGCGTATCGTCCTCCGTCGCGAATACCGCCATTTGGCTCCACCACTTCGTGCGGGAGAGGTACTCGACGATACGCCCCAGCGCCAGATCGTTATCGGCGACGAACGATTCCTGGTAGGGGTAACCGTCGCCGGGGCGCGCGGCCGCCATGCGGTCGTTGGGCAGGTGTAGGAAGAGCAGCCGCGGCAGCTCCGCGCCGGTCTTGACGTACCGCTCCTGGATCTCGCGAATGAACTGCGAGGCCCGGTCCTGATCCCGAATGGCGGTGTCGACGCTCGGGTAATCGCCGAAGGTTGCGAACGTCGCGCCCTGCCGCTTCAGGTGTTCCAGGGCGGCCGGCCAGGAAGGCGAATCCGCATAGAAGTTATCGCCGAAGGTCCACTGGCTCGCAATGGCGTGATGGTTCGGGGTGACATTGACATCCTTGATGCTCAGCCGCTGCCGCAGGCCATCCACGTAACCGCGCGTTCCGAACCGCGCCAACTCGGGACTCCCCATGGCCGGCCCGTTGGACGCTCCCGGAATGTCGCCCAGCATTTCGTCGTACGTGCGGCCTTCCTTGACAATCAGCGCGACGTACCGTACGCCGGCGGGCAGCGGCTGCGTGGCGGCGGCGCGCGGCTGGAAGCCGTTCGCCCCCAGGACGAACGCAGTCTGCGCCGGGAGTTCCTCCGGCTTGGGGACCGGGAACACCGAAAGGGAGCCCTGGCGCCACTGGCTACCGCCGAACGGAGCGTTGGGCCCCTGTCCCTTGACGTTCGCCACAAAAACCGTGTCGCGGTCGATCGTCACGCGGGTGGGGAACCAGCCCACGGGGATATGGCCGAGGACGCGGCGCTCGCGCACGTCGATCACGCCCACTGCATTGATGCCGGCCTCCGCCACCAATAAGAGCCCGGACCGCTCGTGGTAAGCCATGCCGGCCGGGCGCACGCCACGCAGTTGTTCGAGGCCCGGAATCCGGATAGGGATTTCCGCCTCCACGCGGTTGGTCGCGCCGTCGATCACCGTGATGGAATCGTCGCCCATATTGGAAACGAAAACCCGGCCGGCCGCCGCGGCCACGCCCGACGGATCGGCCGATCCCGTGGCGATGGACGCTTCCAGCTTGGGAGCGGAAGGGTCCGAGACGTCCACCACGCGGAGGGACCCCGATTCCCCGGCAACAGCGGCATAGAGTCTGCGCCGGTCCGGCGAGAGCGCCAGCGCGAACGGCGCTCCCGCCACGGGCGCCCAGGCGATCGCCTGCCGCGACCGGGCCTCGATGACCGCCACGCGGGAGTTCGCTGGATCGGCCGCATAGAGCAGGCCGCTGGCGGCGTCGAAAGCCAGATCGCCGGCGTAACTGCCGGTGGCGCCGCCCTGGTTGAGGTCGATGGTGCGGAGCCGTTCGGCGCTCCAGTCGAGCAAGCTGATGCGCCCGGACGCTCCTTCGGAGGCGAACACGGCGTGCTCGCCCGAAAACACCAGCCCGCGGGAAACGCCGCGCCAATCCGAAGCGTCGAACGGCGCCATCGAATCCAGCGCGCCTGCGGCCGGTTGACGCGCCTCCCAGCGGCCGCTATTCTGGCGTTCCATCACGATCGGAGTACTGGCGTCCGGCCCGGCGCTGGCGGTTGCGACGGCTTTACCCGACGCGCTCACCGCCAAGCCGAAGGGGCTTGGTCCGGTGAAGTATTGGTCTCCCGCCGGCGCGACGATGCGCCCGCCCGGCAGGATGGAAGCGCCGGCATTTCGCGACGCCGGACGCACCCCGGCGGGCGCGGCGTACCATTGCGCGCAGACGAGCGCGGAAACCGCCGCAAGCGCCAGCGGATATCGCCAGACGGCGAGCACTTCTCCATCATATAGGACCGCGGCATTTACGATTCCGAAACAACTGGAACGGTAGCTTTGTGTTGTAATGAGAGCAAGTATGAGGTGGCACGCGCAGTGTTATGCCGGTTACGCCCCATCGGCGTGTCGGCCGAACATGCGCGCGACGGTAGCAAGAGGGGTAAAGGGAACCGCAGAGGAGGAGAGAAATGGCCTCGACTAGTCTCCCGCATGCCACCCAGAAGCCGCTGGAGGATCCACTGGCCCATCTGCCATGCTCCAGCATTCTGGAGTATCGGAGGGGCCAGATGATTTACGACCAGCAGCAACCCTGCACCGCGATCTATCTGGTGATCGATGGAAAAGTGAAGGTGTCGCGCCTGGCCGAGGACGGCCACCAGGTGGTGGTCGACATTTACCACCCCGACGAGTTTTTTGGCGAATCGGCTTTTCTGAACCTGCCGAACCGGCCGGAGCAGGCCACCGCCCTGGAAAGCACCAGGCTGATGACCTGGACCGCCTCGGAAATCGAAGACATCATCGTGAAACGGCCGCGCCTGGCGGTGGCCCTGCTCCAGATCCTGGTCCAGCGCACGATCGACTTCACGCACCGCATCGAGAGCCTCTCGGTGGACAACATCGCCCGGCGGCTGGCGCGCTCGCTGATCCGGTTTTCGGAGCGGTTGGGCGTCGCCGAAGAGGACGGCGCGGTGCGCATGACGCCCTTCACGCACGAGTTGCTCTCGCAATACGTGGGCACCTCGCGCGAGATCGTCACGCACTACATGAACCAGTTCCGGCGCCAGGGCTACCTGCGGTATTCGCGCAAAGGCATCGTTCTGTACCGCGACGCCTTCGAGGATTGGCTGCGCGAGAACTGCTGATTCTTTACCTTAGCCGGGAGCTTTGCCGAAACTGCTCAAACCGGCCGGCGAAGCGACTCAGCCTGTCCGGCGGCCCTTGTATGACCGGCTGGACGGATCGCCCTCGCACTGGTAACCGTCAGGCGTTATCCCGGGCGCGTATCGCGGCGAGCCTTCTTGCGCGGTTCGAGAGGATCTCCGCCCGCACCTCCGCCTCATCGGTTCGCACCAGGCGCTCCACCGGCGTGTTCTCCTCGAAATGCGACCGGACGATTTCCGGCACATCCGCGGGGGTCACGCCCGCGTACCAGACGCCCTCGGGATAGACGATCATGTTGGGACCCCACTCGCACAGCCCGAGCGATCCGCAGGTGGTGACTTGCACGTCGTCTTCGAGGCGGCGAGCCAGGATCTCCCGCCGCAAGGCCTCGATCGTCTCGTCTGAACCCCGGGCGCAACAACTGGGCGCGCCTTCGGGCTTCTTCTGGTCGCAAACGAATACGTGAAAATGAAACGGTTCCATGGCGGGCTCCCTGGTTTCAGAGTACCAGAACCGAAAACCCGGCCGGCGGCGAGTGGCCCTTTTCTCAGAAAGGCAAGTAGGTCAACCGATTCTCCCATTCGGCATCGACCAAGAAGCGCGGCTTCACGTGCGCTGTTCCAGGCGCTCCCTCGACCGCTCGACCCGTGCTCGCAAGCCGGCCGGGACGTTCGTCTGCGAGCGGCGCGCGTCTTCAAACGCTACGCTCTTGGCCTTCAGGTAAGCGTCGATCCCGGCTTGATGAGCCAGATAGAAGGCGATCGCGCCATAGATCTGTTCGAGGCTGAGCGTGGGAAAATTGTCGCGGATGGTCTCCGGAGACTCACCGTCGAGAAATCCGTAGACCACGGAGTCCAGCGACACGCGCGATCCCCGAACGAAGTAGTTGTCTTCCCGCTGCTCGATGTATTCGGTAGCCATGCTCGATTGCCGTCTACCGGCAAGTATACTCTCAGATGATGTAGCGGGCTGGTTTGCCAACCCTGGGGGCCTTTCGCCCCTGCTCCACCAACAGGTTACGATCAAGACGGGGACCTCGCCGAGGAATTGTTCACTGCCTTGTGAAACTGGCGATTGGTCATCTGGAGAAAGAGCCATGACAGCCGCCGGGCAAAAACCCACCGGGATCCTCGTGATCGATGTTGGAGGAACCCACGTCAAGGTGCGGGTCACGGGGCGACGCGAGGAGCGCAAGATTCCCTCCGGCTCCGCCTTGACGGCAGCCAGAATGGTGCGGGATGTAAAGCGGATCGTGAAGGATTGGGAGTATGACGCCGTCTCGATCGGTTATCCGGGACCGGTGATTCACGGACGACCGGTGCACGACCCCCACAATCTCGGCGGCGGCTGGGTTGGATTTGATTTCGGCAAGGCCTTCGGGTGTCCCGTCAAGGTGATCAACGACGCCGCCATGCAGGCGCTCGGAAGCTACAAGGGCGGCCGAATGCTTTTTCTGGGCCTCGGCGCCGGGCTCGGGTCGGCCATGATCGTGGACGGGATTCTGGAACCGATGGAGCTTGCGCACCTTCCCTATAAGAACGGGAGGACTTACGAGGACTATGTTGGCGTCCGGGGTTTCAAGCGGCTGGGAAAGAAGAGCTGGCGCCGCCACGTGACCGATGTCGTGGAGCGTCTCAAGGACGCCTTATGCGCCGAGTACGTGGTGTTGGGCGGGGGAAATTCCAAGCACATCGAGAAGCTCCCTCCAGGCGCGCGGCTGGGCGACAACCGGAACGCGTTTATCGGGGGCGCTCGTCTGTGGAAGAAAAACACCGGCGGTCAGGCGACCGACACCAGATAGTCGCGTCCTTCCCACGAATCGTTTGCCGGCCAGAAGAAAGTAAAACGGATGGGCGCCCGTTGCGCCGCAAGAATCGGAATGTCCGCAAATTCGACTCCCAGCGTGGTGGCGGAAGAAGGAGTGTCCTTCACGCTCTGCCATTCGTCGTCCGACCAGTGCAGCCGGAAAGCAGTTGGCGCTTGAATGCGAAGCACGTAGCCGCGTTTGACGCTCCGCGCCTGCCGGGTAAACTTCCAGATTTCGAATAATGGACGATCCGCGCGCGCGCCGAGGTACCGTTGCGCAACGTCGGCGATCAGATCGGACACCTTCCCATCGCGGACGGAGCGAAGGAGCTTGATATACTCCGCGTGGGCCCACATCAGGGGCATGGCCGAGCCCGTTGGCCGTCCGCAGTACATGTGGGCTTGGGGCAGATCCGGACCATCCCACGCCTGCTCGGGCAAGAGGCCGGTGCATGAGGCCAGGCCTTCCATAGCCCGAATGAGCGGCGTCGCATCGTGCCCGGCGGCCAACTCGTAGTGACCTCGTTCGCCTGTGAGCAGCGGCCAGATGCGCCCTTGGCCCCAACCTACAAAGGGGCCGCCATCCTCGCGTTGTCCATATCCATCGTGGTTGTAGCGGCGCCAGCAGGGGCCGAAGGGAGTCTCCACCTTCAATACGGCGTCCACGACCCTGAGGGAATCCACAATCAGCGGATCGTCGGACCTGCGGACTCCATGACGTACGAGCTCAAGAAACCCCGCATCCACGATTTCTCTGGCTGGGAAGACGGTCTGCGCCCCGGGCGGGCTGTTCGCAATGGCGATGCTTCCTTGGTTCGGATCTTCCTCGGGGTTAGGATTGTCCGCCCGCTCCGGAAGTATCCGCAAGTAATGCCGCGCCACCTCTGGGAGCAGCGTTCCCTCCGTTGTGACAGTCCATCTCTCGACATGACATTCCAGGAAATCGGCGTATTCCTCCAGGTATTTCGCAGTCGCCTCATCGCCTTTTTCGCGAGCAAAGCATGCGGCGCAGATCAGAGCGGCAATGTTGGACGCCAACGTGGAGGGCGAATAGCCGCCGACCTCCTCCCAGCGTTCCTGCGGAGTCAGAGGGCCATGGCGAACAAGGTAAGCGGCCGCCCGCAAGACCATGGCGTACGGGTCGAAGTCTTGAAGGGCATTCTCACGTCTGAGCCGCCAGGCGAGCAGAATCGGAAAAGCGACTTCATCGAGTTGGACCCCCCGCCAGTAAGGGTCGCCGTCAATCCAGAAGTTCTGGGCGAAACCTCCGTTCTCCTGCTGGGAGACACTGAGGTAGATCAGCGCTCTCAAGGGCGTGGCACGGTCTCCGGCGGCCAGCATCGCGTTCGCGCTGTTGACCATGTCCCGCGTCCATACCAGGTGGTAACCACCCTGGTTTTCGTCGCCTACCGCTTCTCCCCAAGGAATGGAGAGCGAGGCGATAAAGGCGCCGGGATACGACTTGTCTTCGTGAGCGCGGAGCAAATTGAAGCTCGTGCGGTACAAGTTACCTCCATCGCCCGAGACCTTCTCCAGCGGGAGGACTGCGCTCGATCGCGCCCACTGTTCCGCGTACCGCTTGCAATGCTCCGCGAAAGGAATGCTCAGCGATTGAATGAGCGTTGCGACGGCGTGGTGCTGGCTCTTGCCGAACGCCAGGCCCAGGGTGAATTCACGGGCGCCGGTCAAGTCCAATTCTCCAGTAAGGGCGATATTGCCGTCGGGGGCGCGATCGAACTCCCAGTCCATTTGAAAGTTGCCGGCCAGGTCGGTCCAGCCGTCGCTCCTCCCAACGTAACCACACGAAACACGGGAAAAAGGAACCGTGGCCGCCAGCGCCAGCCATGTGCCTTGCCGTTCGGCGATCAGGACCTTTCGGCCCGCCACTTGCGCCACATAGCCGCTGTTGCCCCAGCCTCCTACCTCAAGATGAGGTGCGCACAGGGCGTACAGCCGCAGCCTGGAGAGGAACGATTCGTCGCCGGTTAACCTGGTGTGTTGAAGAACGCAGGCCAGGTGTGGGTCGGCGATGATCTCCTTGACAATGGCATAACGCCCGGCTGGATCCAAATTCGTACAGCGGACTCCCAAGCCGTGCTCCGGCAGGCATTCCAGTTTGGATTCGAGATGACGCTTTTCGTCGTGGAAAAAGCTCTTGCCGTCGGTGATGAGGTACTGAAGGTCCCGGAGTTGTGGCCTGTCCACCGTCGGATAGTAGACTTCGGTGATGATGCCGTTCCAAAAGGTAAACCAGACCAGGCTGGAAGCTGCATAGGCGGTTCCCACCCCATCCTTCCCTCCATGCGTCCATCTGGGCTCAATGCCCGGCCATCCAAAAGCTTCCATCGGGTGGGGTTGGTTAATGGGTTTCATTTCCTGGTTCGATCGGCGGCGCAATCCGTCGGCAGTCTCGATAAGCACGATTATAATGGTTCCGGAGTTTCAGCCGGGACTTTGGCGTCCGGCGCTTTCGGCTCGGGCATCCAGCTTGCCATCTGTACCGTAGGGTGGTACACTAACCCATCATGGAGTCGCGGAATGATCGTGAGCTTTCGGGACGACTGGTTGCGCGATTTCTTCGTCGAGGACGTTCGATCGAGGAAAATCCCACCCGATCTGGAGGGCCGCTTGTTCCGTAAAATCCAGATGATCGACGATGCGACGGCGGATCGGGATTTACGGGCGCCACCCAGCAACCATTTCGAAAAACTACGTGGCAATCCGGCAGGCTTCCATTCGATCCGCGTCAACAAACAATGGCGGATCGTCTTCCAGTGGGATAGCGGCCGAGGTGAAGCGACAGGCGTCTATCTGGACGACCATAGTTATCTGTGAGGTGAGCCATGTTGACGACGAAGCGCAAGCCGGCGGGCGTTGGCGAAATTCTGATTGAAGAGTTCATGAAGCCTATGGGCCTGACGCAAGGCGCGTTGGCCCAAGCGATGGGCGTGCAACGCAAGCACGTGAACGAACTGTGCAACGACCGCAGGGCCGTGACCGCCCCGACCGCGCTCATCCTTGCTCGCGTGTTCGGCAACAGCCCCGATTTCTGGTTGAATGCGCAGAGGCGCAACGATCTGTGGGAGGCGATGCGCTCGCCCCGCGAACGCGAGCGGATCGCACGTGCCCGGCCGCTGACAGCAGCCGCGTGAGATACGCCGAGTTCTGTTCTGGGATGGCGGAGGAAGAGGGATTCGAACCCCCGAGCGAGTTGCCCCGCTAACGGTTTTCAAGACCGCCGGTTTCAACCACTCACCCATTCCTCCAATTCCAGGCTAGCCGATCTTCCGGCCGCCCGCAACGGCCCCTACTGGAAAAGCAGGGGAGCGAACTCGTGCAGGTCCCGGCGCCAGGTCTGCCACTCGTGGGACGTGCCGGGCGATTCGTAGAACACGTTCTTGATGCCCGCTTTCTCGAGCGCCTGGTGCATCTGCAGCGCCGGCGCGTGCATCTGCGTTTCGGCCGTGCCGGCGCCGAACCAGAGCAGGCGGACGCGCTTGCCAAACGCCTCCGCATCCGCGAATGCCCCGCCGTACGCCGTCTTCAGATCGAGGCCGCCCCGCAAGGGGGAGCTGAACGATCCGATCCAGGCGAACTGGTCCAGGTGGGTGAGCCCAATCTGGAGCGCTTGCCCGCCGCCCATCGATAGCCCGGCCAAGGCGCGATGCGCCCTATCCGGGAGCGTCCGGTAAGCGGCATCGATCGCCGGGATCAGGTCCTGGAGGACCACTTCCTCGAAAGCGCCGCTCTGGCCGCGGCCGCCCGCCGGCGCCGCCGCGGGAGGCCCCGGCTTGGTAGCATAGCCTTGCTCCATGACGACGATCATCGGCTTGGTTTTCCCTTCGGCGATCAGGTTGTCCAGAATGAAATTCGCGCGGCCTTGGCTGGTCCATCCGCGCTCGTCCTCGCCGGAGCCGTGCTGCAGGTACAGGACCGGGTACCGCGCCTGCGTGTTCCGGTCGTATTCGGCCGGCGTGTACACATAGGCGCGCCGCCAGGCGGCGGTGGTTTTCGCGAAGTACCAGTGGACCCGGACGTCGCCGTGCGCGACGTCCTTCACCGCGTAGAAATCCGCTCCCTTCTCCGGCACTTCCACCCCGCTCGATTCCTTGGCCCAGCCGAAATAGGTTTCGCTGCCCGGGTCGTTCACGGCCACGCCATCGACCAGAAACCAGTAGTAGTGGAAGCCCGGAATGGCCGGCGGCGTGGTAACGGCCCAGACGCCGTCTTCGCCCCGCGTCATGTCGAACGGCCCCTTGCCCAAACCGTTGTCGTCGCTGCCGGTATTCAACTGCACCTTCTTGGCGTCGGGGGCTTTCAGGCGAAACGTCACGCTCAGGTCCGCGTGGACGCGGGGATAAGCCGCGCCCCGCACGTTGGAAGACGCGGGCTGGGAATCGTCCGCCTGGGCCCAGCCGAGGCCGCAGGCCAAAATGGATAGCAAGGCTGTCCGGTGCATCGTCGCTCCTTCGCGAGGGGCGCGCGACCTAAGAGTGGAAGGCGCGCAGATCCTTGTTGTTTGGGCAAACTAAAGCATATCCCACCCATGGCGCGCACGGTCTTGGTGGGGCATGCTTTAGCTTGCCATTCCTCTTCGCGGGCAGCGCCCCTCGGTCTGGCGTACGGACTACGCTCGGAAACCGGCCATCTCCCGCGAAAACGAAAGAACCCTCCATTGCTATGTCGCACACCCGACAGCTCCCTTCACACATTCATTTGACACGCCACAAGCTAAAATATAGACTCTTCACGGGACCGGCGAACGGGAAACTGCGAGGAGGGACCATGAACCGCAGAGCATGGATGACGATGAGCGCCTCGGCGTTTGCCATGGGTGGCGCCGCGGCCCAGGCCCAACAGGCGCCCCGGAATCAGCCGCCAACCGGCGCCCCGCAGGCCGCTCCGGACGCGGGACTTCCCCTGGAGCGGTATGAGCCCAAGAGCATGCTGCACGTTCCGGAGACGCACGTGCCGCGTTCCCGTTTTCCGGTGATCGACTTCCACACCCACATTACCGGCGGAACCACCCGCAACGGCCAGAGCGGCATCCGGTTCGGCCTGGACCCGGCCAACTGCCTTGCCGTGATGGATCGCAAGAACATACGGACCGTGGTGAGCGTGACGGGAAGCTATGGCGACGGCCTGCGCGAAGCCATCGCGAAGTTGCCGGAAGCGCATCCCGGCCGTTTCGTCGTCTTTACCGAACCGGTCTGGACCAAGGCTTCCGATCCAGGCTATCCGCAGTTTCAGGCCGGCGAGATCGAAGCCGCGCACAAAGCCGGCGCGAAGGGCCTAAAGATCCTGAAGACCCTGGGCCTGTACTTGCGCGAGCAGGGCAGTGACAAGCTGGTGCGCATCGACGATCCGCGATTCGATCCGATGTGGGAGGCGGCGGGATCTTTGAAGATGCCGGTGGCGATCCACATCTCCGATCCGGAGGCGTTCTTTCTACCCATCGACCGTTTCAACGAGCGTTGGGAGGAACTTCACGCCCATCCGAGCTGGTCTTTTTACGGCAAGGATTTTCCCGGTGATCGCGAACTGCAGGAAGCGCGGCGCAACGTCATGCGGCGCCACCCCGGCACGCAGTTCGTCTGCCTGCACGTGGCGGATTCGGAAGATCTCCCGTATGTTTCGGAGTGCCTGGACAGCCTTCCGAACATGCATGTGGACATCGCCGCGCGCATCGGCGAATTGGGCCGCCAGCCCCGTATGGCCCGCAAGTTTTTCGATCGCTACCAGGACCGAATCCTGTTCGGCACCGATGCCAGCGCGGACGCCGGCACGCCGCAACAAACCTTCGGGGATGCGCTCTACGAGATCTACTACCGCTTCCTCGAAACCGAGGACGAATATTTCGATTACGCACCCGCATCCGTCCCGCCGCAGGGCCGCTGGCGGATCTACGGCCTGGGCCTGCCAGAGCAGATTCTTCGCAAAGTCTACGGCGAGAACGCGGCGCGGCTGATCGGCATTTGATGGGGGCGCCGCTCATCTGGTAAACTGAGATTTCCCCGGCCAGGTAGCTCAGTCGGTAGAGCGCAGCCCTGAAAAGGCTGGCGTCGGCGGTTCGATTCCGTCCCTGGCCACCACCCTAACCTATTCAATTCAAAAGACTTACTGTTTGTTTCTCGGGTGTGTACCAGTTTTGTACCGCGAAAACCGACTTCA
>Ga0209638_1002321_pt1 | contig 11716 bp, 7 predicted proteins | sample BarGraNGADG00211_FD_184490 | JGI IMG/M metagenome (GOLD analysis project Ga0209638, IMG submission 184490) | Arctic peat soil microbial communities from Barrow, Alaska - Barrow Graham LP Ref core NGADG0002-211 (SPAdes) (version 2) | ecosystem: Environmental > Terrestrial > Soil > Wetlands > Peat... | reverse complement strand
CCGACGCTACAGACTCACAGTATCAACCTATCTACCCGCTCTCCTGAACCATGCTTTGCTGCCGGGGAGAAGGCACGAAGGATGCCACAAAAGATCAGCCCTCATTGTAGCACAGCTCAGTTCGCCATGGTGACAACGGTGGCGCCCTCGCCGCCGTCCCGGGCTTCCGCCGGCTCGAATTGGCGCACCAGGGCGCTTCCCGCCAGCTGCTCTCGCACCGTCTGCCGCAGGGCGCCGGTGCCCTTGCCGTGGATCACCCGCACCACCTTCAGCCCCGCCAGGTAGGCATCGTTGAGGTATCTGTCCAGCTCCTCCTCGGCCTCCGGGGGCCGCTTGCCCCTCAAGTCGAGCTGGATGCCGATGTCGGGGGCCTCCTGGTTGAACCGGTAGGTCACGTCCGGCTCCAACCGGCGCTCCGGCTTGGGGGCGTCGGTCCGGGACAGCTCACGCATCTTCACCCGGGTTCGCAGGTTGCCGATCTGCACCTCGACCTCGCCTCGATCATCCGGCATGGAGGAGAGAACCCCGACTGTCTGAAGGCTGGCCAGGAAGACCCGCTGGCCCACCTTCAGCTCGGCCGCGTCCATCGACTGGCGCGACGGCTGCCGCCGCCGGCGGCTCGGCGCCCTCAGGGGGTGTAGCGACTCCGCCTTCTGGGCCACGCTGGCCAGTGAGGCTCTCACGTCTACCTGCGCCTTGCTGCGCTCCAACTCTCGCATCGTCTGCTGCACTCGCTGCCGTAGCGCCGCCAGCTCCTGCTCGGATTGCGCCCTGGCTCTCTCCAGCAGCAGCTGCTTTCGCTCGTCCAGGTCTGCCAGCTCGGCGTTTATCCGAGCTCGGTTGGCGTGGGCTTGCTCCCGCAGCCGCTCCGCCTCTGCCCTAGCGGCTCGGGCCTCCTCCCGATCGGTCTGGAGCTGGGCCAGGAGCCCCTCTATCTCCACGTCCGCGGGCTCCAGCAGGGCCCTGGCGCTGTCGGTGATCTCCTGCCCTAACCCGAGGCGGGTTGCGATAGCCAGGGCGTTGCTTCTGCCGGGCAGCCCGATGCTGAGCCTGTAGGTGGGCGAGAGAGTCTCGACGTCAAACTCCACGGAGGCGTTCTGCACCCGCGGCGTCGTGTGGGCGAAGCTCTTGAGCTCGGAGTAGTGGGTCGTGGCGATGGTAGGCACCCTGTGCTCCAGCAGGTTGGAGAGGATCGCTCTGGCCAGTGCGGAGCCCTCCTGCGGATCGGTTCCGGCCCCCAACTCGTCCAGCAACACCAGGGAGTGGCTATCTGCTTCCTTCAATATCTGCACGATGTGGGTGACGTGGGAGGAGAATGTGGAGAGGCTCTGCTCTATGCTCTGCTCGTCGCCGATATCGGCGTAAATCGCGCGGAAGATGCCCACCGTCGAGCCCTCGTCGGCCGGGATCTGCATGCCGCATTGAGCCATGAGGCAGAGGAGCCCGGTGGTCTTCAGCGCCACCGTCTTGCCGCCGGTGTTGGGCCCGGTGATCACCAGCACGTCGAAGTCGCCCCCCAACTCCATGACGATGGGCACCACTCGGCCGGGGAGCAGCGGGTGTCGGGCGTTGATCAGCTTGATTGTGGGGCTGCCGGCCGGCTGAGGTCCTGGCTCCACCAACGCGGGGCTCTCCGCCCGCATCGCCTCGCCCAGCTTGGCCTTGGCCAGGTGGAGGTCGATCTCCGCCACCGCCTCCAGGGTCCGCGCCAGCGACTCGGCGTCATGTCCCACCAGACCGCCCAACTGCTGGAGGATCTTCTCTATCTCATGCCCCTCGTCAAGCTGAAGCTGGCGCCACCGATTGGCCAACTCCACCACAACAAGCGGCTCCATAAATACCGTGGCGCCGCTGGCCGATTGGTCGTGGACGATCCCCTTGACCTGCCCCTTGAACTCCGCCTTCACCGGCACCACGTAGCGGCCGCCCCGCTGGGTGACTATCGGCTCCTGCAACGCCGTCCGGTAAGAGGGGGAGTTGACGATGTCGTTGAGCTTGGACATCAGCCGATCGTAGGCGCGGCGCAGCTCGAGCCTGATCTGAGCCAGGCCGGGGCTGGCCGAGTCCATCACCTCGCCCGCGTCGTTGATAGCGCGGCGGATCTCCCGCTCCAGGTCGTCGTGGAAGCCGATGGGGAGGGTGACCTCCTCCAGGGTGGGGAGTTGGTCGGCCAGCTTGGAGATGGTGCCGCGCACCATCCGCCCGGAGGCAATGGTGGAGGCGACCAGCAACAGCTCCTCCGGGGCCAGCAGGGCACCCACCGCGGCTCGCTTCAGCTGGGAGCGGATGTCCCGCGCGCCGCCAACGCCGAAGCTGGGCTTCAGATCCAGCAGGCGCCTGGCCTCCAGGGTGGCGGCCTGACGTCGCAGCACCTCCGTCATCTCGATGGCGGGTCGCAGCGCCAGCGCCCTCTCGTGGCTCAGGGAGAAGGCGCTGTGGCCGGCAAGCCTCTCCAGCACTTTGTTCAGTTCCAGGGTTTGCAGGTAGTGCTCGTCCATCCTCTATATCGCCATTCAGCACGGTAGCTTCTCCCTGCTGAGAGAAGCTACCCCTTATTTCAACGTCTATTAGACCAATTGTACCGCATCGAGCCCGGGAATTGCAGCGAGCCGTGGGTGATTTCGCAGAACCTCTCCTCTATCTGGTGCCCGGTCGTACGCGCCAAGAGCCCTCCCCGAACCGTTCCACTTGCCGTGAGGGCCGCCGGGGCGTACGATCAATGCGGCCATCGGGAAACGCGGCAGGAGGAATCTCATGACTTCCATGGGTGTGGACTTCACCCCGTCGGCAGAGAAGATGCCCGTTCTCTTCGTGGGACACGGCAGCCCATTGAACGCCATCGAAGACAACGAGTTCAGCCGTGCCTGGGAGGAGGCCGGCAAGGCGCTCCCCAGGCCGAAGGCCATCCTCTGCGTCTCCGCGCACTGGGAGAGCGCTGGGGCGAAGACCACCGCGATGGAGAAGCCTCGGACGATCCACGACTTCGGCGGCTTCCCCACAGAGCTCTACCAGCAGCAGTACCCCGCGCCGGGCTCTCCGGACCTGGCGAGGCTCATTCAAGAGATTGTTCCCACCCCAGTGGATCTCGACATGGAGTGGGGGTTGGATCATGGCACCTGGTCGGTGCTCAAGCACCTGTTCCCACGGGCCGACGTGCCGGTGGTACAGCTCAGTCTGGACCGCGCCAAGACGCCTGCGCAGCACTACGAGCTCGGACAGGCGTTGAAGCCGCTGCGGCACAGGGGGGTGCTAATCGTCGGCAGCGGGAACATGGTTCACAACCTGCGGCTAATCTGTTGGGATGACAGACCGGCTCCCGACTGGGCTGAGGCCTTCGACGAGACGCTACGGCAGTTGATCGTGGCGGGCGACCACCAGTCGATCATCGACTATCCACATCTGGGCAGGAACGCCGCCCTCTCGATACCCACTAACGAGCACTTTCTGCCGCTGCTCTACATTCTCGGGCTAAAGGACGATGGCGAGGAGCCGCGTTTCTTCACCGACAAGCTGACGATGTGCTCTCTGTCGATGCGATCAGTCCGATTTGGGTAGGGGCTCAGCTGGATAGCACATTCACTGGATAGCACATTCAGCTGGAGAGTGCCCATGCCCCGGAGCGACCTTCTGGCGGAGTTGGCCGGCATCGTCGGCGCCGATAACCTCTTCTTCTCTCGACGCGATCGGCTCGCCTACGAGTACGACGCCACCGCCGAGACGTCGCAGCCCGATCTGATTGTCTTTCCGCGGGACGCCCATGCCACGGCCGGCGTGATGCGGGTGGCGCGGCGGGAGGGGATCCCCCTTTTGCCGCGTGGGGCCGGCACCAACCTGTCCGGCGGCACCGTCCCACTGCGGGGCGGCATCGTCGTGTGCTTCACCCGCATGAACCGGATCCTCGGGTTTGACACCGGCAACGAGCGCGCCGTGGTAGAGCCCGGCGTCGTGAACCTGGAGCTGCAGAGCGCCCTCGCCCCGTTCGGTTACCTCTACGCGCCGGACCCCTCCAGCCAGAAGGTCTCCACCATGGGTGGCAACATCGGCGAGAACGCCGGCGGCCCCCACTGCCTAAAATACGGCATCACCACCAACCACGTATATGGTCTGCAGGTTGTGCTGCCCGACGGTCGGGTAGTGGAGACCGGCGGAGCCGCGGAGGATAGCCCTGGGTACGACCTCACCGGGCTGATGGTTGGGTCCGAGGGCACCATGGGCATGGTGACCTCCATCACGGTGAGGCTGATCCGGCAGCCGGAGGCGATCCGGACGATGCTGGCCATCTTCGACGACCTGGATTCCTGCGGCGACACCGTGTCGGATATCATTGGTCAGGGGATCATTCCCGCCACCCTGGAACTGATGGATAGGGTGACCGTGGGGGCTATCGAAGACAGTGGGAAGGCGGCCGGCTACCCACGGGACGCGGACGGCGTCCTTCTGATCGAACTGGACGGCATGAAGGAGGGCCAGGAGCGACAAATCCAACAGATCAGCGAGATCTGTGGGAGTCACGGCGCCCGCAAAGTCCGAGTCGCGGCTACCGAGGCCGATAGGGACCGGCTCTGGGCGGGGAGGCGCGCCGCCTACAGCGCACTGGTCGCTCTGAACTCCGGCTCGTCGATCCACGACACCACGGTTCCCCGGACCAGGCTAACGGAGACGCTGCACCGGATTCGGGAGATCGGGAAGAGGCACGGCGTGCTGGTCTCCGAGACGGCCCACGCGGGCGATGGCAACCTCCATCCGCTGGTGGTCTTCAACCTCGCTGACCCCGACGAGGTGGAGCGTGTCCACCGAGCCGACCACGAGATCGTCGAGCTGTGCGTCGAGATGGGCGGCTCCCCCACCGGCGAGCACGGCATCGGCAGGGAGAAACTGGCCTACATGTCGGTGGTCTACGCCGAGGCCGACCTGGATCTGATGCGGCTGGCCAAGCGGGCCATCGACCCGGAAGGTCTGCTCAACCCGGGTAAGCTGATCCCGCCTTCTCCGTGATCCCTCTTCTGAATAGTGAGGGGCGATCGCCGATCACCCCTCCAGCCTGTTGCCACAACCTTGTGCCGTCAATCCTAGCAGGCTGAGCCGGGTGCCGTTGTGGCTACATGGCAGTTAGACCGACAACTCTGGCTGCCGGATTGACAGCCCAAGTCGTAAAAGGCTAGCATCCACCCGGGCTAAGCAACGTCGTTCTTGCGCTGCCGGAGCGGCCCGTTCCCAGCGCTAAGTCATGTTCGAGGTGTTGAGAGTATGCAGGGATCCACCGACCCTCTGGAGAGGATCGCCGCCCTGGGGCCCGTTGAACCCTATAGAGTGAAGATGGTCGAGCCGATCCAAACCAGCACCCGCGAGCAGCGGGAGGGCTGGCTGGACGAGGCCGGTCTCAACCTATTCCGCGTGCCGGCCGAGTGTGTCTTCGTCGACCTGCTGACCGACTCAGGCACCGGCGCGATGAGCCATCACCAGTGGGGCGCTATGATGCAGGGCGACGAGAGCTACGCCGGGGCGCGCAGCTTCTATCGGCTGCGAGACACGGTGCGGGAACTGTTCGGGTTCTCAGAGGTGATTCCGACCCACCAGGGACGGGCGGCGGAGCACCTCCTCTTCGCGGAGTTGGTGAAGCCGGGCAAAAGGGTTCTCTCCAACACCTTCTTCGACACCACGCGGGCGAACGCCGAGGTCGCGGGCGCCGTTGCCGACGATCTGCCCACTCCCGAGGCGCGGGACCTGGGGAGCGATCGACCGTTCAAGGGGGACATCGACCTGACCCGGCTGTCGGACGTTCTCAAGAGCGCGCCGGCCGGGGAGATCGTCGGCGTTGTGATGACCGTCACCAACAACGCCGGCGGCGGGCAGCCGGTCTCCCTGTCCAACATCCGCGGGGCCAGCGAACTGTGCCGCGGCCACGGAATCCCTCTGATCCTGGATGCCAGCCGGATCGCCGAGAACGGCTTCTTCATCCGCGAGCGGGAAAAGGGGTTCGCGGACAGGTCGGTATCCGAGATCGTCCGTGCCATGAGCGAATGCGCCGACATCATGACCATGAGCGCCAAGAAGGACGGCCTGGTGAACATAGGCGGGCTGCTGGCGATGCGGGATGCCGGTATGGCTGAGCGGATCCGGCAGCAGATGGTGGTGACGGAGGGTTTCCCCACCTACGGCGGGCTGGCGGGAAGGGATCTCGATGCAATGGCAGTGGGGCTGCGGGAGGCCCAGAACGAGGAGTATCTGGCTCACCGCATCGGCCAGGTGCGTTTCCTTGCAGATCTCCTGAGGGATCTCGGGGTGCCGCTAATCGAGCCGACCGGCGGGCACGGGGTGTTCGTGGATGCCGCGGGCTTCCTTCCGCACATTCCCAGGCAGCAGTACCCCGGCCAGGCGCTGGCTCTGGCCCTCTACCTGGAGGGCGGGGTGCGAAGCTGCGAGATCGGTTCGGTGATGTTCGGCGACGATCCCGACGCCTACTGGCCGGAGTTGGTGCGGCTGGCGATACCGAGACGGAGCTACTCCAACGCCCAGTTGGGGGCGGTTGCCACCGCCTTTGCGGCGTTGCGAGAGCGACGCTCGGCGATTCGGGGGGTGGCGATTGTGGACTCTCCGCCGGTGCTGCGCCACTTCACTGCGAAATTCGCTTTTGTGTAAGGGAAATGTAGTCGGCGTGCAACGAGTGTAGGGCGGGGTCTTGTGCCCCGCCCTACCTGCCGCCGAAGCTTTGTCGCTAAGCGAAACGTATTCTCAGCCGGGCTGCTACGGCGCCCCCTTGTAGTCGAGGTTCGAGAACATCGGGGTGGTGGGACGGACCACCTTGAACACCTTCATGGAGACGCCGCCGGACGTCTGGCCCGCGTGGCACGAGTTGCACCCGTCGACGGCGTGATCGTAGGCAGCGTTGAACTGGTTCAGGTCCTGGGTCTTGATCGCGTCCTCCACGGGCCGGATGCTGTCCTGCATCCAGGCGTCCATGGCCGGGGCGAGCCTGGTGTTTCGCGCTTTGATGCGGCCCACGGTGGAATCGACTTGGTCGCCCACCTCGAAGTCGGCGGCTCCCCAGTTGCCAGCCTGGGCGGCGAACCACACAATGTTGAAGTGGCGGAGCAGGTCGTCCATCCTGGGGCCGGTGCCCGCCTGGAGGTACCACAGCGCCAGGTTGGTGTCCGAAGTGTTGAGCTTGTCGTTGATGGCCTGATCGATGGCGAGCCTCTGCGCGGCGGGGATGGGCGTCTCCACGGGTGAGGTGGCCGTGCCCTCGCCGGGAGACTGCCAGTGGGCGAAGGCCGCGACGGAGAGATCCGGGGCGCTGCCCCTGGCGACGCTGTACCCGAAGGGCCCGGCGCTGCCGTTGGCGGGCACGGAGTCCACCAGCCATGCCGCCGACCCACCGTCGGAACTGTAGAAGGCGCTGCCCGCGGGGGTGTTGGTCGCGGAGCCGAAGGTGGCCCCGGCGGGGATGCTGCCGGCCACGTACACATTCTCGATAGCCTGGCTGCCGGTATTACGGATCATGATCACATAGCTGGCCGAGTCGTCGGCGACTGCTCCGGCGATGGTAACGGACACCGGACTGCTGGGCGCCGGGGTCGGTGCCGGCGGCTGGGCACGCGGCGCCGCCGGAGCGGAGGGCGCGGGCGCGGGAGCCGGAGCGGGATCGCTCTGAGCGAAGGCGGCGCTCGGGTTGCTGGCGTGGGTCGGGACGGCGGCGAAGGCCTGCCCCCTGGCCGTCAGCGTGCCGCCGCCGGCCGGATTGACGTGGCAGGTGGCGCAGGGCTGCCCCGTCGCCGTGGCGTACTGCGGCAGGGCCGCGACGAGGGTCGATTGAGTGGCCATGGCGATCGCCGCGGCCACTACGGCTGTCGCCACCAGAATCACCGTTCGTTCAGAGATGAATCGGGGCATGGCTGTCTCCTTTCTCCTTTTCGGACGTGCAAAGCCAGATTGGATGGGAACTGTAGACCTGCATCGCAGCCGAAGAGAAGCGCCCGGTTTCAGGGGATAGGGACCGAGCAACTTCCTGCCGCCCGCGCATTATGGCACGACGGAGGCGAGAATACAAACTGTTTCAGCATTATCTAGGCTAATTAATTTGGAGAGAGCGTTGCCGAAGGCTTCCGCCGCATCGAAGAGAAGTCGGAGTGCCCGCAGTAGGCCGGGGAGTGCTGAAGGGACCGAGGGGCGCCGGTTCTTGTCACCCTCCTCATCGCCGTGCCAGCGAGGATCGGGGGCTTCAGGCAGCCAGAGAGTGGGCCAGCATCCGCTCCTTGCACGGCGGGCAACTCGCCCGACTGCCTGCCGACTCACCCATCGCAGTTCCTGTCACTGCGCGTCCGACAGATGCATGAAAACCATCTTGCGCACCTCCCGCGACACCACTTGGCGGAAAGCCTGCCGAACTTATGGACACATGCTCAGGCTCCTAGGAGTCGTGCTGGTAGGTGACTTAAGCCACGCTGGGCTGTACCGGCAGATGATCCGGGGGCGGATGCCGGGGTCATCTCGACCCCGCCATCCAGTTGCGAGAAGCGCATCGTATCGCCGCGCAGCGAATTGTAGCGCGGGATGTGCACCTTGGCGGGGCGACAAGAGCCGCGCCGTGCGCTATATCCGCAGGCGGCCGCGGTTTGCCAGACGGCTTCGGGCCATCGCAAGTGTGAAGACCAGGATGGCGACGACCACCCCTGCGATGGCCGGGAGCACCCACTGTTGCCAGTTGGTGTGAGGGCTATCCACGATCACCCCGTCCAGCGCGAAGGGACCGGCGGCCTTGATCGCCAGACTGTGGGTACCGCCGGATAGTCCCGATGCCAGGGGGATTTGCTGCTGCGACTTCTTCTCCGGTGAGGACAGGTCCACTACCGCTTTGCCGGACCCGTCCAGATTGAGGCGGTTGGCCTTCTGCGGGGAGCCGTCAATCTCCACGTAGGCCTGTCCCCACTCCGGGCCTTTCGGCACCAACAGCGAGATCTCCGTGCCCTCGAACTGGGCGGAGATACTCGCGCCTGCCTGATTTGTGCTTCGCATCTGGCCCAGGCTGGCCTGTGGGTCGGCCTGAATCTTCCAATCGCCCTGGAAGGCCAGCGCCTGGTGGTTCTCCTGAGAGAAGCCCCGGTTGAGGACAGGGGGCTTTGCACCCAGCCCCTTTACCGCATCGTAGACCGGGTGGATTTTGAAATCCGGATCCGCAAGGCGGAAATAGTAGAACGGCTGATCCTTCTCGTGGTCGTCGACTCGCTTGAAGAACCATATGTTCATCACACCCATCCAGGGCCACTCCTCCGCGGCTCGCTGAAAGCCCCTCACCGTGTAGCGGGCCTGAAGCTCCTCGCTCACCCTGCCGAAGACCGGCTCCGCGGTCACCGACTCTGGCTGAGCGTTCCACCCCATCTCGGAAGCCCACACCGGCTTGGCGGCGTCACCGTTCTTCACCATGATCTCCCGGATCAGCAGGGGTCGGGAGAAGTTCACGTCCCGAAGTGCGAGCCGCCGGTCGTCGGGGCCGAAGCGTAGCCCGTAGGCCATCACCGAGAGGATGTCGAAGTAATCCTTCGCCCCCGCGTCGTACATCTGCTGCAGGTAGATCTGGTCGTTCAGCGCCTGCCAAGTCTCCTCGATGGTGGGGGCCAGCGCGGCGGAGATCACCACCACGTTGGGGTCGGCCTCCTTTGCGCGCTGATAGCCGATTTTCAGCAGTTGGACGTACTCCTTGGCGCTCACCTGCTTGCTGCCCCACTCGATGGCCAGGTTCGGCTCGTTCCAGAGTTGGTAGTACTTCACCTTCCCCTTGTAACGGCTGACCACCTTGTAGACGAAGTCGCCGTAGTCGTCCAGCTTCTCCGGCGGGGTGTGGGGCCACAGGTTGTCGGGGTGGGCCCACTTGGGCGGCAGGTCCAGCCTCACGATCATCTGCAGACCGTACTCGTTGGCCAGGTCAACGATGTTGTCGTACTTCTCCCAGCTGCTCTTGCCGTATTTGTCGTCCCAAAAGGTCCCCTTGATGGGGCGTTCGATGTCCTCCCAGGGGAACTGCTGCCGGATGAAGCCGATGCCGGCGTCCTTGATCATCTGCAGGGTCTGGCGCCGCTTGGCGACCTCCACCTCCTGCTCCAGAAAGGTGTTGACGCCCAGGGGGTTCACACCGCTGTACCGGATCGGCACCATGTCGGCCGTATCCACCTGTCGCATGGTCAGGCCCGAGTAGAGGGCGATGATGTCGTTGCGCCTCTCGTCCCCCAGCCCTGCCAGCAGCTTCGATCTTAGATCGCCCAGGTTGTATGCTATCGCGAGTGCTACCGCGGCCAGGACTATAAGCAATGCCAGCAGGCCGGGGCCTGGCCCGCGTCTCCGCTGTTGTTGTCGCATGGTGTATCGGATCATGGGGGTAGCAGTACTCTCTCCGGGAAGATGGGAACTCAACGGGGCGCGAGAGCAGGAAACGCTAAGCATCTACTTTACACGCCGGACCGCCTGGTGGCTAGAGGGCGATCCCCGCATCTCTACGCCCTCGCGCCCCGATGGAGGCGTACGCATGGAGCAAAAGGGGGGCCACCCGTGGCCAGTCGTACTGCTCGTCCACCAGACGCCGGCCCGCGGAGGCCATCTTCCCGGCCAGCCCTGGGTTCTCCAGCAGCCGGACGATCGCCTCGGCGAATTGGGCGGCGCTGTCGGCCAACAGGGCCTCTTTGCCGTCGGTGAGGTCGATCCCCTCGGCCCCCATGGTTGTGGATACCACCGGCAAACCCATGGCCAGCGCCTCCAGGATCTTCAGCCGAGCCCCTCCAGCCATCCTCATCGGGACGACGAAGAGCGAACTGCGGGTGAAGTAGGGGCGGATGTCTTTCACCGCGCCGGTCACATCGATCCGGGGATCGTCGTCGAGGGCCATCACCTCCGGCGATGGCGAGCGGCCGACGATCCGAAGTCTGATCCCCGGTCTCTGTTCGGCTACCAGCGGCAGTACCTTTGCCACGAGCCACTGCACCGCGTCCACGTTGGGGCGGTAGTCCATAGTCCCGGTGAAGAGGAGGCTGTCGTGCTCCGGGTGGAGCACCAGGTCGGGCCGGTAGTATGAGCAGTCCACCCCATTGGGGATAACCAGGGGGTGGCCCGGCAGGCCCAGGTTGTAAAGGGAGTCCGAGTCAGGCTTCGAGACCGCCAGCACCAGCTTTGCCTGCCGGCAGACGGAGGCCTCGTGCTCCTTGAGCCGCTGCCACTGGATCAGGGAGTAGGCCGCCCTGGGCCATTTGGTCGGGTGGCGGGCATCCACCGCGGCCGCCCTAGCCTGGATAAGGTATTCACAGTTGTGGGCGTCGAAGATCACCGAGGCGGAGGGGGCCAACAACCGCACGATCGGAAGGTAAGACGCCATCTCCAGCCCTTCGATCTGAACGGCATCGTACCGCCAGACGGAGAGCATGAATCGGAGGGTGGACTCGAACGCCCTCGATCGGAGACGTAGGGCCAGGTCGGGCTCCCTGGAGGTAGCCAGGTCGCGAAGCCGGGCCTTCGCGTTGCGCGGAGGGGGAGCGTCCACCAGCCGTATCTGGCCACACAGCTCGCCGAGAGGAGTCGCGGCGTCCATCGTCTCTCCTTCTCTGGCGAAAGAGATCAGGTCGATCTGGTGAGAGGCCGCGGCCGCACGGATCAGCTGGAGGTTACGCATCTGAGTGCCCTGTCGGGGCGGGAAGGGCAGTTGTGGTGTGACAAAGAGTATCCTCAATTGCCACCA
>Ga0209638_1002320_pt1 | contig 11719 bp, 6 predicted proteins | sample BarGraNGADG00211_FD_184490 | JGI IMG/M metagenome (GOLD analysis project Ga0209638, IMG submission 184490) | Arctic peat soil microbial communities from Barrow, Alaska - Barrow Graham LP Ref core NGADG0002-211 (SPAdes) (version 2) | ecosystem: Environmental > Terrestrial > Soil > Wetlands > Peat... | reverse complement strand
GAGGATGACGATGGCCGTGCCGGTGCCGATGCCCTTGGCAAAGCCGTCGATCCAGGCCGCGTAACTGGCGGCATCGAGCGCGCCACCTGCCGAATACTGGCCGCAGTCACGCCCCGGGATGTTGTAGGCGACGAGGATCGGGACGGTGCCGAGCTCACCGGCCCGCCCAACCGTTGCGCCGACCTTTGCCGCGACCTGGGCGGGGCTGCCGCCATTGAACCAGACTGCCTGTGGCGTGTTGATCATCTGATCAATCCGGTTCGAGTCGATCTGGTCCTTGGAGCTCCACAGGCTCGCGACCTGGTTCACTGCTCCACTAACGGGCTTCGGAACATAGAACACCGTGTTGGGGCTGAGCGTATGACTGCCGGCGGCCTGCGCGACAACGGCCGCGAAGGGGACCGCAGACGCCGCAAGAACGAGGGCTGCTCCGCTGGACACGGCAAAGCGCTTCCATGCGCTGTCAAACAATTTCTTCTCCTTCAACTCGGGCTCCCTGAGACGCGTGCGCTGCGCGGCTATGCCGTGAGCCCCGGGCATGACTCAACTCGCTTCGCTCCGACGACCAGCTCCTATGGCCGCCGTGCAGCAACCCTCCTCGGACCGGGCGGTTGGTTACTACGGGGCCGGACCACGGGAAGCGCATCTGGCTGGGCCCGCTACCCTATTCCGAGGAGTGACCACAAGGACTCTGGTTACCCTAAAGTACTAGTGGGTAGCTCAACCCTATCAGGACTGTCAAATACAGGGAGGGGCTCTTCCCGCATGCCAGACCGTGTTGCGAGGGCCGGCGAGAGCCGCCTGCGGCAAGCTCCGGTGCGTTCGCGCACCGGAGGACGCACCGGCCGTGGAGGCCGGAGCTGCCGCCCGCGTCAGGTCAGCGGGGCGCGGGACCCAGCAGTTCGGCCAGATGGGCGGCATCCCCGCGAAGGTCCCCTACGCGGGCGACCGACCAGCGTTCGACGTGAACCGCGGTATCGCCGGGGGCTAGCCGGACCAGAGGGCCGAGCGTCTCGAGCTCGATCGTGCCCTGGTCCGCGTATATCTCCACGTTGCAGCCCATATCGGCATGAGGCAGATCCACGCCCGCCTCGAAGCGCTTGACGAACAGCACGCCGTCGAGCACGTACCCGACCTCGCCCGTGGTGCAGAGGCACCCAACCTTGAACGGAACGCCTGGGATGGCCCGGACCGTCAACGCGCGCGCCGAGATGGTCAGTCGTTCATCGCCCCAGGAACTGTATGGCCACATGACCAACACATGGCCCGGCGCCATAGTGTGCTCCGGAACCGGCGCCGGCAGGTCGACCGCCGCGACGCCGCCCAGCCGGAGCTGCGTAATTGCCCAAGGTGAAATCTCGAGCGTGCGAGCCCCTTCATTGGCCAATGTGTGCCGCACTTCCAGCGCCGCGGCGGCCTCGTCGAGCCGGATCTCCAGCGACTTGCGCAGTCCGCTCGGGGCCTCGAAGGCGCCAGTGAGGCGGACGCCGCCCGGAATAGAAGACATCTCCAGGCCGGTCGAGTCGGGCACGCTGCACTCTGGCGACTCCGGGGCGAACCAGAGCCGGTGACCGCCGACAAGCTCGAACGTGCCGTGGCCTGCGTCCCACCGAACGTCCGGGGTCTCGGCGAGCACGTTCGGTCCGCCTGCCAGCCCGAAGCCGACGATCCGCGGACCGCCGCCGGCTAGCACCTCGACCCAGCAGTGAGCGTTCTCGATCAGCCGCGTCGCCCGCCCGTGCCGCTCGCGCGGCACGCCCGGCAACGGGTCGGGCGCCGCCGCCTGGCTCACGTCAGGACCACGTCCACGCGTACGGTCGCCGTACCGGGGGCCGGCAGCGGCACCACGTCGCCAGGAACGCCAACCCCGTCCACGACCAGCGAGACGGAATTGCCGGGCCCTTCTCGGCGGACCGTGATCTCGTAGGCCGTACCGCGGAATTCGCGATGGGCCGTGTAGCCAGGCCATACCGCCGGAAGCACGGGCGCGACGCGCAGGCCCTCGTAGGTCGGCCGGATGCCTAGGATCCATTGAGTCGCCGCGACGAACGTCCACGACGCTGTGCCCGTCAGCCACGCGTTGCGGGCCATCCCGAACGACGGATGAGTCGGTCCGCAGATGTTCTGCGGGTATGTGTACGGCTCGACCTTGTACAGGTCCGAGTCCTTGCGCGCGAGCGGCAGGATCTGGCGGTAGTAGCGGTAGGCGTCATCGCCCCAGCCGAGCATAGCGGCGGCCACGATCGTCCAGGTGTTGGCATGGCAGAAGATGCCGCCGTTCTCCTTGGCACCGGGCACGTATGTCGTGGTCCCGTGGATACGATCGTCGGAGCCGTCGTACGGAGGCCAGATCAGGGCCACGCCATAAGGCGTGTTCAGCTTCTCGTCGGCGGAATGCATCGCCTGCTCGGCCCGGTCGCGCGGCGCGACCTCGCCCATCACGCACCAGCTTTGCGGGATCAGATCGATAGCCTGATGTGCCGCGCCTGAGACGCCGACCGGCTCGCCATCGTCATCGAACGATCGGGCGTACCAGGCCCCGTCCCAGGCGGACTCGTTCACCGTCGCCGCCATCGTTGCGTACAGAGCGGTGAATCTGCGGGACTCGGCTTCGCGCCCGAGCTGCCGGCACAACTCGGCCAGATCGAGCATCGCGCGGCAGAACTGCATCGCAACCCAGACGCTCTCGGCCTTCCCGGAGCCGTGATCGACATTGAGCGTGTCGTTCCAGTCGGAGAAGCCGGAGCGGGGCAGCTTGTGCGGGCCCAGGTTGTTCATGGTGAAGTCGACGGCTCGCAGCATGTGCTCCCAGACGGTTTCCTCGGCATGGTCCTGATAACGGACCAGCTCCTCGAGGTAACTGAAGTCGCCCGTCTCTCGCAGATATGCACACACCGAGATGATCAGCCAGAGGTGATCGTCGGAAAACCACTGAGGCCAGGTCGGGAACTCGCCGGCCAGCCCAGGACCGCCCTGGCCCGTGAGCGGGAAGAACTGATGCCACGTGTGGCCGTCGGCGAACTGCATCTCCCAGATGCGCGTCAGGACGCGTCGCGCGTGGTCCGGCACGGTGTGCATCGTCCCGAGGGTGTCCTGGCCACTGTCGCGGGTACCCATTCCTCGGCCCAGACCGGTTTCATACCCGGAAACGAAGCGGGACCAATAGAGCGTCGTACGGCACTGGACCTGGTTCCAGAAGTTGAGCATCGCGTTCGTGTCGGCGTCCGGCGTGTCGACGGTAAATCGCGAGAGGTAGGAGGTCCAGTCGTCGCGCAGGGCAGCAAACGCGGCGTCCACCTCGGCCGGGTCCGAGAAGCGGGCTACGGCTCGCGCAATCTCGGCGGGGCGCTCGGTGGCGCCCATGATGTATACGAGGCGCCGCTCCTCGCCGGGTTCCAGCTCGATGTCGTGCGCGAGGGAGCCAATGCTGTTTCCGCGCGGCGAAGGGGCGTTGGAGGGAATCCCCGATTCGACGACGGCGGGGTGCGCCAGGTCGCGCCAGCGCCCCAAGAAGTCTTCGCGATCGCAGGTGTATCCCGCGGGCTCGCTGCCGCTGGCGAAGAAATAGACCAGCGGGTTGAACTTGGTCGCAACCCGAATGGTCCCGTTCTCGCAACTGCTGAACACGATGTGCTGGGCCCAGTCCAGGTTGATCATGTCGTTCATGGCGTCGGCGAAACTGAACTCCGCGTAGCTGAAAGTCCGCAGCCGCCGCCGCACGGTGCCCGCGTTGCGGATGCGCAGGACCCACAGCTCGCAGGGGGCCGGCTCGTCGACCTGGCTGAGCGGGACGAAATACGTCAGCTCGGCCTCGATGTGCCGGTGGACGCTCCGGATCTTGGTGTAGGCCGCGCCGTGGCGGCACTCGTAGAACTCGAGCCTCTCGCCGACGGGCTGCCAGGTTGGGCTCCAGTACTCACCCGATTCCTGGTCGCGGATGTAGACGTAGCGTCCGGGCTGGTCGATCGGGACGCCGTTGTAGCGGTACCGGGTCACGCGCCGGTTGCGCGGATCCCGGTCGAACGAGTAACCGCCGCCGGTGTTGGATACGATCCCGCCGTAGCGGCCCTCGCCGATGTAGTTGATCCAGGGCGTCGGCGTGTCCGGCCTCGTGATGACGTACTCGCGCGCGGCCTCGTCGAAATAGCCGTACGCGTTGGCCCCTGGCCGCGCGTCAACGTGCGTCTCAACCTGCGTCACTCAACAGCCTCCCAGGGCAGCTACCTACTGGACGAAAGCCTCTATCTCGATCGTCTGGCCGGCGCTGGCCGGAAGCGGAGCGAGATTGCCGGCGATCGTCCGACCGTCCACGACAATCCGGGCGACGCGACCGGCTGATCCCGTGGCTTTGCGAACTATGATCCGATAAGTGGCACCGCGGAACTGGCGAGTTACCGTAAAGCCGCCCCACTCCGCGGGCAGGCTTGGGTCGATGCGGAGCCCGTTGTGTTCGGCTCGAATGCCGAGGATCCACTGGCTGATGGCCACGAAGTTCCAGGCAGCGGTCCCGCTCAGCCAGGAGTTCTTGGCCTCGCCGTGGGTGGGGGCGTCCTTGCCCGCGATCATCTGAGCGTACACATATGGCTCGCAGCGGTGGATCTCGGAGATCCCTTCGCGCGCCGAGGGGTTGATCCGAAGGTAGTAGTCGAGGGCGCCGTCGCCGTTGCCAGCCATCGCCTCCCCGATCATCAGCCACGGGTTGGTGTGGCAGAAGATTCCGGCGTTCTCCTTGTAGCCCTCGGGATACGTGGAGATTTCGCCCAGGTTGACGTGGTAGTAGCTATAGGGCGGCTGCTGCAGCACGATGCCATGCGGCGTCGCGAGCCGCTCGCGTACCGAGGCCAGGGCCCTGTTCGCGAGCCCGTTTTCGAGGCCGATGCCCGCCACGATGCAGATGCCCTGCGGCTCGATGAAGATCTGGCCCTCGTCGTTTTCCACAGACCCGACGACCTTGCCGTAGTAGTCATACGCTCGGCGGAACCAATTGCCGTCCCAGCCGGCCGTTTCGACGACTTTCGTCATCACCGAGGAAGCCTTGCGGCAGCGCTCCTCTTCGACCTTGTCGTTGCGCCGACCCGCGATCCGAGTCATCTCGTTGGCTGCCAGGACGAACAACCCGCCGATGAACACCGATTCGGCGACGCCGCCCTCCTTGTTCTCGGTCGTCTGGAACGATTCTCCGGGCGTGGTCGAGAAGCAGTTCAGGTTCAGGCAATCGTTCCAGTCGGCCCGGCCGATGAGGGGCAGCCCGTGCGGCCCGAGCCGGTCGAGCGTGTAGCCGATCGAACGCTGGAGGTGTTCGTACAGCGTCTTCTCCGAGCCCGGGACGTTGTCGAAGGGAACGAGCTCATCGAGGATGCTCGTATCGCCCGTCTCCTTGAGGTACGCCGCCACACCCAGAACCAGCCAGGGCGGATCGTCGTTGAAGCCGCCGCCGATGTCGTTGTTGCCGCGCTTGGTGAGCGGCTGGTACTGGTGGTACGCGCCGCCCGTCTCGAGCTGGGTCGCGGCGATGTCCAGGATCCGCTCGCGGGCGCGGGCGGGAATCATGTGCACGAAGCCCAGCAGGTCCTGGTTCGAGTCGCGGAAGCCCATGCCCCGGCCGATGCCCGACTCGAACGACGACGCCGAGCGCGACATGTTGAACGTGACCATGTTTTGGTACGCATTCCAGATGTTGACCATCCGGTCCACGTGCTCGTCACCGGTCTCGACCTGGATGACCCCGAGGAGGCCGGTCCAGTAATCGCGGAGGGCGACGAACGCCTCTTCGACCACCGCGGGCTGGAGGTACTTGTCGATGACCGGCTTGACGGTCCGCTTGTTGATCGTTTGGCTGTTCGGCGGGTCGAACTTGTCGTCCTGCGGGTTCTCCCAGTAGCCGAGCAGGAAGACCACTTCCTTCGTCTCGCCCGGGCCCAGCTCGACTTCGACATGGTGGGAGCCCATCGGCTGCCAGCCGTGCGCTATAGAGTCGGTCGACTTGCCGGTCTCCACGACCATCGGCCGATCCCAGCTGCGATAGGGCCCCAGGAACGCGTCGCGGCTGGTATCGAAACCTGCCTGCGGTGCCGAGCAGGCGAAATAGGCGAAATGGTTGCGGCGCTCCCGGTATTCGGTCTTGTGGTAGATGACCCCATCGACGACCTCGACCTGTCCCGTGGAGTAGTTCCGCTGGAAGTTCGTGTTGTCGTCCTGGGCTTCCCAGAGGCAGAACTCGATCGAGCTGAACAGCGAAAGCTTCGCCGTGGCCGGGCGGTCGTTGGTGAGCCGCACTCGCCAGATCTCGAGGTTCTCGCCGAGCGGCACGAAGTATGTCGTCTCGGCCTTGATCCCCTGATACCGCGAGCCGATGATCGAGTAGCCGAGGCCGTGCCGACACTGGTAATCCTCGACGTCACGCTGCGTCGGCTGCCAGCTCGGGCTCCAGTACTCGCCCGTCTCGTCGTCGCGCAGGTATACGTACCGGCCACCCAGATCCAGCGGCGCGTTGTTGTAGCGGTAGCGGCTGAGCCGGCGCATGCGGGCGTCGCGGTAGAAGGAATAGCCGCCGGCGGTGTTCGAGATGATGCCGAAGTAGGCCTCACAGCCCAGGTAGTTGATCCAGGGCAGGGGCGTATCGGGGCGGGTTATGACGTACTCCCGCCTCTCATCGTCGAAGTGACCGTAGCGCACGATTCTCCTCTCGACCATTTGCTTGAAAGTCGCGTATTCGACTCGGGCCGACGCGGCACACCAGGAGCGGCAGGTACCCAGTCGGGCCGGGTGCGTGCGCGTAGCTATGTGGCCGGGTCGCGCGCCCCGGGCACATTACCATTCCCGCCCTTTGTGCTGCTCGCCCCTTGCACTCAAGAGGGGGTCGAAGAGGCGATTCGCATCGGGTGGGCGGCATCGTCCGGCCTTCCCCGGCCCCTCCTGACGGTGGCCAGACCGCCCCAGCCGCAACAGTTCGACTCGCGACCCGTGGATTTGGCGGCTTCGGCGGGTCGCAGGGTACAGTGGAGAGGTGAACCTCCGCATCGCACGACGCTTTCAAAGCCGCGACCGAACCGTCGCCGCGGCTTTGCCCGAGGCCAGCCCGAACATGCCCGGCGTTCCGGTACCGTCGAACCCGTTCGGCTCCGACCTTCACAAGGTCATCGTCGACAATATGGCCGACGGCGTCTACTACGTCGACACCGAACGCACCCTCACCTACTGGAACCTCGGCGCCGAAAGGATCTCCGGCTACCCGGCCGGGCAGATCGTCGGCCGGCACTGTTACGACAACATCCTGGCTCACGTGGACGACCAGGGCCGGTCGCTGTGCCATTCGCTCTGCCCGCTCGCGGCCACGATGCTCGACGGGGAGCCCCGCGAGGTCTCCGTCTGGCTTCGTCACGCGGAGGGGTATCGCAAACCCGTGCGCCTGCGCACCGCCCCGGTTCGCGACGCCACGGGCACAATCGTCGGTGGGGTCGAGGTCTTCTCCGACGCGACGGCTGTCGTCCAGGCCGTCGAGGATGCCGACCGAGCGAAGCGGGACGCACTCACCGACGAACTGACCGGCCTGCCGAACCGACGTATGTTCGATGCGGCCCTCGCCGGCCGCCTCGAGAACCTCGGCCGTTACGGCTGGCACTTCGGCCTCCTCATCGTGGACATCGACCACTTCAAGGAGGTCAACGACCTGCACGGACACGCCGCGGGCGACGCGGTGCTCAAGGGAGTCGGCGCCACTCTCCAGGGAGCGGTTCGAGCCGGCGACGTCGTCGCGCGCTGGGGAGGCGAGGAGTTCGCGGTTCTGGTCGAGGCCTCGGACGATGCGGGCCTGCGCGAAACCGCCGAACGGATTCGGGTCCTCGTCGCCCAGTCGGAAATGCGTCGCGACGGTGTCTCCGTCACCGTGCACGTGTCCGTGGGCGGGACGCTGGCTGCTCCGGTCGATACGCCGGACCGCCTCTTCGCCCGCGCCGATGGAGCAATGTACGCAGCCAAGCATTCAGGCCGCAACCGGATCGAGATTGCCCAGGCCGACTAGCCGGACCAGCCGCGAGTGGCCCGCCTCAAGGCGTCAGGATCGTCCTCCAAGTCTGGCCACCGTCGGAGGTCGCAAGGACGTCGGACGAGATCAGACAGCCTTGCAATCCATCGCCGCTCGTCTGGCACACGGACGGTTGCCCGACCACCCAGCCATCCGTTGAGCTCACGAAGGCAACGCCCGACACGAGCTCCAGGCCCGTGGCGGCGAGAGGCATCCAGGTCAGCCCACCGTCGTAAGTCTCGCGTGCATCCGGCTTCAAAGCCAGATCCGCGCCTGTCTGGAGTGCGATCCAGTTTCCTTCTCCCAACCAACCAACTAGATAATCCGAGCCGCCGGTTCGGGTCAGGCCGACCGCCGCGCCCGAATCGACCCAGGTCTTGCCGCGGTCGACGCTGACGTCCAGAGCCATGGATCCGCCTGCTGTGACGAGCGCATGGAGAGTCCCGTCCGAATGGCGCTCCATCAGCAGCAGGTTGGTCGCCCCTATCACCCCCTGGAGGTAATTCGGCTGCGGCAACTCGCCGCTCACCCAGGTTTGGCCTCCGTCCGAGGTTACGAAAACGGTAGCGGATGACCCGAAGTCCCAGATCTGGCCGTGGCCGTCGGAGCTGCTGTTGAACGTCATCCGCGAAGTGCAGGGGCCGTCCCTCGGCCCCGACCAGGTCGCCCCGCCGTCGTTGGTCGACGCTTGCTTGCACACCTGGTCAGGCGGAGACGCGCCGCCGGTGCCCGACCAGACGAACGTGGAGAACGCCTCTCCGTGGGTCGCATCCCTGAAGTGGATGCTCGCCGATATCCCATATCCGGCGTTCGTCACGCTCTGTGGGGATGCAGGCCATTCCCCGGCATCTATCGTCGACCGCTGCCACGATGTTCCTCCGTCGGCAGTCCTGAAGACGGCCATTCCGTAGTGGAGGCCGGCTGGCGACGGGGTGTTGGAATCGTTCACCGAGGGCGCCTGATCCTCCCTCGAGGCGATCAACCAGCCGTGGTTCGCATCGACGAATTGGATGTCGGCGATGGGCAACAGGATGTCACTGTCGTTCGGCAAGGGGCGCGGCTCGGACCAGGTCGCCCCGCTGTCGGTGGTCATCCGCAGGTCGAACCCCGTTGAGCCGGAAGTCTCGACCCAACCAACATTCGCATCGACTCGCCCCATCGACAGGATGCTCGGCCCAGATTCGAATTGCGGGTTCGCCGTGGGTACGTCAAACGAGAAGTCCGGCCCGACGATCTGCGGCGTCATGGTCGGTTGCGGCGAGGCGGGCCAGGCTGGCGCGCCGCCGAGGCCCGTCCAGGTGTTGCCGCTGTCACGGGTCGTGTAGATATAGGACGAGCCACCGTACCCGCCCATCGAGTCTGCGCTCGACATTACCCAAACGTCGTCCGGCGAGGTCCATTGGGCCATCCCGACTGAACCCGGCAGGCCCTTCGTGGAGTAACTGAGCCAGCTGACTCCGCCGTCGAAGCTCGCCTGGAAGGTGTCCGACGTCACGGGTAATCCTTGACCGTAGAAGACCCCGTACGGGCCGCCGCTCGCCCAATTCTCTTCGCTCACCGCGATCGGCTGGCTTCGAGGGGCCTGGAGATAGATGCCGGAGACTGTGGTCATGAGATTCGGGTACTCGCCCGGTACGGCGCGAGTCGCGTCCAGCTTCCACGTTGTGCCGGCGTCGCTGCTGACGAAGGTGAGGATCTCGTAAGCGGGGCCGGAATAGGGGGCGTTCTGCGTGGCCGACAGGCCTCCCAGGGGTCCCGTGGCAGTAGCCTCGACGCGCAGTGTCACGAGGTCGCCATCGGCCTCGGGCTCCTGCCCGATCCCCATCAGGCTGTACCCGGCCGGCATGGGCAGCTCCGACTTCGTCCACGTCCGAGCTCCGTCCATCGAGTGCAGGACGAGGTCGAGCGCTCCTGCTCCCGACCCGCCTGTGCCGTAGCCCCACGCCTCTTTGGACCCCGTGAAGGAAAAGAACGCCATGACCGCCAGCGTGGACGCAGGAGACCAGGTCGCGCCCTCGTCTGAGGTCGAGAGCACGGTGGTCTGGTCCGACGGTAGAGGGGCGGGGGTCGGCGTCGGAGCCGGGGTAGCCAGCTCAGGCACCGGACCGATCGTCGTGGTCGAGCTGCCGTCGCCACCGCTTGTCGCTGTCGAGCATCCGGCGGCGTCCATCCGAGTAATCGTCATCCAGCCATGCTGGGCGTCCGTGAACTGAAGCGTCCCGTAGCCCTTGTACGTGCCTGGCACCCCGGCGGACTGCCACGATCGAGCGCCGTCGCTGGTCCGCCACACTGTCAGCGACCAGTCGCCCATCTGGCACGCGGCTGCGTTCGAAACCGTCGAGGACAGCAGCCAGCCGTGGTCCGCGTCCAGGAAGAAGGGATAGAGGTGGTCGAAGCCGGCGGTATTGGCGGTCGTCCCCGGCTCGGCGGTGCTCGGCGTTCCGGTCGCCTGGTCGGAGACGAGATGGCGAGACTCGCTCAGCAACGAGCTGCCCCCGGGGATGGTCCCCTTCGTCCACGTTCTGCCGCCGTCTCGCGTGATGTAGAGATCGGCGCCGCTCTCTGCCCATGCCGAATTCGCGTCAATGCGACCGAACATCTCGAACGTGGCCGGCAGGTTCGCCGAATTGCCCGGGTGCGGCGAAGCCTGGTGGAAGAGCATCGCCGATGCGACGAGCACGGCGATTACGGCCGCCGCGGCCAGATTGCGGGGCTTGCGGAACACGCGCGGCACGCCCCGACTGCCCCGATAGCGGATCGGCTCCATCATCTCGAGAGAACCGACGCGCCGGCGGAGCGTGTCCGGCGCCGCGTACGGGGGCCGGACCAGGTCCTGCATTTCGGCGTGGAGCCGCTGCTCCAGCTCTTCGTCGTTCATCGGACGTCCTCCAGGGCTGAACGGAGCTGCTGCATCGAGTGGTGGAGACGGGACTTCACGGTGCCCTCGGCGACGCCCACCCGCTCCGCGATGTCTTCGACGGTCAGGTCGGCCCAGAACCTCAGGATCACGACGATTCGGTGGTCGGGGTCCAGGCAAGCCAGCGCTCGGGCCAGCTCGACGCGGCTGGACGCCGTTTCGCTGTGGTCGGCCACGGGCGGCAGGTTCGACAGTTCGAGCGCCTGGACTCGGCTCCGGGACCGCTTGCGGAGGCGGTCCCGACAGCCATTGACCAGAATCCGGCCCAGCCAGGCCTCCAGCTTGTCGGCGTCGCGAAGCTTGTTCCGGTTGCGCCAGGCCGAAGCGAAGGCATCTTGCGTGGCGTCCTCGGCTTCCTGCGCATCGCCCAGGATCGCCCAGGCAAGTCGGTACGCCTTGTCGAGCTGGCGCGAGGTCATAAGCCGAAATGCCTGTGTGGCTGCGTCGGACACGACCGCCAGCTCTGCCGGCTCCACGATGGCCACTCCCTCAACCCAGGCGTCGCTCATACGCGATAGGACGACGGGCCCCGTCAGTTCGTTCACGCCCTCGGGTGCATTGTGACCGCTTTGGGGGCTCGGCAGGCAGCGCCGATGGACAGGCGCCTTAACTGCGACGACCCCGCCGGCGATGCTACCGAAGGGGTCGCGCGTAGGTCCATGATCTGGTGAGCCCGCTCGGATTCGAACCGAGAACCAATTGATTAAGAGTCAATTGCTCTACCGTTGAGCTACGGGCCCACGGCCGCGAAGGATACAACAAGAGACGTCCGGCGTGAG
>Ga0209638_1002319_pt1 | contig 11720 bp, 6 predicted proteins | sample BarGraNGADG00211_FD_184490 | JGI IMG/M metagenome (GOLD analysis project Ga0209638, IMG submission 184490) | Arctic peat soil microbial communities from Barrow, Alaska - Barrow Graham LP Ref core NGADG0002-211 (SPAdes) (version 2) | ecosystem: Environmental > Terrestrial > Soil > Wetlands > Peat... | reverse complement strand
CGCTGTCGCGCTCCGACTGGTGCAGCGGGGCCAACCGACCCAGAGCCTGTCCGGGATCGTGGGCATCGCGATCAGCGCGATCTGGGCGTGGCGGTCCGGGCAGGCCGAGAACTTCTACGCGTGGTCGCTGTGGACCAACGGCGCGTACCTGGTCGCGTGCGTCGTCTCGATCGCGGTCCGTTGGCCACTGGTGGGGATCGTGGTGGGACTCGTCCGGGACCAGTCGACGGCCTGGCGATCCGACCGCGCGCTCGTCCGGTTGTTCCAGTGGGCGACGTGGCTCTGGGCGGCGATGTTTGCCCTGAGGCTCGCGGTGAAGCTCCCCTTGTACTTCCAGGCCGACGTCGGATGGCTCGGCGCGACCCACCTCGCCCTGGGAGTGCCGCTCTGGGCCCTCACTCTGTGGCTGACGTGGCTCCTGGTCCGGAACGCAAGAGCTGTTCCAGTAGCTCAGCGTCCGTCTCAGCTCCCGTGACGAACAACAGCTCGTCACCGGCCTCGATCGTGTCGTCCACCGAGGGGGCGATCGGCCGGTTGCCCCGGACGATGCAAGCCAGGACCGTGTCCGGGGGCCATTCCACCTGACCGACGCGGGTCCCGCTGAGCGGCGACTCCCTCGGGAGCGTCATCTCGAAGATGTCGGCGCCGGACTGATGGAACGTGAAGATCCGGACCAGGTCCCCGATCGCGACCGCTTCTTCGATCATGGCGGTCATGCTTCTAGGCGTCGACACGGCGACATCGACGCCCCACGCCTCGTCGAACATCCATTCGTTCTTGGGGTTGTTGACCCGCGCGACGGTTCTGGGAACACCGAACTCCGTCTTGGCCAGCAGGGTGATGACGAGGTTGGCCTTGTCGTCCCCGGTGGCCGCGACGACGACGTCGCACTCGTCGACGTGTGCCTCGGCGAGCGAGACGAGCTCGCACGCGTCGGCGAGGAGCCACTCGGCGTCGGCGACCTGGGCGACGCGCATGGCGGCCGGCTGACGGTCGATCAGGGTGACCGAGTGCCCGTTGCCGAGGAGCTCGCGGGCGATCGAACGGCCGACGGATCCGGCTCCGGCGATGACGACGCGCATCACACCACCGCCGGTGGGCTGGTGAGGATCCGTTCGACCGCGGGCGCGGCCTCGGCGAGCATCAGCACGTGCACCAGGTCGTGCTCCTGCAGCACCGTGTCCGGGCCAGGCACGATCCCCTCGCCGAGCCTGGTCAGGAACGCGACCCGGGCGTCGGCTGCCTCCTCGATCGCGTGGATCGGCCGGCCGATCCACGCCGCGTGGACGTGGACCTGGGTCAGGGCGACCTTGCCGGAGGAGTCACGGTAGTCATCGGTCATGCCGGCGGGGAGCAGACGCCGGAGCACCTGGTCCGCGGTCCACCGCACGGTGGCCACGGTCGGGATGCCGAGACGCTGGTAGATCTCCGCGCGGCCCGGGTCGTAGATCCGGGCCACGACGTTCGAGACCCCGAAGGTCTCCCGCACGACGCGCGCAGCGATGATGTTCGAGTTGTCGCCGTCGGACACCGCGGCGAAGCCGTAGGCCTCGTCGATCCCGGCTTGCTGAAGGGTCTCCCGGTCGAAGCCGATCCCGGTCACGCGCTTCCCGGTGAACTCCGAGTCCAGCCGCCGGAACGCATCGGGGTTCTGGTCGATGATGGCGACGGAGTGGCCCTGGTCCTCGAGGATCTGCGCCAGCGTGGCGCCGGCGCGGCCACATCCCATGATCACGAAGTGCACGACGGATCACGCTATACCTCGCGCGTGCGCGCACGGAACCGAACGAGCGGGGCGTGGTCCCCGGCGCCGTCATCGGCGCGATGTGTCTAGCATGAGGCCCTGTGTCGGACATCTCAGGCGCCATCAAGCGGTTGCTCGTCGGGCGACCCGTCCGCAGCGACAACCTCGGGCGCACCCTCCTTTCCAAGCGCATCGCGCTGCCTGTGTTCGGCTCGGACGCGATGTCCTCGGTCGCGTACGCACCGGACGAGATCCTGCTCACCCTGTCGATCGCCGGGTTGAGCGCAGCAGTCGTGTCGCCGTGGGTCGGACTGGGCGTCGTTCTCGTGCTGGGCACCGTGGTGGCCTCGTACCGGCAGAACGTGCACGCCTATCCGTCCGGCGGCGGCGGCTACGCGGTCGCGACGGAGAATCTCGGGCCGCGCGCCGGGCTGACCGTCGCGAGCGCGCTGATGGTGGACTATGTGCTGACTGTCGCGGTCTCGATCTCGCAGGGCGCGCAGTTTGCGGCGGCCGCAATTCCGTCCCTCCGCGGTCACGAGGCTGCTTTCGCGCTCGCCCTGATCGCGATCGTGGCCCTGATGAATCTGCGCGGGGTTCGGGAGTCGGGCACCGCCTTCGCTGCCCCCACCTACCTGTTCGTGATCGCGATCGGCGTGATGATCGTGGTCGGTCTGGCCCGGTTCGCGCTCGGCAACCTGCCGATGGCGGCGAGCTCGGTTCTCGACGTCGCGCCCCAGTCCGGCTTCGAGACGGGGCTGATGGGGCTTGCGGGCGGGTTCTTGGTGCTGCGCGCGTTCGCCTCCGGTTGTGCGGCGCTGACCGGGGTGGAGGCCATCAGCAACGGCGTGCCGAACTTCCGTAAGCCCAAGAGCAAGAACGCGGCGACGACTCTCCTCTGGCTCGGCTTGCTCTCGACGGTGATGATGATGGGCATCCTCGTGCTGAGCCGCATCACCCACATCCACTTCGTGGACAACCCAGGGCTGCAGCTCAGCAACGCCGGGGTGCCGGTGGGTGCCGACTACGTGCAGGACCCAGTGATCGGGCAGCTGGCCCATGCCATCTTCGCCGGGTTCCCGCTGGCCTTCTACTTCGTTGCCGCGGTGACCGGGCTGATCCTGGCGCTGGCCGCGAACACGGCGTTCAACGGCTTCCCGGTGCTCGGCTCGATCCTGGCCCGCGACGGATACCTGCCGCGCCAGCTGCACACCCGCGGTGACCGGCTGGCTTACTCGAACGGCATCATCGCGCTGGCGGCCGGGGCGATGGTGCTCGTCTGGGCGTTCGACGCACAGGTGACGCGGTTGATCCAGCTGTACATCGTCGGCGTCTTCGTCTCGTTCACGCTCAGCCAGCTCGGCATGGTGAAGCACTGGACCCGCCTGCTGGCGGAGGAGCACGACGCTCGCGCCCGGACCAAGATGATGCGCGCCCGCGCGATCAACGGCTTCGGCATGGTCCTGACGTTCACGGTCCTCATCGTGGTTCTCGTCACGAAGTTCGTCCACGGCGCGTGGATCGCGATCCTCGCCATGGTCGTGATCTTCACGATCATGCGGAGCATCCGTCAGCACTACGACTCGGTGCACGAGGAGCTCGCTCTCGGCGCCGAGCGGGAGGCTGCCCGCGCGCTGCCGAGCCGCGTGCACGCGATCGTGCTCGTCTCCCGGCTGCACAAGCCGACGATGCGGGCCATCGCCTACGCCCGAGCGGCCCGATCGTCCGTCCTCGAGGCCGTCACCGTGGGTGTCGATCCGGGCGAGGTCGACGCGCTCCGCGCCGAGTGGACTGCTCTCGACCTGCCGGTGGCACTCAAGGTCCTCGACTCGCCGTACCGGGAGATCACCCGGCCGATCGTCGACTACGTCCGCTCGATCCGCCGCGAGAGTCCCCGCGACCTCGTCGTGGTGTACATCCCCGAGTACGTGGTCGGGCACTGGTGGGAACAGATCTTGCACAACCAGAGTGCCTTGCGCCTCAAGAGCCGGCTGCTGTTCACCCCGGGCGTCGTCGTCGCGTCGGTTCCGTGGCAGCTGCGCTCGTCGGAGCTCGCGGTGCGCGCCGCGGGAGATGCGGCCGACTCGGACCTTGAGACCCCGGCGCTCGATCCGGGTCCGAATGGCGGCTGAGCCGGAGAGCGGCGCGCTCGTCGCTCTCGACGTCGGGTCCGTCGCTCACGGCGGACACTGCGTGGCCCGGCACGACGGGCGAGTCGTCTTCGTGCGGCACTCCCTGCCCGGTGAGAGAGTGCTCGCGAGACTCACCGACGCCGCACCGGACGCGCCGTTCTGGCGAGCGGACGCCGTCGAGGTCATCCAGGCGTCGCCGGACCGGGTCCCATCGGCGTGGCCGGCGGCTGGTCCGGGTGGCGTCGGCGGCGGGGAGCTCGCGCACGTCTCGCTGGACGGTCAGCGCCGGTGGAAGGCCGCCGTTGTCGCCGAGCAGCTGCAGCGGCTGGCCCGGATCGAGCGCGACGTGGTCGTCGAGGCCGCACCGGGCGACGCGGAACGCGGCGGACTCGGCTGGCGGACCCGGATCGAGCTCGTGACGGACGCACGTGGGAAGGCGGGGATGACCCGGCACCGGAGCCACCAGGTCGTCCCGCTCACGTCGATGCCGCTCGCGAGCGAGGCGATCGCGGACCTCGGACTCTTCGACCGGAGCTGGCCCGCGGACACCCGTATCTCGGTCGCGGCGCCCGGATCCGGCGACCGACCGGTGATCCTCGTCGGCGGCGCGGTGTGGGGGAGTCACGGCCCGGACAATCGCGCGAACGCGCGCACCTCGGTCCGCGAAGAGGTCGAGGCGGCGGGCGAGACGTACCGCTACCGGGTCGCCGCCGATGGGTTCTGGCAGGTTCACCGCTCCGCACCCGCCGTGCTCGTCAGCGCCGTGATGGCGGCGCTCGGGGATGTCGACGGCGCGCGCGTGCTGGACCTCTACTCGGGCTCGGGACTCTTCACGGCGCCGCTGGGTCGGGCGGTCGGGCGGAGCGGCTCGGTGATCGCGATCGAGGGTGACCCGCGGGCGGTCCGCGACGCGCGGCGCAACGTGCACGAGAGTCCCCACGTCGAGCTCCGGCACGGCCCCGTCGAGCGGTTGCTGGCGGCCGAGGTGCATGGCACGGTCGATGCGGTCGTGCTCGACCCGCCGCGGGTGGGCGCCGGACGCCGCGTCATCGGTCAGATCGCGGAGCGCGCCCCGGAGCGTGTCGTCTACGTCGCGTGCGACCCGGCGGCCCTGGCGCGCGACCTCTCCTACCTGGCCGGGCACGGGTACCAGCTCGCGGACCTTCGGGCGTTCGACCTCTTCCCGATGACCCACCACGTCGAGTGCGTGGCTGTCGTTTCGCGAGGGCGCGGGACGGATTAAGATGTATCTTGATATCAAGATAGATCGGGGGAGAGTCGCATGAGCACGGCGGACACGTTCGGTTCGAAGGGCATCCTGTCGGTCGCGGGGGAGGCCTACGAGATCCACCGCCTGTCGGCCGTTCCCGCGCTGGCGCGGCTGCCGTACAGCCTCAAGGTGCTGGCCGAGAACCTGTTGCGCACCGAGGACGGCGTGAACATCACCGCCGACCAGGTGCGCGCCCTGGCGCACTGGGACCCGAGCGCCCAGCCGAGCACGGAGATCCAGTTCACCCCGGCGCGCGTCGTCATGCAGGACTTCACCGGAGTGCCGTGCGTCGTCGATCTGGCGACGATGCGCGAGGCCGTCGCCGGGCTCGGCGGGGACCCCGGTCGGATCAATCCGCTCGCGCCGGCCGAGCTGGTGATCGATCACTCCGTCGTCATCGACGTGTTCGGTCGTCCGGACGCCTTCGAGCGCAACGTCGAGCTCGAGTACCAGCGGAACCACGAGCGCTACCAGTTCCTTCGCTGGGGGCAGACCGCGTTCGACGACTTCAAGGTCGTCCCGCCCGGGACCGGGATCGTGCACCAGGTGAACCTCGAGTACCTGAGCCGCGTCGTGATGACGCGCGAGCTCGACGGTGTCCTGCGGGCGTACCCGGACACGTGCGTCGGCACGGACTCGCACACCACGATGGTCAACGGGCTCGGGGTGCTCGGCTGGGGCGTCGGTGGCATCGAGGCCGAGGCGGCGATGCTCGGCCAGCCCGTGTCGATGCTCATCCCGCGCGTCGTCGGCTTCAAGCTGTCCGGGACGATCCCGCCCGGGGCGACCGCAACTGACGTCGTGCTCACGATCACCCAGATGCTCCGCCAGCATGGCGTGGTCGGGAAGTTCGTGGAGTTCTACGGGGCGGGCGTGGCCGCGGTGCCGCTCGCGAACCGCGCGACGATCGGCAACATGAGTCCTGAGTTCGGCTCCACCTGCGCGATCTTCCCGATCGACGAGGTGACGATCGACTACCTGCGCCTGACCGGACGAAACGAGACCCAGGTCGCGCTGGTCGAGGCCTACGCGAGGGAGCAGGGTCTGTGGCACGACCCGAGCGCTCGCGGGTACGTCGAGCCGATGTTCTCCGAGTACCTCGAGCTGGACCTCAGCACGGTAGTCCCGTCGATCGCGGGTCCCAAGCGGCCGCAGGACCGGATCGACCTGAGTGCCGCCAAGGCCGCCTTCGCACGCGACTTGCCGGTCTACGTCCCGGCGGCCGCCGACGCCGTCGGCGAGGCCGGTCTGGAGTCCTTCCCGGCCTCGGACTCGCCGTCGATCTCCGCTCCGATCCGTCGCACCGTCCCGGTGACGGCTGCGGACGGCACGAGCTACGACCTGTTCCACGGCGCGGTCGTGATCGCCTCGATCACCTCGTGCACGAACACCTCGAACCCGTCCGTGATGCTGGCCGCAGCGCTGCTCGCCAAGAACGCGGTCGCGCGCGGACTGACCGTCAAGCCGTGGGTCAAGACCTCACTGGCCCCGGGCTCGAAGGTGGTCACCGACTACTACGAGAAGGCCGGCCTGTGGCCGTCGCTCGAGGCGCTCGGCTTCCATCTGGTCGGCTACGGCTGCACCACCTGCATCGGGAACTCGGGGCCGTTGCGCGAGGAGGTCTCCGCAGCCGTCAACGCGCACGATCTGGCGGTCGTCTCGGTGCTGTCCGGGAACCGGAACTTCGAGGGTCGGATCAACCCGGACGTGAAGATGAACTACCTCGCCTCGCCGCCGCTCGTCATCGCGTACGCCCTGGCCGGCACGATGGACTTCGACTTCGTGACCGAGCCGCTCGGCTACACCGAGGACGGCCGACCGGTCTTCCTCGAGGACATCTGGCCGACGCCGCAGGACGTCCAGTCCACGATGGACACCGCGATCACCCGCGAGATGTTCACGACCGACTATGCGGACGTGTTCGCGGGGGACGAGCGCTGGCGCTCGCTGCCCACACCGCTCGGTGGGACCTTCGAGTGGGACGAGTCCTCGACCTACGTCCGCAAGCCCCCGTACTTCGACGGGATGGCGATGATTCCGGAACCGGTCACGGACATCGTCGGGGCCCGCGTGCTGGCCAAGCTCGGCGACTCGGTGACGACCGACCACATCAGCCCGGCCGGCTCGATCAAGGCGGACAGCCCGGCCGGCCGCTACCTCACCGAGCACGGCGTGGACCGCAAGGACTTCAACTCCTACGGGTCCCGACGCGGGAACCACGAGGTGATGATCCGCGGCACCTTCGGCAACATCCGGTTGCGCAACCAGCTCCTCGACGGCGTGGAGGGCGGCTTCACGCTCAACCACCTCACCGGCGCGCAGGAGACCATCTACGACGCGGCGCAGGCATACGCCGCCGCCGGCGTGCCGCTCGTCGTGCTGGCCGGCAAGGAGTACGGCTCCGGGTCCAGCCGCGACTGGGCCGCGAAGGGCACCAGCCTGCTGGGCGTCCGCGCGGTGATCGCCGAGAGCTTCGAACGCATCCACCGCTCGAACCTGATCGGCATGGGGGTGTTGCCCCTGCAGTTCCCGGCCGGTGAGACCGCCGCGTCGCTCGGGCTCGACGGGACCGAGACCGTGTCGATCTCCGGAGTGACCGCACTCAACGACGGCGCGACGCCGGCGGCCGTCCCGGTACGCGCCGTCCGTGGCGACGACACGGTGATCACCTTCGACGCGGTCGTCCGGATCGACACCCCCGGCGAGGCCGACTACTACCGCAACGGCGGGATCCTGCAGTACGTGCTGCGCTCGCTGGTCAACGCCTGAGGCGGCCCCCTCCGGCGGCGCCCGGGTGGGCCGCGGAGTGAATGGGGGACGAACCGGAGGGTGCGTCTCGGTGACGTCGGCGGGTCGATTGCGGCCTACAGTGGGGCTCTTGACCACGGCGCCGGGGTTGTACTGGCGCGCCACGAGCGGAGCACCCATGGGAGTCCTGGACCAGATCCGTGGACCCGCCGACCTGCGTCGGCTCGGGCACCGGGCCCTGGTCCAGCTGGCGCAGGAGATCCGTGAGTTCCTGGTCCAGTCCGTCTCGAAGACCGGCGGTCACCTGGGGCCGAACCTCGGCGTCGTCGAGCTGACGATCGCTCTGCACCGGGTGTTCGAGTCGCCCAAGGACCGGATCGTGTTCGACACCGGTCACCAGGCCTACGTGCACAAGCTGCTCACCGGACGCAAGGACTTCTCCGAGCTCCGCCAGCGCGGTGGCCTCTCCGGCTACCCCAACCGGGGCGAGTCCGAGCACGACATCGTGGAGAACTCGCACGCCTCGACCGCGCTGTCCTGGGCGGACGGCATCGCCAAGGCCTACGCGCTGCGCGGGCTCACCGATCGCCACGTCGTAGCCGTGATCGGCGACGGTGCGCTGACCGGCGGCATGGCCTGGGAGGCGCTCAACAACATCGCCGACGGGCACGACCGTCGCCTCGTCATCGTCGTCAACGACAACGGGCGGTCCTACGCTCCGACGATCGGCGGACTGGCGCGGCACCTCGACTCGTTGCGCGTCGCCCCCGGCTACGAGAACGTGCTGTCGTGGGGGAAGCGCTTCCTCAAGCGCACCGGTCCACCCGGCCGACTCGTCTATGAGGCCTTGCACGGCCTGAAGAAGGGCATCAAGGACGTCGTCGCGCCGCAGGGCATGTTCGAGGACCTCGGGATCAAGTACCTCGGACCGGTCGACGGTCACGACGTCGAAGCGGTCGAGCGGGTGCTCCGGGTGGCCAAGCAGTACGACGGTCCGGTGATCGTGCACGTGATCACCGAGAAGGGGCGCGGCTACGTCCCGGCCGAGGAGCACGTTGCCGACAGGTTCCACGCCGTCGGCCGGATCCACCCCGAGACCGGCCTGCCCATCGCGCCCGCGCGGTTCGGCTGGACCTCGGTGTTCGCCGACGAGATGGTCAAGATCGGTCGCCGGCGTCCCGACGTCGTCGCGGTGACCGCCGCGATGCTCGAGCCGGTCGGCCTGGCGCCGTTCGCGACCGAGTTCCCGAGTCGGATCTTCGACGTCGGGATCGCCGAGCAGCATGCTGCGACCTCCGCCGCCGGGATGGCGTTCGCCGGGCTGCACCCCGTGGTGGCGGTGTACGCGACGTTCCTCAACCGTGCGTTCGACCAGGTGCTGCTCGATGTGGGCTTGCACCGGGCCGGGGTGACCTTCGTGCTGGACCGGGCCGGCATCACCGGCGACGACGGGCCGAGCCACCACGGCATCTGGGACCTCGCGCTGTTGCGGATGGTCCCCGGCCTCAAGCTCGCCGCGCCGCGCGACGAGGACACGCTGCGAAGTGCGCTGCGCGCTGCCGTCGAGGTGGACGACGCTCCGACCGTGATCCGCTACCCCAAAGGTCCGTTGCCGGAGCCCATCCCAGCGATCGACGCGCTCGAGGGCGTGGACATCCTCGGCCGCCACGGCGAGGGGACCGGCCCCGACGTGCTGATCGTCGGGATCGGCGCCTTGGTCCCGCTCGCGCTCGAGGTTGGCGCGGAACTGGCCGCGCACGGCACCCGCGCCACGGTGGTCGACCCTCGCTGGGTCCTTCCGGTCGAGCCCGCGCTGCTCAAGCTGATCGGGGAGCACACCGTCACGGTGACGCTCGAGGACGGCATCGTCGACGGTGGGATCGGCGCGCTCGTCGCCCAACGAGCGCTCGAGCACGGTCTGCGCTCACCCGTGCACGCGATCGGCGTCCCGTTGCGCTTCATCCAGCACTCGAGCCGGAACGAGATCCTCGACGATCTGGGTCTTAGGGTCGGTGACGTCGCCCGCGACGTGCTCGCTTTCGTGGCCCGTCTTCAGACCGGTTCGGACTAGCGCGCGCCCCCCAAAAGTGCAGTGTGACCTGCGTCTCAGGTCAAAGGTCCCATGTATTTGCAGACCCCGAGACGTAGCGTCGAAGACGTCGGTACAACGGCGTCGATCGCCCCACCAGGGCGAGTTGAGGGAGTGCAGCGCGATGGCCATCACCACCGTAGAGACCAGCAACCCGGAGCACGGATCTGAGGTGGCCCAGGAGAGCGCGTGGCGCTCGTTCGCCAGTGGCCCCTGGCAGGACGGCATCGACGTCCGAGACTTCATCCAACGCAACTACGAGCCCTTCCCCGGTGACTCGTCCTTCCTCGCCGGCCCGACCGAGCGCACCACCGCGATGTGGAACAAGATCTCGGAGCTGTTCCCCGCCGAGCGCGAACGTGGCGTCTACGACGTGGACGCGACGACCCCGTCGTCCATCACGGCGCACGCCCCGGGCTACATCGACCAGGCGCACGAGCTGATCGTCGGCCTGCAGACGGACGCGCCGCTCAAGCGCGCGATCATGCCGTTCGGCGGCTGGCGGATGGTGGCCAAGGCGCTCGAGACCTACGGCTACCCGGTCGACCGCGAGCTCGAGAAGATCTTCACCGAGTACCGCAAGACGCACAATGACGGAGTCTTCGAGGTCTACCCGCCGAACGTGCGCGCGGCCCGCAGCAGCCACATCATCACCGGTCTGCCGGACGCATACGGCCGCGGCCGCATCATCGGCGACTACCGGCGTGTCGCCCTGTACGGCGTCGACGCCCTCATCGCCACGAAGAAGCTCGAGCGCATGGAGATGGACATGCAGCGCTCGACCGAAGACGTCATCCGGGACCGCGAGGAGAACGCCGAGCAGATCAAGGCGCTGGGCGAGCTCAAGAAGATGGCGGCGTCCTACGGTTTCGACATCTCCGCGCCGGCCCAGAACGCCCGCGAGGCCGTGCAGTGGCTCTACTTCGCCTACCTCGGTGCGGTCAAGGAGCAGAACGGCGCGGCGATGTCTCTCGGCCGCACCTCGACCTTCCTCGACGTCTTCGTCCAGCGCGACATCGCGGAGGGCGTCCTCGCCGAGGAGTCGGCGCAGGAGATCATCGACGATTTCGTGATCAAGCTGCGGATCGTCCGGTTCCTGCGCACTCCCGAGTACGACGCACTGTTCTCGGGCGACCCGACGTGGGTGACGGAGTCGATCGGTGGCATGTCCGAGGACGGCCGCCCGCTAGTCACCAAGACGTCCTACCGGTTCCTGCAGACGCTGTACAACCTTGGCCCGGCGCCCGAGCCGAACCTGACCGTGCTATGGAGCGAGCGCCTGCCGGAGGGCTTCAAGCGTTTCTGCGCGCAGGTCTCGATCGACACCTCGGCCATCCAGTACGAGTCCGACGAGCTGATCCGGCCGGCCTGGGGCGACGACGCTGCGATCGCGTGCTGCGTCTCGGCCATGGCTGTCGGCAAGCAGATGCAGTTCTTCGGTGCGCGGGTCAACCTCGCGAAGTCGCTGCTGTACGCGATCAACGGCGGCCGGGACGAGATCAGCGGCAAGCAGGTGGCACCGTTCGCCGCGCCGCTCGCCGGCGAGGTGCTCGTCTACAGCGAGGTCCGCGCCGCGTACGACAAGCTGCTCGACTGGCTCGCCGAGACCTACGTCGACGCCTTGAACTGCATTCACTACATGCACGACAAGTACGCGTACGAGCGGCTCGAGATGGCGCTGCACGACCAGGAGATCCTGCGCACGATGGCCTGCGGGGTCGCCGGCCTCAGCGTGGC
>Ga0209638_1002318_pt1 | contig 11722 bp, 6 predicted proteins | sample BarGraNGADG00211_FD_184490 | JGI IMG/M metagenome (GOLD analysis project Ga0209638, IMG submission 184490) | Arctic peat soil microbial communities from Barrow, Alaska - Barrow Graham LP Ref core NGADG0002-211 (SPAdes) (version 2) | ecosystem: Environmental > Terrestrial > Soil > Wetlands > Peat... | reverse complement strand
CGTTGGCGGGTCGCCCGAAAGCTCGACGGGCAGACGCCCTGTTGGTTCGGATTGTGTTTCGCACTCTGACACGTCGTCCCAGATCAGTGCGGAGAGTGGGCCTTGGGGGACACAATACGAACCGCCACCTCACCATTGACGGTCCGGCTCTGACTCTGGATCGGTGATTCCGCGTACATGAGTTCACCTCCCGATGACTCCTCGTCAGATCAGCGCAGCGAACTCCTCTGCCGAGAGGCCAGCCTGGCGTAGAACGGACCGCAGTGTCCCTCGAGCCAATTCTCTGTGGAGCGGCACGATAACGACTCTGCCATTCGTGTGGCGGAGTTTGATGTGGCTGCCACGCTGGCTGGTCCGTTCAAACCCCACCTTGCCAAGAATCCGGATGGCGTCTGTTCCAGAGACGACCGGAAGCGCCGGACTCACGCAGAAAGACGCAATGTCGCAATGATCGGAGGTTCCAGGTCTTCAGGCAAGGCTTCGTCCTCGAAGTAGAGCTCGAGAGCTTCCTTCAGATTCGCGAGAGCCTCTTCAACCGTCTCGCCCTGGCTCGTCACCTCAACTTCCAGGCAACGAGCGACGTACCAGGAGCCGTCGTGAGTGATTGCCGCGGTGAACTCCATAGATCCAATTGTACCCGACGGTTCGCGCACCGTTCCGATTGCCAACGCGACCGTGCAGGTCAACGACTTGGTGGGCCTTGGGTCACACAATAGGCTGATCGTCGTCGCCCACCTGGACCTCACGCTCTGAATGGCGGGGTTGCCTGGGATTGCGGTCGTACACTTTGAGCATGGCAACTACTCGGACGGACCGGCTGGGACCCGCAGCTCGGCCGGTGGCGGTTCCTGACGAACTCGATGACATCGGTGGGCCGAAAGCGACAGGCGTGATCGAACTGCCATTTCACATCCGGTGGAGCGAGCCGTCCCTCGCCTACGACCTCGACCTGCAAGCCGACCGGATGCGGGTCTACGAGCAAGTGCTAAGAGAGGGGACCATTGACGATGTTCGGCGCTACATCGATCGCACCGAACTTGTCGAACTCTTCGACGGCCTCGTACTTCCTCCGGTCGTTCGGAAGACTTGGAAGCAGTGGATCGCCCGCCACCGACGGATCGATTCCGGTTGCTGAGCCCGCTATAAAAAAGAGTAGCGGGGATCATCGCCGGTTTTCCCGAAGCCGAGGATTTCGCCCTTGCCGGTGGTGCCGCTCTCATCGTGCATGGCGCCATCGACCGGAATACGCGAGACCTCGACTTCTTCGGACGCGAACCCGATGCGGTTGACCGCCTCGCCCCGGTTGCGGAACGCGCGCTACAGGATTGCGGCCTCTCCGTCGAGCGGGTGCTGGATAGCCCCGGCTTCGTCCGGTTCCTCGTGGTGGGCGAAGACGGCCGGACCGAGGTCGACCTTGGGAGTGACGCACGCCTCTTCCCCGTCGATCAGGGTCCTGGTTTCCAGCTTCTCGCTCCCGAGGAACTGGCCGTAGACAAAGTTTTGGCTGTCGGTGACGGCGAATCTGACCGCCCTCGTCGCATACGACACCAGGCTCTGCGCGGCCGCAGCGGAGGCGGGCATCGAAGTGGTCTCACCTGCCTGATCCCGCTCACTTGCGGCGTCGCATGGCACGCGCGGATCTACTTGACCAGGGACCCCGGAAACCTCGGTCGCAGAAGGGGGTAAGGAGCCAAAAGAATAGGCCCAGCCGCGACTCTTTCGGTCACGCTGGCGCCGGCGAGGGTGATACAGGAGATCTCTGCACCGATGTTGCCCTGGAAGGCCATCGCCAAGAGGTAGGCGCCCTGCGGCTTCCCCTCCAAGACGATGAGGGCCCGGGTGCCGTCGGTGCTCCACAACACGACGGGCGCCGGCAGGGCGGGCGATCGAAAATCGGCCGGCTGCAACGTCACCCAGGGCCACACCCGGCGCCACGGAATCGGTTCGGGTGACTCGATGAGCAACGCCGTGACCTCGTCATCGTTGTCGATGGTGAAGAGCGAGAGTTCGGTATCTGGTGGCGCCGGTACCTTCTGATTGCTGGCCAGGTCGGGCCGGCCCAGCGCTGCCACCAGGCCGTCGAAGCTGGTGGCCGTCGCCGCCGCAAATTGCTGCCAGGCCATTTCGGTGACGGCGCGCTGGGCCCGCAGCGCCACCTCGCCGTTGCCCGTCGTGGGGTCGTTAAGGGGCTGGGCCAGCGTCTCGTCGAAGAGACCGTCGAAACGCCCAACCACCGCAGCGAGAGCCGAGCGCGCCTGCTGATAGGCGGTGAGGAGGGTGGACCGGTTGCCGTCGTTTCCGCCGGACGAGAGCCAGGTCGCCGCCGAAAGATCGCCGGTGGCGGCGTACCGGCGGACCGGCGTGGCCGCGGTGCCCGCCAGCTGCAGCCCGATGTTGGCCAGCTGATCGGAGAAGGTGGCATAACGCGACGTGGTGAACTGCACCCTCTGCAGTGTGGTGAGGGCGTCTTCATGGGCGAAAAAGGCCCGCAGCGCGGCCAGCGTGTCGATGGCGTCGGACTGGTCGAACACCGCCTGCAGGCTGCCGGCGAGGCCGGAGTCGCGGTTGCGATCATTGATCAGGGCACCGGCCACGACGTCGAGGGAGTAGCGCGTCGCTGGCTCGAGCGGCCTGAACCACAGGGCCTGCGCCGCGGCCGCGGCCTGCTGTTCCGCCAGCTCGTGGCTGATCAGGCCGTACAGACCCGGATCGATGACGAGGCCGGTCTTGAGCGCGCCCGCTCCGATGGTCAATCCCGCACTGGCGAGCACCCCCGCCAGCGCGGCATGGGCCGCCGGTGACTCTGAAGAGCCGGACGGGGAAGTTCCCGAAACTGCCGCCGCCTGGGCCGAGTCCAGCAGTTCCTCGGCGCCCCTCAACGCACCGGCAGAAGCGGTCGGGGTGGCGGCCTCATCGAGGGCGATCCCGGCCCGGGCCAGACCGGCGAGTCCGGTCACCACTTGCCGATGGGGGTCGATGGCGGCCGGCAGGGCCAGTACCGTCTCGGCGCCGAGCAGGGCGCTCTGCTGCGGGACAGAGGCGACGTGCACGGCGATCGGGAGCAGCAGGGTGTGCACGTTGTTGCGATCCACGCAGCGGAAATGAAGGGGAAGGCCGCCGGCCAGCCGTGAGGCCGCGGCCAGGCCCTCTCCGGCGCCCGGGCCGAAGGCCGCGTACAGGTCGACCACGTAGGTCTCGTCGAATTCGATGTTGACGTCGTAGCCGTAGTAGGCGGCCACATCCCCGTCGGCCGGCCAGGACCACTGGGTATACGTCGCCAGGTCGTTGAGGCGACCTCCGGTCGGCGACGTCGATATTGCGCTGCCGGCGGCTTCCGCCAGGTCCCGCCACGGCGGGGCCTGGTACGGGAGCGGACTGCGAAAGCCCGACGGGCCGACCGGCCCCGGTTTGAACCCCGTGGTGCCCGGCCCACTGGCGCACTGGAAGTAGGCAAACTCAATGATCGGATCTCCATCCGTGACCGGCTGGAAATTGACGTTGCCGCTCGAATCCACCCGGCTGGCCTCCACCCGGGTCACCGTCTTCAGCGCATACAGGGCCGGCGCCTCGGGCAGAATGGCCAGGTTCACCTCGGGCGTCGTATAGGACACCGCCATGAGGTAGGCCTGCCCGGAACCGACTTCGATCTGGATCGCCGTGACCGGCGGGGTCGATCCATCGAACTGGAGGGTGTAGACGCCGGACCCATCCGACGTGGCCACGCCCGGAAAGGGTTGCCCGTTGCTGTGGCGCACGTCCAACGACGTGAATTTCCCGTGGCCGACGTGCACGCCGGCCACGGCACCGAGCTGTACTGCGGTCGGGAACGCAATGGTCACGGTGCCGTGGCCGTTGAAACGAAGGCCGGCGGGCAGCCCGCTGCCGGTGGCGATGGCCGCCGCCTGCAGCCCCGTCCCGCAGGCGAACTCCAGGTCCTGGTCGATGAAGGAGGTGCCGAGGGTGGCGGCCGGACCGGACCACGAGGGCGTGAAGGACTGCCCGGACTGGGTCTCATACGGTGCGACGCGCAGTGCCGTCATGGGCTTGGCGCCGTTCTTGGCCGGATCGGGGGCCACCCAGGTTCCCGCCAGCGGAAACGGCGCGCTCCCCTGCGGGCTCGCCGCCGCCAAGTCCCATACCTTGGCGTCGTTGTCGTACTGATAAAGGGCCACTTCCAGCAGGGAGTGCTGGATCAGCCACTGCACCGCCGGCGTGAGGTCGAGATTGGACATGTCGTCGGGCCCGACGATGGGCGGCGTCGAGACGGTGGCCGATTCTGGCTGGACCGCCGACGAATGGTCGAAACCGGCAGCGTCGACCACCGGGTGGGCGAAGGTCAAGGCAAAATGGCTGTCCTGGGGCACGTGCGCCGCCCGGGCCAGCTGGTCCGGAGCGAGGTCGGGCAGTACCGGCGAGGCATCGGACTCCACCGATGGATAGAGACCCGCCCAGTAACCGGTGGGCTGGGCGGCGAGCATCCCGGTGGCGCCGCTGTCGTAGACCACGGTGTCGCCGGGGTTCTTTTCGTTGACCGTGGCTTTGGGCCGGTGGGCCAACAGCTCGTAGCGATCGGAGGCGCCATGGTCGGCCAGGGTGGCGTTCACCACATTGAGCGCCAGCGGAACCGGCGGCACCGAGCCGTCGTTGCCGCCCCAGGACAGGCTGACCGACGCCCCGATGTTGGGCAGCGGCCACGGCAGGTCGATCTCGACCTGGAACGACCCGTAGATCCACCACGGGTTGGGCGCAGTGGCCTCCAGCAGGGCGTCCGCCGTGAGGCCGAGACCGATGCCGAACGCGTCGAGGTGCACCTCGCCGTGCAGCTCGACGCCCGCGGCGATCTGGAAGGGCGACCACTGCACAGCACCCTGCCCGGCGATGTACGCATCGATGCTGACACTGAGCGGTCCGAACGACCAGGAGTTGCGGTAGCCGACCCAGAAGCCGGTGACGATCCCGGTATCGCTGATCACGAAGTAGCCGTCGCTCTCGAAGAGGTCGAGCACGCGCGCCGAGACCCGCTTTTCGTGGGGCGGCTTTCCGAGGGCCAGGAACCAGACGGGTGACGGCAGGACCGGAGGGCTGGGGTTGACGTAGACCTCGGCCGTGCCTTGGATTTCGAGCACCACCGGTATGGAGTACTGGGCGTCGATGACGAGGTCGAAGATCCCCGTATTGCCGTCGAAGGTGGCCATGGCGTCGAAGTTGGCCGGGCCCGACGGCCCGTCGATCCGCTTGGACAAGATGTTGGCTCGACCGATCAGGGAGAACACCGGCCCGGGCAAGATGATCATGAAGGCGATGGCCGCCGACGCGGTGAATCCGTCGTCTTGGGTGCCGATGGTGGCGCCGGCACCGAGAGCGAAGGCGCCCGGGCGCGGGTTGAGCCACTTGTCCGGATCGGTCGCGGTGTAGTCGGCGTCTTGCGTCTCGTCGGGCGCGCCGTTCACCGTGGGGTACTTGAACCAGTTCCACCAGGTGTCGTCGCCGACGGTCGGGTACAGGTTGGTGGCAAAGAGGCCCGACAGGCCGTAGAGGGCGATGTCGAGGAAGAGCGGGATCCCGACGGGCAGCTCGGCGTCGAGGGTCAGGAAGAAGCACGGGGTCGCGACTCCGGCGATGGCGACGTTGGCCACGATGAACGTGCCCTGAATCTCGAGGTCGGCCACCTCAATGGTGATGTCGACTCCGCCGGCGAAGACATCCGCCGGGGTGGGAAACGAGGCCGGCAGACCTTGCGTCGTCGGGTCGTCGCCGGGATTGAGATGCATGTGCTCGACGTCCCCGGTGAATGCGATCACCCCGGGGATCTCGAAGTCGATAGCCACGCCGGTGAAGGAGACCGATCCGGTGTCGAGGTTGATCTGCAGACCGCGCACGGAGCCACCGAGTGAGATGCCCTCGACCAGGTGGATGTCACCAGTGAAGCCGATCCAGCGACCGCTCTGGTCGTTGCCCAGGCCCAGTTTCTGCAGCGCGATGTGGAACCCGTAGAAGTCGAGGGCCGCCTGGCTGGGGAGGTCGATCCACCCGCCGGCCAGGGTGACGTGGCCGGCCGAATCGATGCTCAGGCCGCGCAGGTCCACCGATGGCCAGGCCAACGGGCTCTGTCCGGCGGCGGCGCCCGTGCCGAGCGCCAGCGAGCCGCTGACCGTCACCTTCCAGACGCCCGCCGTATCGCGATCGATTTCGAGCGCCGCGATCTCCAGGTCGATCGTGGCATCGAGCGGCAGGTCGTAGTGCAGTTGGACCAGACCGTCGGGCGTCGTGCTCCCGCTCTGTTGGGCCGCCAGCGTCACCGCCAACGTGCCGTCGGAACGCACCGAAACGTCGATGTCGACGGTCTCGGCGCTGCCGTCTCTGTTGGTGAAGTACGGAATGGTGAGGGCTCCCGCAATATGCAGCGCCGCGATACCCGCGTTGGCCACGGTGACATCGAACGCGCTGAGCGCGACGGAGAAGTCGCCGAACAGGTCGGCCGAGAGCGGGGCGGTGTCGAGCCCGTCGATGTGCAACCGACCGCTCACGCCCGATGGCCCCGACTGCAGATTGTCGACGGCGACCCGCGGCTCGCCGGCCACAGCCAGGCCGACGGAGAGGCCGTTGTCGTCGCTCAAGGTCAGCACGTCGCTGCCGAGCGCGGCATTGACCTGGGAGACGATCCAGCTCGTGGTGGCATCGGTCACGATGCCCATCGGGGTCAGTGTCATCGCTGGATTAGAAGGCGCCCGCCAGCGCGTCCAGTTGTTGGGCGATCTGATAAAGCTGCGTGGTCGCCGTGGTGACGTTGTTGCCGACATCGGTGAGCAAGCTGGACAGTGTCCCGAAGAACTGGCTGCCGGACGTCAAGGCCGACGAACTACCCGGGACGAGACTCTGCGCCACGGCCAGTCCGTTCTGCAGCGCCTGGAGCACCTGGGCCGTCGAGGAGCCCGAGGGGACCGAAGCCTCAATGGTGGTGAGCGCGTCGGCCACCGTGTTGATCGCGCTGGCCGCGTCCTTCAGCGCCGTGGCGATGTCGCCGTTGACCGTGGCGATCGCGCTCCCGATGGTGCCCAGGCTGGCCAGATCCCCCAGCAGCGCCGTAATGGTGGCCAGGAGCGCTGTCGGTGCGGCCGTCCCGCCCTTCCAGCTCCCTCCCGCGTCGCTCGGGGTGGCGAACACCGTGAGGTCCTTCTCCAGGGTGCCGATGATGTCGGTCATGAGGTGCCTTTCGTTACGCGGATTACGGAGTGGACGGAGTGAGCGCCCGGGCGCCGTACGCAGTGGCGGCCGGGGACCGGTTGCCGGCGATATCGACGGCGACGACGGTGTAGAAGCTGGTGGCGGTCAGATCAGGCGGAGTCCATCCGGTGACGGCGTTGGCGTCGGCCGGTGTCGCCGGGTTGGTCCCGGTGACCGCGGCGTCGACGAAGGCCACGCGACGTACCGGCAACGTCCCGAGCGCCCGCACGGTGGCGCCGTAGCGGGCGACCACGACAGCCGGGACACCCTGACCCAGACCGAGGCGTAGGCCGGTGATCCGGGAGCGGGCGGCGGCGCCACTCCCGACCGTGATGACCTGCGCCGTCCCGTCTCCCGATCCCGTGTCGGGCAGCCAATAGTTGAAGGCCTGGGGTTGGCTCTGCGGTGGTGCCGCCGCGGCGAACTCGTCCAGGCGGTAGACACCGAGGATCTCATCGGGTGCCCCTCCGGGCGGGAGCGGGATTTCGGCCATATCGCTTTCCGGGTGATCGCGGGCGAAGACCCGGGGGTCGCCGACCACCGCGACCAGGCGCGGATCCGCCGTGCCGGCGCTGAGCGCGAATCCTTGCCAGGCCGTCGGATCGAACGTCGGGGCCGCCAGGGTGGTGGCGTCCGCCGGATGGGTCGGATCGGTACCCCACCAGCGCAGATCGACCAGAGCGGCGGGATCGTCGGCCCGGTAGACGAGGTAGCCGGCCACGTCCGGATTGTCGTCGAGGGCCCAGGCGACGATCAGGGCGTCGACGGCCGCTTGGACCCGGTAGAGCACCGGCGCGCGTGACGCCCGCACGGCCTGGGTGTAGATGGGACCGGCTGCACCGGTCCGGGTGCTGACCGAGCCGGCCGGGTTGAGCGCCGACAGTTTGTACAGCGTGCGCCCGTGGCCGTTGCCGTTCACGGTGTCGGTGACGGTCGAGCCGGGCGCCAAGGGCTGCGGATTGACTCGGGCGAACGCTCCGGTGTTGGCCGGCACATCGGCGAGCACACAGAACTCGTCATCGAGCAGGCCCCCGTAAAAGTGGTCGATGAAGGCTCGCTGCCCGCCGGCGTCCGACAGGACCGACGACTCGGTCAGGAAGTGCGCCACATCCGCACCGAAGGTCCGGACATTGAACGCCTCGAGCCACGCCGCGAGCGCGGCGATCCATGTGGCCAGGTCGTCCCGCCCGGTGATGGCCGGGTTGGGATCGGCCAATCCGGCTACCAGACGCCGCTTGACATCAGCCAAGGCGAGGGAGCGGCTCGGGGCGCGCTCGAGGAGATAGCCCGAAACGGCCGGCAGTCCGGCGGAGGTATCCCAGACGATGGCGTCGGGCTGGCCTCCGACAAACTCGTAGGTGGCGTTGCCGTTGAAGTCCGCCGGTTGATACCAGCGATGATCGACGATATGCACCGGAGTCGGGGGGCTCGGCGGGACGAGATACTGGGCGCCCGTGAAACCGACCGGCGTCGAGACGGGCTCCGGCCTGGTCGACGCCGGGTGGTTCGGATCGGTGATGACCTCGGTCGCATCGAACGATGTGGCGCGCGACGACGTGACCGAGGCCTGGCCGCGCCCGGTGGTGTGGTCGATGGGTACCGACAGCGGCACGGCGAGCGTCAGCGGCACCGCCACCCCCTCGACCAGGTAGGCGGGCTGACCGATGAACACATCGGGATTGGTGATCAGCCGGGAAACGGGACCACCGGGCAGCGTGGCCACGATGCCCGGTGGCTGGACATCGGCCGTCGGATCGACGGGCCCGGGGCGGACCGTGAAGCGCTGCGTATCGGACCCGCCTCCGGCCACGGCCCCGACGAGCGTCAACGAGGCGGGCGGCGCGCTCGGATCGATCGACGGCAGCGGTGGCGTGGTGATGGCGTAGACCACACTGCGGGCCGGGTCCGGTACCAGGCTCTCGAGCACGTACGCCGAAACGGCCGGTGTGGGCACGACGAAGTCCATCTCGGAAAGACCGCTGGTCACCGTTCCGGTCGAGTCCACCGCCTCTGCCGAGAGGCGAGCGCTACGGGTATCGGGGTACATCATGAGGGCGTTGGCCGACCATTCCGCCTCGACCGACAGGGTGCCGCCGACCCAGGCCGTGGCGTCCACGGCCGGCTGCGGCGCGCCTTCCCCGACCGGGGAGTTGTCGAACGATCGCAAGCGCAAGGTGGACGGTGCACCTGCGATCCGTTCGACCCCGCGAGCATCGCTCCACGCGCTGTAACCACCCAGCTGCCCGAACAGGCCGAAGCCGGCGGTCCGTAACTGGTAGCCCACGCTCGGATCCGCCAGACCCGAGGCCATGAAACGCAAGATCCGGGGGGCAGGCAGGAGGGGCGAGTCCGCCGGCGTCGCCTGGGAAGCGGCCGCGATGAGGCGCGGCACATCCACCACCGCGGCCGGGTCGCTGTCGCTCAATTGCGCCAGGTACCCGACCACCGAGTCAGGGGCGGGAAGGCCGATCGGGTCGGTGACGGGGTCGCCGCTCTGCGGCACCGGAGGCGGCGGGACCCACTGGACGTCGAATACCGAGCGCGGGACGATGGTTGGTCCGGGCAACTCGACCTCGGCGCTGCGCTTTCGGAACACCGCCACCGGAGTCGCCGGCGGGGCCGGCTTGTTCATCACCGGCGGGGCATGGACGAGGGCATAGCGAACCCCGACAGTCGAATCGGCCACCGGCGTGGTCGCGACGTAGGCCACCACCACCACACTGCCGAGGCCAGCCGCCGACGTCAGCTCAATGGTGTCGATGGGGGCATTGACCGGATCAGAAGCCGCCAGCACCTGCCACGCCAGCGTGCTGGTCGTGAAGTTTGCGGTCGCCACCACCGCACCGGCGGCGAGGGCGGTCACCGTGCCGCTGCCGGCCAGGGTGATACCCACCTCGGCCACCGGGTTCGCCAGGCCGATCCGGCATATGACCGCGTCCGGCAGGGGCGGAGGGCCCCAGGGGAATGATGGCAGATCGACCTGGGCCGCCAGCATCGACGGGGGCCACGATCCGGGGGGCACACCGGCGGTGGCCGCGACGAAGGCGGCCCTCACCTCCGGCGGCGCGCCCGGATCGGTGGTCGGATCGAAAGCACCCTGGCCGTCGTCACGCTGCCAGGCGTGGAGGTGACTGAGCGAGTCGTCGGCCACGATCTCCATCCCGTCGAACAGGGCATGACCGGTGGCCAGCGCCCCCCTCGGCGCCGCGCCCGGCGACAGCAGGACCGGCATGGCGAACTGGGGCCAGACCCCCACGATGCAGTAGTCGTAGGCCACCGCGGGATCGGCGGCGCGGTCGACGAAGTACAGGCCGAGCGAGCGCGCGAGATACGGGCTGAGCGCCGCCAACTGGAGCTGCTCGACCAGACGCAATGAAAGCTGAGGGGCGTTCGCACCGTCGGGCGATGTCCCGAGGGCCACGGCGTAGTTGGGTTCGGCGGGCCAGCCCGCAACCAGACGGTCGCATTCGGCGCGGAGGCGGGCGAAATGCCCCAACATCTCGGCATGGCTCATGCCACTGAGAAGGTCGAGGCCGCTCAGGCGCAGCACGCACTCCTCGACATCGCGCGCGGCAACGACGGGGGCGGGAACAGTCAGAGGATCGGGCGCGCCGAAGTAGCGAGCTGGCCAGTTGGCTCTCGTCATGGGCAGCGTGAACGGTTCGCCCCAAAGTTCCCAACCTTCTTTGTCTGGTGGGCCCCATTTCGGGCCTTCGGGATTCCAGCCGGGGCCACCCTTGCTTCCCACCTGGCCGCCGTTGTTCCCCGGGGCGCCGTCTTCGGCACCATCGCAGCAACACGAACACCTACACGCTGTCGGAGCGACCCGCGCCAGCGCGGCGACATCCGCCGAGTCGACATATTGGGGCGAGACGCCGGTTCCCGCTTCGTCTTGGCCAGAGGCGGACTTACCGCCGCAGCCACACGGACAGCTGACGCAGGTGCAGGGGTTGCCGAGTGCGCCCTGCGTGACGCCCGTCAGGCCGCCAGCGGCGCCGTTGGCGGGATAACCGGGATTATCGACCGCCTGCCGGACGGCGTCAGGAGGCGGAATCTGCCCCTCCTTCCGTTTAGCCGTCCGCCGCAGCAACCAGAACGCTCCAGGCGGAAATCCCAACTGCGGCGTGAACGACCAGCGCAAATGGATCCCAGCCTGCATGGCTTGGCCATCGAAGGTCTTTTCGCTCCCGTTCGCCCTGGCGGCCTGGAGTCCTAGAACTTGCAGGCCCATATCAACGCCTTCCCTGGGTCCGTGGGGCGAACTGACGATTGAGCCGAATTGAGACGACTGACTTGATTTAATAGGTCGTATCCCTCGATGTCAATGAAATGCTTCCGACTGAGGGGCACCAAACCTGCGATCAGACTCCTGGGCCGGCATTTCGGACGGGACTAAGAGCCGCGCGGATAGGTGAAGTGCCTTCTCACCAGGGAGTTTGCGCGTTGAGATAACGAAGGAACCATCCACCGGTCGTTGGTGTGGCCCCGAGAGAATTGG
>Ga0209638_1002317_pt1 | contig 11723 bp, 14 predicted proteins | sample BarGraNGADG00211_FD_184490 | JGI IMG/M metagenome (GOLD analysis project Ga0209638, IMG submission 184490) | Arctic peat soil microbial communities from Barrow, Alaska - Barrow Graham LP Ref core NGADG0002-211 (SPAdes) (version 2) | ecosystem: Environmental > Terrestrial > Soil > Wetlands > Peat... | reverse complement strand
GGAGCCGCTGCGAGTTCATGCATCGGTCCGCAGGAGATCGTCGACATCAAGATGCGCCCGGCCTCCAAGCCCCTCCCGTGGCTCGTGGAGACCGAGGATGCGCTCGACACGTACGGCGTCGACGTGCCCGAGTACGCGCATCGTCTGGCCAAGCACTTCTGGCCGGGCGCGTTGACGCTGGTCGTGCACGCGTCCGACCGCGTCGGCAAGGACTTCCGCGACTCCCGCGGCACCGTCGCGCTGCGCTGCCCCGACCACGAGGTCGTGCAGGAGCTCATCCGCGCGAGCGGCGGTCCCATCATCACCACCTCCGCGAACACGTCCGGCAAGCACGCACCCGGCAGCTTCGACGAGCTCGAGCCGCGCATCGTCGCAGCGGCCGACCTGACGCTCGACGGCGGCGAGACCAAGCACGGCATGCAGTCGACCGTGGTGGACTGCACAGGTCCCGAGCCGATGATCGTCCGCGACGGCGCCATCCCGGCCGACGAGATCGCCTCGGTAGCGGCGGAGTAGGGCTCGGAAACGACACCAGATCGATGGCGGGGCGCCCCTGACAGGGCGCCCCGTCGCGGTACAATCCCGATACCACGGCGGCCGCCGGCGGTACGGTCCGATCTCACAGGCAGGAGCGCGAGCGTGCGGATAACCATCGGCGCAGACCATGCGGGGTTCCCGCTCAAGGAGGCCGTGAAGGCCCACCTCGTCTCCGTCGGGCACACCGTCGCCGACGCGGGAGCGTACTCGACCGACTCGGTCGACTACCCGGTGATCGCGGGCGCCGTCGCGGGCGACGTCGCCTCAGGCGCCGCAGAGCTGGGCGTCCTGGTCTGCGGGACCGGGCTCGGCATGGCGATCGCGGCGAACAAGGTCGCCGGGGTGCGCGCCGTCCAGGTCAACACCGTCGCGTTCGCTGAGATGGCGCGCCGCCACAACGACGCGAACGTCGTCACGCTCGCGGGACGCTCGATCGACGAGGACACGGCGTTTGCCATCGTGGACGCCTTCCTTTCGACCGCCTTCGAGGGCGGTCGCCATCAGGTCCGTGTCGACCAGATCGGCGACATGGAGTGCCAGCTCGGCAGGACCGTCTCCTAGAGCGAAAGGTACGCCCCATGTCATTCCGCTTCCTCGACAGCGCCGACCCCGAAGTCGCCGCCGCCTGCGACGCCGAACTCGCCCGCCAGCGCTCCACGGTCGAGCTCATCGCGTCGGAGAACTTCACGTCGCTCGCGGTGCTCGAGGCCGCCGGCACCGTCCTGACGAACAAGTACGCCGAGGGGCTTCCGGGCAAGCGCTACTACGGAGGCTGCGAGAAGGTCGACGTCGTCGAGAACCTGGCGCGCGACCGCGTGAAGGAGCTCTTCGGGGCCGAGCATGCGAACGTGCAGCCACACGCGGGCGCCCAGGCCAACATGGCCGTCTACTTCGCCGCGCTCAGCCCCGGCGACAAGGTGCTCGGGATGAGCCTCGCCCACGGCGGCCACCTGACCCACGGCAGCCCCGTCAACTTCTCGGGCAAGTGGTTCGACATCGCGGCGTACGGGCTCGACCCCGAGACCGAGCGCATCGACTACGACGAGGTCGAGCGCCTCGCGAAGGAGCACCGCCCCAAGATGATCATCGCGGGCGCGAGCGCCTACCCGCGCGTCATCGACTTCGAGAGGTTCGGCGCCATCGCACGCGAGGTCGGCGCGTACCTCATGGTCGACATGGCCCACATCGCCGGCCTCGTCGCCACCGGAGCGCACCCGTCGCCGGTGCCGCACGCCGACTTCGTGACCTCCACCTCGCACAAGACCCTTCGCGGTCCGCGCTCGGGCTTCATCCTCTGCAAGGCGGAGCACGCCGCCATGATCGACAAGGCCGTCTTCCCCGGCCTGCAGGGCGGCCCGCTGGAGCACATCATCGCGGCGAAGGCGGTCGCGTTCGGCGAGGCATTGCGCCCCGAGTTCACCGACTACATCGCACAGGTCGTGGTCAACGCCCGGGTGATGGGCGAGGCCATGGTCGAGGCCGGGCTGCGCCTGGTCTCGGGTGGGACGGATAACCACCTCATGCTGGTCGACCTCACCCCCGCCGGCATCACCGGCAAGGATGCGGAGCGCCTGCTGGAGGACTGCGGCATCACGACCAACAAGAACGCGATCCCCAACGACCCGCAGTCGCCGTTCGTGACGAGCGGCATCCGCGTCGGCTCACCCGCGATCACCACACGCGGGTTCGACGAGGCCGACGCCCGCCACGTGGGCGAGCTGGTCGCCCGCGCGATCTTCGGCCGTGACGACCAGACCGTCCTCGCTGGTGTGCGCGCGGCCGTACACGAGCTCACCGAGCGTCACCCGCTCTACCCGGAGCTGTAGGCCCTTTCCGCGGCGAAGCGGGCGAGAAGTCCCGCAAGGAGAAGTGAGATGCGCTACGCACCCAACGTCACGGTGGTCGACCACCCGCTCGTTCAGCACAAGCTCTCCGTTCTCCGCGACATCCGCACGGGCCCGAAGGAGTTCCGCGAGCTCGTGAGCGAGCTCGCGATGCTCATGGCCTACGAGGCGACCCGCGAGTTCCAGCTCGCCGAGTCGACCGTCATGACGCCGATCTGCGAGACGACCACCAAGGTGCTTGCGGGCAAGAAGGTCGCGATCGTGCCGATCCTGCGCGCCGGCCTCGGCATGGTCGACGGCATCCTGTCGCTGATCCCGGCGGCCAAGATCGGGCACATCGGCCTCTACCGCGATCCCGAGACCCTCCAGCCGGTCGAGTACTACTGCAAACTGCCGGAGGACATCGGCGAGCGCGACATCATGATCGTGGACCCGATGCTCGCCACGGGCGGGTCCGCCTCGGCGGCCATCGAGTTCCTCCGCCAGCGCGGTGCGAAGTCCGTGCGGCTGCTGTGTATCATCGCGGCCCCCGAGGGCATCGAGGCCGTCGCGAAGGCCGACCCCGACGTGCAGATCTACGTCTGCGCCGTCGACAGTCACCTCAACGACCACGGCTACATCGTGCCCGGCCTCGGCGACGCGGGCGACCGCCTGTTCGGGACGCTGTAGGGCATGGCCGCGGAGCGCCCGTCCTGGGACGACTATTTCATGACGATCACCCGCCAGGTCGCCACGCGGTCCACGTGCCTGCGCCGGCACTGCGGTGCCGTGATCGTGAAGGACCGTCGCCTTCTCGCCACCGGCTACAACGGCAGTCCCAAGGGCCTGCTGCACTGCGAGGAGGTCGGCTGCCTGCGCGAGCAGCGCGGCATCGCCTCCGGCTCGCACCACGAGCTGTGCCGCGGGATCCACGCCGAGCAGAACGCGGTCGTGCAGGCGGCGCTGTACGGGGTCGCGATCGGCGGCTCCACGATCTACACCACCCATCAGCCCTGCGTGCAGTGCGCGAAGATCCTCATCAACGCGGGTATCGTCGAGATCATCTACGGCGACGCATATCCCGACCCGCTCGCGGAGGAGATGCTCGCCGAGTCCGGCGTCGCACGACGTCTGTACGCTCCCGGATGCTGACCTGACCGTGACGGACTTCCTCCACTACCTGGCCCTCGTGGGCGTCGCGCTCGTCGCGACGCTCATCGCCACGCCGATCGTGAGGGACCTCAGCGTGCGCGCGTCGCTCGTGGACCGCCCGGGAGGGCGCAAGGTCCACGTCAAGGCCGTGCCGCGTCTCGGCGGGATCGGCATCTTCGTCGGATTCGCCGCGGCGCTCGCCGTGCAGGTCGCGGGAGGGTTCGCTGGCTGGTGGCCGGCGGTCATCTCGCGCCTCGACCTTCCGCTCATGGGCACGCTGGCGGGCTGCGTGCTGATCTTCATCGTCGGGCTGATCGACGACCTCAAGGGGCTTTCGGCCGGCATGAAGTTCGGGGGCCAGCTGACCGCCGCCGCGATCCCGATCGCAGCGGGACTTCACATCCAGCACGTCCCCCTAGGCCTGCTCACGTATCCGGTGACCGCGCTGTGGATCGTCGGGTTCGCGAACGTGTTCAACCTCATCGACGGGCTCGACGGTCTCGCTGCGGGAGTGGCGGCCATCGCGGCGGCGAGCTTCCTGCTGATCGCGGTCGACATGGAGACCATCGTGGCGGGGGTGCTCGCCGCGTCGCTCATCGGAGCGTGCGTCGGATTCCTGCGCTACAACTTCCACCCGGCGTCGATCATCATGGGCGACTCGGGTGCGTTGCTCATCGGCTTCGTCCTCGGGTGCACGTCGCTGCTCGGCGTCATGAAATCGGCTGCGGCCCTGACCCTCGTCGCGCCGCTCATCGTGATCGGCGTGCCCGTGTTCGACACGGGGAGCGCGATCATCAGACGCTGGCGCAGCGGGCGCCCCATCCACGAGGCCGACAACGGGCACATCCATCACCGGCTGCTCCACCTCGGGTTCAGTCAGAGGCAGACGGTCCTGACCATCTACGCCTGGTCCGCCGCGCTCGCGATCGGCGGCTACCTGATGGGCCATGTGGGCATCAGCGTCCGTGTCGTCATCTTCCTCGCGCTCGCGGGCCTGTCGGGCGTCATCGCATGGCGCTTGCGCCTCTTCGAGAAGGCGCGCGTGCACGGAGACGACGAGGAGTAGGCGATTCGCCGAAGATTCGGACTTTGTCAGGACGCTCCGATGCGGTAGCATGGCAACGCTTCCGCCGACACCCCCCGGGTCGCGGAGCGACACTCATGGCGCTGCGCGCGGTGATCCCACACGGTCCCGCCCGCGATCCTCCTTGCGCTGTTCTGCGTCGCTGTCAGCCCGGGCACGTCGCCCGAGGCGGTACGGTGAGAACGGATGCGGGTCGAAGGGGCGTAGAGACACTGGGCGCTGCAACCACCGGGATCGTGTTGTTCCTCGGCAATGCCGTCGTCGCGTCGGTCCTAGGAATCGCGCTGGGAGCATCGATGCTCGCTCTCAACCGGATCGGGATCGGGATGTTCACCCCCGAGACGCTGGAACTTGGCGCGGCGCGCGCTGTCGTGCTGATGGTGCTCGGAATGGTCGCGGGCTTCGTAGGCCTGCTGTTGTACTACCTGTTCGTGCGCGCGGGACTCGTCCCCTTCGGTCTCGGTCTGATTGCCGGGTTCCTCGTACCGGCGCTCGTGGCCTTGTTCCGCGCGAAGTAGGAACGCAAGGTACTCGACCCTTCAGGAGGTAGTCGGTCGCCGTGGAGAACCTGGGCCCCGCAGTCACCAAGCTGCTCGAAGAGCTGAACCCGTTCGCCGTCTTCGGGACGGGCGCCACGCATGGTGGCGAGCTCGCGAAGAACGCGGTGGTTCTGACGAACTACTCCTTCTTCCTGATCGTCGCCGTCGCGATGACCGCGATCTTCTTCCTGATCGCCTCCCGCAAGATGTCGCTCGTGCCCAAGGGCATCGGCAACATCGGCGAGTGGGGCGTCGAGTTCGTCCGCAACAACATCGTGCTCGACGTCATGGGGTCGGAGGGCGTCAAGTACCTCCCGTTCATCGTGACCGTCTTCTTCGCGGTGCTGTTCAACGACTTCCTGGGCCTGATCCCCGGTCTGAAGCCGGGCACCGGCACGCTGGGCACCACGTTCGCGTGGGGCATCATGGTCTTCGTCGTCTACAACTGGATCGGCATCAAGAAGCACGGCCTGTGGGCGTACCTCAAGAGCTTCCTGCCCTCCGGCACGCCGCTGGTCCTTGCTCCGTTCATCTACCTGCTCGAGGTCATCAGCCACATCCTGCGGCCGTTCACGCTCGGCGTCCGTCTCTACGCCAACATGTACGCCGGCCACATCGTGCTCGGTATCTTCGGCATCTTCGTGGTCATGGCCGCCGCAGCGCTCGGCCCGGTCACGGCGGTCGTCGGCAGCCTGTCGCTGCTCATGCAGATCGTCATGTACGCGTTCGAGGTCTTCGTCGCCTTCATCCAGGCGTACGTCTTCGCGATCCTCACCGCCGTGTACATGAACGGCGCGATCCACGCAGGATCGCACTAGTCTTTCCAGGTCACATCGCCGGCGCCGCCGGCGTGTTCGTTTCAAGCAGTGAAGGTTCGGGTCCCACCAATGTGGCCCCGGTCGTATTCGAAGGAGGAACAGTGGGCGGTTCTCTGAGCGTTCTCGGTGCCGGTCTTGCGTTCGGTCTCGGCGCCATCGGCCCCGGCATCGGCGTCGGTTTCGTAGCGGGCAAGGCGATCGAGGGCATGGCTCGCCAGCCTGAGATGGCCAACAAGATCCAGACGACCATGTTCATCGGCATGGCGCTGGCCGAGGCCATCGCACTGCTGGGCTTCGTCCTCGCCTTCGTCCTGCAGGCCGCCAAGTAAGCACCGCTCTTCAGGGCGCTGCCTGTCTCACGAAGGAGCATCGATGGACAAGATCATCCCGCTGACTTCCGAGCTGCTGGTCTCGCTCGTGTCGTTCGCCGTGCTGTTCGTGGTCATGTGGAAGTTCGCGCTTCCGCCGATCACGAAGATGCTCGACGAGCGTGCCGAGAAGATCAAGGACTCGCTGGAGAAGGCCGAGGAGACCCGCGTTGAGGCCGAGCGTCTGCTCAACGAGTACAAGGAGCAGCTGGCCGCGGCGCGTCTCGAGTCGAGCCGTGTCATCGAGCAGGGCCGCAAGGTCGCCGAGACGATGAAGGACGAGATCGTCGCGAAGGCCAACGAGGAGCGCGAGTCGATCCTGGCCCGCGCCCGCGAGGAGATCCAGGGCGAGAAGCGCGTCGCGCTCGCGGAGCTCCAGGCATCGGTCGCCGACCTGTCCGTGGCCGTCGCCGGCCGCATCATCGGCACGACCCTGTCGGCCGCCGATCACGCCGCCCTGATCGAGAAGTACGTCGCCGAGGTGGGAACTCTCAATGAGAACTAGCGACGTGGCCTCGGCCTACGCGCGCACGCTCTTCGAGCTCGCCTCGCTGGCCGATTCGGTCGACCAGACCGACAAGGGCCTGGTCTCCGCCGCCGCCGTCGTTCGCGGCAGCCTCGACCTGCGCACCGCGCTCACCGACGCGTCCGTGCCCGCCGAGACCAAGCGCGGCGTGCTGCGCGACATCTTCGGCGAGGCGGTCACGCCGGAGGCTATCGCGCTGGTCACGCTGCTCGTCGAGCGCGGCCACACCGACCTCATCGGCGACGTCGCCCGCTCGTACGGCGAGATCGCCGAGCAGGAACGCGGCATCGTCGTGGCCGACGTCACGACAGCCATACCGCTCGACGACGCGCTGCGCGCGTCACTGACAGACAAGCTCATCGCCTCCCTCGGCCGTCCCGTCTCGCTCCGCGAGCACGTCGACGCGTCGATCCTGGGCGGCGTCGTCATCAAGGTCGCGGGCCGCGTGCTCGACGGCAGCGTTGCGTCGCAGCTCGAAGACATGCGTCGCGCGCTCGCGACCACCCAGGGAGGCGAGGCGTAGGTGACCGACATCACCGCGGCACGGATCAACGAAGTACTGAAGGCGCAGCTCGCGTCGTTCACCGCGTCGGTGGACGTTCGTGACGTCGGCACCGTCATCAAGCTCGGCGACGGTATCGCCCACGTCGACGGGCTCAAGGGCGCCATGGCCGGCGAGCTGCTCGAGTTCATCGGCGAGGGCGGTCACACCGTCATGGGTATGGCCCTCAACCTCGACGAGAACGAGGTCGGCGCCGTGCTGCTCGGCGAGACCTCGCTCATCAAGGAGAACGACTCGGTCCGCACGACCGGGCACGTCGTCCAGGTCCCGTCCGGCAAGGGCTTCCTCGGTCGCGTCGTCGACCCGCTGGGCCAGCCGATCGACGGCCGGGGCGCGATCAGCGCCGAGGGCACCCGCCCGCTCGAGTTCAAGGCTCCGGGTGTCATCGCTCGCAAGGGCGTTCACGAGCCGCTCCAGACGGGCATCATGGCCATCGACTCGATGATCCCGGTCGGCCGTGGCCAGCGAGAGCTCATCATCGGCGACCGCCAGACGGGCAAGACCGCCGTCGCCGTCGACGCGATCATCAACCAGAAGGGCAACGACGTCGTCTGCATCTACGTCGCGGTCGGCCAGAAGGCCTCCACCGTGGCGGGCGTCGTCCAGACCCTTGAGGAGTACGGAGCGATGGACTACACCATCGTCGTCTCCGCCGCCGCCTCCGAACCGGCCCCGCTGCAGTACATCGCCCCGATGGCCGGTTGCGCCATGGGCGAGTACTTCATGTACACGGGTGCCGACGGCAAGCCCGCGAGCAAGGACAACCCGGGCCGCGCGGTCCTGGTCGTCTACGACGACCTCTCCAAGCAGGCTGTGGCCTACCGCGAGATGTCGCTGAACCTCCGCCGTCCGCCGGGCCGCGAGGCGTACCCGGGCGACGTCTTCTACCTGCACAGCCGTCTGCTGGAGCGCGCCGTCAAGATGAACGACGAGCTGGGCGCCGGTTCGCTCACCGCCCTGCCGATCATCGAGACGCAGGCCGGCGACGTGTCCGCCTACATCCCGACCAACGTCATCTCGATCACGGACGGCCAGATCTTCCTGCAGGCCGACCTGTTCTATCAGGGCGTGCGCCCCGCCATCAACGTCGGCATCTCGGTGTCGCGCGTCGGCGGCAACGCCCAGATCAAGGCGATGAAGCAGGTCGCCGGCTCGCTGCGCCTCGACCTCGCGTCCTACCGCGAGATGGCGGCCTTCGCGCAGTTCGGAAGCGACCTGGACAAGGCCACGCAGAACACGTTGAATCGCGGCGCGCGTCTGGTCGAGCTGCTCAAGCAGGGCCGCTACGTCCCGATGCCGGTCGAGCGCCAGGTACTGGCGATCTTCGCCGGAACGAAGGGCTACCTGGACGAGGTCCCGGTCGCAAGCGTGCTGGCCTTCCGTGACGGGTTCCTTGACTTCGTCGAGAGCGCCTATCCCGAGATCGGCGCGACGATCGCCGCGGAGAAGCTCATCTCCCCGGACACCGAGGCCAAGCTGCGCGCCGCGCTCGACGAGTTCTCAGCCAGCCGCCCGGCCGAGGGATAAGCGGACAAGAAGATGCCCAACCTTCGCGACATCAAGAACCGGATCACCTCGACGGCTTCGACGAGGCAGATCACGCGCACCATGGAGATGGTCGCCACGGCGAAGATCCGCAGGGCCCAGGACCGCATCGAGTCGGCGCGCCCCTATGCGCTGGCCATGATGGAGGTCCTGCGCAACGTCGCGCGCTTCATGCAGGGCGCGACGCACCCGCTGCTCGAGGAGCACGACAAGCGCGAGCGCGTCGTGGTCATCGCGGTCGCTTCCGACCGCGGGCTGTGCGGCGCCTTCAACAGCAACATCCTGCGCCTGACCGAAGGCATCATCCGCGACGAGCGTGCCGCGGGCGCCGAGGTCGACGTCATCGCTGTCGGCAAGAAGGCGATCGCCTACTTCCGCTACCGCGGGGTCGAGCCGATCGAGTCCTACCGCGACATGACCGACAAGCCGACGATCGCCGATGCGCGTTCGATGGCCGCCCGCGTCATGTCCGGCTACGCCTCAGGCGAGTTCGACGCGGTCAAGGTCGTGTTCAACCGCTTCAAGAACGTGGCCGACCAGGTCCCCGAGATCCACGACCTCCTGCCGCTTCGTCACGAGGTCGTCGAGGAGAGCGCGGACCTGCTCAAGATCAACCCTGAGTACATCTTCGAGCCCTCCGCGGACGCCGTTCTCGAGCGCCTGCTGCCGACCTACATCGAGACGCTGATCTATCGGTCGCTGCTCGAGTCGGCCGCGTCCGAACAGGGCGCGCGGCGCAAGGCCATGAAGTCGGCCACCGACAACGCGAGCGAGATGATCACCACGCTCACCCGCAGCTACAACCGCGCACGCCAGGGTGCGATCACGAACGAGATCGCCGAGATCGTCGGCGGCGCTGCCGCTCTTGAGAAGCACTAGATGACCGTCAACGAGAAAGAAGCGCCCATGAACATCGGACGCATCGTCCGCGTCATCGGCCCGGTCCTGGACGTCGAGTTCGGACCCGAGTCGATGCCGGCGATCCACAACGCCCTGAAGGTGCAGACCACTTCGGCCATCGGGCCGATCGACGTGACCGCCGAGGTCGCGGCGCATCTCGAGGGCAACGTCGTCCGCACGATCGCCATGTCGTCGACCGACGGTATCCAGCGCGGCATGGAGGCGACCGACACCGGCGCCGCCATGATGATGCCTGTGGGCCCCGGGGTCCTCGGCCGCATCTGGAACGTGCTGGGAGAGCCCGTCGACGGTGGCGAGATGCCCGAGGTCGAGGCCTACTACCCGATCCACCGCGCCGCCCCGGCCTACGAGGACCTGGAGCCGACCACCGAGATCTTCGAGACCGGCATCAAGGTCATCGACCTGCTCGAGCCCTACATCAAGGGCGGCAAGACCGGCCTCTTCGGCGGAGCAGGCGTCGGCAAGACGGTCATCATCCAGGAACTCATCAACAACCTCGCCATGGCGCACGGAGGCACGTCCGTGTTCTGCGGCGTCGGCGAGCGCACCCGTGAAGGCACCGACCTCTACGTCGAGATGAGCGAGTCGGGCGTCATCAAGAAGACCGCGCTCATCTACGGCCAGATGAACGAGCCTCCCGGAGCGCGCCTCCGCGTCGGCCTGGCCGGCCTCACCGTCGCCGAGTACTTCCGCGACCAGGGCCAGGACGTCCTGCTGTTCATCGACAACATCTTCCGCTTCACCCAGGCGGGCTCCGAGGTATCGGCGCTCCTCGGCCGCATGCCGTCGGCCGTCGGCTACCAGCCGACGCTGGCCACCGAGATGGGCGAGCTGCAGGAGCGCATCACCTCCACCAAGCGCGGCTCCATCACGTCGGTCCAGGCCATCTACGTCCCGGCCGACGACCTCACCGACCCGGCACCGGCCACGGCGTTCTCGCACCTCGACGCCACGACCGTCCTCTCGCGTTCGATCGCGGAGCTCGGCCTCTACCCGGCCGTCGACCCGCTCGCTTCCTCGTCGCGCGCTCTGTCGGCGGACGTGGTCGGCGACGAGCACTACCGCGTCGCGCGCGCCGTCCAGGAGGTCCTCCAGACCTACAAGGACCTGCAGGACATCATCGCCATCCTCGGCATGGACGAGCTGTCCGAAGAGCAGAAGCTCGTCGTCATGCGCGCCCGCAAGATCCAGCAGTTCCTGTCGCAGCCGTTCTTCGTAGCCCAGCAGTTCACGGGCATCGAGCCCAAGTACGTCAAGCTCGAGGACACCATCCGCGGCTTCGACATGATCGTGAAGGGCGAGTGCGACCATCTGCCGGAGCAGGCGTTCCGCTACGTCGGCGGCATCGAGGACGCATTCGCGCAGGCCGAGAAGCTGAAGGCGCAGGGATAGGCACATGGCCCGCACCCTACTTGTCGAGATCGTGACGCCGGAGCACATCGTCTACACCAACGAGGTGGAGATGGTCGTCGTTCCGACGCTCGACGGCGAGGTCGGCATCCTGCCGCTGCATGCGCCGCTCGTGGGCGCGATGCGGGCGGGCGAGGTGCGGATCAAGTTCGGCGAGACCACGGAGTGGTTCGCGGCTTCAGGCGGCTACATCCAGGTCCACGAGGACAAGGTCATCATCCTTGCTGACGACGCGGTCATCGCGTCCCAGATCGACGTGGAGCGCGCGCGTCAGGCGCTGGTCCTCGCGCAGGCGCGGCTCGCCGAGCTCGAGCCGCGCGACGAGGAGTACGACGACATCGCGCGCGATCTCAAGTGGGCCGAGGTCCAGATCGCGGTCGGGAGCGCGCACTAGGCAACCACCGTCCCTCGGGACGTGAACAGAAGCGGGGCGGCGGG
>Ga0209638_1002314_pt1 | contig 11731 bp, 10 predicted proteins | sample BarGraNGADG00211_FD_184490 | JGI IMG/M metagenome (GOLD analysis project Ga0209638, IMG submission 184490) | Arctic peat soil microbial communities from Barrow, Alaska - Barrow Graham LP Ref core NGADG0002-211 (SPAdes) (version 2) | ecosystem: Environmental > Terrestrial > Soil > Wetlands > Peat... | reverse complement strand
TGGCATGGATTTCCGGCGCATTTTGCCGGAAATTCGCTGCCAGTCCTGTCTGTCCCCGGGTTCGGAGCCCACTCCCCGCGGTGGTTTTTCGCCCCTGTTCAAGCCGGCCTCGCGCCATTGGTGAATCGGGACATCGAAGTCGGAAGCCCGGAAATGGGAGGTGACGGGAGCGGCAACGAAATCATCGTCTCCCGAGTCAAGGAGAACCGCGGCTGGACGCAATTTGCCGCCAGGCGTCTGCTGGAAGTCGATCCGGATGAGGACGATCTCACCGGGTCGAAGGGTCATGGATCAACCGTTCGTAGACTGCGTCGCCGGCAGCGTATGCCGCCTCAAACTGCCGCCGTCCGGCCGCGCGCCAGGCGGTGTCGTCTTCGGAAATGCCCCACTGGAGTACAACCTGAATCTGTTCCCCGGGCGGAAGCTGCGATGCGATTTCCGGCGGAACGGCAATCTAACCGTTCGGCGTGAGTTCGCCTCTGAAGTCAGCGGTCTTCATTTCAGTTTCCTCACTCCCTCTATCATCTTACGCCCCCGGGAGGAAACGCATCGGGAGAGGTGCTTAACCGAGTTGGGGGAAGCCTCGCCCCCCCGCAACCGCTCCCGACCCAGAGGGTACTCCGGTCGCGGCTCTGTTACGAATGCACCTTGTTTGCCGATGGTTACGGAGCCGCGGCCGGGACAGGATCGTCACTCCGGCTGTACCGAGATTCCGGCGCCGGCCAGCGCGGCCTCCACCTCGGCGGGACGCAGGCGCGTGGCGTCGTATTCCACGGTCAGGGCGTCGAGGGAATCCGCCACCTTGATCTTCTGGATGCCGTATTTGGCGTTCACTGTGGCGATGGCCGTCAGCGCCGGCTCGTCGAGGGGCTTCTGCAAGCGGAACCGGATCTGCACCTTGGTCATATCCCTACGATATCAGTGCGCCGGCATTCCCAGATAGTTGCCGTAGCCCACTACCATGGTGGAGAGCACCAGCACGGCGAGGCCGAGGGCCAGCCAGCTCTTGGTCCGGACGCTGGCGCCGCGCCATTCATGCAGCGCGATGCCCCAGAGGCTGCTGAAGATGATGATGCTCGCCATGTGGAGCGTCCAACTGGAAAACTTGTAGCGGCCCATCTGCGTTTCGCCCATGGTGTAGAAGAAGAATTGGAAGTACCAGGTGGTGCCGGCGAGGGCGCAGAGCAGGTAGTTGGGAATCATCGGTGCCTGGGTCCGGCTTGCGCTCAGGTATTCGTGGCCGGAGCGGTTCTTGATATTCAGCGCCACGCACCAGATGAAATTGGTGGTGAAACCACCGAGCAGCACGGGGACCAGCACGGGCAGTCCCTGCCACAGCGTGGTGGTGCCGTGGTGCAGGGTGAGGGCCTTGATGGGGTCGCCGGCGCGCAGGCCGTAGGACATGCAGGCGCTCATCACGCCCGAAAAAGTCGCCACCAGGATGCCCTTTCTCAGGTTGAATTCCTTGATGGTGGCCTGTTGCTGCTCCACCGACATCTCGCGTTCCTTGGACCTGCCCGCCTTGCCGGCGAAGGCAATGCCGCTCAAGCAGACCGCGACGCCGAGCAGGATCACCTGTCCCGAAGTAGTGTGGAGCACCTCGTTGACGAATTTGCCGTCGAATATGGGCGGCATGATCGTGCCAAAGGCGGCACAGTAGCCGAGCGCGACCGCCATGCCGAGCGACATCCCCAGGTAGCGCATGCTGAGCCCGAAGGTGAGGCCTCCGATTCCCCACATCATGCCCCAGAAGTAGCACCAGAAGAGTGTGGACCCCGATGCTTCGCGCAGCACCGAAGGCAGGTCGTTGGTCATGATCATGCCCAGCGTCACCGGAGCGATGATCCAACTGAAAAAGCCGCCGATCAGCCAGTATGTCTCCCAGGACCAGCGCTTGACGCCGCGGTAGGGAACATAGAAACTGCCGGATGCCAGGCCGCCCAGCCAGTGAAAGATTACGCCTATCAGGGGATTCGGTGTCATATTGTCGAACGGGATTGCGAACACCGATTGTACAGCGGCGCGGCGCGGGCGGGGGAAGAGGGATCGTCCGGGAGGACAACTTTTCGCGGTGCGGAACGTCCGCAAACCGGCGCAAATGGTGTATTCTGCAATAAATACTGCGGTTATCGCGGGACACCGCGATCCGGGAAAGCGGCAACGGCGGAACGCTGGCGTTTCGTGTATCAAAACCGATGACCGACGAGGTCCACGTTAAGATTTCCAATCACAACCGGTATCTGGTGAAGAGCCTGGTGCATGCTTCGCGCGTGCTGGAGGCATTTCAATCGGCCGGCGATGTGCTGCGATTGCGCGATGTGGTGACGCGCACCGGCTTCAACAAGGGCATGTGCTTCCGGTTGCTCTATACGCTCCACCAGTGCGGTTTCCTGGATAAGGTGGGCGAAAATCACTACCGCCTGGCGAGCGAAGTGAGGCGGCGGCGGCTCTACCGCATCGGTTACGCGGCCCAGGGACAGGACACCTCGTTCGACCGCGAGGTGCGCGATGGCCTGGTGCGCGCCGCCGAGCGCGAGCACATCGAGCTGATCGTGGTGGACAACCGCTACCAGCCGAAGATCGCGTTGCGCAGCGCGGACTACCTGATCAAAGAGCAGGTGGATCTGGTGATCGAGTTCCAGACCGACGAGTTGATTGCGTCCGCCATCGCCACCAAGTACCTGGAGGCGAACATTCCGTTCATCGCCATCGATATTCCGCACCCCGGAGCGACCTATTTCGGCGCCAACAACTACCAGGCCGGGCTGATGGCGGGGCACCACCTGGGGCGCTGGGCGAAGAAGCATTGGAATAGCGAGCCCGATGAAATTCTGCTGGTGGAGTTGCACCGCGCCGGCTCCCTGCCTCAGGCGCGCATACGCGGCGTGCAGAGCGGAATCGGCGAGGTACTGCGGGTTCCGGAGCGCTGCCGGACCGTCAGCGTGGATGGCGACGGGCAGTTCCAGACCACGCTGGACCGGGTGCGCAAGCATCTGCGGGAATCCAAGGCCAAGCGGGTTCTGGTGGGGGCGGTCAACGATCCGAGCGCGCTCGGCGCACTGCGCGCCTACGAAGAGGCGGGCCGCGCCGGCGAGTGCGTGATCGTGGGCCAGAATGCGGAACCGGAAGCGCGCGCCCAGTTGCGCAGCGCGAATACCCGGCTGATTGCGAGCGTGGCGTTTTTCCCGGAGAAGTACGGGGACGGCCTGCTGAAACTGGCGCTGGATATCCTGTCCCGCAAGGCGGTGCCGCCGGCCGTATTCACTACCCACCAGATCATCACCCCGGAAAACGTGGATCACTTCTACCCGAACGACAGCCTGCTGGCGAAGCCGGCGTGATGGTTTGGCCCGGCGTCCCGGATGAACCCTTCTACGCCGGGACGTCGACTTCCCGCGCTGTGCCCCTGAGGCTAAGGATTTGTTCCCATATAACAGTGCCAAGCGCTCCCTTACGGTCGCGGCTCCGACTGGTTTTCAGAGCCGCGACCGTAAGGGAGCGTTTGCCGGAAATTGAACAGGTTATTTCGAGACAGCGGCTAACTGCCGGGCCACTTCCAAGTACTCGTGAATGGCGTCGCGAATGTTCGCCAATGCCTCTTCCTCGGTGGCTCCTTGCGACCAGCAGCCGGGCAGTCCGGGACAGCACACACTGTAGCCCTCTTCAGTTTGGCTGAGCGCCACCGGATACTTCATAGCCTAATGCTACCACCGGCCGCTGAACTGCACGTACTTCAGGTATCATGTTGTCCATGCTCAAGCTTGTCGTGTTATTTCTCAGCGTGGTTTTTCTGGCTTCGGCGGTGGATCTGCCTTCGAAGAAGTACTTGAACCTGGCGGCTCTCAAGACGATGGCCGCCGCGGCGGAGAGCGAGGCGCAGAAGCGCAATGTGCAGGTGACCATCTGCATCATGGACGAAAGCGGCAATCTGCTGTTCTTGCAGAAAGCCGATGGCGCCTCTCTAAATACGCTCCAGTTCGCCCAAAAGAAGGCGAAATATGCGGCGCTCTACGGGCGGCCTTCGGGGACGGCGGAAGATTCGCTGAAAAAAGGAGATCTCGCGATACTGGTGTTTCCGGACGGATTCCCCAACCGCGGCGGAGTGCCTGTCAAAGTCGATGGGAAGACCATCGGCGCGATTGCGTGCAGCGGCGCGGCCAGCGAGGTGGATGAAGCCATTTCGCAGGCGGCGATTGACGCGCTGCTCAAGCCGTAGGATTCAGGGATAGACAAACGCTCCCGACCCGGGGTACCCTCCGGGTCGGGAGCGTTTGCCGGGGAGATGAAGCATGCCCCCAGGAATGGGGGCGGCCCAGAGGGCACCCCAGCCTGAAAGGCTACCCTACTCCAGGTAGAAGACTTCCTTCATCATGGCGAAACGCTCGCCGTTTTGCTTGTCGGGGACGGGCTCGAAGAGGCGGCCCATGAACGCCTGCCAGCGCTGGTTGACGGGGTCTTTGTCGAGCTCGTCCCAGGCCTTGTCGAAATCGTCGGTGCGCAGGACCAGGGTCAGATCCTGGCCGCGGCGAAAGACGGAGTAATCGCAGATGCCGACTTCCTTCAGCTTGGCTAGCAGCTCCGGCCAGACCCGCTTGTGTTCGCTCTCGTATTCTTCGATGGCGTCCGGTTTGATGCGCAGTTTGAATGCGTAGCGCGGCATATCCCCTCTAAGCGTAGCTGGATACCGCGGCCATGTTCTTCGCCTCCCGGCCGGCGGTGATCTTCTCGAGATAGCCGCTCTGGCGGAAGGCGTCCATGGCGTCGGCAGGCAGCCCTTTGGAGACGGCCCACTCGCGGATCACGGGGCGGACGTCGGTGGAGAAAGCGTCCTTGAGGCAGGTTTCGGCATCGACCAAAGCGCAATTGGTCTGATACCCGGCGAGCTTTTCGTGGTTTACAAGAGCCGCCTTGGCGAACAGTTCCATGGCGGTGGTGACGGTCTGGATCATGGCTTCGATCTTGCCCTTGAGATTGTGGCTCTGATCGATCATGTAGGCGATATCGGCGCGCTTCCCGGTCTCCCATTCGAAGTGCGCAATCTCGTGGAAGATGCGGAAGACCTGATAGGGATCGATGGAACCCATGGTCAGATCGTCGTCGGCGTAGCGGCGGTCGTTAAAGTGGAATCCGGCCAACATGTTCATGTCGAGCAGCCAGGCCACAATCTGCTCGATGTTCTGTGCCTGGTAGTGGTGGCCGGTATCGACCAGCACTTTGGCTTTGGGTCCGGCAGCCTGCGCCAGCAGCAGCGCCATGCCCCAATCGGCGATGTCGGTGTGGTAGAAAGCGGGCTCGAAGGGCTTGTATTCCACCATCATGCGCTGGCCCTCGGCGAGCGCGGCGTGGGTGGCTTTCAATCCCTCTTCAAACCAGCGGCGGCGATGCCGTATGTTCTGCGTGCCGGGGTAGTTGGACCCGTCGGCGAACCACAGCGAGAGATCGCGGCTGCCCAGGCGCTTCTGGATTTCGACGCAAGCCAGAATGTGATCCATGGCTTCCTTGCGAATCGCCGCATCGGGGTTGCCCAGGGAACCGTACTTGTAGTTCTGGTCCTGAAATACGTTGGGGTTGATGGCGCCCGGACGAAGGCCATGCTCGGTGGCCAGGGCCTGAACGTCCGCGCAATCGCCGACGCCCTTGGGCAGATCCCACAGGACGTGCAGCGCGATGGTGGGGCAAACGCCCGTCACGCGGTGCACCAGACCGGCATCGGCGAACTTTTCCGCCGTGGAGGTGGCCGCGGCGGGCTGAAGGAATTTGCCGAAACGAGTGCCGGTATTGGCAAAGCCCCACGAGGGCAATTCGATATGGAACGCGTTCAACGCGTGGATGATAAGATCGGTTTGTTTATTGGAAATCACGATTTGGCCGCCCGATTCATTATCATCTATGGTTTAGGGGTGCCAGGTCAAACGGATCCGAGAGTCGCGGCGAAGGTTTTGCCATGCAGAACACCGGGTGCGTATCCTGTACGATGGAAGTTACGGATAAGGTTGTATTTAGACGGCGGAAACCGATGAAAGCACGCCACCTTGCCGGGGGCCGCGAGTGCGTAGCGTGTTTTCTCCATTGAAACGAAGGCGCTATCGCCGAAACTGCTTGGCGTGGCCCCTACGGAGGCATACCATGGTCGAAATGTCAGTCTTATGGTTGAGGCGTAGTGCGCTTTTGGCGCTGATGGCGGGATTCGCCTTCGGTGCGGACCCTGCCAACGTGTCCGAACTGCGGAGCGGCTTCGAGCGCCCGCCGAACGACGCGCGCATGATGGTGCGCTGGTGGTGGTTCGGTCCGTCGGTGACCAAACCCGAACTGGAACGCGAGATGCGGTTCATGAAAGAGGGCGGCATCGGCGGGTTTGAAGTCCAACCCACCTACGCGCTGGAACTGGACGACGCGGCCAAGGGCATCAAGAATTTTCCGTACATGAGCGCGGAGTTCCTGGATGCGCTCACCTTCGCCGGCGAAAAGGCCAAGGAACTGGGACTGCGCATGGATCTGACGCTGGGCAGCGGATGGCCGTTTGGCGGGCCGCACATTCCGGTCGAGCTGGCGTCGCCGCGACTGCGCGTGGCGCGCGCGGCGCCGGACGCGATGCCGGCATTGCAGGAAGGCGAAAAGCTGATCGCGGTGTTCCTGGACGGCAAACCGGTCCTGTTAGCGGACGGCAAGGTGTCCGTACCGGCGGGGGCCAGCGGGCAGGCGATGTTCTTCATCTCCAGTCACACGCGCCAGACGGTGAAGCGTCCGGCGGTGGGCGCCGAGGGCTTTGTGCTGAATCATTACGACACCGCCGCGATCCAGGCGCACCTCAAAGCGGTGGGCGAGCCCATGCTGAAGGCGCTGGCGAAAACGCCGCCCTACGCCATCTTCAGCGACAGCCTGGAAGTCTACAACTCGGATTGGACCAGCAACTTCCTGGCGGAGTTCCAGAAGCGGCGCGGCTACGACCTGACGCCTTATCTGCCCGCGCTGGCCGGCGACATCGGGCCGGGGACCGGCGCGATCCGCCACGATTGGGGCCTCACGCTCAGCGAACTCTGCGAGGACCAGTACCTGCGGCCGCTCACCGCCTGGGCCAAGGCGCACGGCACGAAGTTCCGGTCGCAGACGTACGGGATTCCGCCGGTGACGCTCTCCAGCCAGCGCCTGGTCGATCTGCCGGAGGGCGAAGGCACCCAGTGGCGGCGCTTCTCCACCACGCGGTGGGCCACATCCGCCAACCACTTGTACGGAAACCCGGTGAGTTCCAGCGAGACGTGGACCTGGCTGCACTCGCCGGTGTTTCGGGCCACTCCGCTGGACATGAAAGCGGAGGCGGACATTCACTTTTTGCAGGGGGTCAATCAACTGGTGGCGCACGGCTGGCCGTACACGCCGCCCTCGATCCCCGAACCGGGTTGGCGGTTCTACGCGGCGGCGGTGTTCAATCAGCACAACCCGTGGTGGATCGTGATGCCGGACATCACGACCTACCTACAGCGCATCAGTTGGATCTTGCGGCAGGGAACGCCGGCCATCGACGTGGCGGTCTATCTGCCGACGCACGACGCGTTCGCGGGCTTCGCCCTGGGGCGCGATTCGGTCAATCAGGCGATGGATGGATTGATCGGACCTAATCTGGTGCCGGCGATTCTGGATGCGGGGTACAACTTCGATTTCACCGACGATGGCGCGATCCTGGCGAAGGGCATTACGCACAAGATCCTGATCGTGGCCAACGTGGAGCGAATTCCGCTGGCGACCTACCAGAAGATTTCGGAGTACGCCTCCAAGGGCGGCAAGGTGCTCTTCACCAAACGGCTGCCCTCCATGGCGCCGGGACTGCGCGACGAAGGCGATACGCCGAAGATTCGCGACCTTTCCGCTAAATTCCAACTGACGGAAGAGGCGAAACTGGGCGACGCGCTGCATGCGGCGCTGCCGGCGGACTTCACCCTGCCGCCGGACGTCGGCGTGGTGCATCGCAAGCTGGCGTACTCGGACATCTACTTCCTGGCCAACACCAGCAATCGTGCGGTGAAAGCGACAGCGGCATTCCGCGTACAGGGAATGCAGGCGGCATGGTGGGATCCGTTCACCGGCAAAGCGGCGAAGGCAAGCATGGACCTGGACCTGGCGCCCTACGAATCGCGGGTGCTGGTGTTCTCCAGGGCGGTCGCGCCGCCGATCCCCGCGATGAGCGGTGCGGCAATTCCGCCGGTGGATGTGAGCGCCAACTGGACGGTGAAGTTCCCGGATTCGGCGCAGGCGGTGGCGCAGGAGGTACAGATGGCGACGCTGCGGCCGTGGACCGATGACGCCACGCGCAAGTTCTACTCGGGCACGGCGACCTACGAGCGCACGGTGGCGGCTCCACCGGCGATGCTGCGCGCCGGGCAGCGGGTGTTCCTGAACTTCGGCGAGGGCACGGTGGTGGACCCGGCGTCGGAGCGGCGTGCGCCATCGGGCATGCGGGCGTGGCTGGAGAGTCCGGTGCGCGAGGCGGCGCAGGTGTTCGTCAACGGGAAGGCGGCGGGAGCGGTGTGGAAGGCGCCGTTTGAAGTCGAGATCACCGGCTTGCTGAAGCCTGGCGAGAACGCGATTCGCGTGGTGGTAGCGAATCTGGCGCTCAACGTGCTGGCCAAGGGACCACTACCGGACTACAAGGAACTGACGGCCAAATACGGCGAAAAATTCACTGCTCAGGATATGCAGAGCGTGCGCTCGCTGCCGGCGGGCATGTTGGGGCCGGTGAAACTGGTGGCGAAATAGCCGGCGGATCAAATGGATACCGTGGGTTTTGCTCCCATCGGACTCCTGCTGGCGGCGGCCATGTCCGTGACCAACGTGATGACCGACGTCTGGCGGAAACGCGCGCTCGACCAGCGCGATCTGTTTCCGGCCACGTTCTGGATTCGCATCGCGGTGGCGGTGGTTTTCGCCGTGGTGCTGCTGGTACAGATGCTGCGCGGCGTGCCGGTCGAGATCCGCGATGCGGGCCTATTGTTCGGCCTGTTCCAACTGGCGCCGATGCCGACCTTTTTCATCTACCTCGTGCTGGACGTGGGGCTGATCACCATCGTGATGTGGCTCTACTTCCGGGCGCTGCAGATTTCGCCGCTTTCGATGTGCATTCCGTTCCTGGCCTTCACCCCGGTGTTCCTGATCCCGAGCACCTACATCATTCTGGGACAGAAGCCGGAGCCCATCAAGCTGCTGGGTGTGGGGTTAATTGTGGCAGGGTCGCTGGCCATGCACCGGCAACTGTTCGCGGTGGGGTGCCTCGCGCCCGTCAAGGCGGTGCTGGAATACAAGGGCAGCCGCTACATGCTGATTGTGGCGTTGATCTTCTCGCTGACCAACCCGCTGGACGCGAAGTTAGTGAAGATGAGCGATGTGTTCACCGAGAGCTTCGCGTACGGCGTGGGCCTGTGCATTTCGTTCTATCTGCTGGCGAAATCGCAGAAGGGCGATTTCGCGGCGGCGGCGAAGGGCAACGCGAAGTGGATCGTGCTGGCGGGGCTGTTCGACGCGGTGTCGCTGCTCTTTCAACTGGCGTCCTACGCGTACATCCCGGTGGTGATCACGGTGAGCATCAAGCGCGCCGGGATCGTGCTGAGCGTGTTTGCGGGATGGCTATTCTTCCGCGAGCGCGAGATCACCGATAAGGCGATCGCGGCCAGCGTGATGTTCTGCGGCGTGCTGATTCTGTACCTCAAGGTGACGCCCGTGGCGGCGTTCGCCATGGTGGTGGCAACGCTGGTGGGCATGTCGATGGCGCTCTACGCCACGCGGGAGAAAAAGACATGATTAACGTCTCGTTCGTGGGATGCGGCGGAATGGCGGCCCACTACCTGGGCGTCTATCGCGATCTGGAGTGGGTGCGGGTGGTCAACTGTATCGACGCCGTGCCCGCTGCCGCGCAGAAGGCCGCGGAGACCATCCCAGGGGCGGCGGCATCGACCGATTTTTCCGCGGCTATGACGGACGAAATCGACGCCGTCATCATCAGCAGTCCCAACCATTTTCACCGTCCGCAGGCGGTGGCGGCGATCCAGGCCGGCAAGCACGTGCTGTTGCAGAAGCCGGTGGCGCCCAATTTGGCCGACGCGGAGGCCATCGCACAGGCGGCGGAGAGATCCACGCACACGGTGGGGCTGTACATGAGCTACTTCGACCAACCGCTGATCCACGATCTGCGCGACATGGTGCGGCAGGGGTGGCTGGGCGACATCGTGCACTGTTACGCGCGCCTGATGCACAAGGGCGGCATGATGTGGTCCCAGGAAGCGCGGGAGGGCAACCCCAACTGGCGGGGCAGCGTCACGCAGACTGGCGGCGGCTGCTTCATTCAACTGGCGGTGCATTACGTCCACATCTTTGAATGGGCCACGGGCGCGCGGGTGGTGCGCGCCAGCGGATTCGCGCGCAATCTGCACTGTCCCGGCCTGGAAGGCGAGGACCTGGCGGTGGGCGTCTTCGAACTGGATAGCGGCGCGATGCTCACCATCGATACGGCGTGGTGCACCAATGGCGAGGAACTGTCCGTGCACGGCACCAAGGGGCGGTTCACCTATCGCGACAACAAGCTGGCGTTGTGCTCTGGCGTGGGGGCCTATCACGGACGCGTGGCGGAGTATTCCGGCGGCCTGGTGGCGCAGTTCGGCGGCTTTTGGGGCGAAGAGCAGCAGATGGAGATCAAGCCGCCGGCGTTCGCGGACATCCACAACCCGTTGAACCAGCACTTGCAGTTTCTGGAAGCGGTGCGCGATGGGCGTCCCGCGCCGGTGCCGATTGCGAGCGGCGTGCGCGATCTGCGGGTGGTGGCGGCGCTGTACGAATCGACGCGCAGCGGGCGCGCGGTGGGGTGCGGGGTGGAACGCGAATGAAGCTCGGCATCGTCGCCGATGAGATCGCGCGCGATTTCGCCAGTGCGGTGCGCGTGGGCGTATCGCTGGGACTGCGGCGCTACGAAATACGCAATCTGGCGGCGGGCCGGGCGCCCATGTGCGGCGAGTCGGCCATGCTGGAAGTGGAGCGCATCGCGCGCGAGGAAGGGGTGGAGATCACGGCGCTGTCTCCTGGACTGTTCAAGAACACTTGCGATGCGGCGACTTTCCGGCGCGAGATGGCGGAGGTGTATCCGCGGGCGGTGGAGTGGGCGCATCGCTGGAAACTGCCAGGGCTGATCGTGTTCGGATTCCACAAACCGGGCGCGACGGAGGCCACGGCGCCGCAGTTTTCGAGCGCCAATCCGCCGGGCGAGGTGGTGGAGTGGCTGGCCGAGGCGGGGGAACGGGCGCGCGGCGATGGCTTGACGCTCATCATTGAGCCCGAGCCGATCTGCTGGTGCGACAGCGGCCGCGCGACGGCCGGGCTGATCGCGCGCGCGGGTTCATCGGCGCTGAAGATCAATTACGATCCGGGGAATGTGGCGTGGCTGGAGAATCGCGATCCAGTGGACGAGTTCGCGGTGGTGGCACAGTGGATCGCCAACGTGCATATTAAGGATCTGCGTCCGCCCACGCGCGGCGCGGGTTTCCCGGAGTGGGTGCCGGCGGGCGAGGGGATGATCGATTACGCCGCGCATTTTCGCGCGCTGCGCGGGATCGGGTACGAGGGTCCGGTGTCGTTGGAACCGCACATGGATTCGAGCGCGGAAGCCACGCGGCGATGCAAGGAAGCCTGCGAGAGGGAGTGGGAGGGCTAACCCGGGGACAAACCCGACAAACCCGACAAACCCGGCAACCCG
>Ga0209638_1002313_pt1 | contig 11736 bp, 7 predicted proteins | sample BarGraNGADG00211_FD_184490 | JGI IMG/M metagenome (GOLD analysis project Ga0209638, IMG submission 184490) | Arctic peat soil microbial communities from Barrow, Alaska - Barrow Graham LP Ref core NGADG0002-211 (SPAdes) (version 2) | ecosystem: Environmental > Terrestrial > Soil > Wetlands > Peat... | reverse complement strand
CCGTGTGCCCCGGTCCGAGTCGGAAGGCGAGGTTGCCGTGATGGAGAGCCAGTCCGCCGCAGTGCTGCGAACCGATGCGCAAGGGATCCTCGAATGGGCCTCCCCCTCCGCCCTGACGATGCTCGGTTGGAAGGCGACGCAGCTCGCCGGGTCACCGGTGGCCGATCTGCTCTTCGACCATCCGACCATCTGTTGGGATGCCGCCGGACTGGCGACAGCGGGTGGTGCGAGGGGGCCCGTCGAGGTCAGGCTCCGAAGCGCAGAGGACTCCTTCCATTGGTGCTCAGCTCGTGTCGAACCGATCCTCGACCCGTCAGCGTCAGTGGTCGGATACACCCTCATCCTGGTCGACGTGCACTTCGAGTTCACGAGCCGGAGGGCACTGGACGCGCTGTCTGCCGGCAACCGCATCGTGGCGACCGCTGAGCAGGAGCACCAGCTGCTCGTCGACATGTGCAACTCGGTCGTCGACGATTCGGGCTTCTCGTTCTGCTGGTACGGCCGACCCGTTGACGACGCTGCGCAGTCGGTCGAGAAGGCGGCATCGAGCTCGGATCATCAGGAGTACCTCGACGTCATCGAGGTGTCGTGGGGCATGGGCCCTCTGGGCCTCGGGCCGACGGGGACGGCGTTGGCGACCGGTGTCCCCGTGGTCGCCGGGAACCTCGACGTCGCCGAGGAGTTCAGACCATGGGTCGACGCCGCTGCGACTCACGGATTCCGGTCGTCGATCGCCATACCCGTCGTCGTCGATGACGCGGTCGACGGAGTGCTGTCGGTCTATGCGGCCGAAGTCGACGCATTCAACGATCTGGCGGCCGGCGTGCTCAAGGAGCTCGCCGTTCAGCTCGGTTACGGACTGCGACGCCTGAGGGACGCGGACCGACTGCGGAAGGCATCGGACGACCAGGCCCTGCTGGTGGCGGCAATCGAGCATGCTTCCGAGTCGGTCATCGTGACCGACCTCACCCCGACCATCCTGTACGCCAATCCGGCCGCCACCGAGTCGAGCGGCTACCCACTCGAGGAGATCATCGGCCGGAACCCGAGCATGTTCAAGAGCGGAGTCCAAGACGACTCGTTCTATGCGGAGATGTGGTCCCAGTTGCTCCAGGGACTTCCTTGGCGCGGGCTGCTGGTCAACATGACCAAGAACGGGGAGCTCTACCAGGAGGTCGCCAGTATTACCCCAGTGCGGGACGGCAACGGTGCAGTCAGCGGGTATGTCGCGGTCAAGGGCAATCTGACCCGAGAACGACGTCTGGAAGCCGACCTCCTGGGCCAGCGAAGACGGCACAACTCGGTGCTCGAGCTCATGCAGACGGTCCGTGTGGCAGCGACGCTGGAGGCGACGGTGGCCGCCTTCTGTGAGGCGGTGATGGAACTGGAAGACATGGACGCCGTGAGGCTTCTGGTGTCGGAGCCCAGTGGGGGCATCGTCCCGTTGGGGATCGTGGGCCCGCACGGTTCCGAGTGGGACGTGGGTGTCCCCCTGGACATCAACCGACTCGATCAGCTGCTCGAAGAGACCCGGAACGGCGCATGGTGGTTCGAGCTCACCGACCTCGGGGGCGGCGGGGGATTCAGCCCGGCCCTCAGCGCGGTGATGCTCGACGCCGGGTACGCCTCCGCCGCCCTGGCGCCGGTCCGGTGGGAAGGGCAGATGGTCGGGGTGCTGGTCGTTGCCAGCCGCGACGGCTCACCGGGGGAGTGGAGCGGAGTCCGGCTCCAGATGCTCGACGAGCTCGGTTCATACGCGGGGACTCTCTTCGGAGCCCAGATCGCGCAGTACGCACAGCGCGAACGCACCCGTGTCGCCCTCCATGACGTCATTGAGCACCGGCAGTTCCACCCCGTGTTCCAACCCATCGTCGCCCTCGCCTCAGGTCAGGTCATCGGCTTCGAGGCGCTGACGCGGTTCGACGACGGGTGCCGCCCTGACATCCGATTCGCCGATGCCCACGCGGTCGGACTCGGCCCCGAGCTCGAGCTGGCCACCGCCATCGCCTCGGTCGATGCCGCCCGACAGCTGGACCCGGGGGTGTGGCTCAGCGTCAACCTGTCTCCCGCCGCCATCATCGAGGGTCATGCGGCCACAATCATCGCCGCCAGTGATCGGCCGATCACCATCGAGATCACCGAACACGCCGAGGTGGAGAACTACCCCGCCGTCCGGCGGGCACTCGAGATGATCGGACCCGTGCGGATCTCGATCGACGACGCCGGTGCCGGCTTCGCCAGCCTCCGCCACATCCTCGAGCTGCAGCCCGACGTCGTGAAGTTGGACATCGGCATCGTCAGGGGCATCGACGGGGATCCGGCACGCCAGGCGCTCGCCGCCGGGCTCTGTCACTTTGCGGCCCTCACCGGAACCGTGTTGATCGCCGAGGGCGTGGAGACCGAGTCCGAAGCGGAAACGCTCCGTGGACTGAGCATCGAGCTCGTCCAGGGGTATCTGTTCGGTCGGCCCGAACCGCTCCCGCCGATCGGCTGAACGGGCGTACGACGACGCGATTGCCCCTGCCCTCCGGGAGCGGGGGCCATTCGCCTCTATCGGGAGGAGCTGGGTTGATTGAGACTGGCGGGAGCAGGATCGAGTTCGGGAGGCCGCGGCCATGATGAGATACGGATACGGCGACGGCGGCGGGCACTGGGGGATGTGGATCCTGATGATCGTCGCCATGATCGTCTTCTGGGGCGCGCTGGCGTGGATCATCGTGACCCTGGTGCGCCAGCGAGGTGGTCCAGCCACTCCCCACGCGCCACCGACCGCCGGGCACACCTCGGACGGGTTGCGCATCCTCAATGAGCGTCTGGCCCGTGGGGAGATCGACGGGGATGAGTACAAGCGCCTACGCGACCTGATCCAGGGGACCGGTTGAGCGGGCGCCCCGCCCACCGTGGACTGATCGTCGCATCGGTCATCGCCGCCGTGGGTCTGGTCGTCGGGTCGGTGACGCTCATGCTCCTGGTGGCCGACCGAGGTCCCACCTCCAGCTCCGGCGCCTCCGGGGCCATCTCGTGCTCGGCCCCCCGTCTGCCCGGATCCACGGTGACCGTCCGGGTGACCGATGCCGGTGATTCGATGATGAGCCAGGCCCCGATGATGGCGACGCTGAGGGTGGACCGCACGTCCGTTCCTGCCGGCAGAGTCTCCCTCGTCGTGCCCAATGCGGGTGCCCTCGTCCACGAGCTGGTCGTGCTCCCGCTTCCTACGGACGGTCCGGGTACGAGGCCCACCGGCGCAGACGGCAAGATCGACGAGTCCCAGAGCCTTGGCGAGGCATCGCGGTCCTGTGGATCGGGAACCGGTGACGGCATCGCCCCGGGGAGCACGGGCTGGACCACGATCAGCCTGCAGCCGGGACGCTACGAGCTGGTCTGCGATCAGCCATGGCACTACGCGGCGGGGATGTTCGACGTCCTCACCGTCACCTGAAGCACCCGGTGACTGGCGTGTGCCGGCTCGCGGTCGCCGTCGTGCGCCGGCTCCGGTAGGGTGGGTAGATACACCTAGGGGGTATAGGTATGACTTACAACTCCGTTCCGGGCTACAGCGATGAGAAGGTTCTGGTCCAGAAGCGGCTGCGACGGATCGAAGGCCAGGTACGCGGACTCCAGCGCATGGTGGACGAGGATCGCTACTGCATCGACATCCTGGAGCAGGTGTCGGCGGCCACCCGGGCGCTGCAGTCGGTCGCTTTGGTGCTCATCGACGAGCACATGGCCCACTGCGTGTCGGATGCGGTCCGCCAGGGTGGCGACGAGGCCACGGAGAAGCTGGCCGAGGCGTCGGCAGCCATCGCCCGCCTCGTGCGGTCGTGAGTGCCGTGCTGGTGGCCGGGGTGCCGGTCCTCGATCCGATAGGGAGGAGCCTCCGCGAAGGCTTCTTCATGTTCTGGGAGACGCTGTGGCCGCTCATCCTCGGGTTCGGGCTGTCGGGAGCCGTCCAGGCGTTCGTGAGTCGGGAGTCGATGCAGCAGAAGATGGGCGACCACGGCCCTGCCTCGATCGCCCGCGCCAGTGGGTACGGCATGGTCTCCTCGTCTTGCTCCTATGCGGCGTCGGCCATGGCGAAGTCCCTCTTCGTCAAGGGAGCCGACTTCGTGGCGTCGATGGTGTTCATGTTCGCTTCGACCAACCTCGTCCTCGAGCTGGGTATCGTGCTCGTCGTGCTCATGGGCTGGCAGTTCGCTGCAGCCGAGTTCGTCGGCGGCGCGATCATGGTCGTCCTACTCGCCGTGTTGGGTGGCCTGTGGTTCCGGGGCCGGATGATCGCTGAGGCGCGGGTGCGGCTGGAGACAGAGTCCGCTGGCGGCCATCGGCACGGACCCGAGGAAGACACCGAACTCCAGAGCGATCCGTGGGCAACGAAGCTGCGTTCCAAGGGTGGCTGGGCGAACGCGGCCACGTACACGATGGCCGACCTCACCATGCTCCGCAAGGAGTTGGTGATCGGCTACACCGTGGCAGGCTTCTTGGCCGTCCTGGTCCCCGCCCACGTGTGGAATGTGGTGTTCCTCCACGGGCACGGGTTCTGGACCAGTCTCGAGAACGTCATCGTGGGCCCGTTCATCGCCATCATCAGCTTCGTCTGCTCGATCGGCAATGTCCCGCTCGCCGCCGCGTTGTGGCACGGAGGAATCTCCTTCGGTGGCGTGATCTCCTTCATCTTCGCCGACCTGATCGCCCTCCCCCTCCTCCTGATCTACCGCCGCTATTACGGGACGAGGCTGACACTCCGCATGCTCGCACTCTTCTGGGCGGTGATGGCCACCGCCGGCCTGATCACCGAGGGCATCTTCATGGCTGCGGGGATCATCCCCACCATCCGTCCGATCACCGTGGCACCGGCTCACTTCCAGTGGAACTACACGACGTACCTCAACATCGCCTTCCTCGCCCTGTTCGGGCTCCTCTACTGGACGTACCGGAACCGCGAACGCCTCGGGGGTGGCACCGGCTACGCCCTCGACCCGGTCTGCGGCATGCAGGTCCAGACGGCCAACAGCCCGGCCTCCGTCGTCCATGCCGGTCACCCGGTCTACTTCTGCTCAGACCACTGCCGCCGTCGGTTCGAGGCCGATCCGGAGCGATTCGCCGAGGCGGTGGTCCCGGCGGTGACGCACTCCGACGGGATGGCTCGGATCGCGGATGCGCCATCCCGTCCGAGCACGGGAAGTGCTCGTGGTGCCCACCGGGACCCGGTCTGCGGGATGACGGTCGATCCGACCCATGCCGGTGCCCACCTGGTTCACAACGGCTCAGACGTCTACTTCTGTTGCGCCGGGTGCGCGCAGGCATTCGCCGCCGATCCTGCGGGGTTTCCCCTCGATGTGAACCACTGAGGCAGGGGAGTGGACGAAGGACGGGCACTCCCAGGTCGAAGTGTGGACCTGCTCCCTCGTGGTGCGCCCCCCCGGACTCGAACCCAGGAACCTGCAGATTAAGAATCTGCTGCTCTACCGTTGAGCTAGGGGCGCCTGCGCAGCATAAGTGCAGTGATCGGGGCGGTCAACGACTCTCACCCTCGGCTGACGGACCACGCGCCCGCAGATCAGGGGATCGGTGGTGTGCACTTGGCGGGAGTGACCTTGGGGGGAGAGGTCAGCCCCAGTCGCCACGACAGCCACGGCAGGGAGATCTTGAACGCGGCCGACCAGAATACGAACGAGTGGTCTCCCTGCGGCGTGGTCACACACACCTGGTCCATTCGCGCCCGGACGCCCAGGTCGGCGAGCTGCCTGGCCGCGTCCAGGGGCTGGGGGTCCTGCTGGCCGGCGGTGAACCACCCGGCGACACCGGGGAACTTGCCATTCTTGAGCAGGCTGACCGGATTGTGCCCTTCGTAGCGGGCCTTCGACCCGCCGTAGAGCTGGGCGATGGTCTGCTGGGCGTCGTCGTCCAAGTAGGTAGGCGAGGCGTAGCCCGAGTACGAGGCGAAGATCGAAAAGGTGGCCGGGTTGCGCAGGGAGAGGATGGTGGCACACGTGCCCCCGGCGGACAGACCGGCCACCGCTAGCGCGTGCTTGCCGACAGCAGCGTTGAAGTTGGCGTGCATGTAGTTGGGCACGTCCTTGACCAGATAGGTCTCGGCATCGCCGAACACGCTGTCGGAACACTCGGAGTCCTGGGTCAGGTTCCCGTTGTTGTCCGGGATCACCAGGATCGGCGCAATCCCATGGTGCTGTTGGGCGAAGGCGGTGGACGTGGTGTCCGCGTACCCGGCCCTGGTCCAGTCCGACGGCTCGCCCGGCACACCGGCGATGAGCTCGATGACCGGCAGCTGCGGCTCGGGGTTCTTGAACCAGATGGGCGGGAGGTAGACGAAGGCCTGACCGGCCTCGAACTTGGAAACGGTGGCCGGAATGGTGACGGCGATGGTCTCCCCGTGCGTGGGCAGCTTCCGGGTCTGACGGACCTCGTCCCGGATGTGCCGGAGGGCGGGGAGGTTGGCGAAGTTGGCGGCGTCCTTGCCGAGCAGCCGGTCGAGCGTGGGGTAGTAGTCGTAGGACTGGTTGACGGCGGTGAACGCGGCCAGCACACAGAAGAGGAGAGCAACCACCGAAAAGGACCGCAGCAACCAGTGCGCCCGGGTCCAGCCGAGCACGATCAGGGTGAGCGAGTACCAGATGAGCCAGACCCACAGGTAGAAGGACACCGGAAAGTCGGCCGGGACCAGCTCGAAGACGACGATGACCAACCCGGTCAACACGGTGAGGACGAAGCTGATGGGGATCCCGATCGGCAGCTCCCATTTCCACGCTCCGTCGTGCCATCCGATCGAGAGGATGACCGAGGCGAGGGCGACGATGACCACCGTCACCGGGAACCACCCGGTGATCAAGTCGATGTTGAGGGCGAGTGTTCTCATGAGCTCAAGGTGCAATGTCGGTTTGCCTAAGATAATCACCGACACTGTGCTGAACTGGGACTGAGCACCGGGGCAACCCGAGGAAGAGGCGTGATCGTGGCTGACCCTACGGACGAGGAGTCCGACGCCCGTGCCCTTGACGCGCTGAGCGCAGAGCGGCGGAAGAAGCGCGACATCCTCATCGGGCAGGGGATCGATCCCTATCCCCTGCGCTTCGACCGCACGGCCACCGCAGCGGAGCTCCACCAGCGTCACGACGACCTCGAGCCCGACGTCCGGACCGGCGAAGTGGTGACGATGGCCGGCCGGCTCACCAGCGTGCGCGGCCACGGCAAGCTGTCCTTCGCCACGCTGGCGGACATGACCGGCTCGGTACAGCTGCTCATGCAGGCCTCCACCACGACCGAGGAAGCCAAGACGGTGCTGGCCAACGTCGACCTCGGCGACTGGGTGGGCGCCAAGGGCGAGGCGATCACCAGCCGACGCGGCGAGTTGTCGGTGGACGTCACCGACCTGTGGCTCCTGTCCAAGGCGCTGCGCCCCCTGCCCGACAAGTGGCACGGGCTGACCGCCACCGACACCCGCTACCGGCAGCGGGAGATCGACCTGCTGGCCAACGCCGACAGCCGCCACGTCTTCGACACCCGGTTCAAGGCCGTCGCCGCCCTGCGCAGGCAGATGATGATCGAGGACTTCATCGAGGTGGACACCCCGATCCTCCAACCCCAGGCCGGTGGGGCGCTGGCCCGCCCGTTCATGACCCACTCCAACGCCCTGGACATCGACCTGAGTCTGCGCATCGCCCCCGAGCTGTACCTGAAGCGGCTGGTGGTGGGCGGCTACGAGCGTGTCTTCGAGATCGCCCGCAACTTCCGCAACGAGGGCATCGACACCCGGCACAGCCCGGAGTTCACCGCCCTCGAGGCGTACCGGGCCTTCGGCGACGTCAACGACGGGATGGACCTGACCGAGCGCCTGGTGGTGGAAGCGGCCCGCTCGGCCACCGGCCGCCTGACCTTCACCGTCGGGGACCGGAACATCGACCTGACCCCGCCGTGGCCCCGACGCGAGCTGCTCGACTGGCTCGAAGAGGTCGTCGGCAGGCGGCTCCACCCGTCCGACCCGGTGGAGGATGTGCGTGCCGTCTGCAAGGAGCACGACGTCGACTTCCTCCCCGAGTGGGGCTCGGGCAAGCTCATCTTCGAGCTCTACGACACCGTCTTGTTGCCCATGGCACTCGACCCGGTGTTCGTCGTCGGTTTTCCCGTCGAGGTGTCCCCCCTTGCCCGCCAGACTCCGGACGACGCCATGATGGCGGCACGTTTCGAGCTGGCCATCGACGCCAAGGAGTTCGCAAACGGGTACAGCGAGCTCAACATCCCTGAGGAGCAACAGGAGCGCTTCCTCGGCGAGGCCGAGGCGGCGGCCCGGGGTGACCTCGAGGCCCACCCGGCTGACAGGGCCTTCATCCGGGCGCTCGAGTACGGGCTGCCCCCCACGTCCGGCATCGGGATCGGCGTCGATCGCCTGGTCATGCTGCTCACCGAGGTCGAGGCCATCCGCGACGTGATCCTCTTCCCGATGATGCGCCCGGAGGCAGCCAGTTGACCGATGTGGTCGAGGAGGCGATCACGCCGGTCGACCTGGCGGCCGAGGCAGACCTGGTTGTCGAGGCCGGGGACGGGACCCTCCCCGCGTCGCTGATCGCCGAGGAGATCGAGATCGAGCTCCCGGTGGGCAGCAGGACGGTGGTGGTCAGCGATCTCCACCTGCCGACCGTGCCCACGGTGACCTCGACCACGGTGGCCGACGAGCTGGCCGGGTTGCTGGGATCCATGGCCGGCCCGGCTGCCTTCGTGATCGCCGGAGACGGGTTCGAGATGCTTGCCGGTCCTCCCGAGGTCGGCCGGATCCTCGACGTCCACCCCCAGTTCACCGAGGCGGTGGCCTCCTTCGCCACTCAACCGGACCACCACGTGGTGGTGCTGTCCGGCAACCACGACGGGCAGCTGGCGTGGGACGGCACTGCCGTCGGAATCCTCAGGGAACGGCTCGGTGTCGATCACTTCGCCCTCAACCTGACCCTGGTGGTGGATACCGACGACGGGTCCCACCGGGTGCGGGTGGTGCACGGCAACCAGGTCGACCCGTACAACACGTTCGAGGATCCATGGTCACCGGTGGACACTCCTTTCGGCCACCACGTGGTCCGGGACCTCCTGCCCGAGCTCGAGTCACGCCAGTCGACAGGCTCCCTTCTCGAAGGGGTGCAGTGGCTCGACGGTGACATGGCCGACTTCATCGGGTCACGCCTCTTCTACCGCAAGATCGTCGGGAAGCTGTGGCTGGCCGCCGTCCCCTTCGTGGCCATCTTCTTGCTGCGACTGCTGACGTTCCTCCCCGGGGTGCACCAGTTGCTCCACCACCATGCCCAGCGGTGGCTGCTCGGATTCGGGCTCCTGGTGGCCTTCATCATCCTGGTGGCCGCCGTTGCGGCCGGAGCCACCCTGCTGCGGGTCAATCGTGCCCTGCGGGAGTCGGCGGTGAGCGCTCGCTCCGATCCAGCCACCCACAACGCCCCGGCCCGAGCCGAGGCTGCCCGTCTGGTGGTCCAGGGGTACGCCGGGATGATCTCGGGCCACACCCACGAGCCCGAGCTGTCCGTGGTGGGCAACGGCTTCTACGCCAACACCGGAAGCGGCACCGCCTCGGTGGCGAGCCGCCATGCCCGGCTCCGGCTGCCTCACCCCTTCATCACCCTGCACCGCTTCTCCTATGTGGAGATGGTCGGTGGCGCGGTCCTCGAGCTCAAGCTCTGGCTGCGCGAGGTGCCGGTACGTTCACCGGTGCTGCTCGAGCGCCTGGCCTTGGCCCGCTCCAACGTGGACATGACCACCACCAGCCAGGTGGGTGCACTCCCCAACGGGCCGACCTGGCCGCTCGACGACACCGGGCTCAAGCGGTTCGTAGTCCGACGCCGGGTGCGGCGGGTGGCCGCCGCCCTCCTGTTGATCTCCGGTGCGTTGAACGTGATCTTCGCCCTGCTCTGGCGGTTCAAGGGGACCCGGCCCGTCGACCACTGGCTTCCCTTCGGCGTCCACCCCCTCTCGGTGGTCGAGGCGCTGGTCGCCGGGCTGGCCCTCTGCGGTCTGGCCCGCGGTGTGCGGCGAGGGCTGCGACCGGTGTGGATCGCCACCATCGTCGTGCTGGTGGCCTCTTCCACCGTCCGGTTGATCCAGGGCCGACCCCCTGAAGGCTCCCTGCTCGGCCTGCTCTTCTGCCTGTGGTTGCTCCTCGAGCACCAGCACTTCCGGGTCAAGCCCACCGGGGTGAGCAGACTGTTCATCTGGATTGCCGCCGCCGGTCTGGTGGTCGTCGGCGCCACGGCCGGGGTGGGCGAGATCCTCGGTGACCGCCATCGCCAGCACTTCGACGTGATCTTCCTGGCGGTGGTGGTGCTCGTCCTGGTGGCGCTCCTGCTGATCGCTGTCCCCGGCCGCGAGTCACGCCGGACCGGCACCGCACGGGAGGAGGCCTTCATCCGGGCTCGCACCATCATCGAGACCCACGGTGGCGACACCCTCGACTACTTCGCCCTGCGGGACGACAAGTCGTGGTTCTTCACCGGCGAGTCACTGGTGGCCTACTCGGTCATCAACGGAGTGATGCTGGTGTCGCCGGACCCGATCGGCCCAACGCAGGACCGGGCCGAGGTGTGGTCCGACGTGATGGAGATGGCCCAGTCCAACAACTGGCAGCCGTCGGTGCTGGCCGCGTCGCAGAAGTGGCTGGGTATCTACCGGGCCTCCGGCCTGGTCGACCACTACATCGGTGATGAGGCCATCGTCGACGCCACCCGGTTCAGTCTCAAGGGCAAGTCGATGAAGTCCCTGCGTGGCGCCTACAACCGGATGAAGAAGGCCGGTTGCCGCGTCGAGTGCTACCAGTCGATGGGCGCGGTCAGCCCTGAGCTCAAGAACCAGCTACTCGAACTAATGACCGAAACGCGCCAGGGCGAGGCCGAGCGTGGCTACTCGATGACCCTGAGCCGCATCTTCGACCCACGCGACGAAGGACTGCTCCTGGCGGTCTGCTTCGACGCCGAGGACCGGCCCCTGGCCTTCAACCAGTACGTCCCGGCCTCCGAAGTCGACGGATACTCCCTCGACCTGATGCGCCGGACGAACGATCCCGAGGCCCCCAACGGACTGACCGACTTCGTGATCATCGAGACCCTGCAGTGGATGGCCGAGCGCGGCCTGCGGGGACTGGGACTCAACTTCGCCACCATGCGGGCGGTGGTGGCCGGCGAGTCCGGTGACGGTCCGTGGACATCGCTCGAGCGCAACGTGCTGCACCGCTTCAGCGAGACCCTCCAGATCGAGTCCCTCTGGCACTTCAATCAGAAGTACGAGCCGATGTGGAACCCCCGCTTCGTGGTCACCGGCCCGTTCCTTCCGCTGGCCCGGAGCAGCCTGGCCATCGCCCGGGCCGAGGCGGTCACCGAGATCCCGGTGGTTGGATCCCTGCTCAAGACTCGCCAACCGGCTCACTCCGACGGGCGTGCCCCCTCGCCCGACGCTCACTGAGCCGCTCTGCCCGGATCCACCCGACGGTCGGTCCTACCGACCACCAATCTCGAGGAGTACGCAGTGCGGACAGCCAACGTCGACGGCAGGCTTACCATCGTGCCGGGTGCCATAGCATCGATCGTCGACGGTGGCACGGTCGACGGGGTCGATGTGGAGCGAGCCAGCGGAGGCCGATTCGGCTCCGGTCCCCAGGAGATCTTCTCCCGGTGGGAGGAGTTCGAGTCGTGGGCGCGCGACGTCGACCTCGCGGAAGCGGACGTCACGGTCACT
>Ga0209638_1002310_pt1 | contig 11744 bp, 8 predicted proteins | sample BarGraNGADG00211_FD_184490 | JGI IMG/M metagenome (GOLD analysis project Ga0209638, IMG submission 184490) | Arctic peat soil microbial communities from Barrow, Alaska - Barrow Graham LP Ref core NGADG0002-211 (SPAdes) (version 2) | ecosystem: Environmental > Terrestrial > Soil > Wetlands > Peat... | reverse complement strand
TTCGTTTCTCGCTGGAACTAAGGATACTGAGAATCCGTCATTTCTTCAATCTTCACAACCCTATGGGACGGTACTGAATCAAGTTCAGCATGACGGACGTACTCGTCAGCCCTGAGCAGTTACTGATAGAATTGCACAACAGGAGGCATAATATGAGACGCTTAGCTCAAATCGTTGTTCCGCTGCTGATCGCGGCGCTGGCCGTGGGATGCTCGTCCAAGAACACCACCCAGTCCACAGGCACAACGGGGACCAAGAAAGCCGGGCTTACCATCGCTTTGGTTCCGAAGTCCACTTCTCACGATTTCTGGCAGACCGTGAAGGCGGGCGCTGAGGCAGCGGGAAAGGAGACGGGCGCAACTATCCTCTTCAAAGGCCCCGCCAAGGAAACCGATGTCGCGGGTCAGATGTCCATCGTGGAGGACTTCATAACCCAGAAGGTGGACGCCATAGTCCTGGCCGCGTGCAATTCCAAGGCGCTGGTCCCGCTGGTGGATAAGGCCCAAAAGGCCGGTATCCCCGTCATCACCATAGACTCCGGCATCGATTCGGACATCGCGACCTCCTTCATCGCGACCGACAACATAGCCGCGGCGACCAAAGGCGCGGACGAGCTGGCGAAGCTGATCGGTAAAAAAGGCAGCGTCGGCCTGGAGCCGATAGTAGCCGGCGCGGCGACCTCCACCATGCGCGAGAACGGCTTCACGGACGGCATCAAGAAGTACCCGGGCATCAAGATTGTCGCCACCCGGTTCAGCAACTGCGATGAGTCGCAGGCGATGACCGCCACGGAGAACATGCTGACCGCGAACCCCGGTATCGTCGGCATCTTCTCGGCGTGCGGGCCGGGCGCGGTCGGCTGCGCGAGGGTGCTGGAGCAGAAGGGGCTCGCGGGCAAGGTGAAGCACGTGGCCTTCGATGCGATTCCCGCCGAGATCGACGCGTTCAAGCGCGGCTCGATCCAGGTGCTGGTGGTCCAGAACCCATTCAAGATGGGCTTCGAGGGAGTCAAAGCCGCCGTCGCGGTAAAGGCCGGCAAGACCGTGCCGAAACGCGTGGATACGGGTGTGGCCGTCGTAACCAAGGCCAACTTCAACGATCCGGCTATCCAGAAGCTTCTTTACCCACTCAAGGGAAAGTAGACCGATGAACCTGCGAGAACGCTTTCTTGAAGTGATGAGCTTCAACACAAACGTCCACTCGATCAAGTGGGAGTTCGGGTATTGGGGCGAGACCATAAAGAACTGGTATGCCTCTGGCCTGCCCAGGCGCGCGTATCCGAGGCTGCCTTTGGAGGTCACCACGCCCACCTCCTCGCTCTACATTCCCGCCTGGACGTGCCAGAGCAAGGAGATATTGCCCAACGGCATCGGCGTGATGGGGGGCGGGCTCTATTGGCCGACGCAGGGGTTCCCGCTGGATGAGGATGTCCGCGCTCACCTGGGGATGGACCACACCCAGCGCATGGTGGATGTGAACCTCGCGTTTTGCCCGATGTTCGAGAGCCGCAAGGTGGACGAGGACGAGAACTCGCTCACCTACGCCGACATCGACGGCGTTACGCGCAAGTTCCTCAAGGAGCAAGCTACCATTCCCGCCGGAATGGACTGGCCGATCAAGGACAGGGCAAGCTGGGAGAAGCTCAAGGCCGAGAGGCTGAATCTCTCTAACCTTAAGGACCGTTTCCCGGCGAACTGGGGCGAACTGGTCGCGGAGTATAACACCCGCGACTACCCGCTCGCGCTGGGCGGTTATCCGTTCGGGATGTTCGGGACTCCGAGCCACCTGATGGGCTATGAGAAGCTCTTCGAGATGTACTTCGACGACCCCGCGCTGGTCCACGACATTCAGAACACATTCACCGAGGTCTGGCTGGCGGTGTTCGAGGAAGTGCTATCGCGGGTCGAGGTGGACCACATCCACTTCTGGGAGGATATCAGCTTCGGCAAGGGCCCGATGGTGTCGCTTGCGATGGTCCGCGAGTTCATGCTGCCCTACTACAAGCGCATCATCGAGTTCCTCAAGGGGCGCGGCGTAAAGATCATACTCCTGGACACCGACGGTGACTGCAACTCGCTGATCCCGTTGTATATCGAAGCAGGGGTAACCGGCATGTATCCCTTCGAGGCGCACTGCGGGATGGACATCGTCAAGGTCCGGCAGCAGTATCCCAATCTCCAGATAATGGGCGGCATTCCGAAATCCGAGATCGCCAAGGGCAAGGCCGCGATAGACGCCGCGCTCGCGCCCGCTGCGGAGGTCCTCAAGACCGGCGGCTACATACCCTTCGGGGACCATTTCATTCCTCCAGATGTCAACTGGGCGGATTTCCTATACTATCGGCAGCGTCTCAACGAACTCATCGATAAGAGTGGCAAGTAAGCAAGGAGAGCTACAGGCATGAGACTACGAGGACTGGCGACAGCGCTGGCGCTGATTCTCTTGATCTGCGCGCTGACCTCGTGCGATCGCAACGCCCGGCGTAAGGCCGAAGCCGGCAAGCAGGCTGCGAGCGCGACCAGCGTCACAAACGTGGCGCGCGGATCGGCCAGCACGGACACCAACTACAGGTTCACGCTGATTGTCTACGGCACGGCAGGCAACCCGTTCTTCAGCAAGGTAGTAGCCGGCGCGAACGAGGCGGCGGAGAAGCTCGGCTGCAGCGTGGACATTCAATTTGCGGATAACGATGCGGCGCGGCAGAACAACGTGCTCGAAACGGCCGTCAGCAACCGGGTTGATGGCATCGCTGTCGCCATAAGCTTGGACGACGCCTACGATCAGAGCATCAAGAGGGCCATCGACCTTGGAATACCGGTGATAGCGTTCAACATCGATGACTCCCAAAAGTCCAAAGGCAACGCGCGTCTTGCTTACGTCGGCCAGGATATGGAAGTAGCCGGTTACGTGATAGCCAAGAGGCTCATTCGCGACGGGAAGCTCAAAGCCGGAGACAAGGTCGTATGCCCGGTCGAGTATCCCGAGGCCGTCTACGCTGTGCAGCGCTACGCGGGGGCGAGAAAGGCTTTCGCGGAGGTCGGCATCAAGTCCGAGGTGCTCAATACGGGCGGCATATCGCTGGAGGACACCCTGAACAAGCTCACGCAGTACTTGCTCGGCCACAAGGATACCTCTGCCGTGCTCGCGATGGGCGGGATGCCGATGGAAATCACCCCGCAAGCCATCAAGGATGTCGGACTCAAGATCCCAAACGCCGGCTTCGACATCACCCGACAGATCGCCCAGAACGTGCTGACCGGCAAGTCTATTGCGACGGTCGATCAGCAGCCGTTCTACCAGGGCTTCATTACCATCACCCAGCTCTACTACAGCAGAAAATACGGGCTGCTGCCGTGCGACATGAATACGGGCGGCGGATTGGTTGATAAGTCGAACGTCGGCAGGGTACTGGACCTGGCCGACAGCGTACGGTAAGAGATGAAATCGCTGATCTATAGTGAATACACTCGGAGTAGCGGCAGCGGTTCCGGGCTCTCTGCCCTCTGCTCTCCGCTCTCTGCTGTTTTCGAGGGAGTGACTTGATGAGAGAACTATTCGCCAGACTTAGAAGCTACAAGGCAGGCAATATCATCATTGTCTTTGCCGTTGTTCAGATCACTTGCGTCGTCGCATCGCTTCTCTTCCCAAGAGAGTTTGCCTACACGGACACTTCCAGCATACAAACACTGCTGAAGTCGCTTTCGCCGATTGCCATCGTTTCCGTGGGAGTGGGGATACTGATGATCGCGGGCGAGTTCGACCTGTCCGTCGGCTCCAATTTCGCGTTCACTGCCTATATCATGGCGCTTATCTACCAGTGCAACTACTCCGAGTGGGTAGCCGTGGCCGCGGCGTTGGCATTGGGCGGGTTCATTGGCCTTCTGAACGGGCTGATCACGCTCAAGGCCAAGATTCCTTCGTTCATTGCAACCCTCGGGGCGCTGATGTTCTGGCGGGGAATGCTGCAGATCATCTCAGGCGGCAGGACCGAATCCATGGCCCCCGGCGGTTTCTTCGAGAACATATTCGCGGGCAACATAGGTCCGATACAGGCACAGTTTATCTGGGCGATCGCGATAGCGGCGATGGGGTATCTTCTGCTGGAGCGGCACAGACTCGGCAACCACATATTCGGTGTGGGCGGTAATGTGGAGTCGGCGAAAGCGATTGGCGTGTCTCCGAATACCGTGAAGATGGCTTGCTTCATAATCGTAGGTGTGCTGGCGGCGCTTGCCGGAGTGATCAGCACCGCGCGCGTCTACTCAGTATCCCCCGACCAGGGACGTGGCTACGAACTGCAGGCCATCGCTGCTTGTGTCATCGGCGGAGTTAGCCTTACGGGCGGCTCCGGAAGCGTGCTTGGCATTTTCCTGGGAACGGCGTTGCTTTTCACTATCCAGTCCGTGCTCTTGTTGCTCAGAGCGCCTGGGTTCTACCTGGACATGTTCATGGGCATTCTGATTGTTGTGGCCGTCATTTTCAACAGGCTCACCAAGAAAGATAAGGGTTAGCGAAATGGAAAAGAGTGTTGGTGGTGTGCAGGAGCATGGTGCTGTGGGCAGCGCTGCTTCGTTGATAGAGCTTAGAGGCATGACCAAGCGATACGCCGGGGTGTTAGCGCTGGATAGCATCGATTTCCAGATCAACCCGGGCGAGGTCGTGGGCCTCTTGGGCGATAACGGCGCGGGCAAGTCCACGCTGATAAAGATACTCTCCGGTGTGGTGGAACCGTCATCGGGCAAGTTCCTGCATATGGGCAAAGAGGTCAAAATCCGCTCCCGGCGCGACTCCTACGAGCTCGGCATGGAGACCATCTACCAGGACATCGCGCTCGTAGACCAGATGGACATCATGCGCAACATCTTCCTGGGCCGCGAGGAGACCGGATTCCTGGGCTTCATGAAGATGAAGAGTATGAAAGAAAAGGCCATGCGGGTGCTGGAGCACACCGTGGGCATTTCCGGGATCACCTCCCCGGACCAGATCGTAAAGGGTCTCTCCGGGGGCCAGAAACAGGCGGTGGCGCTTGCGAGGGCGGTCTATTTCAAGAACAAGATACTCCTGCTGGACGAGCCCACCAGCGCGCTCTCCGTTCGCGAGACGGAGAAGACCCTGGAGTATATTCTGCAGCTCAAGACCGAGGGCATGTCCAGCGTGCTCGTGACCCACAATATGTATCACGGCTACAACACCTGCGACAGGTTCGTGGTCCTCAGCCACGGCAAGAAGATCATGGACGTGACGAAAGATCAGACCAGCATCGAGGAGCTGACTGAGGTCATCATGGCGAACTGATAACCAGAAACTTGAAACCAATCGGAGGTTCTACCATGGCCAATCGCCAGAACATAGAAACAGCATTTGAGCAGGGAAAAGGCATCTTCCGCCTGGCTCCCGTGTTCGTGCCCAGGCGTTTCAGCACTCCGGGGTTCCGGCTTCGGCTCCACCCCGACGATTATTACGCCCTCGGCACCGCCAGAGGAGCTATCAAGGAACGGTGGCTGGCCTCGGTAATCCCCGCGATGAACGGCCCGCTGGCTCCCGCCGACGAGGGCATGAGCTACGTGGCGCCGTCCGACGGCAAGGACAAATTCACCCTCAAGGAAGCCGTAGACGAGCTCGGCAAGGACCTCATCGGCGAGGATTTGATGAGCAAATACGGCACCTGGCCGATGTATTCCAAGTTCTTCGACTACGGCGTTCCGCTGTTCCATCACCTGCATTTGGACTTCGAGTCCGCGGGCAGGGTCGGCAGGCTCGGCAAGCCCGAGGCCTATTACTTCCCGCCTCAGCTCAACAACCATTTGGGGACATTGCCGGCGACCTACTTCGGCTTCGACCCGGATGTGACAGTCGATCAGGTGCGAGAACGGCTTCTGCAATACGAGGACGGCGACAACCGCATAACGGAGCTTTCACGCGCCTATCGGATCACTCTGGGGACCGGGTGGTTCATCCCGCCGGGGATACTGCACTCGCCGGGCTCGGTTCTGACTTACGAGCCGCAGTGGGGCAGCGATGTGAACTCGGTCTACGAGAACATCACCTCGGGCGAGGTCTATCCCTACGACTTCCTGGTCGAGAACTGCCCGGAGGACAAGAAGCGCAACGTGGAGTATATCCTCTCGCTGATGGACTGGGAGGGCAATGTCGATCCGCACTTCAAAAAGAAGTATTTCCGCCCGCCGGTGGTGGCGTCAACCGATGAAAAGCACACCGAGAAATGGATCGCCTACGCCAACCCCTACATCAGCGCCAAGGAGCTGACGGTGAACCCCGGCCAGACGGTTACTGTGACCGATGGAGCCGCGCACGGCCTGATACTGCTCCAGGGCCACGGCAAGCTCGGAACCCACGACGCGGAGGCCGCGATCATGCTGCGCTACGGCCAACTCTCCGCCGACGAGTACTTCGTAAGCGAACCCGCGGCAAAAGCAGGAGTCAAGATCACGAACGCCAGCCAATGCGAACCCATGGTCATCCTAAAGCACTTCGGCCCGAACCATCCGGAGATGCCGAAGGAGGTATAGGGTGATGCGCTCCCTTCTCCCTCCCCAAGGTGGGGAGGGTTGGGGTGGGGTCCTTCTCTTCCGGTTGCTCCCTCTCCAATGTGGAGAGGGCTGGGGTGAGGGCCTTCCCTTCCCGGCATCCCGCGCGTACGCCAATCCAGCATCCTGAGCCTGTCGAAGTGCGCGGCCAAGTTTCCACAGTGGCTCGACACCGCTGTGGATTCCGCCAGCTCTTACGTGTCGTAGGCGTACGCAGGCAACCCAAAGCGACGCCGAGTCCGCCGCACTCCGGGGTCGGATGCCAGGGGTGGCACGCACGGTAACATGTATGCGGGTTGTGTGCAATTGTGTGACAGTACTCAGCCATAAGGAGTATAATTGTCGGCAGAGACAGGAGGCTGGGCTATGCACATAAAGAAGATCGACATCAAGAACTTCCGTCTGCTGAAGAACGTCAGTCTTTTATTGGAACAACAAACGACGGTGATTGTCGGTCGTAATAACAGTGGCAAGACCTCGCTGGCTGAGCTGTTCCGTCGTCTGTCTGAACAAAGCCAACTCTCCTTTCGACTGGAGGACTTCTCTCTGTGCGTCCATGAGGGCTTTTGGGAAGCATTCGTTCTGAAGCAGCAGGGCGGGGAGGACGACCAGGTCCGCGAGAAACTCCCGTTCATCGAGGTTTCCCTCATGGTTGGTTATGACCCCGATGCACCCTATGGCCCTCTTGGAGACTTCATCGTCGACCTGGATCCCGAATGCAGCGAAGCCCTTGCTGCCGTGCGCTACGAGTTGAACGACGGTGACATCGATGCATTCTACGGGGACATAGCCATTGACCCGACTGCATCTGAGCCGGAACGGAAGAAGCAGTTCTTCCGCGCAATGAAGGAGCGGGTGCCGAAGCATTACGTAGGCAGCCTGAAGGCAATTGATCCCAACGATCTCACAAACAAGAAGGCCTTGAGTCTCTCTAGTCTTCGAGCTCTGCTGAACTCCGGATTCATCAACGCGCAACGCGGGTTGGACGACATTACCCACAGAGATACGGCTGTCCTAGGCAAGATTCTCGAAGGCCTTTTCAGTACAGCTGCTTCGGAGTGTGCGGACCCAAGTGACCGCGCGATCGCGGAGGAACTGAAAAAGGCTGTCGAAAGCATGCGAGGAGAGATCGACGCTGCCTTCAACACGCAACTCAAGGAGCTCCTTCCAGCTTTCCAGATATTCGGTTACCCTGGCCTCAGCGACCCAGACCTGTGCACCGAGACTAGACTCGATGTGGAGCGTCTCTTGACAGACCACACGACTGTTCATTACGCTGGCGTGAACGGGATTAACCTTCCCGAGGCATATAATGGTTTGGGCACGCGCAATCTCATCTACATTCTTCTTCGGCTGCTGGAGTTCTTCAAAGCTTTCGTGGCTGAACAAGCGCCACCGGGCGTGCAACTCGTCTTCATCGAAGAACCCGAGGTGCACTTGCATCCACAGATGCAGGAAGTGTTCATCAGCAAGCTAAACGATATAGCTGGTGTCTTCGCCAGCAAATACGGCGGAGCGCTCTCGTGGCCAGTGCAGTTCGTTGTCACAACACACTCCTCCCACCTGGCAAACAAAGCGTCGTTCGACTCCATGCGGTACTTCATCGCCACCCCTGACCAGTCTGAAGGCAACGCCTGCTCCGCACAAATCAAAGACCTGCGACACGGCCTTAGTGACACCCCGGAAGACGACCGGGACTTCCTACACAAGTACATGACCTTGACCCGTTGCGATCTGCTGTTCGCCGACAGAGCTGTGCTGATCGAAGGCACAACCGAGCGTCTCATGCTGCCGCCCATGATCGAAAAGGTGGAAGCAACGCACCCGGGTGATCCTGCGCTATCGTCCCAGTATGTCTCCGTGGTAGAGGTCGGTGGTGCCTATGCACATCTCTTCTTCCCACTACTGGATTTCCTTGAGCTGCGTACCCTTGTGATCACCGATCTGGACGCAACGAAGAGCGACCGCACCAAATGCTGGGTATCGGAAGGCACTCGTACGAGTAACGCCTGCCTTCATCGATGGTTTGACAATTCGGACATCACGCCTGCCGAGCTCATAACGAAGACGGCTGATGAGAAGACATTGGGCATCCAGCGACTGGCCTACCAGGTGCCGGAAGTCGATGCTGCCCCGTGCGGACGGAGCTTCGAGGACGCATTCATCTTGGCAAATCCGGGTCTGTTCGAGCTGAGCGCTGGCTGCGAGGAAGAGGAAGCTTGGGCCCAAGCCCAATCCGAAAAGAAGTCGGATTTTGCCCTGAAGTACGCAATCGCCAATACCGAGTGGCAGGTGCCGCGTTACATCGCCGAAGGGCTTCGTTGGCTCGCAGAGGGAAGCCGGGGACTAACTCTCACTCCCTCACCACCCTTCGCTGAGACTCCGAATTCTGATGTGTCCTCGGACACCACAGTGACGCTCCTGCAGGTGGAACCCCATGAATGATGCATTACCGAACCCAGCTGAGAGGGCCGCGAAAGAAGCCCTCGACCGCATGAATACGTGCATCGATGAAGGTAAATGCTTTCGCTTTGAGGCAGGGGCAGGCGCAGGCAAGACCTACTCGCTGGTTAAGGCCCTCACGTACCTAATCGACAAACAGGGGATGGGCCTGATTCGACGCCATCAGCAAGTCGCCTGCATCACCTATACGAACGTTGCCACCAACGAGATCACGTCACGCACAGACGGGCATCCAGCAGTTCTATCTTCCACCATACACTCGTTCTGTTGGTCCCTGATCAAGGACTTTCAGCCGATCTTGCGGGAGCTGCTTCCCCAACTCCCAAAGTGGCAGGAAAGGCTGGACGAAGTGGGCGGAGTTGGCGCGCGAAGAATCGACTACGACCTTGGCTATCCGACGGTAAGGGAAGAGGACATTCTGCTTTACCACAACGACGTCCTATCGCTCACGGTCAAGCTCATGGAATACGACAAGTTCCGTCGGGTCTTTGCCAGCCGCTACCCAATCCTGCTCGTCGATGAATACCAGGATACGGACAAAGGCTTCGCGGAGGCGGTGAAGACCCACTTTCTCAGCTCTGGCGAGGGCCCTCTAGTCGGTTTCTTCGGCGATCACTGGCAGAAAATCTACGGCACAGGCTGCGGACAGATAGACCACCCTGGCCTAGCGGTGATTGGCAAGCAAGCCAACTTCCGTTCCGTTGGTGCCATCGTCGACGTGCTCAACCGCATGAGGCCTGATCTTCCCCAAGAGGTAACGGATCCCCACGCGAATGGATCAGTGGCCGTCTACCATACCAACGAGTGGGTGGGGCAGCGGCGTACCGAAGGGCACTGGGTCGGTGACCTACCCCCTGACGTCGCCCACACCTACTTGGCAGCTCTCACTGCTCGGCTGGCAACCGCGGGCTGGGATATGTCGCCCGCAAAGACGAAAATCCTCATGCTAACGCATAACGTTCTTGCGGGAGAACAGGGCTACAGCAACCTTGCGGCCGTGTTTCCGAACAACGACATGTTCATAAAGAAGGAAGACGATCACATCGCTTTTCTCGTTGACACCCTGGAGCCCGTCTGCACAGCCTATCGAGACGAGCGGTTTGGCGAGATGCTCGCAGCTCTGGGCAGCCGGTTACCCGCCATGCATTCACTTGCCGACAAAGCCGCCTGGGTAAGAGATATGGACACATTGATGGAACTGCGTTCCTCAAATACTATCGGCGCGGTGCTGGATCATCTCAGGAATACGAAACGTCCCCGCTTACCCGATGCCGTGGAGCAAAAAGAGCGCAAACTTGAGCAGACGACAGATGAGTTGGACAGCGAGGAATCCTCTTCCACGAAGCGTCTCCGGCAGCTAAGAACTGTTCCATATCAGGAAGTGGTCGCACTGGCTCGTTTCGTCGATGGGCACACGCCCTTCTCGACCAAACATGGTGTGAAAGGCGCAGAGTTTGAAAACGTGCTCGTGGTCTTCGGGAGAGGTTGGAATCTGTACAACTTCAACCAGTTTCTCGAATGGGCTGGTGGGGTCGTTCCCGCAGATAAACAAGAGTCGTTCGCACGCAACCGCAACCTGTTTTACGTTGTGTGCTCGCGCCCCAAGACACGGCTCGCGCTATTGTTCACCCAGCAATTGTCGAACGCTGCTGTCGCCACCCTTGCCAACTGGTTTGGGAGCGAGTCGATTCACTCCCTTCCCCAGTCGGCGTAGGCCGACTTCGTGCATTCGTTGCCCGTGAATTCATTCGCCGGGCATCAACCACGGCACCGGAACGGACAACATGTCCGGGGAACCCGCATCCGGGACAGCATGTCCCCGGACGATTTGGAAATCGCAAACCGGAAATGGCAGATTCCCCCTCCCGTCCCCTCCCCAACTTTGGACTTTCAACTTTGAACTCTGGACTGTTCCCCACCCGTGAACAACATTTAGCTGAAATATCATGCTTTCGATGGGGGAAAATGGCCTAGTTGTCGTCTTATAATCATGAGGGTACTTTGGCAAAATGGCGTCAGGCGGTTCGTTCTGAAGCCGGAAAACGCGGTTTTGCTGGAACGGACTCGTGCTCAACTTGAGCGTGGCGGGAGTTCGTTTTGCGGGATAAAACATTCTGGCGGTGGCGGCTTCATCGCATGCCGCTGCTTATCCTCAGAAGAGAAACCCTACTCAATCGCAATCCTCCCGTTCGTGGCGCGCAGGCCCGGCGTCCGGCCTCATGCTTCTAAGCCTTGTTCCCCAGGCAGCCCGAACCAAACCCTGCCAGAACCGGGAATCGAATCTCAACATGCTGCCTCAAGTGGTTGCTGCCGTCTGCCGATAATCTAGATCACCAAAGGCGTATCATTTCGGGCGTTGGCCGCCTCTTAGCGGCTGGTTGATACCCGACTAACCTGTTCAGAGGTACTTATGGCACAGGAAACCGCGGTTTCGCTTTCCGGCATAGAAAAGGCATCGCTGCTTCTGCTCGCGCTGGGCGCGGAAGCTGCCGGGTCAGTTCTGCAGAAGCTTTCGCCGGACGACGTCAAGATCCTCGGGAGCAACATCGCCAAGTTCAACAACGTCGATCCGTCCATGAAGGAGCACATACTCCAGGAGTTCGCCATGCGCCACCAGGGAGGCGTCATGATGCCCGGCGCGGAGTATGTGCGGCAGATACTCGAAAGCGCTCTTGGCTCGAGCAAAGCTCAGGACGCCATCGCGGAGATCTTCACGGACAATTCCGACCAGCC